>Ga0247833_1001701_pt1 | contig 34726 bp, 34 predicted proteins | sample LaCruzMarch2015__7_FD_187117 | JGI IMG/M metagenome (GOLD analysis project Ga0247833, IMG submission 187117) | Freshwater microbial communities from meromictic Lake La Cruz, Castile-La Mancha, Spain - LaCruzMarch2015_8m | ecosystem: Environmental > Aquatic > Freshwater > Lake | place: Spain... | reverse complement strand
CGTTTTGGGTGGCAATCTGGGTCTCTATTATTTCGACAAGTGTAATTATTATTTCGGAGTTGACCTTCTCCGGTGGTTTTCCCGTTGGCATTCCATGGGCCGTTTTTGGATTCCTATTTGCGACATCTTTCATTGCCATCTCATCAATACTCGAAGGGGTCAAACGTCTAAAATTGAATATTTTTGGGGGATTAGGTGGCATTCTTGTAGGGGCATTCTCGCTATCCGCATGGTTGACTTTATTCCTTGACCAATTGCCATGTTTTCTCGGTGGCCAAGGCTGCTAGTTCGATTCGGCTAGAGCGCTTCCGGCTTATAGGGCGACTCTTCTTTATCTAAATTCACAGGGTATTCGCACCACTGGTTATCGATTTGAAGAATTCGAGCAGATAAGTTCCTCGAATGAAGATTAAGACTATTGCAATTTCGGCAACAGCATTTGTTCTTTTGGGTGGAGTAATAGGAGTTCAACAATACATTTCATCGCAGATCACTTCAAAGGTTGCGCGAGAGATGCCCAATGCTTCAGGTATTAGCGCCTCTGTTCCATTGGCAGATGTACCAAGCAATCTGACTTCTGATTCAATTAAATCTGCAGACATAAATATCAAGAGTTTTGCTCTTAAAGAGAGCGGCACAAAGACTTCGCTAGACATATCTGCAACAAGTATCAGTAAAGCCAAACCAACCCTAGTTGGCTCTTTGGAAGTAACGGCCACTATTCCTGCATCGACAATTACAAAATCATCCGAATTCAATGATGCACAAATTGTGGGAAACACTTTACAAGTGTCTGCGGGAGCAGGTGGAATGGGTACAGCGCTGCTGATTCCAAAGTACTCAAATAGCCAGCTTTATTTTGAACTTCAGAGTGTTTCTATCTTGGGCAATCAAATCCCTGCTTCATCATTGCCGGCCGATCTTCAAAATCAAATTAAAAGTAGGAGCCAAAGAACTTTGACGCCACCTAAGGGGCTTAAAGTTAAATCCGTCTCACTCGGCAGTAAAGGACTCTCTTTCAAAATGTTCGGTAGCAATGTTCAACTGAGCAATCTCGGGTCCGGCTTATAGGGCGACTCTTCTGCACATAATAGTTACTGCGAGTAACCGTGCATCTATGCAATACTTTCACCACGATTGTTTGGTAGTAATTGGGACTTGGTTAACAGCCAGGTCCCTTTTGCTTTTCCACATTTGTATTTCATCCACAGGCCCCTTCATCACGTCGTTTCGATAGTAGGTGTCGTCCTAACTTCACTCTCGTGATGGGGGCGTGTTGTAATTGGCAGCCTGTTCGTTTACCAAACAATCGGAGCGGGTTCAAACCCCGTCGTCTCCACCACAGTCTTAGTTACTGCAAATCGATCTATTGGTAATGGTCAAAAGAATTGCAATAGCTATGCATGGAAAGAGCCTCGAGAGATCGGGGCTCTTTCTATTTTCAACACTCTTGATTATTGCCTTTTTCATTCATCTAATTCACATGAACTGGGGAATAAAGCACAAATTATTGTTGACATTTGAATAATTCCCACCTAGGTTTTCATTACTATCTCGTTTAGGAGTCGAATAATGGCAAGAATGTGTTTTATGTTCGAAATATTCGAAGGTCAAGAGGCCGAGTACAAGAAGCGTCATGATGAAATCTGGCCTGAGTTGGTAACAGCGATTAAGGATGCCGGCTTTAAAAATTACAGTCTTTTCCGTCGCGGAGTTCACGTCATTGGGTATTTTGAAGTTGAGCCTGATGTGAAGACAGCTTTCGAAAAGCTTGGCAAGAGTGAGGCAAATGCTCGCTGGGCAGAATGGTTTAAAGATGTCATCGTTAATTTGACCGATAACCAGGGAAACTTACTTGAGTTTAAAGAAGTTTGGCACCTAGACTAAAAAAAGCCGGGGATTCGGTATTGTTACAAATTGAGCTTATGCGTCGGCTGGGCGCATAAACAATTCGATTGGGTAACCATCTGGATCTAGCAGATATAGAGAACGCCCGCCCGCATTTGGCCCTTCAGTGATGTCGACGCAACTTTCGCTACGTGCGATGTATCCCATTTTGAACATCTTTTCTGCGATTTCATCAATTTTCGAAACGTAGAAGCTAATGTGCCCGCCGCCGAAATCGCAGGGACGCGATGCCGCTGATAGTTTTTCAATACCTTGATAGTCCAGTAGCTCGATAAATCCGCCACCAGGAACTTCAAGAAATGCAACGTTTATCGCATCAAATTTTAGATCCAGGACCGTCCTTAAGTAAGGACCATTGAGGAGCTTTTCAAACTTTACCTTAAGCCCAAGTCCGTCGTGATAAAACTTCAGGGATTTTTGCAAATCCTTAACAGTAATTCCGCCGTGAAAAAATCCTAGTATTTCGCCCATCTCTCGGTCCTTTCGGTTGGTTGTTTGGTTGCGGGAAAACTACATTACGATTCCGCCATCTTGGCTGAGAGCTTGTCCCGTGAAGTAGGAGCCCTCATCCGAGATGAGAAAGAAGATAAAGCCAGCTGTTTCATATGGCTCTGATGCCCGACCTAGAGGCACTGAAGTTAAACGCTTTGACGTGATACCTTCAACGGTGATTCCACGAATTTCGGCAAGTCTTTCTAAAACTTTGTCTTGCATCGGAGTATCAACAATGCCCGGGCAAATAGCATTGACACGCACGCCTTTTGATCCAAATGCATAGGCGAATGAGCGAGTAATCGAAAGCACCGCCGTCTTAGATGAGGCATAAACAGCAGTTTCCGGAGTTGTCGCCAGCTTGGCAGAGACTGAACTTAAGTTAACAATGCTTGCACCTGTTGTCATCGTGCGCCCGATCCGGCTTGTCAGGTCCCAGACAGCCTCTACGTTAACTGCGTAGATATCGCGGATATCTTGAACGGTGAATTCAAGAATTGGTTTCAAGCGAATAAGCCCAGCGGCATTAACTAGGGCATGTGCACCTTGTGCGGCTGCTAATAACTTATCGCGGTCCTCGCTCTTGGAGAGATCGGCAACAAGGTGCTCAACGCCCGTGACCTTCTCCAACGCATCCTTATTCATATCCACGGCAATGACTCGCATGCCTTCATCACGCAACCTGATGGCAGTTGCTTGACCAATTCCAGAAGCTGCGCCGGTAACTACCGCAAGTTTTCCTTTATGAGACATCTTTTCCCCTTAATTGAAAGTCGAACTTCGGTAGAACTGCAGAATCAAAACAGTATTGGAAGGTGTGGGCTGGCGGCAATAGATTTCCTAGAGTGAAAGTTGACATTAGGAGGTCAGGGCTAAGGCATAGATACCGATGGCAATCGCAATGGCGCTAAAGACCACTGGGCGTGAAGGACGAGTGCGATAAACGATTACCTCAATCAGAATTACCCACAGTGGAATAGTCGCCATCACCGACTGAGCAACTACGGGCGAGCCTTCGCGGATAGCATAAATAGAGGCAAGCCATCCCATGCTCATAAAAAATGATCGCCTTACTAGTTGCAGGAAATCTCGCCAATGCAGCCCTATAGGCGGGAAGATCGCCATGAAAATAAAACCAGCGAGCAATTGGCGAACAATAAAAGTTTCAGTTGTGCCCACGCCAGCCCTATCTAGAAGGACAACAGCCACAGTAACAAGGCCACTTAATACGCCAATGACAATCATGAGAAAAATTGCTGTAAATGAACTAACTCCAGCCAGACTCTTGCGTAGTGGAAATATTGTCGCAAATACCAATACAACTACCAGCAGAACCTGTATGGGAATAATGCTGGCTCCCAGTGCAATTGGTCCAGCAAGTAGTACGACAGCCGGCGTGAGAGCTTGCCCGACAGACATCACAGATGCCGAACTTCGAGAGACCATTCTGAAGATAATTCCAGCCACCACGCCACTGCCTATGGCTCCCACGATATGTAGATAAGGAACTGATCCAGACCAAAGAATCCATCGTGGCCCAAATGGGATTAATGGAAATACGAAAAGAGCGTTGAGAACAAATAGCGGACCTATCGCTTTATAAATCGAGATGTTTAGCGCAACGCCCTTAGTTAGAAAGATTCCAACTGCAAAGGCGAGTGCTGCTGCAATGGCGAGAAGCAAGCTCACACATTGACTATACCCTTCCTATCTTACGAATATAGAGATAAGGTATCTCCATTCGCACATTTAATGCTGCTTGTAGTTGGCATGATGGGGAGGTTGCTGTTGCAAACAATGCAAAGCCCTGGAATTGAGAAATTCTTATCTACCGAGTATTTCCAAAATCCTTATCCCACATACCGAGAACTCTTAGAATCCAACCCAATCTTTTGGAGCGAAAAAGCACGGGCATGGATTGTGAGTCCTTTTCATGAAGTTGAAAAAGGACTCCATTTAGATGTTTTCACACAAAAACAACGCATGCTCAAGGCGAGTTCGCATTTCACGGCAGATGAACTAGCAAAAATGCCACACATACTCACTAATTTGAGTAATTGGGTGGTTTTTCAAGATCCACCAGAGCACACTCGTTTACGTCGCTTGATCAGTAAATCCTTTACACCTCGTAGCATCAACGCACTTGAGCCTAAAATTGAAGCTATCGTCTCCAACTTACTTGATGAGGCGATGAAGAAAGTGACCTTTAACTTAGTTGATGAATTCTCATTCCAACTACCAGCCATGGTTATTTGCGAGCTACTTGGAATCCCACTTGAGAAACAATGGGATCTCAAACGCTGGTCAGATGGTGTGGCTGGATTTACCGCCTCTGCTCGAATTACTCATGAACAAGCAGCATATGCCGAAGAGGTAGCACGAGAAGCCGAGGAATATCTCATGGGCTTCTTCGAGCAGGTTCGTAAAACACCCAATGATGGACTCTTAAGCAGAATCATTAATTCACAAGGTGCCGAAGATGGATTAACGGATAAAGAAATAGTTGGTCTAACAATCAACCTATTCTTTGCTGGTTTTGAAACAACTGAAGGATTAATTGGCAATATGGTGATGACGCTAGTCAATCACCCTGAGCAATTGGCTTTATTGCGCAGTAATCCTGAATTAATGGATGCAGCGGTGGAAGAGACTTTGCGCTATGAATCCTCGATTTTAAAACAATCTCGAGTTGCGAGTGAAGATATCGAAATTCTTGGCGAAACTATTAAAGCTGGTGATTATGTTCATTTTATGATTGGCGCTGCAAACTATGATCCGGCACGCTTTTCCAACCCTGAAGTATTTGATATCACTCGATCAGATGCCGGTAACATCAGTTTCGGCCATGGTATCCATTTCTGTATTGGGGCCCCCCTTTCCCGTCTTGAAGCCCGAATCGCCATGCGTCAATTGCTGGAGCGGATGCCTAAGCTTTCAATCCTTGACCCACAACCAACATTTCCGGAACTACTTGCTGTCCGTAAACCACTTCAACTATGGGTGACTAACGCGTAAGTAAGTGAATTAGAAGTTATATAGGCGCTTTGCATTAGTACGGCAGATTGCTTCTTGCTCTGATGCGCTAAATGTTGAGATGTAATCGCGCGTAAAGCCCATAATGATGTCGTATGAGCTATAGAGACGATCTACTGGCCAGTTAGAGCCAAGCACGCAACGATTTGGACCAAATGCTTCCAAACAGACTTCAGCCCATTTACGCAGTGATTCCTTGGTAAAGCGTGGGTCCGTCATTGGCATACCTGAAATCTTCATGGTCACATTGGGCGCTTTTGCTAATTCGCGCACCGCCTTTGACCAGTTGGCAAAGTATTCATCATCACGTGCACGTGGGAATCCAATGTGCTCCAGCACAATCTTTAAATCTGGGTGGCGCTTGGCCAACTCTACTGCTGCGCCCATATTCGGCCAGCCGCAGTCAAGATCAAAGACAACATTTTGCTTTGTGAGTTTCTTCAGTGATGCCTCATATGCGGCATTGATTTCACCACTTGCCAACATTGGCTCTGCATTGAAATCTCGGATACCGGCATAGAGCGGAGATTGGGCATGTTCATCTAGTTGCTGGGCCGCCTCTGGTGCTCCAAGTGGGCAGTCGGCGACGATTCGCATTTTCACTGGACCAGTTTTTGCCATTTCAGTGAGCCATCGAGTTTCAGTGACTGGGTTTGGCGAACCAATTGCTGCTTGTACGTGAACGAAAGCTTCGATACCTGCAAAGCGAGCCTCTGACCAAAGATCATTGAGTACGAATGCTTCGGACTTAATGGCATCGATATTTCCAATAATCGGATGAACAAAGTCCGGACTAAGCCAAACCCACTTGAGCTCTGGATGTTTGAAATCCCAAAGGTGAATGTGAGTATCAATGATTGGAATAGGTGTGCTCATGTGAGACCTCTCGGTAATGGTGTTTCGCTAGAACGTTCTGGCGCTAAGTTACCGCGTGCCTGCCCAAAATTGAAGACCTCGGGAGCCCCTTATTTAAATCGGGTACCTATCTGCGAGCCAATGGTGAGGGCAGTCTTGATATTGGCAAGTGACTCTTGATGCGTATAGAGCGGCGCCTCTAATAGCCCTGCTTCCACATATTGAGCAAATGCATTGACCTGATGGATCAGCCCAAGGTGTTCGACCAAGCCCGATTCATCACTCCAGGTCGCAAGCGGCTCATTGAGCCCATTACCATGCAGTGTTACCGATGTTGATGAAAACCATGGCGGCCCAAATGAGATGCTGCCTTTAAGGCCAGAGATTGCCGCAGTTATGGGCATCGAGACTCTTGCTGAGAGCACAAAGTTAGAGCGGGCCCCACTTTCAAATCTCATAAATGCATGGGTCTCTTCATCTATTTCATTGTGGTGCAGCTTTCCAAAACCATGAATCTCACTGGGCTCACCTAAGAACTCTTGCGAGAGAGCAATGGGGTAGATGCCCATATCAATGATTGGGTTACCGCCACCGAGTGTGTAAAGCCGGGCAACTCCCAAGTTTGCTTGGCAGAAACTAGAGACAACTAATTCAACCTCGCCAATGGCGCCATCTGCCACCAGCTGTCGTGCGATATCCATATGTGGCAAGAAGCGAGTCCACATAGCCTCCACTGCCAAGACCTTCTTCGCTTTAGCAGCAGCATAAATCTGCGCTGCTTCACTAACGTCCATCGTGATTGGCTTCTCGATGAGCACATGCTTGCCTGCGTTAATTGCAATCAGAGCAACTTCAAGTCGGTTAGAGGGAAGAGTGCCAATATAAATTGCATCAATATCTGAGCGGGCGGCTAGCTCTTCGTAGGACGTGTAAAAATCAGTGATGCCAAATGTCTTTGCAAAAGTCTCTGCCTTACCTGGTGTTCTAGAGGCAACTGCAACAAAATTCTGTTGCGAATTCTTCTGCGCAGTCTTAATCATCTGCTCAGCGATCCAGCCAGCACCGAAGATTCCCCACTGTAGCGGCCTTGAAACTTCTGGTCTAAAGAGATGCGGCTTGGGAAGTGATGTCATTGAGGCAACTTATCTCTACTTATCGCAATTGGGAACCGCGACAGGGAGCCGTCAGGAGTTTTTACTTTAAGTCCATCTTGGGCGGGTAACATCAGGGCATGACCCAGAAGAGTAAATTTCTCGCCACCTGGAAAACACTACCTAGGCAGCTTCGAAGAGTAATTGTCTCCGTCATTGGCTTCACTTTAATTGTTTTAGGCTTACTGCTGATTGTGCTTCCTGGACCTTTTACTATCCCGTTCTTGGTCCTGGGACTTGCCATACTGGCGCTGGAATTTGCTTGGGCTGATCGAATGCTTGATCAAGTAAAAGCGCAGGGGAAGAAAGTTGATCCAAGAAAGTTGCTCAAGCGAAAACCGAAAGGCCCGGAGGCTAGTTAAGTGGAATCCGGTATTGACGTTTACCAGATTCTAAGGTGTAGGTGTCATAGAGCTTTCTAGCTGTTGCATTATCTTCATCAGTATTCCAATAAAGACGCGAGCAGTTATTTTCTATCGCATAGCTCTTTACATAGTCAATCAGAGCTCGCCCTACACCTTTTCCGCGCACAGCTGGATCCACAAAGAGATCTTCCAGATAGCAATGCCCGTTTTCAGACCAAGTTGAGTTCTGCAGGCTATATGTTGTAAAGCCAACGATGAGGCCATCATCAATGGCAACAGCGCACTTCATATTAAACTCTGGTTCTAGAATTCGCTGCCAGGTGAGTGAACTTTGTTCGACAGAGAGCTCAGTCTTGTAAAAGTCGAGATAGCCCTGCCAGAGAATGAGCCACCGCTGCTTATCTGCAGGTAGGGCAGCTCTGATTTCAAGAGACATTAGAGTGCAAATGAAGGGTACTTGTCGGAGACCAAGATAAATGCATAACCGTTCACACGATTCCAAAAGCGCATTGTCTTAAGGACAAACTTGCCGGCCCACTTTGGATAATTTCCGGTCGCAGAAGTCATGATCCAGGCAATGAAAGTCATGCCGAGAGCTATTAGTGAGTAAATAACGCCAACAATGATGAGTGGGATTGCTAAGAACCACTTGACCAAAGGAAGCCATCGATTAAGTGCTTTCCCGCCATTGATATCTGGGAAAACTACATCAATATTCTTGTTGCGCTCAATAGAGGGGTAATCATCAGTGAGCAGGAGAACGTAGGCAACAACGCGGGTCTGTAATTCAAGAAATGCGTGGTTAAATGTCAAGAGGTAGCTTGGATAGACCTCACGGAATACCAGGGCAAGTAGCGCTGGCACGATGATGAAGCCAGCAGCGTAACCAGCGTTGCTCTGAACGGCAAAGGAACCGATAAAGACTGCGACTGGGAACACGAGGATTCCACGCCAAAAGACCGTAGCCTGATTGCGCTTCTTGTAGTTGATTTCCACATCTGTCTTTATTTGTTTGCTCATATCTTAATTCTATCTCGCACCTGTACTCTTAACTCCATGAGCGCGCGCGAATATGCAGTTATTACTGGAGCAAGTAGTGGAATCGGCGCGGCAACAGCGCGACTATTGGCAAGCAATGGTTATCACGTGATTGCTGCAGCAAGGCGCGCAGATCGATTAGCTGCCCTTGCGGCAGAAGATCAGAACATCGAAGCCTTCACACTCGATGTCACTAAGCAAGAGTCAATTGATTCACTTACCAAGCACTTGCAAGGAAAACCAGTCTCAATTCTTATCAACTGCGCTGGTGGCGCTTTTGACTCCGATCCAATCAATGACTCCGATCCGGAAATTTGGAAGAAGACATTTGATATCAATGTTGTGGGCTCGGTGCGGATGATCAAAGCAATGACCCCACTGATGCAGGCATTTGGCCGTGGGCATATCGTGATGATTTCATCAACTGCCGGACATCGCGTTTATGAAAATGGTGGAAGTTATGTGGCGGCAAAATTTGCTGAAACTTCTCTCGTTGAAACACTTCGCCTAGAACTCAATGGTCAACCGATTCGCGTGACAGAGATTGCTCCTGGAATGGTTAAGACAGATGAGTTCTCGACCGTGCGTTTTAAAGGTGATACTGAGAAGGCGGCGAAGGTATATGAAGGCGTCACCAGGCCGTTGGTGGCTGAAGATGTGGCTGAGGCAATCAGATGGTCAGTGATGTTGCCAAGTCATTTCAATGTCGATTGCTTAATGATTAGACCGGTGGCACAAGCTCAAGTGCATAAGGTGTATCGACAACCGCTTTAACTTCTCTTTACGACTCGATACTTGGCAAGAGTGGGATCAGTTGCATAGGCGATGCGAACGCCTGCAGCGCGGGAGGCCCCTAAACCCTCAACAATCTGTTGGGTAAGAATTTCACCAGGTGCAACAACTGCAACACCTGGCGGATATGGCGCAATCAGATCTGCTGAAATACACCCAATAGCATCGCGGGCGCTGACTAACTCAGTCACTGCAAAATAAGCATCACGCATAGAAATTGCGCGCTGTGGCACAACAGACCAACTCAGCGCCGTTGCACTCTCTCGCCGTTGTTCTTGGCTGCGTTTTAGAATCGGAATTAACACATCTGCCAATCGATCAAAGTCACCTCTGGTATCGGCAATAGTGCCCAGAAAGACAATCGTGTCTCGATCGGCCATCTCCACCCGAATTCCTTCAGCTTGTAGATCTTGCTCAATTTCAACTCCGGAAGCGCCCAGTTGCTGCACGCGCAGAACTATCTTGGAAGCATCAAAACGGCCAGCTGGAAAATCCTGCGGATAGAGAAAGATAGGCAGGGCAAATTCTGCCTGCACCAGCTTTTTGAAGTGATGAACATTTTCAAGCAGGGCGCCGATTAACTCTTCCCCGCGAGTTTGCAGAAGCGCGCGAACGCCATCGATGGAAGCTAGTGGCGCCCCAGCTGGTGAAGTTGTGTGGGTTGTTTCAAAGCTTTGTTCTAAACGTTCTGCGCTAAGCAACGTGGTGCGGGCAAGTAAGAGTGCGGAGGCGCTATAACCAGGCAGGGCTTTATGTGTACTAGTGATCAGCGCATCAGCACCTAACTGAAATGCATGCTGTGGCAGGTGTGGGTGAAAACCAAAGTGTCCGCCCCATGCTGCATCCAAAATAACTGGAACACGTTGGGCATGTGAAAGTTCAATCAGCGCCGGCAGATCTGAGATTGTTCCCAAATAACCTGGCTCGGTAAGTAGCACCGCAATTGGTTTCTGACTCAAAGCTTTTGCAAGTTCGCCAGCTGTAATTCCGGTGGGAACACCTGTTGCACCATCAATCTCGGGTGACATCCAGATTGGCTCAAGGCCAGCTAGAACAAGTGCGCTTAAGACTGAACGGTGGGCAGTTCTAGATACAGCGACCTTATCGCCTGGTTTTCCCAGTGCGAAGATAATTGCCTGGTTTGCATGAGTGGAACCACCTGTTGAAAAGCGTGCGTAATCTGCGCCCCACAAGGTGGCCGCCAGTGATTCAGCCGCCTTCAATGTCTGATTTGTTAACTTAATTTCATCAAGGCCGCCATACAAAGGTGTATCTGAATCAACCACAGCACCTAAGTCGGCATCTAGCGCGCTCGCCTTCTGCTTATGTCCAGGAATGGTGAAAGGAGTTCTGGTGCGCTCGAAGTAGGCGAGGTAGGCATCAAGTAGCGGTGCGCTATCTCTGAGTCTGCTCATGTGGCAAGCCTAACTCTTAGTCAGAGCTGGTGAGGTCTGCGGGTAGGAAATACGGGGCTTAGAATTAGCCCATGACATCACAGGATCGACTCCCGCAAACTCGTCATTTGGTCACAGAAATTCCTGGGCCGAAATCGACTGCCGCGATGGCGCGACGCAAAGAGGCTGTCTCTGGGGGACTAGGAACTGCGATGCCGGTCATTGTTTCGCGTGCACACGATGCGATTATTGAAGATATCGATGGCAACCGAATTATCGATCTTGGTGCAGGTATTGGTGTTGTCACCGTGGGAAACGCCGCACCTCGCGTTGTAAAAGCCGTGCAAGAGGCAGTGGAGAAATTCACTCACACCAACTTCACCACTGCTCCATATCTGGGCTATATCGAAGTCTGTGAAGCCCTCAATCGTTTAACACCTGGAAAATTTGCGAAGAAGTCAATCCTGCAAAACTCTGGCGCGGAAGCGGTAGAAAATGCAATCAAAATTGCACGTCACTACACAAAGCGCCCAGCAGTCGTTGTCTTTGAACACGCTTATCACGGCCGCACAAATCTGACTATGGCCCTTACGGCAAAGAACTTGCCCTATAAAGATGGTTTCGGTCCTTTCGCCAATGAGATCTACCGAATGCCAATGCCATATTCCTATCGCTGGCTTGGAAATCCTGACACCATTGCGCAAGACGCACTCGATATGGTGATCCATAAAATTGAGAAAGAAGTGGGAGCACATAACGTTGCCGCCATTTTGATTGAGCCGGTTGTCGGCGAGGGTGGATTTATTGTGCCACCAGTTGGATTTATGCCAGGGCTGCAGAAGTTTGCAACTGAGAACAAGATTGTATTTATCGCCGATGAAGTGCAATCAGGTTTTGCTCGCACGGGCAAAATGTTTGCCGTTGAACATGAAGGTATGGAGCCGGACATGATCGTTTCGGCTAAGGGAATTGCTGGTGGCCTGCCACTAGCTGCAGTTACTGCTCGCGCTGAGATTATGGATTCATCGCATGTGGGTGGCCTCGGTGGCACCTATGGTGGAAATCCAATTGCCTGCGCCGCTGCCCTTGCCGTAATTGAAATAATTGAAGAAGAGAAGTTAGTCGAACGCGCAGCCCACATCGGTGACATTCTCTTTGCCGCGCTGAACGCACTCAAGGCGCAATACCCAATCATCGGTGAAGTCCGCGGACGAGGCGCCATGGTTGCAATTGAATTGGTACATGCCGGAACTAAGGATCCCAACCCAGAGGCGATGGCAAAGGTGATTAAGTATTGCCAGAGCAAGGGCGTGCTGATCCTGACCGCCGGCACCTATGGCAACGTGATTCGCTTCTTGCCACCAGTTGTCATCACCGATGAGCTTTTAAAGGATGCACTCGGGGTATTAGCAGAAGGCTTTGCCTCGCTCTAAGCCGTACTAGTCGCGCGACTGCCCCGATTTATGCTGATAACGGCCCATAAATTCTTTTTTCATATCTTGGAAGTTTCCATCAAGTAGGGCCTGTCGCATCTGATCAACTAGGCGCACGATAAAACGTTCATTATGAATTGTGGCCAGGGTGCCGGCAACCATCTCTTTGGCACGAAAGAGATGGCATAGGTAGGCGCGGGTGTAATGCGTGCAGGTATAGCAATCACATTCATCATCAATCGGATTAAAGTCTCGGATAAATGGTTGATTGGAGACGTTAAAACGCCCTTCCATCGTATAGACCGCACTGGTGCGGGCAATGCGCGATGCCAGCACGCAGTCGAAGGTATCGATCCCGTTTTCGACCCCAACAAATAAGTCTTCCGGGGCGCCGATGCCAAGTAGATGTTTCGGTTTCTCCTGCGGCAGAGTTGAATTCACCCAGCTCACAATTGTTCCCAGTGAATCTTTATCCAGGGCCCCACCAATTCCAAAGCCATCGAATTCAATTCCAGATGAACTCATGGCCCCCAGATCACCGGCAGCTTTCTTGCGCAAGTCTTCATACTGCGCGCCTTGAATGACGCCAAAGAGTGCTTGATATGGCTTTGCTGTGCGGGCATCGGTCAATTTTTTATGTTCATCCAGGCAGCGAATAGCCCAGTCATAGGTGCGAGACATGGCCAGCTCTTGATAGGGGCGAGTGTTATGCAGTGTGGTGCACTCATCGAATGTGAACATAATGTCGGCGCCCAACTTATGTTGAATCTGCATTGAGCTTTCGGCGGTAAAGCGGTGCATCGAGCCATCGAGGTGGCTCTTAAAGGTAACGCCCTCATCATCAACATGGGCTAGCCGCTCTTTATTCTTTGCAATCACTTGATCAGAACGGAAGGTCTGCGCGTCCATCGCTAAGACCTTTTTAAATCCCACACCGAGTGAGAGCACCTGAAAGCCACCGCTATCGGTAAAAGTTGGTTTATCCCAATTCATAAATGAACCAAGGCCCCCGGCCTCATCTAATACATCGGGGCCAGGTTGTAGATAAAGGTGATAAGCATTCGCCAGCAGTGCTTGCGCCCCGAGGTTCTCCATCGCCTCTGGCAGAACTGTTTTCACCGTTGCCTTGGTGCCGACCGGAATAAAGGCAGGGGTCTGAATCTGCCCATGCGGGGTGGTGATGGTTCCGACGCGCGCTAAACCAGAGTCGGCGGCGTGGTTGATCTCAAAAGCGAAACCGTTTGTGGGTTTACTCATTGGGGGCCACCATTAGGTAAGTGTGGCAGAGCTACCAAATTCGCACACGCTCGTGCTCTGCCAGCCAGAGTTCATCACTCTGACTGACACCGAATGCTTGATAGAACTCGGGCACATTGCGCACAATCTGATTACAACGAAATTCATCCGGGGAGTGTGGGTCAGTTGCAATCCGGCGACGGACTTCTTCCGGGCGGTTCTTATTACGCCAGGAGTGGGCATAGGAAAGGAAGAATCGTTGTTCGCCGGTGAGTCCGTCAATGACTGGACTTTGCGCACCGCCCAACGCTAATTTCCATGCCTTATAGGCGATCGCCAGGCCGCCGAGATCACCAATATTTTCACCTAAAGTAAAGGCGCCATTGACGTGGATATCAGGGGTGCTTTCAGGGGATAAGGCATCGAATTGCTTGACCAGCACGGCGGTGAGTTCTTCAAACTTACTGCGATCTTCATCGCTCCACCAATCGACCATATTGCCATCACCATCATATTTAGAGCCTTGATCATCAAAGCCATGGCCTATTTCGTGGCCAATGACTGCGCCAATACCGCCGTAGTTAGCTGCGATATCGGCTGCTAAATCAAAGAAGGGTGGCTGCAAGATTGCCGCCGGAAAGACAATCTCATTGGCAAGTGGGTTGTAATAAGCGTTCACGGTCTGCGGGGTCATATGCCATTCATCGCGATCAACCGGTGCGCCAATCTTTGCAATGGCATAGGCATGATCGAACTCGGCGATTCGCCATAAGTTACCAATCAGATCACCGGCAGAAATTTCTAAGGTGGAGTAGTCGCGCCACTTATCGGGGTAACCAATTTTGGGGGTGAACTTAGTCAGCTTCTCCAGCGCCTTTTCCTTCGTTGCCGCTGACATCCAGGGCAGGTCAATAATGCTTAGCCGATATGCCTCAAGCAGATAATCAACTAATACCTTCATCTCACTCTTTGCTTTTTCCGAGAAGTGCTGTTCGACATAGACCTTGCCGATGGCTTCACCGAGGGCGCCTTGGGTGACAGAGACGGCGCGCTTCCAGCGATCGCGAATCTGTGGTGTGCCAGAAAGGGTCTTGGCATAGAACTCAAAGTTCTGCTGCACGATGTCATCGGTGAGAAATGCGGCGCTGGCAGAGACGAGATTGAGTTTGAGCCAGGCCACCCACGAATCGCGCTCGCCAGAAAAGTCACCAAGAAGGGCAGAGACTGATTCAAAGAAGGATGGTTCACAAACGACCAGGGATTCAAAAGCTTTCGCTGGCACTTTGGCGTGCTCGGCCCAGAGGTCGAATAAGAAGTGTGGGGCAAGGCTTTCTAGCTCGGCGCGGCTGTATTTGTTATAGGTCAGAGTTGCATCGCGATCTTTTACTTGATCCCAGTGATGACTAGCTATTTTGGTTTCTAATGCCAGGATTTGTGATCCCACGGTGGCGCCATCTGCAATTCCCACAAGAGCGCACATCTTTGCCACATGCTCCACAAAGGCGCTTCGAATCTCGGCAAATTGATCTTCCCGGTAATAGGACTCATCGGGTAGCGATAGCCCGCCCTGGCCGAGATAGAGAATATTGGTATCAGAGTCCATCGCATCGGGATAAATAGCTGCGCCAAAGATTCCACCAATGCCACGCATTTCTAGGCCGGCCATAACCGAGATAAATTCGTGCAAGTTGGTGATGCCATCGATGGCGGCTAAATCTTCGACGATGGGCGCGATACCGCGGGCTTTAATGGCATCGGTATCCATAAAAGATTTGTAAAGGTCGCCAATTTTCTGCGCCTCACCTGTGCCAGTTGCGCTCTCGATAATCTGTCGAACCTGGGCCTCGGCGGCATCATGTAATTTGCGAAAGATGCCATCACTAGATCGGTCATCCGGCATCTGATACTCGGTAATCCACTTTCCGTTGTAGTGACGGAAGAGGTCATCTTGCGGACGGACCTTTGAATCAAGTGCCGATATTTCGATTCCAGATTTCACCGGGCTCATGAGTTCCATTTCATCGTGTGTAAAAGTAGTTGAAAGTTCAACTTTGTCACTAAAGAGCGTACTATTGCCGCTATGGCAGGGCAAAACGCTACAACACCGCGCTGGCTTAATGCTGCCGAAATGAAGGCTTGGCGCCGATACATCATCGCTAGCCGCCGATTACTTGAAGCACTCGATCTAGATCTTGCCAGCCATGAGCTATCGATGGCCGACTATGAAGTCTTGGCCCAACTCAGTGATGCCCCGGAGCGCAGGATGCGCATGAGTGAGCTAGCCGATGTTGCCATGCTCTCGCGCTCGCGCCTTTCCCACCGCATCAAGGTGATGGAGAAGGCCGGCTGGGTAAAGCGAGAGGCCTGCCCGGAAGATAAACGGGGCTACTTCGCGGTCATGACCGCCAAGGGGTGGAAGGCAATTGTTTCTGCTGCCCCGGACCATGTGGAGAGTGTGCGCACTAGGTTTGTTGATCACTTAACAAAAGAAGACCAGCGAGTGTTATCAGAAATATTTGAAAGAGTTACGCATTCCCTGAAAATAAATCCGCCAGCAGAATAAAAAACCCCGCCAGTTACCTGGCGGGGTTTTTTATAAGTAAATGAATTACTTAGCTGCTGCCTTCTTACGACGACGGCGCTTTGGAGCAGCTGCTGGAGCTGCTGCCTTCTTCTTACGACGCTTTGGAGCAGCCTTCTTTGCTGCTGCCTTCTTCTTACGACGCTTTGGAGCAGCCTTCTTTGCTGCTGCCTTCTTACGACGCTTTGGAGCAGCCTTCTTTGCTGCTGCCTTCTTACGACGCTTTGGAGCAGCCTTCTTTGCTGCTGCCTTCTTACGACGCTTTGGTGCTGCTGCCTTTGCGGCAGCCTTCTTACGACGCTTCTTAGGTGCTGCTGGTGCAGCTGCCTTCTTACGACGCTTTGCAGCCATCTGTTTTCTCCTAATCGGAAGGGTTCGGATCCGTCACCCAAACCTGTTTCGTGGATAAGTGTGACGGAATTTTGAAAGAAATACCACTACATAGTGAGAAATATTTCAGTGCGTGTCGCAAATTATTTTTTAATAATTTCTATGTATCTACGCAAATTTGGCAGTGATTTTTTTACGAATGTAAGAAATTTGATTGAAAATTTAGGAATTTTCCAGATTTTTGCGATTTTGGCGGCCCTTCGCCACGAATTTCTCGGATCCGAACTCGAATTTTCACAATTTCGGGCAAAAAACGACCTCATTGGCAGAAAAAGTGCCGGTGAGATGGCCTTGTCTAGTGAAAGCTCTGCGCCTCAGTGGGAAATGCTCCGGTGCGAACTTCGCTAGCAAACTCTTGGGTAGCAGCTAACAATTCCTGGCGCAGATTGCGATATGCCTTAGCAAGTTTGGGTGGATTGGCGGTAAAGCCAGCCATATCTGTCCAGACTAAAACTTGGGCATCGCATTGCGCGCCGGCGCCGATTCCGATGGTGGGAATGGATAAAGCTGCGGTAATTCTGGCCGCCAATTCGGCCGGCACAAGTTCTAGCACGAGGGCAAAAGCACCCGCTTTTTCGAGGGCAAGTGCGGCCTCCAACATGGCATCGCCATCGGTGCGACCCTGCACTCGATAGCCGCCTAGTTGATGAAGTGATTGCGGAGTAAGGCCTAGGTGGGCCATGACCGGAATGCCTGAAGAGGTGAGTTTTTCAACGGTTGCAATATGAGCACCTTCTAACTTCACCGCCATCGCACCGGCCTCTTTGAAAAATCGGGTAGCAGTTGTCAGTGCTTGTTCTGGGGAAGCTTCATAAGAACCAAAGGGCAGATCTGCGACCACCATTGCCCGCGCGGATCCGCGCACCACTGCGCGGGTTAAGGGAATTAAATCATCGACTGTGACCGGAATGGTGTTCTCTTCGCCGAGAAAATTATTGCCGGCGCTATCACCGACGAGCAGTACTGGAATTTGGGCCTCATCGAAAATCGATGCCGTGATCTGTTCATAGCTGGTGAGCATCGGCCACTTCTCACCGCGCACCTTGGCTGCGCGCAGATCAAGGATGGTCACGCGGCGATGGGAGGCGCCACCGTAAAGGGTTGTAGTCATTATTTCTCCTGCCTCGAAGCCGCTTGGCGCGGTCCCCGGGTCAAAAACAATGGTACCCCTGATACGCAACTGGGCGATAATCTTGAACAATGAAGTTGCGATTGGCCCTGGCGCAGGTGAACCCAACGGTCGGAGACCTCGCGGGTAATGCCGCGATGGCTATTAAATGTGCTCACCAAGCGCAGTTAGCTGGCGCCCACATTGCGATTTTTCCAGAAATGGTTCTGACCGGTTATCCGGTCGAAGATTTAGCGCTCCGGCCATCTTTTCAAGTAGCAAGTAAGAGCGCACTGGAATCACTAGCGCGCCAAATCAACCCGCAGATTGTCAGCATCGTTGGCTATCTCGATCACCTAGCTGGGCGACCACAAAATATGGTTGCAGTTATTGCTGGGGGTGAAGTAAAGGCCCGCTATGCCAAGTGCCACCTACCTAATTACGGCGTCTTTGATGAATATCGCAATTTTGTAGCAGGAGATTCCACGCTGGTCGTGCGCATTCATGGCGTTGATGTGGGCATCGCAATTTGTGAAGATCTCTGGATCGATGGTGGCATCACCACCCAACTCGCAGCGCGCAAGCCTGGACTTGTCATCGTGCCCAATGGTTCACCCTTTGAGCGCGCTAAAGATGATGTGCGCCTAGAACTTGTTACCCGGCGCGCTGCCCAAATGGGCGCACCACTTGCCTATCTCAATATGACCGGCGGCCAAGATGATTTAGTTTTCGATGGTGACAGTATTGTGGTCGACAAAGCTGGCGCACTGATTGCACGTGCTCCACAATTTGAAGATGGCGTGATGCTGGTCGATGTCGAAGTTGCAACGAAAACATCGAAGCCCGATGTCATCATTTCGGAAAGCCCGGTAGAAATTGCTAAGCCACTGATTCCTGGAATCGCACAGCGCCTTGGCGATGAAGAGCAGATGTGGAAGGCCATTGTTGTGGGGCTGCGCGATTATGTGGCCAAGAACGGATTTTCATCTGTTCTGCTTGGTTTATCTGGCGGCATCGATTCTGCCGTTGTGGCAGCTCTGGCTGTTGATGCCTTGGGCCCGGAGCAGGTGCATGCGGTTGCCATGCCAAGTAAATATTCTTCCGAACATTCCATCGCTGATGCGCAAGCGATGGCCAGTGCCACCGGCCTTGGCTTTCGCGTTATTGAAATACAGAAGATGGTCGATGCCTTCACTGGCCAAGTCGAACTGAGCGGACTTGCCGAAGAGAATGTGCAGGCGCGCGTGCGCGGCACAACTCTGATGGGACTTTCCAATCAGAATGGCCACTTGGTGTTAGCAACCGGAAATAAATCAGAGCTGGCGTGTGGGTACTCCACGCTCTATGGCGATGCCGTCGGTGGCTATGCTCCGATTAAAGATATTTATAAGACCGATGTTTGGGCACTTGCCCTTTGGCGCAATCGCGTTGCAATCGAAGCCGGCGAAGTTGCTCCCATTCCGGAGAACTCCATTACGAAAGAGCCATCGGCTGAACTTCGACCTGACCAAAAAGATTCCGATTCTCTTCCTGAATACGAATTGCTCGATCGAGTCCTTAAGGCATATGTCGATGAAGACCTAGGCCACGATGCCCTGATTGCGGCAGGCTTTGCTAAAGAGTTAGTGATTCGCGTAATCGGCATGGTCGATCGGGCCGAATACAAGCGCCGCCAATACCCACCTGGCACCAAGGTCTCCCAGCGTGCTTTTGGTAAAGACCGGCGCCTGCCTATGACAAGTAAGTGGCGCGAACTCTAGTTTTGTAACATGGGCGTAACGTGACTTTGGCACGATGTAGCCATGTCCCCAGACTCAGCAAATCGGCTTGAAGAAAATATGAGCAAGCAGCAAGAGTTCGTCCTGCGCACAGTGGAAGAACGCGATATTCGTTTTATTCGCTTGTGGTTTACCGACATTCTTGGCACCTTGAAATCTGTTGCCATTGCACCGGCCGAACTTGAAAATGCATTTGAAGAGGGAATCGGTTTCGATGGTTCTGCGATTCAAGGCTTTGCTCGCGAATTTGAATCAGATATGTTGGCAAAACCTGATCCGGCAACTTTTACAATCTTGCCCTGGCGGGCAGAGGCGCAGGGCGCCGCCCGTATGTTCTGTGACATTACCTTGCCTAGCGGGCAAGCATCCCCGGCCGACCCGCGCAATGTGTTGCGCCGCACCTTAGCTAAAGCTGCCGAGATGGGTTACACCTGTTACACCCATCCAGAAATTGAATTCTTTCTCTTCACCTCACAACCGGAAAAAGGCGTTGCACCTGTTCCTGTTGATCAAGGCGGCTACTTCGATCACACACCTGCAGTTGTGGGCCACGACTTTCGCCGGCAAGCAATTACTTTGCTGGAAGCAATGGGAGTCTCAGTTGAATTTAGCCATCATGAAGGCGCTCCAGGACAACAAGAAATTGATCTTCGTTATGCAGATGCTTTAAGCACTGCCGATAACATCATGACCTTCCGTCATGTGATTAAAGAAGTGGCCCTTAACCAAGGCTTCTTTGCCTCCTTTATGCCCAAGCCCTTTACCGAACATCCTGGTTCTGGAATGCATACCCACGTCTCACTCTTTGCAGGTGAGAAGAACGCTTTTTATGATGACAAGGCCGAGCTCAATCTCTCTGCTGTGGGTCGCCAATTTATTGCCGGTATTTTAAAACACGCTGCTGAAATCACTGCCGTTACAAATCAATGGGTCAACTCTTATAAGCGCTTACAAGGTGGGGGAGAAGCACCTTCCATCATTAACTGGGGCCACAACGATCGCGGAGCGCTGGTGCGCATTCCGATGTATAAACCAAATAAAGAGAACTCCACCCGGATTGAATTTCGTTCACCAGATTCAGCATGTAATCCATACCTTGCCTATGCCGTGATGTTGGCAGCAGGGCTGCAAGGTATTGAGAAGAAGTATGTGCTGGAAGCTTCCACTGATACCCAGCTGCTTCCATCAAATCTAGAAGAAGCAATTACCGTGATGGAGAAGAGCGAACTCGTGCGCCAGACCCTGGGCGAGCATGTCTTTGATTACTTCCTGCGCAATAAGCGCTCTGAGTGGCAGGACTATCGCCGCCAGGTGAGTGCCTATGAGTTAGATCGTTATTTACCTGTTTTGTAACTCTTAGTAATAGAAATCAGAATTTTGCTACAACCAGGAGATTCTTTTCCAAGAGTGACGCCAAGTTACCCAGTTCCGTAGAAAGATTCTGCTAGAAATAGCCCATCCGGAGAGCATCTGCCCTCCGGATGAGTGTTCGGTTCAAGCACTTGGTGGAGGCTCGCCGTTTATGCGGCGGGCTTTCCTTTTTTCAATAATTTCAAAAATAGATTTGAATATCTCAAAAAGGAATCTCAGTAATAAAATTACTGATTCCACTTCGTCCTCCTCCCTCGTTATGCACTCTTTGTGCAATCTCTGGCTAGTTGCCAGAGAGAGTTAGCGAGGAAGCAGCCGTTGGCTCACAAGAAGCCTTCGATGAGGGAGTTGAAGCGAACAGGCGGAGAATATTTCGATTAGCCTTCGATATTGCCGAGAAAATGGCTGGCTGTGGATATAACCTGAGGTTATGGCTAAAGAGATCAATACTCAGAAGATTCGTAATTACAACCTCATTGCAGGTTTCTTCCACCTCGTTCAAATGGCGGTAGTGCTTGTCCTATCGAGTGACTTCACCTTGCCTATTGTTGCCCGCTACGCAGCAGGACCTCCAGGAAGTGACTTTGCAGAACCTGTCACTCTGCTCGAGGCTCCAATCGGAATCACAGTTGCAATCTTCTTAGGTCTTTCAGCCTTCTTCCACTTTATTGTTGTAAGCCCACAATTCTTCCCGCGCTATGCCGCCGGCCTTGCGGCTCACCGCAACTACTTCCGTTGGGTTGAATATTCAATTAGCTCATCAGTAATGATTGTTCTCATTGCACTCATTACTGGCGTCTCTGATGTTGTTGCAATCATCGCCCTCTTTGGGGTCAATGCATCGATGATTCTCTTTGGTTGGCTGCAAGAGAAATATGAAGAGCCAGGAAATGGTGGATGGCTTGCATATATCTTTGGTTGCATTGCCGGTGCTATTCCTTGGCTTGCACTCGCTTTCTATGTTCTTGCTATCGGTGGCCCAGGTGATACCAAGGCTCCTGCATTTGTTTATGGCATCGTCTTCTCAATATTTCTTCTCTTTAATACCTTTGCCGTTGTTCAATACCTTCAATATAAGAAGGTTGGAAAATGGTCAGATTATTTGCGCGGTGAAAAGACTTATATAACGCTCTCACTTGTGGCTAAATCTGCACTCGCATGGCAGATCTTCTCGGGGACCTTGATTCCACCTCAATAAGCCGCTTGATTGAATATGCATTCTCGCGCTATTCTCTACCCACTATGAAGCTCCGCGGACTCCTCCTTATCCGCCGTAGCGAGGCCTAAAGACCGGTCTCCTCGCTGCGGAGTTTGGTGTTGCCGGTAAACCTTTTTTTCCGACTACCAAACACATAGGAGTTAAGTGAAATGAATTTTCCAAAGCAGAAGCCTTCCAAGATGCCGGTGCATCGTTATGAACCTTTTATTCCACTTGAATTAGCAGATCGCACCTGGCCAAGTAAGAAGATGACGGTGGCACCTAAGTGGTGCTCAGTAGATCTTCGAGATGGCAACCAAGCCCTGATCGACCCGATGGACACACCTCGCAAGCTTGCGATGTTTAAGTTACTTGTCGCCATGGGCTATAAAGAGATTGAAGTTGGTTTTCCATCAGCTTCGCAGACAGATTTCGATTTCGTGCGCAAGATTATTGATGAAGGCTTGATTCCAGATGATGTGATCATTCAGGTGCTTACCCAAGCCCGGGAACCGCTTATTCGTCGCACCTATGAAGCAATTGCTGGCGCCAAGCAAGCAATCGTGCATCTCTATAACTCGACTTCAACCTTGCAACGCCGGGTTGTCTTTGGTCTTGATAAAGATGGCATCAAGAAGATTGCAACCGATGGCGCCCAGCTCTGTCTAGATTTGATGAAGACTGTTCCAGAGACCAAGGTCTCCTTTGAATATTCACCTGAGTCATATACCGGCACCGAGCTCGAATTCGCCGTTGAGGTATGTAATGCGGTTAATGATGTTTGGAAGCCAACTCCGCAGTGGAAGACAATTATGAACTTGCCAGCTACTGTGGAGATGGCAACACCGAATGTCTATGCCGATTCCATCGAGTGGATGTGCAGAAACTTAAATAATCGCGATAGCGTCATTGTTTCACTTCACCCACATAATGATCGTGGCACAGGTGTTGCTGCCGCCGAACTTGGATATTTAGCAGGAGCAGATCGCATTGAAGGAACGCTCTTTGGTAACGGTGAGCGCACCGGAAACGTATGCCTTGTTACTCTTGGCATGAACTTGGTTTCACACGGAGTTGATCCACATATTGATTTCAGTGATATTGATGAAATCCGTCGCACGGTGGAATACGGCAATCAATTACGCGTGCCAGAGCGCCATCCTTATGGTGGAGACCTAGTTTTTACTGCTTTCTCTGGTTCCCACCAAGATGCTATTAAGAAAGGCTTTGAGCATCTAGAACGCGATGCAAAGGCTGCTGGAAAAGAAGTTGATGATTACACCTGGGCTGTGCCGTATTTGCCGATTGATCCAAAAGATGTGGGTCGCTCCTATGAAGCAGTAATTCGGGTGAACTCTCAATCAGGTAAGGGTGGAGTTGCCTACTTGATGAAGAGTGAACATCACCTTGATCTGCCACGTCGCCACCAAATTGAATTCTCCAGAATTGTTCAGGCAAAGACTGATCATGAGGGCGGGGAAATTACAGCAGAGCAGTTGTGGAATATCTTCGAAGATGAATATTTGCCAACAGATTCTGCGCCATGGGGCCGCTTCAGATTAAAGGGAATGTCACAGAACTCAGTGATGGGTGAAGATGTTCAGCTGACAATCAAGATTACAGATCGCAGTGAGCCAGTTGAGCTTTCTGGAACTGGTAATGGTCCAATTGCTGCCTTCTGTCACATCATGCAAAACCATGGTGTTGATGTGCGAGTTCTTGATTTTCATGAGCACGCGCTCTCTTCCGGCGGCGATGCAACTGCCGCTGCATATCTTGAGTGCGAAATTGATGGCCAAGTCTTCTGGGGAGTCGGAATCGACCCAAATACAACGACTGCTTCACTTAAGGCCGTCGTGTCTGCAATCAATCGCGCTATTCGCTAACTACCGTACGCAGTATGTCTGCACCTCAATCTAAGCTCTATCGCGATGAGGCAATCATTTTGCGCACGCAAAAACTGGGCGAAGCAGATCGCATCATTACCCTGCTGACCAAAGAGCATGGTCGCGTGCGTGGTGTGGCAAAAGGTGTTCGTCGCACCATGTCTAAATTCGGTGCGCGCCTAGAGCCTGGCAGCCATGTAGATATCCAGATGCATGCCGGCAAGACTTTTGACACCATCACACAGGTGGAAGCGATTATGAATTACGGGGAAGCACTTACCAACGATTATCAGCGTTGGACCATCGCTCACGCCATCCTGGAAACCGCCGAACGCTTTACCCAGCAAGAGGAAGAGCCTGCCCCGCAAGAATTTCAATTAGTAGTAGGTGGCATGAAAGCACTTGCTGATAATCGTTATGACTCATCGCTGATCCTGGATGCATTTCTATTGCGTTCACTTTCTATTGGTGGTTATGAACCATCGATTACAGCATGTTCTCGTTGTGAAAAGCCAGGACCGCATCGTTACTTCTCATTAGTTGGCGGCGGATCAGTTTGTATGGATTGCCGGCCTTCAGCATCGGCTACCGCATCCGCAGAAGCGCTCGAGCTGATGCAAGCGCTATTGCGTGGTGATTGGGATGTGGCCGAAAAAAGTGAACTTCGATATCGCCGAGAGGCTAGTGGTTTGGTTACCGCCTACCTACAATGGCACCTTGAACGTGGACTTCGAAGTTTGCCGATGGTGGAAAGGGCTTAACTAGATATACATGAGTAAGAAGATTGATATTCCCCAACACATCGCAATCGTGATGGATGGAAATGGTCGCTGGGCAAAAGAGCGCGGATTACCTCGCACCTCCGGACATCAAGCTGGTGAAAAAGTTCTCTTTGATTTAGTAGAAGCTGCAATCGGTTTTGGTGTCAAAGAGATCAGTGCTTATGCATTCTCCACCGAAAATTGGAAGCGCAACCCAGAAGAAGTGAAGTTCTTGATGGGCTATAGCCGCGAGATGCTGCGCACTCGCCGGGATAGCTTGAATGAGATGGGAGTCAAGATTCAATGGCTCGGGCGCTCGCAACGTTTGTGGAAATCAGTGATTTCAGAGCTAGAGGAGGCGCAGGAGTTAACAAGTAAGAACAAGAAATTGACCCTTAATATGTGTGTAAATTACGGAGGCCGAGCTGAAATTGTTGATGCTGCAACTGAGTTGGCGCGCGATGTGAAGCGTGGCAAAGTCAAAGCTGATTCCATCAATGAAAAGACGTTAGAGAAGTATCTTTACTCACCCAAGATGCGCGATGTTGATATGTTCCTGCGCTCATCAGGAGAACAGCGCACCAGCAACTTCTTACCGTGGCAATCAACGTATGCCGAGCTCGTCTTTATGGATGTCTTGTGGCCAGATATGACGCCAGAGCTACTGTGGAAAGCGATTGAGATTTATTCGGGGCGCGAACGCAGATTTGGTAGCGCTTAGCACTTAGCGCAGAGGCCAAAGATTTCTGCAGTGTGGCCAACTTCGCGAAAACCATGTTCTTCTGCCATTACTTTTGCCCACTTCTCAATTGCGCCGCCTTCAATTTCAACAGTGTCGCCACATGACTTGCAGACTAAATGATGATGGTGAGCCTCTCCACAGAGGCGGTAGATCGCTTCGCCATCATCACGCCTTAGCACATCGACAATCTTGTCGTTGACCAAACTCTGAAGCGAGCGATAGACGGTGGTTAGACCGATTCGTTCACCTTCACGTTGCATGAGTCGGTAGACCTCTTGCGCACTAGCAAAACCGCCAGCGCGTTCAAGTGTGCTTAAAACTCTTGGATTAGATCGAGACATTTATTCCATACCGTGGAGGTAGCCGATTAGCGCCCACATGATTCCAACGCCTACTAGGGTCGCAAGAATTGTGTAGCGAGATTTATGCCGAGAGTGTGCTTCCGGCAAGATATGTGAGGTTGCAAGGTAGATAACAATTCCGGCAAATACTGCGAGATAAATTCCGACGAAGTTGTCACTGATTGCAAGAGATGCGCCAAGTGCGGCGCCGCTGATTCGAGCAACAGCATCTACTGCAAGCAGCCAAACACCCTTCTTGCCCCATGAACCGCTCTTGATGAGAAATGACACGGTATTCAGACCATCACTAAAGGCGTGAACTAAGAGCGCGATAAAGACTGCGATTCCAAGATTGTTACTTACCTTGAAGGCAACACCGAGAGCTAGACCATCAAGAAATACGTGACCACCCATCGCAACGGCGCCAAAGGCACCAGCAATATTGGATGAGTGATCATGGTCGTGGCCGTAATCAGATTCGGCTGGTTCGTGCGAACCAAAGATTTGCTCATAGAAGTGAAGAAGTAAGAAGCCGCCAATGAGTGCTATCGAGGCTGCCGGTGCATGAAGCACCTCTTGGGTATTGAGTTCAAAGATTTCAGGCAGCAGATCAAAAGCAACGAGCCCTAGAAGAAGTCCGGCAGATAATCCGAGAACCAAATGAAGGCGGTCCTTAGATTTAATTGCTAGGTAGCCACCTGTTGTCGTGGCGATTGCGGTCAGTGCCGCCAGGATGATTGCGATATTCATAGCTGGAAAGTACCACAAATGAAAATGATTTTCATTCCCATACCCCGCCACTCTAGGCTCAGCCCATGATTGCAATCGCCCGATTTGAGCTCCCCTTGGCCGAAGGTGAGAAATTCCGCGTAGAACTAGAGGCGGTGCGCGATGTTTTAGCGCAGGCAACCGGCTTTATTTCAGGTGTGGTTGGGCAGAACCTCGATGAGCCAACGCTCTGGGTGCTCACAACTGAGTGGCAGAACGTGGGCTCCTATCGAAGGGCGCTTAGTTCTACCCGCGCAAAGTTAGAAGCAATTCCTGTTCTTGCCAGAGCGATCGATGAGCCTGGAGCGTACGAGTAAACTAAGCACACGATTTCAACGTCCGTTGTAATTCGCCGACAGCCAGCCGGATGGAGATTTGTAATGGCGGTAGACCGTTTAGAAAATATTGTTTCACTCTCAAAGCGTCGTGGATTTGTATTCCCCTCATCAGAAATTTATGGCGGACTTCGCGCCTCTTGGGATTACGGCCCACTCGGAGTTGAAGTCAAGAATAACGTCAAGCGCCAATGGTGGAAGTCGATGGTCATGGGTCGCGAAGATGTAGTTGGACTTGATTCCTCAGTAATCCTGGCCCGTGAAGTCTGGGAAGCATCTGGTCACGTTGCAACATTTAGCGATCCGCTCACAGAGTGCACCGCGTGTCATAAGCGTTATCGCGCAGATCATTTAGAAGAGCAGTATGAAGCAAAGCATAAGAAGAAGCTTGATTCACTTGCTGATATGAACTGCCCGGCATGTGGCAACAAAGGACAATTTACAACACCTAAACAATTCTCTGGCTTGCTCAAGACTTTTCTTGGTCCAGTAGAAGATGAGACAGGCCTTGCATATTTGCGACCTGAGACAGCCCAAGGAATCTTTATTAACTTTGATAACGTGATGACAACATCACGTAAGAAGCCACCATTTGGTATTGGCCAGATTGGTAAATCTTTCCGCAATGAAATTACCCCAGGCAACTTCATCTTCCGTACTCGTGAATTTGAGCAGATGGAGATGGAATTCTTTGTGGTTCCTGGCACTGATGAGGAATGGCATAAGTATTGGATTGAGACACGTCTTAATTGGTATAAGGATCTGGGAATTAATCCAGAACGGCTGCGCCTGTTTGAGCATCCAAAAGAGAAGCTCTCGCATTATTCAAAGGGCACAACAGATATTGAATACAAATTTGAATTCAACGGAACTGAGTGGGGTGAGCTAGAAGGTATTGCTAACCGCACCGATTTCGACCTCAAGGCGCACTCTGCTGCATCTGGAAAAGATTTGTCTTACTTTGATCAAGAGAAGAATGAGCGCTGGACACCATATGTGATCGAACCCGCAGCAGGTGTGGATCGCTGTGCGCTCACATTTATGATGGATGCATTTACTGAAGATGAGGCACCGAATGCAAAAGGTGAGATGGAAAAGCGTGCGGTGTTGAAATTTGATCACCGGATTGCTCCCGTAAAAGCTGCGGTATTGCCGCTTTCTCGGAACGCTGATTTATCACCTAAAGCACGTGATTTGGCGACAGAGCTACGTAAGAACTGGAATATCGATTTCGATGATTCTGGTGCTATCGGCCGCCGCTATCGTCGCCAAGATGAAATCGGTACTCCGTACTGCATCACCATTGACTTCGAAACTTTGGAAGATCAAGCGGTAACAATTCGCGATCGCGACACAATGGGGCAAGAACGTATTGCACTTGATCAAGTTCAAGCATGGCTAGCTCTACGTCTACTCGGCTGCTAGCGCCGCTAGAACTCCCTCTTAAAGATGGAGTTCATTTAATCGATCCGCCGGTAGTTCTGGCGCCGATGGCCGGAATTACCAACGCACCATTTCGCATGCTCTGCCGCGAACAAGGCGCAGGTTTATTTGTCTCAGAGATGGTGACTGCGCGCGCATTACTAGAGCGCACCCCGGAAACTCTGCGCATGATTGAACCAGGTGCTGGCGAGTGGCCACGTTCGGTGCAGCTCTATAGCGTTGATCCACACCATATGGCCGAAGCGGTCAAGATGATTGGGCGCGAGAATCTAGCTGACCACATTGATATGAACTTTGGTTGCCCGGTTCCGAAAGTCACTCGCAAGGGCGGGGGAGCGGCGCTTCCCTTTAAACGTAATCTTTTTCGTGAAATTGTGAAAGCTGCGGTAGAAAACGCCAAACCTTACGGAATTCCAGTCACGGTCAAGATGCGTATTGGTATCGATTCAGATCACCACACATATTTAGAAGCGGCAAAATCAGCCGCTGACTTAGGTGTTGCTTGGGTGGCTTTGCATGCGCGCACCGCCCAGCAAATGTATGAAGGAAAATCTGATTGGTCTGCAATTGCCCAACTTGTTGAACATTTAAAACCAACCGGTGTTCCGGTATTAGGCAATGGTGACATCTGGTCTGGCGCCGATGGCATAGAGATGGTTCGCCAAAGCGGTTGTGCTGGAGTTGTTGTGGGCCGTGGTTGCCTAGGTCGCCCCTGGCTTTTTGCTGATTTAGTGGCGGCCTTTAACGGTGAAAGTAGCCGCACATTGCCCACTCTTCATGAAGTTCGGGAAGTCATGTTTCGCCACGGCGAGCTGATCGTTGAATACTTTGAATCTGAAGATCGTGGTTGCCGCGACTTACGTAAACATATGGCCTGGTATCTCAAGGGCTTCAGTGTTCCATCCGAACTGCGCCGCGAATTTGGAATGGTCGCTTCCTTAAACGAACTTCGCTCACTACTGAATCAATTAGTTGATCAGCCCTATCCGGTTGAAATCGGTGACAAACCCCGAGGTCGCACAAGTAGCGGTCGCCCGCCAACTTTGCCTGATGGCTGGCTCAATGATCCCGATGAAATGATTCATCTTGATGCTGAAGATATGTTCTCGGGTGGTTAATGTTTAAGTTAATCAGACGAGTTATCTCCTTGGCGCTGGCTGTGGTTGTCATTATTCCTACCTACGCGCTCTTTGTTACCTGGAACTCGGCTAAGAACCCAACCTTTAGATCTACGGCAGAAGTCATTGTTGTGCCGGGGGCGGCCCAGCTCAATGGCGCACCAGGTGAGGTATTACTTGCACGCCTGATCGAAGCAAAGCGAATCAAAGATGCTGGATATGCACCGCTGATTATCACTGTGGGAGCTGGTGCACCTGGAGATCGCACAACTGAAGCAGCCGCTGGAAAATATTGGTTGACCCAAAATGGAGTGGCGAAAAATAGAGTTATTTCAATTCCGGTAGGGCGAGATACTTTTTCCCAGACGCAGGCATATATCAAAGAGATGAAGAGTCGAAAGTTATATAACGTCATCATTGCAACTGATGCTTATCACTGCCAGCGCACTATCACGATGGCAAAAGACTTGGGAGCAACTGCAACGTGTTCACCTGCCAGCACTGGGCCAAATACCCTTGCCAAATCACGGTATCGATATTTGATTCGCGAAGCAGGTGCCTATCTGGCATACATCACGCTAGGTAGACGAGGCATTCATATCAGCGATCACCTGACTAACAGCAAACTTGTAAGGTATGTGTATGACCCAGTTGCCTAAGGCATATAGCGCTGCCGATCAAGAGAGATTTCTTGATGAACCGGCAAAGCGTGCTGGTCGCACCGAATTCATGCGCGATCGCGCCCGTGTTATTCACTCTGCCGCCCTTCGTCGGTTAGCTGCCAAAACACAGGTCGCAGTTCCTTGGGAGAATGATTTTCAACGCACTCGTTTATCTCACTCACTGGAGTGCGCCCAGATTGGTCGCGAACTAGGAGAATCACTTGGCGCAGACCCAGATCTACTTGAGACTGCATGTTTGTCACACGATATGGGACATCCACCATTTGGTCACAATGGGGAGGAAGCGCTAGCCGAAGCGGCGCAATTATGTGGCGGCTTCGAAGGAAATGCTCAAAGTTTTAGGCTACTTACCCGCATTGAAGCCAAGACTGTTTCACCAACTGGAAAAAGTCTTGGACTAAATCTCACCCGAGCATCACTTGATGCGGCAACGAAATATCCGTGGACCAGAGCGGAGAATCCGCGCAAGTTTGGTGTGTATAGCGATGACACGGAAATCTTCACTTGGGTGCGAGCAGGTGCACCAGATGAACGCAAATGTATCGAAGCTCAGATCATGGATTGGTCTGATGATTGCGCATACTCCGTGCACGATTTAGAAGATGCCATCTTTGCTGGCCAAGTTCAGGTGAAGAATTTCGATAACGATTTTGACACCTTATACAAAGAGATGACCGCGAATTACGGCAGTGATGCCACCAAGAGCGAGGCCGCAGCTGCCCTTACCCGTTTGCAATCACTGACTTGCTGGCCAACTCACTTTGATCGCACACATCGCGCCCTTGCTCGCTTAAAAGATACGACTTCACAACTGATTGGTCGCTTTGTTCTGGCTGCCGAACTTGAAACTCGCAAAGTTCACGGAGATGGCCCACTGACTCGCTATAGCGCCAATCTTGAAATTCCACGCGAAGCAAAAGTCGAGGTTGATTTCCTGAAGGCTGTTGCTGGGCATTACTTAATTAGCGCGGCGGCGTCGCAAGAGCGCTATGCAAAACAACAAGTAGTCATTCATGATTTGGTGCAGATGCTCTTCGATGCAGCCCCCAGTGAACTCGACCCAATCTTTGAAGACGATTGGAAGCAGGCCACAAATGATTCAGAGCGGTTACGTATTGTCATTGACCAAATTGCTAGCCTGACCGACCCCGGCGCATATGCCTTACACGCCCATCTCTCGCAAGCTCCCGCAAAGCGTAGATAAGGTAGGAACATGAGCGGGCGGATTAAGGCTGATGACATCGTCTATGTGCGCGAGCATGCACATATCGATGAAGTTGTTTCAGCAGCCGGCGTTGCTTTAAAAAACGCCGGCGGTGGACAGAAGAAGGGGCTCTGTCCTTTTCATGATGAGAAATCTCCTTCCTTTCACGTCACACCTTCTAAGAATTACTATCACTGCTTTGGTTGCGGCGCCGGCGGGGATGTCATCGATTTTATGATGAAGACAGAGCATTTGAGTTTCACCGAAACAATTGAGCGACTAGCCTCTCAGATTGGTTACACCCTTCGTTATGAAGAAGGTGGGCCAACTCAACCGACTTCCCAGCGTTCGCGTTTATATGCAGCCCACCTAGCTGCAGCCAAGTTCTATCAAGATCTGATTAATACTTCCCCCGATGCCGCCCATGCCCGTGATCTGCTTACCAAACGTGGATTTGATAAAGCGGCATGTGATTTATTTGGAGTGGGCTATGCCCCCAAAAGTTGGGATGCCCTAACTAAGCATCTGCGCGTCGCCGGATACACCATTGAAGAGTTAGAAGAAGCGGGACTCTCCAAGATGGGTGAGCGTGGACCTATCGATAAATTTAGAAATCGCATCATGTGGCCGATTAAAGATATCTCCGGCGATATCGTCGGATTTGGAGCTCGTAAATTAGCCAGTGATGAAGAAGATCAAGGCCCTAAGTATTTAAATACCTCAGAAACTCCTATCTATAAGAAGTCACAAGTACTTTATGGCCTTGATATGGCTAAGAAAGAAATTGCCAAGAGTCGTCAGGTAGTTGTGGTTGAGGGCTATACCGATGTGATGGCATGTCATTTGGCTGGAATAACAACTGCCGTTGCCACATGTGGCACAGCCTTCGGTGATGATCACATCCGCATTATTCGCAGACTACTGATGGATGCCGATACCTTCCGCGGTGAAGTGATCTTCACATTTGATGGCGACGCCGCTGGACAAAAAGCTGCCATGAAAGCTTTCGGTGATGACCAGAAGTTTGTCACCCAAACTTTTGTTGCAGTTGAACCAGATGGCCTTGACCCATGCGATCTGCGCCAACATAAAGGTGACTTGGCTTTGCGGGATTTGATTGCAAAGCGAGTGCCACTCTTTGAATTCGCGATTCGCACCGAACTCAAAAAACATGATCTGAACACCGCCGAAGGACGTGTTAACGCGCTCAACACCGCCGCCCCACTGGTTGCAGCGATTCGCGATAAGTCACTACGCCCGGAATACATCAAATCTTTATCAGGCTGGCTAGGAACAGAGACCGAAGTTGTCACTGCTGCGGTGAATGCAGCGCTGAAGAAAGTGAGCACAACTCAAGTTCAGAGCGAGGCACCAGCTGCCGATGCGCAGTGGCGACCTAATCCGACTGAGCCAACCTTGATGTTAGAGCGAGAAGTATTAAAAGCTAAGTTACAGATGTCAGGACTTGTCTTTGGCTGGAGCACTATTGAAGATGAAGCATTTACTCATCCGGCATACCGAGAACTGCGCCGGATTATCGACTCATTTGGCACTGAACCGCTAGCCCTGGAAAAAGTTGATGATGATCGCATGAAGCAGCTATTTACTGAACTCTCGGTGGAACCAGTGCGCACAGATGGAGCAGTCTCAGAGAAGTATGTTTCAAGCATTGTCGCCAGATTACGAGAAGTACTTGTCAGTCGAAAGATTGCAGATCTGAAATCAAGTCTGCAGCGCCTTAACCCGGTTGAAAATCAGGAGCAGTACAACGCAGCATTTGCAGAGTTGGTTGCCCTGGAAACCCAGAAACGTGGGCTGCACGAACTCTCCATTAGTTCGCTCTAAAGTGGGCATTTTGGCGCAGGCTTACCCCCTGCGGTAGAGTTGCGCCTCATTCCCTGATAGCTCAACGGCAGAGCAGTCGACTGTTAATCGACAGGTTCTTGGTTCGAATCCAAGTCAGGGAGCCAGATATTCTCCTAAAAGGTATCCTCACGATATGAACGCATTGCAGAGTATTTCCCGAGGTGCAGTAAGTTCATGGGCCACGCAGAATCGAGCCCCTCGCCTGTTACGTGTATTTCTCGGTGTCACCTTTATCTATGCCGGATGGGATAAAGCATCTGATCCTGGATTTCTCACGCAAGGTGAGCCCACATATATCGGCACCCAGTTAGCTGCCTTTGCGGCAAATTCACCGATTGGATTCTTACTCAATCAGATTCTAGATCAGGCAACCTATGTCGGAATCTTGGTCATGGTTGCAGAGTTTGCAGTTGGAATTGCAACGTTGCTCTGGGTTGCACCAGCAACAGCTGCCTTTGGCGGATTCTTACTTTCAGTAACGCTCTGGCTTTCTAGCTCTTTCTATACAACTCCATATTTCTTGGCAGGTGATAGCGCATACGCGGTGATGTGGCTTGCTTACTTACTACTACTGATTGGAAATCGACGAATGCCTGCTACAAATTTTCAGCGCCGAAGCGTCTTGCGCACAGCGATTGTGGGTGCCTTAGCGGTAGCGGCAACCTTTGCCGGAAGAGCCTTGCCAAAGAGTTCGGCCTCAGTGAAATCTTCAACTAAAGGTAAGGGAGCGCAGATAATTAAAGTTGCCGAACTGCCTGTGGGCAAGACATTTAACTTTGTGCACTCAGCACAAGGTGTGCCAGCCATTCTCTTTCGTACCAAAGCCGGAGTCTTTGCATACTCAGCAATCTGCACCCACCAAGGTTGCTCAGTTACATATAAATCTTCCACGAAGAAACTCATCTGCCCTTGCCACGCAGCACAATTTGATCCATTTGCTGGCGCTAAAGTCGTTTCCGGGCCGGCTGAAAGACCGCTGGATAAAGTAAAAGTAAAGATAAGTGGTGCGTGGGTGGTTGAAGCCTAAACTCTCTCACCGCTCTCACTGCTCTAACAGGAAAATCACAGAAGAATAGGGAAGTATCGAGATCATGAAGAACGCCAAAGTTATCGCAGCCTTTATTGCCGGAGCTGCCATTGCCGGCTCAGTTGCAACCGCCTCAACAAACTCAACCAGTGTTGTGAAGGCATGTGCTGATAAGCGCACCAATGCGCTCTATCTCTCACCTACCGGCACCTGCACTTCGGCAAGAACACTTGTTGAACTTGGTGGCAGTGAAATCAATGCAAAGACCATTGCTTCGCTGGTAACTCCATCGGTCGTCTCGATTAGCGTTACCGCTCCTTCGGGTTCTGGCACGGGTTCCGGATCCGTCTATCAGAGCACAGCTGCATTTAGTTACATCATCACCAATAACCATGTGATTGATACGGCCGTGACATCAGGAACAATTAA
>Ga0247833_1001687_pt1 | contig 34859 bp, 61 predicted proteins | sample LaCruzMarch2015__7_FD_187117 | JGI IMG/M metagenome (GOLD analysis project Ga0247833, IMG submission 187117) | Freshwater microbial communities from meromictic Lake La Cruz, Castile-La Mancha, Spain - LaCruzMarch2015_8m | ecosystem: Environmental > Aquatic > Freshwater > Lake | place: Spain... | reverse complement strand
GGAGGTGACAATGATTAAAAAAATGCTAATTTGGCTGTATTTGTCAGTATGTTTAGGGGTATTTTTTGCTGTAATAATTTTTGGTACGGTAGCAATTTTGCAAACAATTTTTGGATAGGAGATAAAAATGAGAGATCCCGCATGGTTTAGAGAGTTTGAGCGTGAATATAACGAACGTGAGGATCGCTTAGACGAGATACGTGAGAAAACTAACTCGTTATGGCGCAAACGTAAGAATCTGGAGAAAGAAAATGGGTGATATCTTTCAGGAGATTTCTAAATTTAACACCAGGAAGTACCAGATTTGCGTGAATTTCCTCAAGAATTACCCGTTAAATTCGGAAGAATACGCTGAGTATTACGGAATGATGAGCTTTAAGTCTCTGGCTTTAATGCGGCGTGAGTTTGACGATATGTGTGCTAAGGGCTTGCTAAAGAAATATCAAGGCAGTTATAGTCCTAGTCCGAGACTTAAAAGCTCGTTAAAACTGGATGAGATTGAGTACGTAAAGCCTCGTGAACCTAAGCCATTTACGCCATTGTCACCTTCACGTTATCTGCCGAAGGTGTCACCACGAGGTCAACAATTAAGAGAGTTCTGCCATATAGGGTTAAGTAATGGAGCAAAAGAAGAAGCAAGAAACGATTTATCAGTTCTCAACGAAGTTATGTCCGATTTGCAAGCGGAGCAGGTCGATAATCCAGTTTAAGAATAGTGATATTTGTAAGACTTGCAGAATACGAGGGAAACAAGTATAGTGCCAGTATCACATCGTACTTGGCGGTGCGATATGGAATGGCTAGGGTAGCTCCCGAAAAGACGATTCGTTACCGTCCTGCCAAACCACCTTTTAGTAACGACTACCAATAACGTGAGGTACTTATGTTTTCATATCAACACCATATCGGTGATTTCCGTAGAGACACGGCTTCATTATCTGATTCAGATGCAATGGCTTATTTAAAGCTGTTATGGCTTTATTACGATACAGAAGAACCATTACCAATTGACTCAAAATTACTAGCTTTCAAGATTGGATCTACTGCTGATTCTGTTCAGTTAATCTTAGATGCTTATTTTCAATTAGATAATAATTGTTATCGACATAAGCGTTGTGATGCTGAAATTTCTGCTTACAAAGCAAGATCAGTAATAGCAAAAGAGAAAGCAAATAAACGCTGGAGCAATGCAGTAGCTATGCCGCAGCATAACAGTAGCAATACTGGAGCTACTAAAAACGATGCTAACCGAGAACCGATAACCGATAACCAAATAAAAGATATACGTCCTTCAGACGTTAGTATTTCTATTTGGGAAGATTTCGCTAAACACAGGAAAGCTAAGAAAGCACCAATAACTGAAACTGCTTTAAAGAATATTGTTACTGAAGCAACTAAAGCTAATTGGAAACTTGATGATGCTCTAACGGAAATATGTTCTCGTGGTTGGACAGGATTCAAAGCTGAGTGGGTAGCTAATAAAAATAACGAATCTGTTTACGATAAAGATGGATATAACAAAAATGGCATTAGCGCATCAGGAAGGATAAGGTGGGCTAAATGAGTGTAGATACATTGCTACAACGTCTAACGAAAGTTAAGGGTGGTAAAGGTAGGTGGACTGCTTGCTGTCCTAGTCATGAAGATCGTAGCCCTTCCTTAGCGATAAGAGAAACAGAAGATGGTCGAATTTTGCTCAAATGTTTCGGTGGCTGCTCGGTGCAGGAGATAGTTGGCTCTATCGGTATGGATATAGGTGAGTTATTTCCACCTGACGATAAGTTATCTCATCACAAGCCTAGAGTTAAAAATGCTTTTTACGCAACAGACTTACTTAGGATTATTGAGTTCGAGTCCGTACTGGTATCTGTGGCTGCAAGCAACATAGCCAACGGAGTTAAATTAACTGATAATGACAGATCACGTTTAAGGCAAGCACAAGAACGGATCATTGAAGCAGCGAGGCACATAAGATGACTACAAACTTAGAATTAGTAGCAGTACAACTAGACGTTGAGCGTAAAGCACGATTAGTTAAGTCACAGGATATTGATGTAGAAAAGTATCTGAAAAATAACGATGTAGGTCAGAAAGTTCGTATTGTTTCAGATTGGCTTAGTGAGATAGAAGAAAGCTACATTAATCCACCTATTAACGATAATGCGACTATGCCATTTACTAAGACGCATGGTGACTTTGCTTTTAGGTTAGGTGAGGTAACGCTTTACGCAGGTGGTAACGGTGGCGGTAAATCTCTGATAACTGGTCAGATAGCGTTGCACTTGATTAAGCAAAAGCGCAAGTGTGTAGTGGCATCATTTGAGATGAAGCCTACTAGTACGATACACAGGATGCTCAGACAGTTTGCTGGTGAGTTTATTGATGATCCTTTGACTAACGATAAAGAAAAGTACATTAAGGGATTAACCAAGAGATTTAACCAGTTCGCAGGTGAGCATCTATACATCTACGATCAGCAAGGTTCTACTACGCCTAATCAGACTATTGCTATGGCTAGATACTGCGCTGTAGAGTTAGGAGTTGAACATATTTTTATTGACTCATTAATGAAGGTCTGTAATGCTGAGGATAATTTCAACGAGCAGAAATACTTTGTGGATGAGCTAACTGCATTGGCAAGGGATCATAACGTGCACATTCATTTAATCCACCATATCCGCAAGTTACAGTCTGAAGAAGTGCAGCCTAACAAGAACGACATCAAAGGTACTGGAGCTATTACAGATCAGGTTGATAACGTGTTCATCATGTGGCGAAATAAGCAGAAAGAGAATCGTAGGCGCAATGGAGACAAGTACGAGGAGGATTTACCTGACGCTTATCTAATGTGCGAGAAGCAAAGGAACGGTGAAGCTCAGGAATGGTATTCACTTTATTACCATTCAGGTAGCCAGCAGTTTATAGATACTTTTGGCGGTGCGACTATGGACTTTGATAACCTAGGAAAGTTTCGTGGATGATTTAGTTGATACACACAGCGAGGAATACAGGCACAAAACTGAAGTTTGGGTTGTATTACGATGGAGAGCGCAGGACAGAAACAAGTCATCAGAATACCTACAGCTAGTACGTAAGATGCGAGGTAATAACGCAGCAGATAAGCTAGAGAAGGACTGTAGAGAGCAGTGGGAGCGTGGAAACAGAGGCTTAAAAGGAGATTGGCGTGACAAGTAAAGAAATAGAAGAGCTGGCAGGGCATAGGCAAGTACCTGCATGGGTTGTGAAGTTAGTTAGTGATGCTGTAGCAATAGAGCGTGAAGCGTGTGCGAGGGTGTGTGAAGAAAATTGGCATGAGTGTGGCGGGCAGTGCGCCAACGTTATCCGAGCAAGGGGGAAGGAATGACTGACGAAGAACTAAATAAAATGATAGGTGAGTTTTTACCGTATCCGGCTGAGGGTCAACATTACGCTTTAAAACAATTTGCCACCCTAGTCGCAGCAGCAGAACGCGAAAAGGTGGCGCAATGGATGATGCAGAAAGGCTACGCCACCGGACATGGCGAAACAACGGAAGATCTGCTGGCAGAGCTTGATTGGCAGATTGCGGAGAGCTGGACTAAGTCGCTAGTCAAAGGCGTTGAAGGAGAGCGTGAAGCGTGTGCGAAGTTGTGTGATGACTTGGACGATGACCTTCCTGATGGTCTTGCTGGCTGGCAATACGGCGAAGCTATCCGAGCAAGAGGAAATAATGACTAAAGATGAAATTATCCGTATGGCTATTGATGCAGGATTTGATCAAGAAGATGACGATATATTTATTTGCGGAATAGAGCATATACAAAAATTATTAGAAATAGAACGTGAGGCTTGCGCTAATATTTGTTTAGATTTAACTGCGTGGCATAGCAAATTAGCGATAGCTGCATTTGAGTCTGCTGCTGATGCAATTAAAGCAAGAGGAAATAATGACGTATAAAAGGGTGGACGATAATCAAGCTCAAGTCGTAAAGGCATTGCGAGCTGAGGGGTGGACTGTTCAGCATCTACACGCAGTAGGTAAAGGCTGTCCTGATTTACTGGTAGGAGTAACCAGATTTAACGTTAAGTACAATTTCCTGCTTGAGGTAAAAGACGGTAGCAAAACATGGAAGCTAACACCAGATCAAGTCATCTGGCATTACAACTGGAAAGGACAAGTTGCCGTAGTCACAAGTCCAGAACAGGCAGTAGAGTTAATTAAAGGATTGATAAGACATGAATGATCCGCACGCAGCAATAGATTACATAATCAAACACTCGAAGGAATACGCTAAGGCTAAAGCTGACGTTACTTACTTGTCAGAATTCCGTAAGACTAAGAAAGCGTTATGTTTTCAAAATAGCATGAAAAATACGATGGCAGAGAAGGAAGCTGATGCTTATGCTCATCCAGAGTATCAAGAGGTATTAAATGGGCTTAGGGATGCTGTAGAAAAGGCTGAGACGCTACGATGGATGCTCATAGCGGCTCAGGCTAGGGTGGATGTCTGGCGTTCTCAGGAAGCCTCTAATCGGTTTGTAGATAAATCTACGTTTTAGACTTCATCTTCAAAGTAATCGAACTCGTCTGCGTACCACTCATTGTCATCTTCAGAGTAGTAGTACCAAACTTCTTCTTCTTCATCGAAAGACCAAGCTATGCCTTCTTCATCGTACTCGATGCCATCATCTTCAAACTCAACATCGTCCTCGAACTCAACAACATCATCGGACTCAACATAAATAACCATATCGCCAACAGTAATTGTAATCATAAATTTCTCCATATAAACACAGCCCCACGCTGTAAAACTATTGTACATGAGAATTGTGACTGCTCAATAAATAGGCATTAACAAAAAGACAATGAAGAAATCAGACAAAGAATATTTATCGAAAGTAGCAGATATAGGTTGTATAATTTGCTTTAATCATGAAGGAAATAACAATGAATGAAATTTGGAAAAATGTAGTTAATCTTGATGATTACTATGAAGTTTCAAATTTAGGAAATGTACGATCCAAGACAAGAGAAGGTAAAACTAATTTTGGGTTACGTATATATGGTGGAAATTTATTAAAAAAAATTAACCATAATAATGGATATCATGTAGTTAATTTAACAACTCAAGATAGTAGAAAACAATGTTTAGTTCATGTTTTAGTTCTTGAGGCATTTATTGGTAAAAAACCTGATGGAATGGAATGTTGCCATAACAATGGAAATAGAAAAGATAATAGGGTTGAGAATTTAAGATGGGATACAAGAAAAAATAATCATGCAGATAAATTATTGCATGGCACTTGGCAGCAAGGCGAAAAAATAGGAAATTCAAAGTTAAAAGAATGGCAAGCAAAAGAAGTTAAATATTCTAATATTCCATTAAAAGAACTTTCTAAAAAATTCAATGTATCTATGGGATGTGTTGAAAAAATAAGATACTTGCAGTCTTGGAAATACTTGTGAAAAAATCTGAAATAGAATATTTAAATAAGGTAGCTCAACTTCCTTGTCCTATTTGTAAATTGTTAGGGTATCCTGGAGATGGTGGAGTTGAAATTCATCACGTTAGAGGAATAGGATTAGGTCTTGGCGTTAGGAACAATCATTTTAATACAGTGGGGCTTTGCCCAAGTCATCATCGAGGAAACGATGGCTATCATGGGATGGGACGTAAAGCGTTTGAAAGAAAGTATGGAGTTACTGAACAAGAGTTACTTGAACAAGTAAAGGAAATCTTAAATGATGAAGAAAACGAAATCAGAGAAAAAGATGAGTAAGGTGTACAACGAGTTTAAAGAAGGCACTTTGCACTCTGGTAAAGGTGGCCCTGTAGTGAAGTCTAAGAAACAGGCGGTCGCAATTATGTTATCCGAAGGGAGAGCAGCTAAGAAGAAGGGGAAGAAATGAAAACAGGCTTGTACAGTAATATTCACGCAAAACGTAAGCGCATAGCAGAGGGTTCAGGAGAGAAGATGAATAAGCCTGGTACTAAAGGTGCGCCAACTAAAGCAGATTTTAAACAAGCAGCTAAAACAGCTAAAAAGGTGAAGAAATGAAAGGCATGAAATCTTGTCCTAAATGTAAGGGTGGTGAGTGCAAAGGCGGTAAGGGTTGCATAATGGAAGAAAAAGGTAAGAAGAACGGTAAGCTGGAGATTGAGATCAGCCTACCGATGCGTGGCTCACGTACCATGAAAAGCAAAGCAAAAAAGAAATAAAGGTGAAATAGTGATTAGCGTTGTTATGCCTTGTTATTTAGGTTACTACAATACCGCTGCAACAGATAGGCAAGTAAAGTTACGCAGAGCCATTGACAGTTTTTTAAAACAAAAAATTGGTGAGTTAATTATAATTCCTGATGGTTGTCATGAAACAAAAGCAATAGCTTCTGAGTATCCTGTTAAATGTCTTGAAGTTTTACCTAAATGTAATTTATTTAGCGGGCATCCTAGAAATGTTGGAATAGCTGCTGCTTCTTACGATTACATTGCGTATTTAGATTCAGATGATATTTTTGGAGATGGGCATTTACAATCTATAGTTAATAATTTAGATGCTGACTGGTTGTGGTGGGATGATTATATTGATGATGTTAGACGAATTGTAGAATTGAAATTAGGCGGTATTGGTACATCTTGTATTGCTCATAAAAAAAATCTTGGCATTGTATGGGTTGATGGTTATGGTCATGATTGGAGAGTTGTTGAGCAGTTAATGAAATATCCTTATAAAAAGATTGAAACAAAATACAGGGTTATGCACATACCTGGCGTATTAGATTCTTAACAAAGAGCTAACAAGCCTGAGAATTAGGAAGTTGTATTTGTAAAAGCGATGGGAATCCTTTTTCTAGTTCTCAGACTTTTAAGTTTACAGTTGACTAGTTTTAACTTTACAGTCGCAGGAATTTACAATGCAAGCTATCGTAATCTGTTCGACAATAAACACAGGATTAAAAGTCCTGCTATCGAGCTTAGAGACTTATTGTCCGTACATACCTGTATATCTATCCAGTAAAAATACTGAGGACGCTGAACTTGTACACACATGGATGTACAACGCAGCTACAAACTTTGGTGACGCTTATAACGCAGCAATGGACAAGGCTTTTAGTGATGGCTACAAAGAGATCATCATAGCCAATGACGATGTTGTCATAACACCAACGACTTATCTAAAGCTAGAAGAAGATGTAAGGCTGTTAAAGCGAAACTTTGAAAACGTAGGATTTGTGGGAGCTAGAAGTGACTATGTACTTTGGCATCAAAATATTCGTAGTTATTGCGCTAATGATAATGTCATTGGGGTAAAATACGAGTCAGAAGATCACATCAAGGAAACAGGGGTCATTGCGCCTATTTTCGCTTACGTAAGTAAACAGGCGTTTGAGACAGCAAGATTCCCTAGCACTAATTGGTATTCTGATAATATTATTTGTGATGATCTATCTAAAGCAGGGTTCAAGCATTTCGTGAGCAGGGCTTATGTTCATCACGCAGGATCGCAAACGGTAGGAACGAACTTCCAGAAGTGCCACGAGGAACCGAGAGAATGGATACGGACTAATCGTCCAGATGTATATAGTAATTACTACGCATGACACCAGAAAGGTAGTGCAATGGAAATAGAAGTTAAATATCGCAAGGTTGAGGATTTAATTCCTTACGTCAATAACAGCCGCAAACATTCTGACGAACAGGTTGCTCAAATAGCATCTAGCATCAAAGAATTCGGTTGGACTAATCCAATACTAATAGACGGAACCAATAGCATCATAGCTGGACATGGTCGGCTTATGGCTGCTAGAAAGCTAAAGATGGAAGAAGTACCGACAATAGAACTAAGCCATCTAACCGATACTCAACGTAAAGCATTAGTAATAGCTGACAATAAATTAGCGTTAAATGCTGATTGGGATACTACTTTGCTAACTATTGAGCTAGATGAGCTACTTAAAGACGGATTCTCATTAGATATATTGGGCTTTAACGCAGATGAGTTAAATGCGCTAATGGAACCAGAGCAGGTAGATGGGCTAACGGATGAAGATGCTGTTCCTGATGTGCCGGATGAACCAATTACAAAACTTGGTGACATTTATCAACTTGGCAAGCATAGATTGATGTGCGGAGATTCATGCAGCATTACAGATATGGAAAAACTTTGCGATGGTCAGCCTGTTGATATGTGGTTAACTGATCCTCCATATAACGTGGCTTATGAAGGTGGAACAAAAGACGCTTTAAAAATTCTAAATGACAGCATGGGAAATGATCAATTTAGACAATTTCTACGTGACGCTTATGTAACTGCTGATACTGTAATGAAAGCGGGTGCTGTATTTTATATTTGGCATGCAGATACAGAAGGATATAACTTTCGCGGCGCGGCTCATGATGCAGGATGGAAAGTTAGACAATGCCTTATTTGGAAAAAATCAACTTTGGTTATGGGGCGGCAAGATTATCATTGGAAGCATGAACCATGCCTTTATGGTTGGAAAGAAGGAGCAGGACACCTTTGGTCAACAGATAGAAAACAAACAACTATTATTGAGTTTGATAAACCAAGCAGAAATGGTGAACATCCAACAATGAAACCAGTTGCGCTTTTTGAATACCAAATGATGAATAATACAAAAGGCGGCGATATTGTTTTGGATAGTTTTGGCGGTAGCGGAACAACATTATTAGCGGCAGAAAAAAATGGTCGTTACGCTAGGCTTATGGAATTAGACCCTAAATACTGTGATGTAATAGTAAAGAGATGGGAAGATTTCACAGGAAAACAGGCTGTATTATTAACGAATGATTAACATTTCCCCTTAATAAAATGAATGAGCATATTCCAAACGCAGAAAACAAGAGATTAGTCGAAACATCGGCTGGTCTTGGGTTGCCTCATGAGCACATAGGGGCATTGATTGGCATTGACGATAAAACATTACGTAAACATTATCGGACTGAGTTAGACGTAGGTAAGGCTAAAGCAAGCGCACAGATAGCTAAGACGCTGTTTAATAAGGCGCAAGGCGGTGATACGACTGCATTGATATGGTGGACTAAGGCTCAGATGAGATGGGCTGAAACGCAGAAGCAGGAACATTCAGGTGTTGATGGTGGCGCCATTCAGCATAAAGTAACATGGATGAAGTAATCGAGATCGCTTACAAGCCTCGTGATCAGCAGCTATTAATTCATGAGGCAATAGACAACCATCGCTTTACAGTAGTCGTAGCTCATCGAAGGATGGGGAAAACTGTAAGTGCCATCAATCATCTTATAAAGGCTGCAATTGAATGTGATAAGCCTAATCCGAGATTTGCTTATATTGCTCCTACTTATGCTCAGTCTAAGCGTGTGGCTTGGGATTACCTTCTTGAGTTCACTCGTCCACTGGGTGCTACGGCTAACATATCAGAGCTTAGGGTGGATTTTTGGGGCAGGCGTATTAGTCTTTATGGCTCTGACAATTCCGATTCTTTACGTGGTCAGTATTTCGATGGGGTGGTGCTTGACGAGATTGGGGATCAAAACCCGAAAATCTGGAACGAAGTAATTAGACCAGCTCTAGCGGATAGACTAGGTTGGTGCTTGTTTATTGGTACGCCTAAAGGTCGCAATCACTTTGCTGACTTCAGAGATCGAGCAGAGGAGACAGAAGGTTGGGCGTTGCTAGAGTTTAAAGCTAGTGATACAGGTGTTCTTAGCGAGAAAGAATTAAATGACGCTCGTGCTGAGATGGGCGAGGACAAGTATCAACAAGAGTTTGAATGTAACTTTAACTCAGCCGTAGAGGGGTCATATTATGGGCAGATTATCAACGATCTTGAGGAAAAGAATCGTATCACCACTATTGACCGTGATGATCTTTGCAAGTCTTATGTGGCTTGGGATTTGGGTATGGGTGACTCTACTTGCTTGTGGGTGGCTCAACTGGTTGGCAAAGAAGTCAGGCTCATTGATTTCGTGGAAAACCACGGGGTTGGGCTTGATTGGTATGTCAATTGGCTCAAAGAAAATAGATATGAGCGTTTCGACCAGTACCTACCACATGACGTTGAAGTCCGTGAACTGGGGACAGGCAAGAGTCGCAAGGAAGTCCTCCAAGAAGCAGGACTAGAGATAACGGTAGCACCTAGACTCTCGGTAGCCGATGGGATACAAGCAGTACGTAGGTTGCTTCCACGTTGCTGGTTTGACAAGGAAAAGACTAAGCAGGGTGTTAATGCTCTACGTAATTACAGACGTGAGTACAACGAGAAACAAGATGTTTATTATGATAAACCACTTCATAATTGGTGCAGCCACGCCTCAGACTCGATGCGTTATCTCGCAATAACACTTGACGAGTCAGCAGATTCGTGGTCATCAAATATACCAATAAACACTAAATGGGTTGTATAATAAGCAAAATTCCTATAGGGTTTGGCTATGGATTCAGGACAAGTAAAAGGTATTCTCGATAACGAGATTGAAAACGCAATCGGATTCATCGACTCTGAGACTACTGACGAGCGTACTAAAGCACTACAGTATTACTTACGTGAGGCTTACGGCAACGAGGTAGAAGGTCGTAGTCAGATCGTAACTGGCGAGGTAGCTGAAGCTATTGATGGCGCATTGCCACAGCTTCTACGTGTCTTTACGACAACAGAGGATATTGTTTACTTTGAACCTAAGTCACCTAATGACGAGGAATCAGCTAAACAGGCTACTGAATACTGTAACTGGGTGTTCTATCGTGAGAATGATGGTTTGTTGATTCTGCATAACTGGTTTAAGGATGCGCTACTGCAAAAGACAGGTATCGTTAAGTCTTACTGGGAATCAAAAGAAGATGTAGTCAAAGAGAAGTACAAAAACCTAACAGAAGAAGAACTTGCCTTATTGCTATCTGACGAGTCAATGGAAGTTGTACGTCAAAAGATCGAGATGGTTGAGGCAGGTGTAGATCAGATGGGTATGCCGATAATGGCTCCGTCTTACTCTGTAACAGTAAAGAAGGTTAAGAAGTCAGGCAATGTACGTATTGAGAACGTGCCGCCAGAGGAGTTCTTGATCTCTAAGTCAGCTAAGACTATTGATGATTCTCCATTTGTAGCGCATAGACGTTTAGTTCCACGTAGTGACTTGATCGCTATGGGTTACGACAAAGACGTAGTTGACAGTCTGCCAACGTATGATGATTTAACGTACAGTCCTGAGCGCATTGCTCGTTTCAATCAAGGTGAGCAGCCAGATTCGTCACCTAGCCTAGACTTTTCGATGCAGGTACTTGAGATATACGAGTGCTTTATACGTATTGACGAGGACGATGACGGTATTGCTGAGTTACGTAGGATTGTCTATTGCGGCTCTGAGATTCTGTATGACGATGAGACTGACTTAATACCATTCCATTCGTTGTGCCCTATCCCGATCCCGCATAAGTTTTTTGGTCAATCATTGGCTGATAGAACGATGGACATTCAGTTAATCAAGTCCACGTTAATGCGTCAGACTTTGGATAACTTGTATCTAACGAACAATGCTCGTGTTGGCGTGGTTGACGGTCAGGTTAATCTTGACGATATGCTTAACGCTACGCCTGGTGGCATTATCCGAGTAAAGAACGCAAATGCTCTGATACCAATGCAAGTACCTAGCGTTACTGGTCAAGCGTTCCCAATGTTTGAGTATCTTGATGGTGTCGCAGCCAAGCGTACAGGCGTATCAGACGCTAACGCAGGACTTGATCCTGATGTGTTGTCTAACGTCACAGCTACGGCTGTAGCGGCTATGATGAAGTCTAATAGCGGTAAGCTAGAGTTGATCGCTCGTATCTTTGCTGATACTGGCGTGAAGTCGTTATTCAGAGGTATCTTACATCTGCTAGGCAAGTATCAGGACAAGGCAAAGCTAGTTCGTATGCGTGGCAAGTACGTTCAATATGATCCTAGAACGTGGGCGAATGAATACGACATTAGCATTAACGTAGGTCTTGGTTCAGGTGATAGAGATCAGAAGTTAGCAATGTTGCAGATGATTCTTGCTAAACAAGAACAGATATTGCAGCAGTTCGGCCCATCTAATCCGCTAGTAACGGTAGGTCAGTATCGCAACACGTTAGCAAAGTTTATCGAGTCGGCAGGGTTTAAAGATGCAAACGCATTTCTTAACGAGATTACTCCTGAACAAGACGCTGCTCTTGCACAGCCTCAACCACCAGCTCCCGATGCACAAGCAGAGGTTGCTCAGATGCTTGCGGACGTTGAAAGAGAGAAAACCGCAGCGAAGTCGCAGATTGAGGCGGAGAGGTTAAGATTAAAGCAGCAGGAATTAGAAGCGTCTTATACCCAAAAGGGTCTAGAGATGGCTATGAAGAATCAGCAGCAACAGGCTGACATTAAGATTAAAGAAGCACAGTTAGCTGTTCAGCAGTTACAGGCAATCTTAACGATGGATATGGCAGACGAGCAGATGCGTCAGAAGCAAGCTGAGATCGTGCTGAAAGCAATTAAAGAATTAGGTGGTTTAGTCCAATGAGTAAAGCAGATTGGGCAGCTCGATTACTTCAAGATGATCGATTCATTGAGGTAATGAACGAGATGAAAGAATTAGAGATACAGAAGTTTAGAAGTACAGATTACAGCGACATGGAACTGAGAGAGCAAGCGTATATACGACTCCGAGTTCTAGAGGATATAGAAGGTTATATTCAGGGGCTTACTAACCAGAAGCTCATTGACGCAAAAAGATGGAAGATTTTGTAGTCCGTATAGGGCGGTTCCCTATATAATTATGGAAATGAAAACATGAGCGATACTGAAAGCACCACTCCAGAGGGAAGTGCGCAGTTAGATGTAAATGGTGCAGCTAACGCTATCTTGGGATTGATGGGATCTGATGAAGGCTCCGAACAGGAACAACCTGAACAGGTAGCAGAATCCAACGATAGCGATGCCGAATCAGAGGAATACGAGGAGTCGGAAGAATCTGAGGTAGAACAAGAAGAAGACGATGAGTCAGAGGAACCTCAAAAATTCAGGGTGAAAGCTGCTGGAGAAGAACGTGAGGTAACCCTAGATGAACTCATTAAGTCGTATCAACTTGGCACTGACTACACAAAGAAATCGCAAGCTATAGCGGAAGAACGTAAGACGGTTGAGGCCGAACGTCAAGCGATTCAAGAAGCGAAGCAACTCCGAGATGTTTATGCGGAGAGGTTGCAGTATATCGAGCAAGCCTTGATGCAGCCTCAAGAAACAGAGAATCTGGAATACCTGAAAGAGACTGATCCTATTGGATACGCTGTTAAGGTTGCAGAGATGTCTCAGAGGGAAAAGCAGTTAGCGCAAGTTCGTGCTGAGAGACAACAAATAGCTCAACAGCAGGAATACGACAGACAGCAGCAACTACGTGCAACGGTCGCACAGGAAGCTGAGAAGTTAGTTAGTGCGTTACCTGAGTATGCTGATCCTGTTAAGGGTGAGGTAATCCGTAAAGAGATACGCAGCTACGGTAAACAGGCTGGATTCTCGGATGATGAATTAGCGAATGTATTTGATTCTCGTGCAGTATTAACGCTTTATAAAGCTATGCAGTACGATAAATTGAAAGCATCGCAACCGGCTATTGCTAAGAAGGTGAATGAAGCTCCTAAAGCTATGAAAGCCGGAGTATCACAACCACGAGATAGTAATGCTGAGGATATGAAAAAACTGAAGGCTAGGGCTAAACAAACCGGAAGGATTGGCGATGCCGCAGCCGCTTTTGAACGATTTTTATAGGAAATTATTATGCCAACATTTCAAACTTTTACCGCTATCGGTATGCGTGAAGATTTATCTGATGTTATCTATAACATCAGCCCAACTGATACTCCAATTATGTCCTCGATTGGTAAGACAAGCGCAACTGCTGTTTACCACGAATGGCAAACGGATTCGCTCGCAGCCGCTACAACTCAAGCAGCAGTTGAGGGTGCAGACGCAACTTCCGCAACTTTAGCTCCTACTGTTCGTGTAGGTAACTACACACAGATCATCCAGAAAACTGTACAAGTATCTGGTACTTTGGACAAAGTAAACAAAGCTGGTCGTAAGTCAGAAAAGGCTTATCAATTAGCTAAAGCATCTGCTGAACTAAAGCGCGACCTAGAGACCATCATCACGGCCAACCAAGGACGTAGCGCAGGTACTTCAACTGTAGCCCGCACAATGGGTTCGTTGTTGTCATGGATCAAAACCAACAGCTCACAAGGCAGTGGTGGTGCAGCTCCAGCTACTTCTGGCGTATCTACCCGTACCGATGGTACACAGCGTACTGCTACTGAAGCATTATTAAAAACTGTTATCGCTTCAATCTTTGATGCGGGCGGTACACCAAAAGCTGTATTCGTTGGTTCTGCTGGTAAGCAAAAGATGTCAACCTTTGCTGGTATCGCAGTAAACCGCTATCAGTTAACTAAGGCGGAGCCTGGCGTTATCGTGGGTGCGGCTGATCTCTACGCTAGCGATTTTGGCACTTTGAGTATCAGTCCGAATCGCTTCATGCGTAATCGTGAAATGCTGATTCTCGATCCAGAATACGCTGCAATGGCTTACTTACGTCCATTCATGACTAATGAATTGGCTAAGACTGGTGACTCCGAAAAAACTCAGATTCTTGCTGAAGTTACTCTCGAAGTTAAGAACGAGGCTGCGCACGGGATTGTCGCCGATCTTGATTTCTCTTTGTAAACATATTAGCCCCTGCCTGATGGTGGGGGCTTTTTTGAGGGACTAATGGAAAACTATCGTACTCAGACGGTTCATGCGGACGGTGATGGCGGTATTATCATCGAAACTAATCAAGATATATCAGACATCCTAGAACGTAATAAAGTTCTTAGGGAAGTGGACAAGGCAAGGACAGGCGCAACAGAAGATTTACATCTAATAGGCTCAATACCTTTTACGGCTATTGATAAGCTAAATGAGATGGGAATCATGAGAGGTTTTGCGATAATGGACGAGGTAGCTTTTAAGAAGTGGCTCAACCATCCTGAACAAGCCCCGTTAAAGATATATCGAGGAAAAGTATGAGAGTTGGCGTTTGTATTCCATGTAGAGACGAGGTTCATACAGGATTTGCTTTTGACTTTGCTAGGATGGCTGCACACGATGCGTCTGTTCGATGCAAGGACGGAAAGGGCGGTCTAAGCCTTTATACGATGCCTGGCACGTTGATATTCGATCAGCGTGAGAAGTTAGTTCAGGTGGCGTTAAAAGAGGGCTGTGACGCTGTTCTGTTCATTGATAGCGATATGCGTTTTCCACCTGATCTGATAACGATTATGTTATCTCGTGAGGTTGGGATTCTCGGTGTCAATGCAGTCACAAGACGTAAGCCATGTATGCCTACGACTAAGTTGTTGATTAAGTCGGAAGATGAGAAAGGTATTCGCCATCATTGGTCTAATGTCGATTCTCGTGGTAAAGAAGGTATTGAGAAGGTTACTGCTGTTGGTTTTGGGGCGGTAATGATTCGTAGGGAAGTGTTTGAGAAGGTTCCGCAGCCGTGGTTTGATGCCGGATGGGGGCCAACAGGTGTGGTAGGTGAGGATGTTCACTTTTGCGTTAAGGCTGGCGATAATGGCTTTGATACTTACGTGGATCACGAGCTGTCTATGCACATCAAACACATAGGTACGTATGAGTATGGTTGGGATGATTTCGGGCAACTAGAGGAATAATATGGCGTTTACGAGCTACAGCGACTTAAAAACTACGATTGCTAGTTATTTAGCCCGTAGCGATCTAACGGTTATGATACCTACGTTTATTCAGTTAGCTGAATTACGTTTACGTAGAGAGATCAGAACTCGTCAGATGTTGGTTGTAGCTACAGCGTCAACTACTGGCGGTGACTCTACCGTTGGGCTTCCTACTGACTTCCTAGAGATGCGTGATATTCACGTTAATACGAATCCTATTACTACTTTATCGTATGCAGCTCCTAATGCTTTCTACAATTCTTATAGAGCTACTGAGTCTGGTAAGCCTACTGAATATACCGTCTTAGCGACTGAACTACAGCTATCTCCTATTCCTGATAGCACTTATACGCTTCAAATGCTCTATTACGCACAGCCGTACTTTATGAGCGATACAAATGCTAGTAATGTATTCTTAGTTAATTTTCCTGATGCGTTGCTGTACGCTGCTTTAGGCGAGGCAGAGCCGTATCTGATGAATGATGCAAGACTACAGACTTGGGCTAGCTTGTATGATCGTGCGATATCATCTATAACAATATCCGACCAGAGTAGTGAATACAGCGGTCAGCCAATGTCAATGTCTTATAACGTGAGGTAAATTATGGCAGAAATGTCGAACTATCTGGAAAATGCTCTAATTAACGCTACCTTGCGTAATACGAGCTACACAAGTCCTGCTACTGTTTATGTAGGTCTTTATACGTCTGATCCTACTGATGCTAATACTGGCACTGAAGTATCTGGTGGTTCTTATACACGTACCGCAGTAACAATGGGTTCTCCTACTGATGGTGTATCCACGAACAGCGCAGCAGTTGAGTTTCCACAGGCTTCTGGCTCATGGGGTACTGTTGGTTGGATCGGTATTCTCGATGCTTCATCTAGCGGTAACTTGCTGTATCACACAGCATTAGACACATCCAAGACAATTTCTTCTGGTGATATCTTTAAGATAGCAATTGGTGGACTCAGCGTAACTCTTGCGTAAGGAGTAGATGATGGCACTAGTTGTCGCAGATCGTGTTAAGGAAACATCTACTACTGCTGGCACTGGTACGCTAACGCTTGCTGGTGCTGTTGATGGGTTTCAGTCTTTTGCTGTAATTGGTAACGGTAATACTACCTACTATTCTATTGTTGATAGCACTGCTAACACATGGGAAGTAGGTATTGGTACGTACACATCATCAGGTACTACTTTAGCTCGTACTACGGTATTGGCTAATAGTTCTGGCACTACTTCTCCTATATCGTTTGCATCTAACAGCAAGGACGTATTTGCTACGTATCCTGCTGGCAAGTCTGTTCATGAGGACGCTGATAATACGGCTTACGCAGAACAGTTAGGAGCTTCTAACGGTATCGTAATTAACAAGCAAACTGTAGCTACAAGTTTCTCTATTCCTAGTGGTTACTCGGCTATGAGTGCTGGCCCTATTACGATTAATAGCGGCATAAGCGTTACCGTTCCTAGCGGCTCGAAGTGGGTGGTGTTCTAAATGTTTGGTATATCCGCTTATTCGCAGACACCGTATTCTTCTCTAGCAGGTGGTGCAGGAATATTGTTCGGCAATGCTAGTGTTAATGTCTATGCGACAGTCACAGCGAATGGCGGTAAGTTATTTTATGGCGTTGGCGATATATCCTGCTTGGCTACGGTAAGTGCTACAGGCATAAGGATATTAAGCGGTACAGGCGCAATAATTGGCACAGCTACAGTAACGGCTAACGGTGGTCTAGTAATTAACGCTACTGCTGCTGTAAATGGTACGGCTACGGTAACCGCACAAGCTACTAGAGTTCTGTTCTTTACGGGTGACGTAGAGTGCGATGCGACTGTTACTGCTGACGGAATACGGATAAGAGTAGGTACAGCGTCTATTGATGGAACTGCTACGGTTACTGCTAACGGTGGGGTTGAGTACGAAGGTCATGCTTCTATAGAGGCTCTAGCAGATGTAGCTTGCTTGGCAATAGCTGTATGGAACGCTGTTGCTGATATTGATGTGAGTGCTGACGTAACTGCTGATGGTCACGTAATTGGTGACGAGTGGGATAACGTAGTAGAACAATCAAATACTTGGACTATCGTTCCTGAAGGCGAGAACACATGGACGGTAGTAGCTTCACAATCTGATACTTGGACAAGGCAATAAAGATGGCTAAACAACGCATAATATTCGGTGAATGGCTACCAGATCAGCCTGGCGTTACAGGTGCTTTAACGGGTGCAGTTAACTGTTATCCAGTTACTAATGGATATGCACCAATATTAGACGAAGAAGAATACTCTGATGCTGCTAACGCTGACTTATTGACTTGTTTTGCAGGTAAAACTGCTGGAATAGTGTCACTTTTTGGTGCTTCTGCATCAAATTTATACAAGTTTACTGCCGGAACTCGTGCTATGAGTCCATTAACCACTACTGGATACACGAATATTGAGTATTGGGACACAGTTCAATATGGCGATAAGATGATTATGGCTAACGGTGACAGTAAATTGCAGCAATACACGCTCAATTCATCGACTTACGCCACAGATTTAGCTGCTGCTGCTCCTGAAGCTAAGTATGTAACGGTAGTTAAGGACTTTGTAGTCGCTGCTAACGTAACTGGTGAAGAAAACAAGGTCTATTGGTCTGATATTAACGATGAAACTGATTGGACTCCTGGTCTTGCTAGTCAATCTGACTCTCAAGTCATGCCTGATGGTGGTGATATTACAGGTTTAGCAGGTGGTGAGTTCGGATTAGTGTTTTTAGAACGTGCAATCTACCGTATGACGTATGCAGGTAGTCCGTATTTCTTCCAGTTTGACGCAATTAACAGAACTCTTGGCTGTATTTCTGCCGGATCAATCATTAACTTTGCAGGATTAACTTATTTCCTAGCAGACGATGGTTTTTACGTGTGTGATGGTCAGACAACCAAAGGAATCGGTACAGAAAAGATTGATCGCTGGTTCTTTGACAATGCAAACTTAGCAAATATCAAGCTAGGAATGTCGTCTGCTGTAGATACAGAGAAAAGACTGATTGTTTGGTTATTCCCTGCTCAGAATGGTGACAATTTACTGCTGATTTATAACATCTCGTTAAACAAGTGGTCGTATGCTGAGACTACTGCTGATAGCGTATCGTTTGCTCTAACTCCATCGGTAACTTTGGAAGGCTTAGACGCATTTAGCGCAAGCATAGACTCGCTAGGTATCTCGCTAGATGATCGTCAATGGGTTGGTGGTCTGCTTTTACTGAGTGCTACAAGAGGCCCTAATATCGTTACCTTTAGCGGTCAATACAAACAGGCTTCATTAACGTCAGGTGATATAGATGTAGGTCATTCAGTCATTACGTTAGGCAGACCAATTGTAGACGCTGGTAGCGGATCTGTGGCGGTCGCAAGTCGTGAGCTGTTAAGTAATGCCATCACATTCGGAGATGCGTCTGTAGCCGATTCTGAGGGTCGCTGTGGGCTACGTTCAGCAGGTAGGTATCACAGGTTTCAAACTAACCCTAGTGGAAACTGGAGAACTGCTGTAGCGGTTGAGGTTGATATTAGTGGTCAGGGTACTCGATGACTAGAACTGTTCAATTCCAGACATTACCGCCTTTTGGTGGAGATCAACGTCAGGTTGCTGAGGTTGTTCGTGGGATTATGGATGGTAAGACGAATAATACTGGCAAGGTAACTTTAGCTACTGGTAACGCAACGACTACGACTATATACGACAGCCGTATAGGTAACGAGAGTCTTATATTCTTAGTTCCAGTATCTAACGCTGCTGAGGCTGATTCAGCTCCTTACGGTGCGTTTCAGGATACTACAGACCAGACTGCGGCTAATACGACTACAGCTTATGCAATAACGCTAAATACAACGGATTACTCTAACGGAGTGTATCTATCAAATAGTTCTAGGATGAATGTCAGGAATTATGGCATTTATAACATTCAGTTTTCTATTCAGTTTAAGAATAACCATAACGACTCTGAAGAAGTAGATGTTTGGTTTAGAAAGAACGGAACAGATATAGCTGGGTCAAATAGTCGTTTTGGATTAACGACTCGTAAAAGTGCTGGTGATCCTAGTCACATGATTGCTGCACTTAATTTCTTTTTGGAATTGCAAGCCAATGATTATGTTGAGATAATGTGGCGTGTTTCTAATGTTGGTGTATCTATTGAGCATTATGGTACTAGCACGAGTCCTACAAGGCCTAGCGTACCTAGCGTTATAGCGACAATGCAATACATAGCTCCATCAGCTACAAGTAACATCTACGTTTCTTCACAAACTCAAGGGAGTGCTACTTTGACACATTGGTCTAATAACACAGCAGACAAGACATACGGCTACATAGTGGTGGGCTAATGGAATTTAGACATATTCCAGTAGCAGATATTAGAAAGTGGTGGAGTTCTATTAAGGCTCCACTAGATCAGATCAAAGGGTATAGCCCAGAGGATTGGATAGTAGAAGATGTCTATGCGGATTTAATCTCTAATAGATCGCTTCTATGGGTAGCTTTGAAGGAACAGAGGTTTGGTGGTTTCTTCATATTGCAGCCATCTGGACTACATCTACACGTTTGGGCGGCTTGGACGTTAGAAAATGATTATCAAATGGTTGAAGATGGGCTAAAATACATAAAAGGCTTGGCAAGTCAAGCTAATGCCAAATTTATAACATTCTCTAGCCACCGTAAGGGTTGGCAGCGTAAGGCGGAAAAGCTCGGCTTTAAGCCTAAACAATGGATTTGCGAGGTGTAATATGGGTGGAGGCGGAGGCGGTAGCACTACAACCAGTGGGTTAGATCCCACACTTAAACCTTACGTACAGTATGGGCTTGAGGAAGCTAAACGTCAGTATCAGGCTCCTGGCGCAGAGTTCTATCCTGGTCAAACTTACGTATCTCCTAGTGACGCTACTCAGTTAGCGTTACAAGCGGCTCAACAACGGGCTATATCAGGCTCTCCGATTCAGCAAGCAGCACAGCAAGAGTATCTATCCACAGTTCAGGGTAGAGGCGTTAATCCATTCCTAGAGGGTGCGTTATCAGGTGCTAATCGTAGAGCTGAGGAAGCATACACTCGTGGTGTACAAGGATTGCAGTCTCAGGCTTCCTCGATGGGTCGTTATGGCTCTAATGCTATGGGTCAGCAGGTAGGTCAAGCTCAGGATGTATTCGGTCGCAATCTAGCTGAAACAGCAGGTCAATTAGCGTATCAATCTGCTGAGGCAGAACGTGGCAGACAAATGCAAGCAGTTGCTAATGCTCCTGCTTATGCTCAGGCTGATTACCAAGATATTCAGAAGTTACTGACAGCAGGTCAAGGTCAAGAGTCGTATCAGCAGAAAGCACTGCAAGACGCTATTAATCGTTATAACTACGAACAGACTATGCCAGAACGTAAACTTCAGCAATTTACTAATTTATTTACTAGCGCACCTGCTGGTGGCACTAGTACGACTACGCAGTCAGGCGGTAAGTAATATGTATGGAGAAACTTAAAAAAGACGCTTTGCTGATGATTTATGAATCAATAAAGCATAGAGTTAATTTTGAGTTTGATGTGTACGAAAATGCTGTAAAAGATTGGAATGTATTGCCGTTAATAGAGAATAATGTTGTTATAGGTGGTGTGTTAATAAAAGATAATGAGATACACGTTGGATATGGGATTAAGCCTAAAAGCACAATACTCCCATATATAAAAAGCATATTAAATAAAACAATTGATAAGTACGGATACGTTACAACATCAGTAATGGAAGAAAATGAAGCTGGATTGAAGTTCTGTAAAAGACTTGGATTCACTAAAATTAGCAAAGAAAACGATACAATTAAGCTAAGATGCGACAGGAGTAACTACAAATGAGAATCCCTAATAAATTTAACGGTTATAGCGCAGATGGTATTCGCTTATATAACGATCCAGTTAGTGCTGCCATAGTAGCAAAAGCAATGGCTGCTGGTGCTGGTACATTAGGTAGTGCTGCTGCTGCTGCTTTACCTGCCGCTGCTGCTACTACTGCTGCTGCTGCTCCAATTGCTGCTGCTGTTCCTCTTGCTGCTACTGCTGTTGTTCCTGCTGCCGTTAGTTCGGCTATACCTGGCATTGTTTCTCAGGCTGCCCCATCATTGCTAGGACAAACTGCTATGACTGCTGGATCTTCAGTAATACCTGGATTAATTAGTAGCTCACCTACTGTATTTTCTGCTGCTGCAAACCCAATAACTAATGCGATGGCTACTGGAGCAAACGGATTCCCAATAAACGCTTCAATTGGTCAATCTGTTGGTCAAGCTGCTCAACCATCTTTCTTTGACTCTTTTAAAGGTTTTGCTAAAGAAAATCCAATGCTAACGCAAATGGGTTTTTCCACAGCTAAGGATGTTCTTACTCCAGATCAGATTAATCCTGCTCCTGTTATTCCAGTTCAGTCTAGAGGAAAATTAGCAGCTTACGATCCAATGTCGTTTATGAATCCTTATCAACAGACAGTAATTGGTAGTAATCAACCGATTTCACTATTAGGGTGATATATGGCAATTGAAGATTTAATACCTTTCGGAACTTTACCTAGTGCATATCGAGGCTTGCTAGGAGAGGAAGAAACTGCTGCGTTGCAAAAAAGAGCGCAAGTACAAGGTCTATTAGGTGCAGGTTTAGCATTAGCTAGAGGAATGAGTCCTTATGGCGCACCACGTTCAGCATTACAGAACATTATCGGTGCAGTAGCAGGTGGTTTTGAAGGTGCTGGCGGTGCTTACGAAGGTGGTATTAAGCAAAGAATGTCAGCGCAGCAAATGCTACAGCAGCAAAGAATGATGCAAGGCGCAGAGCAGTTAAAGATGAAGTATCCAGATTTAGCGACTATGATTGACACTAATCTGCCTGGTGCTATGCGTATTATTGCAGACATCGAACAAGAGAAGCGTCAGCCTAAACTCACATCTGCAAAGCCTGGTGAGGTATTGGTTGATCCTACAGGTAAAGTTATTTACAAAGCAGAAGGCGCTGGTCGTCAAGGTGGCGTATTAACGAAAGAAGAAGCTGCTACATTAAACTTACCTGCTAATGTTATATATCAGCGTACTGCTGATGGTCAAATTAAGCCTGTTGAAGGAACTGGTGCAAAAGCTCCTGACGTTCGTGATTTTGCTGATGGAAATACTTATCAATGGGATAACACTAAAGGCTGGGTAATAGTTGCTCGTAAGCCAAGAGAAGCTGGTGCAGCTAAACCAATGTACGAAAGATCTACTGATGCTGCAGGTAATTTAGTATGGTTGCCTAAAGATCCATTTAATCCAGATGGGACAGCTAAGCCTGTGTTAGATGCGTCTGGTAGACCAATACAAGGTTATAAAGCTCCTGTAAAGCAAGTTCAATTACCTGCTGCAATACAAAAGCAAGAAGATGAAGATTACGATAGAGGTCAATTAGCTATTAATTTAGCTACTGACGGCAGTAAATATGTTAATTCAATCATGTCTGGTGCTATTAAGTTTGGCCCTTTACCAAGAGCATCAATAGCAGTTAGGGGTATGTTTGGTCAGGAAAGCCAAGATATTATTAATAGAAAAGATTTTGATGCTTATAGAACTAAATTAGTTAATGACTCTTTGCGTTTAAATAAAGGCATTCAAACTGATAATGATGCAAAACGTGAAGCTGCCGCATTACAGTCCGCTGATTCTCCATTGAGCGCAGCAAAAGCCATCAACAATCTAATAGAAATAAATTTACGTGCAGCTGAAGATGCTCAAAATTCAATTATACGCAGACGTAGAAATTCAAAGTTAGGTGATCCAGAAGTGCCATTAGATATTCCTAAATTTGAGCCTAGAACATTTACTCAGCAAGATGTTGATAGCTTTATAGCTAATAAAAAATATCCTAGCGGAACAGTGTTTATTGATCCAGAGGGCGTTAGAAGGGTAAAACCATAATGGCAACTCAGAGCATTGATTACAAAACATTACCTGTAGCTGGAGAAGAGAATGTTCCTTCTACATCAGTTTTTCAGCGTGGAGTTCCTTATTCTGGTGCGGCTCAAACTGCTAGAACAGCAGCTCAAGGTGTTACTTTTGGGTTTGCTGACGAAATAGAGGCTGCATTACGTTCTGGTGCTATGAGTGGTAAAGAATACGAAGCTATTAGAGATAGATTAAGAGCGCAACAATCACAGTACAACATAGATAATCCTGGTTTTGCTACTCCACTAGAGTTGTTAAGTGGTGTGGCTATTCCATTCGGTGCGCTTAGTAAGCTAAAAGGTGCTAGTGAGGCTACACAAACTGCTGTCACTGGTAGCACTATAGGTGGTCAGATTGCTCGTGGCGCAGGAGTTGGTGCAGCTACAGGCGCATTAACTGGTGCAGGTACAGCAGAAAAGAATGCGTTAGAAGGTGCTTCTATTGGCGGTGTTGTTGGCGGCACATTAGGTGGCACTTTACCTGTAGCTATTAAAGGTGCAGGTAGCATGATTCGTGGCGCACTTAACGCTGCTGGAATTGGCGATCAAACTACTGCTGCAAACAAGATACTTGCTAATACATTAAACAAAGACAATCTAACTCCTGATGAGGCTACTCGTGCATTAGATGAGTTACGAAAGTTAGGCGTTCCTCGTCCTGTATTGGCTGATATATCAAAGAGCCTACAAGATTTGTCTTATGCTGCTTATGTTGTTCCATCAAGCCAAAAGGCTGCTACTGCTAGATTCTTAGAGTCACGCATGATAGATCAGCCTAACGATATTGTTAGCGGATTAGTAAAACGTGCAGGTCTAGGTAAGAACGTCAATGGTTACGAATACCTTGATTTCCTAGCTAAGAATCAGCAATCTGCTGCTTTTGCTAAGTATCCATTAGCGTATGAGAAAGCTGTAGATGCTCGTGATTTCCGTAAGTATGTAGATCGTCCAGTATTCCAAGACGCTTATAAAGAAGCTCAAAGACGAGCTGGTGTTTATGGTGATACGTTGCCAGACTTAGAGCAGATTCTTAATGATCAGTTTGTTCCTACTAACGTATTGCACCAGATTAAGATTGGTTTAGATCGAGTAGTAGAGAAAGAGATTGATCCTGTAACTGGAAAGATGACTAGTTACGGTAGAGATGTATCCAATGTTAAGCGTGAGTTTAACGACTTAATCAAAGAAAAGAATCCTATATACGCTAAAGCAAATAAAGAGTTTGCTGATAACGAGCGTATTCGTTCTTCATTTGAGAGTGGTCAGAAATATCAAAGAATGGAATACAAGGAAGTCCTTGATGATCTGAAGAAGATGAATGATTCAGAAAAAGAGGCTTTCCGTTTAGGTATGATGTCTGATGTTAATTCTCGTCTTGAGAACTTTAAAGGTGGTGACTTTACTCGTCAGATATTTAAGAGCGATAAACAGAAGTCATTGTTGCGTTATGCTTTTACTGATAATAACCAATACAACGACTTTGTTAGATATGTTGATGCTTTAGGTGAGCAGACTAAAACAGGTAGAGCAATCATGGGTGGCTCACAAACTGGTGAGCGTCTAGCTACTAGCGAAGGTTTAGGTAGCACTGCTGCTATAGCGCAAAGTTTTGGTACTGGTGGCTTAACTGGTGGCGCAATGGAGCTACTACGTCAAGGTGTGGCTAGAACTAAAGGTATTAGCGGAGAAACTTCTGCTGAGTTACAAAAGAGATTATTTGCTACTGATCCTATTGAGCAAGCTAGAATATTACAAGAATTGAAATTAAGAACGCAGCGTAAGCCAGTAGGATTAGTTCCTAGTTCTGCTGCTATTGGAACAACTACAGGTCTGCTTGGAGATTAAGAAATGCCAAAGACAAAAATTAGCGAATTTAGCGCAACAGCAAGCTCAAATACTGATATTGACGGTATTAACTTAGCTGAAGGCATGGCTCCTAGCCTTGTCAATAACGCTATTCGAGAGCTAATGGCGCAGTTAAAGGATCAGCAAGCAGGTACTAGTGGCGATCCGTTTACGGTTACTGGTACTTTAACGGCATCAGGAACTACGGTCATAGGAAGCACTGTAACGTCCACAGTAACGATTAATGCAGCAACTATAGACGTACCTACTGCTTTCACAATAAACAGCACAGGAGCTGTTAGAGTGCCTGTAGGAACTACTGCACAAAGACCATCGTCAGCCACAGGTCAGCTAAGATATAATACAACTTTAGCAATACTAGAGACTTATGACGGTAGTAACTGGACTCCTGTAGGTGGTGCTAACGGTGGTGGTGGAGCGATATTCGAGAACGCAAATACGGTATCAGCTAACTACACGATTAGTACTAATAAGAACGGAATGAGTGCTGGCCCGATTACGGTAGCATCTGGTGTAACAGTAACAGTACCTAGTGGCAGTCGGTGGGTGATTGTCTAGTCGATAAGGAATAAATAATGGCAAATATTATTACGGCTGGTAACAGCACAAACGGTGGCACAGCAATCACTACTGATACTAGTGGTACTTTAAATATTGTTACTGGATCAGGTTCAGGTGCTACTGCTATTAGCGTTGACGCATCACAGGCTACTACATTTGCTGCTGGTGTTTCAGGAACTACAGGATCATTTAGCGGCAATTTATCTTTTAATTCTGGATATGGTTCTGCTGCTGTTGCATACGGATGTCGTGCTTGGGTAAACTTTAATGGAACAGGTACAGTAGCTATTCGTGCATCAGGTAATGTATCTAGTATTACTGATAATGGAACAGGTGACTATACGGTTAATTTTACTACCGCAATGCCTGATGCGGATTATGCCGCAAGTTCTCTAAACCATAATAACGCTGGTACAGGTATTGGCATTTCTTTTGTAAATAACACAGTGACAACAGCGTTTTCAACGACTGGTTTCAGGTTCAGAACAGGCGATACTGGGTCTACCTATGATGTGGCGTTTATAACTGTTGCCATCAATCGCTAATTATCGCTTCGCTTAATTCACTTCGTTCATAAAGGACAACCATGAACCAAAGAATAATTTACCCAACAGATGACGGTGGCATAGCTATCATAGTTCCGGCTGCTGAATGTGGTTTAACTATTGAGCAAATTGCAGCTAAAGACGTACCAGCAGGTAAGTCATACAAGATTGTAGATGTTTCAGATATACCTACAGAACGACTTTTTAGAAATGCTTGGGAGTACGCATGATTACTATTAACGTAAACAAAGCTAAGGATATTGCACACGATATTCGCAGAGCAAAACGATCAGAAGAATTTGCTCCGTTAGATGTTCAAGCAACTATTCCTAGTCAAGCATCTGCTGCTGAGTCAGCAAGACAAGTAATACGAGATAAGTACGCAGCTATGCAAACACAGATTAATTCTGCATCTACGCCAGAAGAAATCAAAACAGCGTTAGGAGTATAAGATGCCTTATGGAACAGTAAACGCAGACTTAATAACTACCAGTGATGGCGTAAGTTCTGCTGGTTTGTACGGATTTAAGAATCGTCTAATAAATGGGGACATGAGAATAGATCAGCGTAATGCTGGGGCTGCTATAACGCCCGTAAATGGACAATATCCGGTTGACAGATTTCAGTTTAATGGCACGCAAGCGTCTAAATTTACCTGTGGTCAAGGCAGCGGCGGGTCTCCCGCTGGTTTCTTAAACTATTTAGCTTTTACTTCATCGTCTGCTTATTCTGTTTTAACAAGCGATTCTTTTTCTATACAGCAAAAAATTGAAGGGTATAACATTGCGGATTTAGGTTGGGGGACAGCAGATGCTAAAACAGTAACTTTATCATTTCAAGTTTATAGTTCTTTAACTGGTACTTTTGGCGGTTCTATTGCTAATAATGTGGGTTCTAGGGCTTATCCATTTAGTTACTCTATCCCTACAGCAAATACATGGACAACTATTTCTGTAACAATCGCTGGAGATACAACTGGAACATGGTTAACTACAAATGGGGTTGGACTTTCTGTTCGTTTTGGTCTTGGTTCAGGGTCAACATTTACTGGAACTGCTGGTGCATGGGCGGCAGCTAATTATGTTCAACCAACTGGATCAGTTTCAGTAGTAGGCACTAACGGTGCTACGTTCTACATCACTGGCGTACAACTAGAGAAGGGTAGTACAGCTACGAGTTTCGACTATTTGGATTATGGTCGTAGTCTGATGCAGTGTCAAAGGTATTATTTCAAAATTCAAGCTACTGGTGATTTGCAACCATTTGCATCTGGTTATAACTCATCTACAACAAGTTCTACAGGATACACAGCATTTCCAGTTCCATTACGGACAAGACCAACTGCATTAGAACAGTCTGGTACAGCAGCTAATTATAAAGTTAGACATGGAGCCACAGAAACGGTTTGCTCATCAGTTCCAACATTCTCAACAAGTACAGATGTTGCTGCAAATACTAATTTTATAGTTGCATCTGGTTTAACTGCTGGTCAAGGAGCAATGCTTTGGTCTGGTAGTGCGTCTGCTTATCTTGCTTGGAGTGCTGAATTATGATTTTTAAAATACTTACAGTTGAAGCAAATAAAACAATCTACGCTCGTATAGATGACGATGGTTTATGTCGTTTAACTTGCACAGAAGATTATCCAGAATTTAAGGCTTGGATTGAGTTGGGGAATACCCCATTACCTGCGGATAGTGAATAATGCCAGCGATTATAGATGGAAGTAATGGCATAACTAACGCATCGTGGACTACTGCTACTCGTCCTACTGGAGTTGCTGCTGGAACTACTGGATTTAATACCACTACAGCCAGTATAGAGACGTATAACGGTAGCGTATGGAACTCTTTTGGTGGTATCTATAACATTAGTGCTTTACTAGTAGCTGGTGGTGGTGGCGGTGCTGGTGGCGGGGGCGTTACAACGTCTGGCGGTGGCGGGGGCGGTGGTGGTTATTTGCCTTTATCTGTAACGCTAACTGCTGGGACTACATATTCTTTTGTTGTTGGTGCAGGTGGTTCTGCTGGTGCTGCAACTACTACTGGTGCGGGCGGGGTTGGTGCGAATACTACTGGCTTTGGGTTTACTGCATTAGGTGGTGGTGGTGGAGGTGGTTATAACTCTATTCCTACTAGTGGTGGTTCAGGCGGTGGTGCTGGGGTATTCCAAAATGCGACATATCAGACAAGAGGATCTGGCACAGTAGGGCAAGGAAATAATGGCGGTAACGGTTTATCGTATCCAGGAAATACTACAGCTCAATCTGGCGGTGGTGGAGGTGGATCATCTTCTGTAGGCGGAAATGCAGTAACAGGAACAGGTGGTGCTGGTGGTACAGGTACGGCAAATTCTATTACTGGATCATCTGTTACTTATGCTGCTGGCGGTGGTGGTGGAGCTGGCACTACTGCTGGTCAAGGTACATCAGGAGTTAGTGGTAACGGTGGTGTAAATAGTGGCGCAGGAACAGCAGGAACAGCGAATACAGGCGGTGGTGGAGGTGGCGGCTCATCTAATGCTGCTCAAGCATCTGGGGCAGGTGGAGCTGGTGGATCTGGTGTTGTTATTCTTTCTATTCCAACTATAAACTACACAGGCAACATTACTGGTTCTCCTGTTGTTAGCACTGTTGGGTCAAATACTGTTCTCGTATTTAATTCATCTGGGAGTTATATAGCTTGAGCCACTTTGCAAAAATTGTTAATGGAATTGTTACTCAGGTTATCGTTGCAGAGCCAGAGTTCTTTGATACGTTTGTGGATACAACTCCTGGTGAGTGGATACAGACTTCATACAATACTTATGGTGGGCAGCATCCAGAAGGTCGTCCATTACGTAAGAACTACGCAGGTATTGGATTTAAATATGATGCAGAACAAGACGCTTTTATTCCTCCTAAGCCGGAAGGAGATTATGCGTTAGATGAAGAAACTTGTTTATGGGTAGAGAATAATGTCTGACATCAAACTATCTGACCATCAAATAGAAGCTATCGCTGAACGTGCTGCTGAGGTCGCATTTAAAAAGATTTATGAAGAAGTTGGTCGTTCGGTAGTTAAAAAGATATTCTGGATTGTTGGTGCCGGCTCATTATTCTTATTAATGTGGCTAGGCGGTAACGGGCATCTACCGAAATGATTGAAGTTGCGGTAGCCTTTGCTGCTGCTGAGGCTGCTGTAGCTGGAGTTAAAAGAGCTATTGCTCTCGGTAAAGAGATACAAGAGTGTTATCACGATATCTCTACGTTCTTTGAAAAACAAGCTGAAATCAAGTCTGTCGCTGTTGTTGATACGGTAGCTAAGAAGAATCCTAATATAACGCTATCGCAAGCCACTAAACAGGCACTAGACGCTACATTCGCATCACGTAAGCTATATCGATTAGAAGTCGAATTACGTGAGATGCTGATCTACAATAATTCTGGAGAGACTGGTTTATACGAGGAGATGTGCGCTCGTAGAGACGCTATTGTCGCTGCTGCTAAAGAAGAAGCAGAGGAAGAAGCTAGATTAGAGCGAATGAGGTTACGTGAGATTGCTAGAAAACGAGCAGAGCGTATTCAGTTAATTCAAAACATTGTCGCTGCTGTAGTTGGTACTGCGTGTGCTACGGCTATTTTGTATTTTATTTGCAGTATGTTTCACTGGAGAGACTAATGATTGGACTAGACGCAATTTTAAACATTGGTGGTAAGTTAATTGAGAAATTAATACCAGATCCTGAAGCTAAGGCTAAGGCTCAATTTGAGTTAACCAAAATGGCTCAAGATGGCGAGTTAGCTAAGATGGCTAATGACTCTAAGTTATACGAGGTTGAGCAAAATAACCTGACTCAGCGTATGCAAGCAGACATGGCTAGTGATTCTTGGTTATCTAAGAACATTCGTCCTATAACGTTAATCTACATTCTTGTTGCTTATTTAGTACTAGCTATCCTTGACGCTGCTTTAATTGATATAGCTGACTCATTTGTTGAGCTACTAGGTCAATGGGGTATGCTTGTGATGAGCTTCTATTTTGGTGGACGCACACTTGAAAAAATCATGGATATGAAGAAATGAAATTATCAGAAAACTTTAGCCTACAGGAACTAACTAAGAGCGAGACTGCTTTACGGTTTGGTATGAAGAATGATCCTACTGAGGCAGACTTACAGAATCTAAAGACTTTGTGCGAGAAGGTATTACAGCCTGTTCGTGATAACTTTAAGATGGGCGTTAAGGTTAATTCTGGCTATCGTCATCCAGATGTCAACGCTAAGGTAGGCGGTTCTAAGACTTCAGACCACTGCAAAGGTCAGGCTGCTGATATTGAGATACCTGGTCTTGCTAACGCTGATTTAGCTAACTGGATTTCGGATAACCTAAGTTACACGCAGTTAATATTAGAGTTCTATACTCCTGGTATCCCTGATAGCGGCTGGGTTCATGTATCTTATGATCCAAAGAACTTAAAGAAGCAAAACTTAACTGCAACGTCTAAAAACGGTAAGACTGTTTATCAAAATGGACTAATCGCATAGGGGGTAAGTATGAAATGGATTGCTTTATTTTTAATTGCTAGTGTTGCAACGGCAGCAACTTTAGATGATAATGGCAATCTATTGTTATCGAAAGAAGAAGTAAATAATACTCGTGCGTTATATAACGAACTAAACCGAGTAATTCAGTACCAACAATATCGGATAGAGCAACTAGAGAAGGTTGTTGAAGATGTCGAAAAAAGGAAATGCCTCTAAGATTCCTGACGATTGTATGCCGATGTGCCGAACGTGCGCTTTCTTTAAACAAGATAAAGATGGTGACTTAGGCGAGTGTCACCGACTTCCCCCTACTTTACTGCCAGAATCTGATGGCGGTGTTTCCTTTTCCTTTGCACTAACTGCACATGACGAATGGTGCGGTGAATTCGTGCGCTACGTTTCCTAGAGGACTTATGAGAATCACAGAATCTGAGTTTATTGAAGCATGGAAAACATTTGGCAGTGCTGTAGCTGTTGCAAATCATCTAGGAATAGACGTTCGTAATGTCCATAAGCGCAGACGCAACATAGAAGCTCGTCAAGGAATTCAGCTCGTAGGAGTGGCTAAAAACAGCCCAGACGCTAAAATTGTCTATCCTGCTAACGGAGTTAGGGCAACCACAGAAATTGACTCTGGAGTCGTTCTAGTGGCTTCTGACTGCCATTACTGGCCTGACGTAATCTCCACAGCTCACAGGGCTTTCGTAAAACTTACCAAAGAGCTAAAACCTAAGATTGTAGTCATTAACGGAGATGCGTTTGACGGTGCGTCAATCTCTCGTCATCCGGCAGGTGGTACGTGGCAATCTCTACCTAGCGTTAAGCAAGAATTAGAAGCGTGTCAGGATCGCTTAGAGGAGATACAGAAGGCTGCCGGAGCTGCACAGCTACACTTCTGTTGGGGTAACCACGATCTACGCTTTAACGCTCGTTTACAGCAGCAGGTAGGGGATACGTTTAAGGGTGTAATGGGTATGAGTTTAGCGGAACATTTTCCATTATGGCGATTCTCAATGGCTTTAATGATTAACGACCACACTATGATTAAGCATCGTTATCATAACGGTGTCCATGCAATTTATAACAATGTTTTAAAGTCAGGCTCATCAATGGTGACGGGACATTTGCACTCCCTAAAATGTACGCCATTCACTGACTATCGTGGAACAAGATACGGTGTTGATACAGGTACATTGTCTCCTGTAGATGCTGATGCTTTCACGTATTCAGAAGGAAATCCAGCCAACCATCGTAGCGGATTCGCTGTCCTCACATTCCATGAAGGTCGATTGATGCCTCCAGAATTATGTGAGGTTATTAGCGAGGAAGAAGGGCTAGTATATTTCAGAGGTCAAGTTATTGAAGTTTAACTACTTACCGCAAGCTCTCTTTCTGGCAGCTTCCAGATTAGACTGAAACCACCACTTAATACATAGATTATCTACCTGTCTTGTACTTAACGAGTGCATACCGTCCTGATAGCCACGTTCGTATTCACGTTCCATCTTGTCTTGTATGGCTAACGTAATGCCTAAAAGCATTAAGCTAACTCCAAGTAAAAACAGTACCCTCATAGCAATGCCTTTATATCCTTAATCGACATCTTAAACGTCTCATGGATAGCGATAATCATGTCTGCTGAAACCTTGTACTTGCCAGTTCTAATCTTTGACAGAGTTGGTGTGCTAAATCCTATTCTTAACGCTAGTTGACGGTCGTTCTTAATGTCGTAAGTCTTTTGTAAGTAATCAAGCAATTTCATTTTTATCCTTTGTAATTGCAGGGTCACTATCGAGAGTGATGTCTGAAGGAGACAGATAGCCCCTGCTGCTAGTGTTTTAACGCCACCTCTAGCTGGGCTGTTCATCAGAATGGCGCAGAGTCTAAGTCATCGTCATAAAACTTTTCTTTTTGTGGCTTAGGCTGCTCGTCTTTCAATTTAAATGAGCAGCTCATAAACTTACCTACCTTACTATCTCTAAGCCAAGCACTAACCCATATATCGTTACCATCTAGGTCTTTGCCATCACCTTTGTAATCTGGATGTTTTTCTGTTTTCTTATCCTGATTCTTAAAAAGTGAAAATGTGCCTGGTCGTGCTTCGTATTTAGTTTCCATTATTTAGATTCTCCATTAGCTTCTTTATTCATCAATTTAATTGTGCTTCTACATTTACTGCTTAGAAGCGCCCAGACAGCCGTTGATGCGTCTACATCGTAAGTAGTCTGATCTCGCAAATCCCATGCTTCAAACGCAGCCCATTCATTTCCTGCATCAAACTGCGCCTGAATATGACTCGATAACTTGTCCACTAAGGCTGCTAAACGGGCGTCTAAGGCGTCTTTTGCGCCATCTGTAGCTGATATAGTCTTTTTCTCTTTCGTAGGCTCTGAAGCGTCTACAGCGTCATGCTCAGATATTGCCAAAGCCATAACTAAAAGGTAACGTGTAAGATAGGTTATTGATGCGCCTAGATTCTGTACAGGCATACAGCCTTTTAGGATCGCTTGCTCCATTGGGCAGCAGAACTTAATTGAGTTACCTGTATCTACATCAACTACAAACATATTTGCCATTTCACGATCAAACTGTAGCGAGTAGGCTAGTCCGAAGATGTCGAATAACGTATTAACTGCGGGTAGAAAGTCACCTAGTTCAAAGTAACGGTATCCTGCGAATTTATTGTGTCCTGACTTCTTGAGTTCCATATTTTGCAACTCGACTCTGCAGGTTTGTAATTTACGAAAAACATTATGCGTAACTTGATCCATTATTTATCTCCTGAATTAATCAAAACTTGAACATACTATCCATAACGCTAAAAGGATTCCAATTATAACTACTTGATTCTCATCTAACCATTTAATCATTCCATGTCCTCCATCATGTTTGCCATCTCGTGAACTTCACGACTTGGTATTCTTAGTGCTTCATAAGCCATCATTAACACGTTTTCTTCATCTGCTGATAATGTCCTGCGCTCAAATTTATCAACCATTAATCGGAGAACATAAGTCATTTCAGCCATCTTCCATTTATCAATCAAAATATACTCCTTTTAAATTTGAACTCACGTAAATCTCTTTGGTACTGCGCTTCTGATTCTTGCTCATCTTCTATTTCTTGGCGTATATTCATTCTTTCCCATGCTTCATAACCATCTAGGTCATAACCAACCATATCTTCTAATTCGCTAGTAAACATAATGTCTGCGTTTGGCAGATCAGGCATTTGTTCGTATTTGCTCATGTCCATCTTGTTCTCCTTCAGTTGTTTGTCGATGGATGAATCATAGTTCTTTCAGTAAACATGGTCAACAACTATTTATTAATAGAAATACAGAAATCAATAGAAATAATTTATAAGCGTAAATATAAAAAGTATGGCAAGCTATCCGTTCATTGGAGGTGACAATGATTAAAAAAATGCTAATTTGGCTGTATTTGTCAGTATGTTTAGGGGTATTTTTTGCTGTAATAATTTTTGGTACGGTAGCAATTTTGCAAACAATATTTAACTAGGAGATAGAAATGCGTGATCCAGTATGGTTTAGAGAGTTTGACGATATGTGTGCTAAGGGCTTGCTAAAGAAATATCAAGGCAGTTATAGTCCTAGTCCGAGACTTAAAAGCTCGTTAAAACTGGATGAGATTG
>Ga0247833_1001686_pt1 | contig 34878 bp, 31 predicted proteins | sample LaCruzMarch2015__7_FD_187117 | JGI IMG/M metagenome (GOLD analysis project Ga0247833, IMG submission 187117) | Freshwater microbial communities from meromictic Lake La Cruz, Castile-La Mancha, Spain - LaCruzMarch2015_8m | ecosystem: Environmental > Aquatic > Freshwater > Lake | place: Spain... | reverse complement strand
TCAGTGATAGTGATGGAACCGTTGTAGATAAGGGGGGCACCCAGCGCTGCCAAAATAATAGGATTAAGGCGAATGATAGGCTCGATGAGTTCGAATCCAATAGCAAGCCAGACAATCGCGAGAATTGCGCCGACTGGGAGATACAAAAGGTTGTTGCGAAAGTTGTCGGGCTGGTATGTCACGGTGCAAATGCCAGTATCTTTTGGGAGAACGAGGAGGTACGAGAAGGCAGAGTTGAGTGATGAAGGCGAAGAATTGAAATGTGATCAAGTTGACTGGACTTGTTCAAATCTAAACAACTGAAACTCACCGATATAACACTTTGGTTCCTTCGACGAAGCGAAAGAAGAACCCTCTTCTTTTAACTGTGCCTTAAGTTGATCAAATTCGGTGTCAGAAAGAATCGGGGTCCCCTTTAAGTATGCCTGCACCGCTGCGAGGTACTTTGTCTCCTGACGATTCATCTGCACCAGGGAGGAGCCATTCCAAGCAAGGTCTTCTTTCAAGAGATCAAAATCCGCATTGTTGAGAAGCTGTCGTCCGCTAATATAGTATGACTGCAGTTGGAAGGACGATATCAGAATATGACTAAATCATATCGAAATTGAAAACCATGATTTAATGTTCTTACCTGCAAAGCGTCAAGGAATATCCTCTCCTTTTCCTGTAGCGTCAACCGAACCATCGCCCCCGAATTTTTATCAACCACACAATATTCGTTGTCGGGGATACAATCCTCAGGATCAATATCCGTCTCGAAGAAGCGACCGGACGTCGCATCGTACCCTATCTCCTTCCGAGCGCTTGTGATCGTCGTGCCATCTCGAGGCCCGTCGCCGCCTTCTACAAACAGTGGACGACCCAAGGAATTAGAGGCCGTCCGTCTTGCTGCAAGTGATGATGATGAGGAGGGAGCGAACGCATTAGACCTGGCTAGTAGGCATGCAATTGCCGCCGCGAAGCACGGTGTCGACACCATGGATGGGAACTTGAGGTTGTGTTTGCGGGAAAGTGACCTACAAAACAACTACGCGTGGTGGGGAGTTGATTCATATGGAATGGTGAAATTATGAAGACTGATAGCCTAGCAGCTGGCGAATTACTGGACGGAGATGGTGCGTTGCTAACAGTAAATAATGCCTCTACCTTCACACCAGCAGCCGATAGAGCCAATAACATGGCGTGGAATCCAATTGAAGAGGTGGACGCCGCTCTCCTCTCGGCGCTTTGCGATGGTCGTGAACGGAAGGCACTGCTCCGTCTCGAACAAGCCATGGTCGAGTTCATGAAAGACAAATCGTCTGGGTGTATGGAAGTGGGGGGCGCATTTAATGCCATTGCGTTGAATCTGAACACTTTTGATGGTGAGATAGCCACGGCAGAGGGTCAAATGCCTCTTGTGTCTCAGCAAGGTCAGCAGGAATTGCAAAATCAGCAGCAACGTGGATTGAAGCAATCGAGCTTTCAGAGGCTGATATTACATCGCCTTGCGGACCGGTTCAACATAATGCGAGAGCAAATATACCATCCCTTTGGTGGAGCAGGTAATGATCGCGTATTTATGGGCACGGGAGCACAGCAGAACTTTTCTCCAGGCCTGATTCGGCTTGTCAAAACGGACGAAAGTTTAATCCCTTCACATCTATTAATTGACATTGAAATGTCTCTGTTGAATAATTTTAAGAACCCTCTCACGAAAAGCATCGGGGGAGGACCGGACAACTCGCATGAGGAAGGCGCAAAGTACATCACAGAAAATATGGCTTTAACCACGCTGGAAGCTCAGACGCCCGTGGCAGTCACATCCAACAAAAAGTCCAAGAAAATGGTTATCATGAAACGCGGTGACTCCTCAGGGGAGTGTGGGGGTGATCCCGATGGCTCAGGCAGGGGCAAGCAAAAGGGCAAGTTGCGGAATAAGAACAAGTTGTCTGAAAAGGCCTACGAGGAGGCGAGGGCGCGAATATTTGGCCCGAGCGAGTCGTCGGGCGACAATGAAATTGATTGTGATGAAAATGCTGACCTGAGGGAGGCAGGACTTACAACACCGAACCAAGATTTACCGCCTAACTCCTCACACTCAATTTCTCCTGTGGATGGCGATGTATCAAACGTCACAACAAGCTCTCACGCTGCCGATACTGGTACAGCAAGGCACATTCTCCCCTCGCAACTCATCACAGCTGCTACATATGCTTTCAATCGTTCAAGTACTTCCATTCCTGACCTCGAAAGAGATAACAACGCGCCTAATTCGACGCCATCTAGATCATCATCTTTTGAGGCTGACACCTCAAAACATTCGTCGGTCCCTGCTGCGGTTGCTAGTGGTGCTGTATCAAAAGCAGTGTATCGCAATCGACAGCAAGAGGAGAATGATCCTGATTTTAGACGAAGAAGCGATGTTCGTTCGGCCTATGTGCCATATGTGGGAAACCCCTATGGCCCACCGCCAGGAGCAAATCCTTATCAGCAGCTACCCCCTCCACAGCTTATGGCTATGCATCATCATGCGCCATATTTTTACCACGGTCAACCGCAGCAATACCCAACCCCACAAGATGTTGTCTATGCTAATGGAACAAACAACCCTCCAACACAGTGGGCTTACCCCCAAGGATACTACCCCCCTCCGCAGTTACAGCAACAGCCGTATTCAAGCGATTCATTTAATAATGGTCATATGAAGAGGAGCAATAGTGGTGTCTATCCGGTGGATGGAATGCAATCAAATATGGGTGAAGCAGGGTTCAATGATCCCGACTTTTGCCGATAAACACGAACACACAGCAGTCAACGATTCATACCTACTATTAAATTAAGAGATAACTTTTGTCTGATTGTTATGAACTACAACATTATATCGATAAACTCTCTGTAGCTGGTATGTAGGGTGAGCGTAGCGGTAAGGACAGTGTCGGTAGGACCATTTTATCCATCTCCTCAATTCTTTGCTGTCAATTTTTTAGAACTGCTGGCATTAGTGCCCATATTGGGCGTGGAGGGCGTACGGGAACAGATTGGTCGCATGAGAGAAGCCGGCTCTTGGATCACTGTACACTTTATTGCCTAAAATGTATTATCGTTTCTGAACTTATCAATAGAAAAAGACTGAAGTGAAGCTTTACTCAGAGCAGAGGCTGCAACCCCAAAGCAGCTTTATTGTGGCGAGCCACAACAAATTAACTTCACACAATACCACATACATTTGTCTTTGTTTGATTAGATCAAAGTGATCGGTTAATGCTATATGGACTATACAAGCAGTCAATGGTGGGGAATAGAAATGAAAAGGTCAAGGTCGGGGTGTGGGTAACATTTGTCGTTTTAGAAATTCCTTATCTTTATATTCATCTAATGATGATGATGGAGGTTTGTAATATTTGTTGGATAAGAAAGCTTGATGCTTAGATCAATTTTCTTCCTTGCCAAAGAATTCTCGTCCGGTTATTATTGCAAGCACTGCCAGCGCCCCAATCCCTCCTCTCTTCCCCGCCAAAGTAATCGCAGTCATGATACACCCCGCAGCAACTACACCAGTAAAAATTGATGACAGTGCAACAGCAAAGGGCATCCCCAAAAGAAACGCTCCCATAGCTCCAGTCCATGCCCCAGTCCCTGGAAGAGGGATTCCAACAAATGCAGCAAGAGACGCCCATTGTTTCTGGATCGATCCCACACCAAGACTGGCTGATTTCTTCTCCGCTCGTGAAAGGATGGGACTCATCAGCTTTCTGTGTTGAGAATGAGCCAAGTTAAAAAATAGTAAAAGGTTTGGAAGGGCATCGATTCAATAATACTGTACTTACTTCAACTTATCATTTCTCAAAAGGAGCAATATAGGGATGATAGGTGCCATGTTACCCAACACACATACTGGGAGCACATGCTGAATTGGCAATCCCATCCAAACTCCCACTGGAACTGCACCTCGAAGCTCGACTACGGGCATCGCAGAGATGATGGCAAGTATCGCCAAATCTGGAATGCCAAAGGAACGGAAGTAGTTTGCAATCTTTTGTCCCGCATGGAGATGTTCAACTGATCCCGTAGCAGCTTTAGCGGCATATGCAGGAGGACAGGAGATAGTTGCTATCGTGATTGCGATTGAGACGACATTAAATGCATGTTTTGCGACATACTTCAATGCACGTGACCGGTCATGCTTCTCAGCACTAATACGTGAGTCCTCACTGAAATCGATGGCGACAGAATCGACTACTTTAACGTGTACGCTCGGTTTGAGTGTGGTATGACGAATCAAACCAGCACCGAAGCGAGTATGAAGGCTAAACGAGAGAAATGAGAAATCAACGTGCATCGAGCACTAAAGAATAATGGCCTCCCTTCTTACCTTCTCGAACTTAATCCAAACGCATTCACGTTGACGAATACAGTAGTGCATGCTAGGAGTGCCAGTACAGCTGACCTCATGATGATGTGGATGATGTTCTGTCGCGCGCCAAATTGTTGAACCCTTCCCTTGTCCTCCTGTCCACTTTACGCCAACACAACATCATAGGATACCATTATTTGACCACTAGGAGTCCAAATTTGCTGCGCGATGGAGACGACGCGGACGACTGATGATATCGCCGCCTTGATGGAAACAGCAGCAACTCCAACCAAAATTAACGAGTCTACGATGAAGAAAGTAAACTCCGAAGAAGCCTCCGAAGAAGAACAATTAGATGATCGAGAGGAATCGGAAATGAGTACTACTGCCAACAACACCTCGTTCTCGAGCGACTGTCCTCTTTTTATGGATGGATTGCCATCAGACTTTGCCCAAAATTCTGCTCTCGCGGCGATAGCATCTTTGATCAACGATGACGATGATTTCAAGGATGATATTAAAAAGAGTTCTTCGCACTTTCACTTATCAACGGGGGAATTAAAGTCGGGGGGCGGCAAAATAAAGATGACGGACAACAAGCGCAATAATCGCCATAGTCCATATAGCAAAGATACGGGAGCAACAATAAAAGGGGAGAAAAAAGCGACGCTTGGCGAGGCACAGCTATTTCTTGGCTTATGGAAGATATGATGGTGCATTTCAATTACAACATACCGGTTCCGTCGGCCAAACAAGTCGTCTTTTTGGTGGGAATATGATATGGGATGCATTGCTAAGTGATGTAACTACCGTTCGAACATGAGACCAAGCATCACCTATACCTTTAGATAATCCTCCAATAATTTTGTGTATTTCAATTACTCACCTCCTGTTTAAAAGAATCAGATGAAAAGACCACCGCTAAATAAAAGCTGCCGAGGTCAAAATAAAGGAACAAAATAAGACTAAATAAGCCGACTCCTTCGCATACACAAATACAAAAAAGCTGGGATGTTGTACTCAATATATTTTTCTTAGTATAATAATCTTGGAATTTCATGTTTCGATCTTGTGATCTGTGGGTGCCTAAATTATGGAACAAGTGCAGATTCTCCTCCGTCAATGCTTGAGATTATTGTACAATTCATTGCTGTATTGAACGGCGTTAAATTTAACCTGCTACAATAAGTATCAAACAAGGAAACTCCTCCTCAAAACACATAAATAACATGCAATAATTGGTACAAACAATTCACAGAGCTAAAGTGTGGGATGACATCGGCCCTCTAATTGGTATGGTCTTCATGCAAATACTGCATCTTCGACCTTCTTCTTGCTAGAGGATGATCGGACCTTCTCCGACGACGAACGAGCCCGGCTCTTACTCCTACCTCCTGATCGACTTCGACCGTCCGATTCCCCCCGACCCCTGCTCTTCGATCTTGACTGGGAATCTCTACCCATGGAAGACGGGCGCCTCGAGCTTGATCGTCTGGAGCGACTTGCCCTCATTTTTCGGTGCATCATGGCACGTCTCTTTCGACGATTTGTAAACAGGATCCCAAGGAACATAAAGAGACTCCCGACGAGGCATAATGAACCAAGTGTATACTTGGCGCGGTTGGCGAAGTTGAAGTTGGCAAAAGTATGCCCCGCCGAGGATATTGCACCAATTGACTTTGCCTGAAGGGTAATACGTTCTGTGTTTTGACATAATGCGTTATCAAGCGCAGTACACGATTTGCTTCCACTAACCAGAGCCCCAGCAGCGGAATATGCCACGGTTGCGTCCGATTTGGACGAATATATTTTATAGCATTGGTGAAAGTAGTTCTTGAATATATTGTTGATGTCACTTAAGTAGGTGTAAGTCTTCACTCGCTCTAAACAATATTGGTCACTGAATTCGTCAATTGTGAAAGAGCCGTCGGCAGCACAACCAACGGAGAGGTAGTAGCCGTCAGACCCACTCTCACACATGGGAAGGTTGCCAACTATATCTTCACTAATGGGAGAGTATTGATCGTATGTTCCCATGAGATAGGCAAATTCTGCAAGTCCATCTTGAGTCACATACTAAGCAGGTGGTGGTAAAGCAGGGAGGGTGAGGAATGGGGGGGGGAAAGGTTGCTTGACATATGGTGCACCAGACGCAAAATAAGACATTCAAGACTAACCACGTATCGTCGCATAAATTATTACTTACCGTTCCTTTGAAAGTGCCCGATGTACACGTGGCCGACGATGAATCCGTGGCATAAACTGAATACGCCACCTGCGCTCGCCGACACATGGCCATTTGATACCAGTAGGTGGTACCGTCGGAGCTACCATCCTGCATACACCCGACATCTTCATTGTCATCCGTCGTGGCCCAGACACATCCCTCTACCCTCATAGCGATGGTGGCAGAGTCATACATCCATGAGTATTGTTCGTTGGGATAATACATCGCGGGGTCAGTGGAGGATGAGCCGGAGCTCCCCCATGCCACCGCGAGAGCGAGCTTTGATACTGCTATTGTCCCCGCAAGCTGCATCCGTCTCCTGGCATTCATCCTCCTCCTCATTTGTCTTTATGCTACAACTGCTCTGTGTCGTATCCGATGCGCATTGTCCTAACAACAAGCACAGTTTGTTTGTTTGAGGCGCAGGAGCTATCGCTATTCCACGTAGGAATAGTACCTCGCTTGTAAGACTCTCATTTTTCATGCCCCTTCCTATGAGAAGAATCCCTACTATGACGATGAGAGTGGCGTTGAGTTGAGTGCGTTGCGTCGCCGGCACGGCAATTCAAGCAAAGGCAGAATAGAAGCAATAAAACCCCTCGGCACATCTGTCATGGATATCAGTTTTCAATGAGAACAAACACATAATAGACACTTAACTCGAAGCGAAGCAATCATGGGCTATGAAGAGGTTGAGACCGTCCTCCCCGACGACTACTTTGCGAGGCCTGATCCAGTTCCTGAACCTGCACCACGTTTGAGGCAAGGACAAAACGCGGATGACGCACTCGAGTCTGTCACCTCTAAACGTAAAGGCAAGAAGAAAAAGAAGAAGAGTAGCAACAGAAGCGCAAACAGCAATAGTATCGTTGGTCGATGGCGCCGGAGTAGGAAGTCTCGCAGTCGCAAAAGGAGAATGCAATCGGAAACTGCATCAACCAGCGCTTGTGTGACTGATGAAGAATGTAGTAAGAGCTATACACAAGCAGAGACAAAATCGAAATCAAGATCCAAGTCTAGAAGTTGGTTCCCATCTATAAAACAGGTGGACTCAAATGTTACCGTGGTCGCATCCAACACAACCAAGTCGAAGGAGTTGCGTATGAATGATGTGACCAGTGAAGCTCATGAAGCTACCGCATCAGTTTCACTACCTACCGTGGATGAAAACAGAAATCCCAGAGATAGTTCTACAGACTCTATTGAACAGGACAGAACGCAGCCAGAAAACAACCATTCTGTCACAGAAGTCGGCGATGATATGAGTCAGTTTTCATTGCAACCGTTGAAGATCCCAACATATGTTAGTAGACATTCAGATGAATCATCCAACCGCACGAATACTTCTGAATCATTCTTCTCAATCTTGAGTAGATCGATTAAACATGTTGGGTCCTATGGTGGTACCAGTGAAAAGATCGTGTCGGCATCATCAGCTCGTGCACCATCTCCTGCTGCATCATCAGCCGTATCGTCAGCGTATGCCATTCCAAGGATCCTTTCTTGGGGATCGGTTCGAAGTTCACGATCGATGAAATCGACCAAAGTCAAGAGTGAGTCTACAACTGGCGAGAACATCTCAGCCCTGGTCGTTCAGGAGTCAGTTCAAGAATCGGTTCAGGAGGAGTCAGTTGAGGAATCAGTTGAGGAATCAGTGCAAGTTCAGGAATCAGTTCCAGTTCAGGAATCAGTTGAGGAATCAGTAAATGGTCCAAAAGAGATCGAACATGTCAAATGGACAAAGAAGGTGGCAATTTCTATCGGTGGATACAAAACTTCATTCTCAGTCAGCGATCCAATGACCAGCTTCGCGGAGGCAGTCAAAGATGCTCTGGATGTAGTCAATGATGATAATCTCTGCCAACAGGCCAAGGAGCTTGATAATATTCATGCTCCTGATGAAGATGAAGAGAACGAACGTGACTACGATCATAACCCCACACGATTATTCATGTTCCTCCAGCAGCGAGCTTGGTCTTCAGCACAGATGCAAATGCAACACCATCCAGAGGAGGCTACAGTTTGGGTGTTTCGTAAGGCTAACGACAAATCGACACAGGACGTACTCGCGTTGGCGAATCAGGACACGGCGTTGGTCGTACACAATGAAAGTGAAACGGTGAAGTATCGTTGGCGACTGTTACCTCTTCACGCTGCAATCATTTTGGGTGCGCCATCTGAGTTCATACAGGACATTATCCGCGTGTACCCAAATGCCGCTAATCATACTGATGAGCGTGGTTCACTCCCTGTCCATCTCGCAGCCTCAAGATTGGACGTCGATCCTGATGGAGAGAAGATTGTTTTACAGCTCTTTGGGGTGTATCCTGACTCAATTGATGTTCAAGATCGCAAGGGACGCACTCCTGTCGAACTAGCGAAGCTTGCCAGGGCACGTAGGGAAATCGAGGAGCTACGGAGGATAAAATCTACACCCTATTCGAATGAACCGACAGATGGTGGTCAATTGCAACATACACCTGTCGATGTAGCTGAAGATATCAAATGTGAGGAGGGGGATGATGATGATATCAGGTCTGTCAATTCTGGTTTTTCGGGACGGTTTTGTCAAATGCTGTTGCGTAAGTCCAAGAGCACGGACACCGCCTTCCGACAAAGGAAGAAGAAACAGAATAGGGAGAATAAGACAGGTGGCAACTTCAATGATTTGAGAGTTGTCAAAAGCATGGATCGAGATGATCAGGTGGCCGACGATGCTTCGATTGCAGAAAGCTTGGGACCTGGATTTGCGTTCCTAATGACGTCTAAGAGTCAGGAGGCTAGAGAACTGCCTGAGGTGAATGATAAGGAAACGGAGCAAACTGAAGAACAACAATTAGTGGCAGCCAAGAAAGCGTTTATTTCAATGGAATATCAATTGCCAGAGCTGGCGCCAGCTTCATCGTTGTCTCCGATGAATATCCCATTACCCCATTCGTTTTCCATTGACGATTATTTTTCACCTGTATGGATGGAGCGAAAGAAATCCTTCCTTTCTAACAATGCCCATGTCAATGCGGAAGAGCTCAATACGGATCATCAAGTAGCAGAAGTTTTTTATCAGCCAAACGATGACAATGAAGCAAACAACGAAGGCCTCCTAGTCCTACTTGAGAAAGCAGCCGAGAATGCTGGTCGAAGAGGGATGGATGTTTCTGAATTCCTCGAGGTATTGGAGGATGAGTGGGTTACAGACGTCGAGGCCCTAAGGCGACTCGATGGAAGGACACTCGACAATCTACTCCCAATCATGCTAAGTCGGGAGCTCCAGCGTTTAATCCATCATGCTGATAGCATCGACATCAAGTTTCTTAAAGATGACGAAGTCAGTGTTCGCAGTCCATATGTGAAGAGAAACCAAACGAAGGGATCGACTCGATCTCATCATCGACACATTTTGACAACCCAGGATAGTTTTCTTGCACCCATTTGTGAAAATGGGGAATACTTGACTCCGACTGTGATCCGTGACGAGTATGAAGCTAACGAGGATAAGGAGAATGTGAGTGGTAATGATATCAACTACGGCGAAGGAACTGAGCATTATGATTTCTCCCAATCTGCATCATTGGATGATTTGGAGATAAGTCATAAGCACGCCAACCTCATTGCGGAGGCTCGGAAGTCATTTCCGACGAGGACGGCACTGGAGGATTGTATCCAGTTTCGTCGTGCTGAGGTTGAGGCGGCTGTCAATAGTTCTTTTGATGTTAGTAAGGAGACTTTAGCTCGCGCGGCACTAGCCGATGACGAGGTGCGTAAACTCTTACCACTGCGTCTTATCCTACCTACATTGGCTGACTTGGAGGAGATGGTCAATGTGCTAAAAAGTAGAAAGTTGGAGGTCATGCAAAAGGACAGTAAAAATATAAACAAACTAGAGGCAATCGATGCCGAGATAGAGGAGCTTACAAAACAAATCGAGTTGGAACGAATGTATGTTGGCCCGAGAAGAATTTTGAAGATCACTTAAGACACAGCGGAATGAATAAGATGTGATTCTAGATGAGATTAGGAGAGCCTTAGAGACCATTGATATAGAATAAACAGACTAAATGTAACTGTATTCTTTACTCCCTTCACTTACTCTACTGAGGTGTACCTCCTAAAGATAACATTTTGACAGATATTGATTGTCAGAGGTATGTAATGTACCAGCGTGTGCTGGAGTCTGTACATCTCACTATTAAGCTTAAACTCTGCGTTAGCTAGCAAGTGCTGATACTACGTTAGTTCAAGGTCCGACGGAAACGGCGACCTCATTGGAGCGTGAGTCCGTCGACCGTGCGACTGTTCTGATCCACCACAGCAAATAGCCCGGCAAGGTAGACACAGTGTCCGAAAACAGCAGGACAAGACCTTTAGTGTTAAGCGGCAGCATCCGGCACATAATCCATCCGGATAATTCATTACCAAACTGGCCGTGACCAATAGAATGATTACAAATAGCGACATGAGGATCCCAACTGTGACCTGCACATTCTTGTCTTTTTCCATTTCTAAGGGACTCTCTACACCATCTAAATATGCCCCAGCTGTCCCACCCAGTCCATGATAGAGAACATGGTCTTCCTCCTCCTCCATCTCCTCCTCCTCAGCGAGCGGGTCCTCATCATTCGGCGGTGGGATGTACGCTGCAGTTGGTCTAGTGGTCATGCTCTCAAACTCATCGGGGATCCCGTTACCATTCTTGTCATCTCCAGCCATGTACTCATCGTCTCCTGTACCCTCCTCTATATTACTTTCGTACTCATCGTCAACTTCGTCCGTTCCCCCATTTCCATACCATGAGTATTCTGGTTCTGGCACGGGCGTTGGGTACAGATTATACTCACTTTCATCCTCATTTAAACTACCACCACTGCTACTCATAGCGGGTGGGGATGTAAAGTCCTCCTCTGAGTTAGTGTCATCATAGCCCACTTTATCGTCATCATTGCCCCCTTCAACGCCCTGTTCATTGAAATTCTGACCTCCCTCAGTAGAAAAATCAGTCGCATTACTATAATCCGGAACGACGCCCTCATCCTCCTCGGTGCCTGTCACTGCATCATAATAATAATCTTCCTCCTCCTCAGGAGATAACGATGACGTAGCATTCGCCAAGTCAGCTAGCATATCCTCAGCTGTGTCTGTCAAATTGGTAATGACGGGGCCTATTCCTTGATATAACGTTGCCAAATCCTCAATGGATAATCCTCCTCCATCGTTATTATTTGCACCTTCCAGAACTTCTTCTGTCAAATTGGTTCCCTGATATAAAGTTGCCATCTCCTCATCATTCGCACCTTGTTCCATAATTTGTGTAAATTCTTCAGGGGTGAGATGATTTGCAAACTCTTCCGGAGTTAGTCCGCCAACCATCGTAGCGTTTGTCGTAATATTATTGCCACTACTGCTGTTCGTCAAGCCGTTTATAATAGTATTCATCAGTTCAGGGTCGAAAAATGGATCGTCTTGCAACGACTGTGAGCCGATAGGATCGTCGAATGATTCTTGGAGCGTTCTCGATTGCTGTCGTCGAAGATTGTCTTTTTTTATATCTCCGCATCCTTGCCGTTTGGAAAATGATCCTGCCACTACTTCTGCCGATGGATCTTGATGAGAATCAGCCACCACCAGTGAGATATGAAGAAGGGTTAGCGAGACGACGACCATCATCGTTGATGATCGTCTTGCGTCACTCGACACCGCCATCGTTGTGGAGGGAGGCTGGTGCCGAAAAATCTCGCCAAAAAATGAAAGCTGCGATTGGCATGGCGCCTGAGAAAGCCGAAAGAACAACGAATAAAGTGAAGTCTGAGAACAGAGCTTGACGTCCTTTGCAACAAACCATGACGAGTCCGCCGCCGACGGCAGATTGTCGTGAATGTCTAGCATACCTCACTCGTGCACTTGACAATTTTGGGTCACGTCCAGGCTCATTATTACGTTCAATGGGCATAATAATGAATGAGAATAAGGTGTATGAGTTAATGGAGGGTGGACGGGGAGTGATGATAAATCTTGAAGAGAAAGGGAATCATAATATTGATATTAATGATAACTATGGGCAGCAGATAAAGAAGAAAAGTAGTAATAATGAAATACTGCTACCCTTTGCGTCACATGAAGCGATGAGACGTCGGACTGCTGACCCTGGTGATGTCGGAGATGTTGCTACGGCAGGGACAGGCGTCTTAACAACATCTCCTGCCAAACATCGACCTCTCTACACAGCAGCAACGCCAACAACAACAAAATCGAAGAAGATAACAACTATTGCTATTGAATGTGTCGAATGTAAGTCTGATACACGTGCTGAGGCGGGAGCTAGAGCGTTCGTGAGTGGTCCAGACAAGCTAGGGATTGTACTATGTTCAAATCGCTTGGCAAGTCAGGAGGAGGTGGATGAGGTATTGGTACATGAACTTGTGCATATATATGGTGAGTTTTCTCTTCTTCTTGCATCGTTTGTGGTGTGACGACACGTTTTGTTTTGTTTGGATTAATATTAATTCATGCCTGTGTGTGTTTTTGTTCCGCCATGTATGAAATTCATAAATACCCAGATGCTCATTCTCGAAAGATGGATCTGAGAGATTGCAAACAGCTTGCCTATTCCGAAGTCCGTGCCGCAAGGGAGGCAGAATGTAGTAATAAAATGACATCCTTCACGGCCAATATATGTGCCAAGGATACGGCTATTCGGGCTACGCGTAATATGTTCCCCGAATTCGGACGACAATGTGTCTGTGATGTTTTTGATATGGCAATGAAGGATCTTACTCCATTTGTGAACGAGGACATAAAGAGTGTTGCATTACGGCGGGCTGGATTTGGTTATACTACCAGTGGGGGGAGGGGAAAAGCCTCGTCTCCATTAGTATCTTCACTTCGTCCACAGCAATCAGTCTCTACAGGACAGCAACATCAGAAAGTTCAATCCAGTCCGCCATTTCCAGCTTCTCGATCGTCAGATAGATGAAAAAGTTCATGCTTATTTAGGATTGAAGAGTAATTTGTCTCCATTTACGGTTAAATTGGATTTAACGGAAAGAGATATGATTTTTTGACGCTCTTAGGATAAGTTAGCTGTCCTCTGTGTTATTATGTGTGCAAAGTGAAGCGTTCCAGCCGTTTGAGTAAATGTACGATAGATATTGTTAATAAAGTAGTAAATGTATGATCCTGGATCAGAGCTTGTATCTGGTTCCTACAACTTAATTTCAATTTCCATTTTTTTCTCTCTTGGTGTGCAAGTGAATGTATTTTGGTGGAAACTAGAGTAGAATAATGAGATAAATAGACATTCTACTATCATTGAAATCCAAGTGTTATACCACTTTTCTTGAAAAATAATGAGTCACACGGATCTGTTTGCGATAGCTTTTGCTTCTAATAAAGCCACTCATAATAGAGACCGTCATCACGTAAAAGATTCTATCACAATAAATAAACTTGCCAACATTCCAAACATTGACACGTCAGACTCTGAGGTATATGTGTACGGTAAGGCCGACACTCCACATGAGGACTAACGTCGTTTAAAATCTTCCGCTGTTCTTACATCGGTTGTGCTCGGTGGTGCGAGCGTGGACGACACTGCCATATAATGTTTATGTTCATACTTCTTAAACACGGCTCCGAGTTGCCTCCTCGAGGTAGAGATAGCCGGCGCAGCTATCTTTTCTTCAACAAGAGTCATGCAGTTCCATAGCTGGTCTTCATCAAATCCAGTGTACTCCATCAATATCTTGGGCTGTGAAAGAAAAATCATTTAGGAGTGAGAATGATTTGAGCGAAGAATGACAAATAGTATGGATAATTTACAACGCTTCTTCTTCTTACCAATCCTGGACAATCATCATGATCATACTCCTCCTCACGAATGGGAATCTCAGAGTGATTCAGAGCTAGTATGACGGCTGAAGCGCAGACCATACTCGGACGAAAATTTAATAATTCATGCTCCTGAAGAGTTCGTTCCAAATAGTACGTTGCCGCATGTCTAGTCATGGGCGACGCCTTAGTCAGACTGAGGAATCTATCAAGGAAGGAATACGCTGTAGGGCGATATAACCTCCAATTCAGCACTCGCAAGATGGTCTGCTCCATGTCAAGGACTTCTTGACGATCGTAGGCTCTATCGGTTATGTACACACAATCTCGAACTTCCGGTGGATAGATCTCCTCGTGCTTGCAAGCCAGTAAGAGGGAAGTTACACCGATAAGCTGCAATTTAGTCCTCAAGACTTGTTCGAGACTGCAATATCTATCAATAATATGCACACACAAATATAGTGCTTCAGCGTTTAGTTTAAACTTCATGTGAACCTCAACGAGCCAGTCAACGAGGATAGCTCTCATTTTTTCATTTATATCAACCTGCAGGTCCATGTACGGTTTCGTTGGGCTTGCAGTCTGTGACAGGGTTCAGAGAGAGAGAGAGAGAGAGAGTGAGTGAGGAAGAAAAATAATAATCATGAACCCCAAATTCAAAACTGTGATGCAGTGCTTCTCACCTCTTCATGAAAGTAATGCTGTAAAATGTCCGTTACGTAGTCCTTGCACAAGAGGGGATCCGTTCGCTCGGATGCATCATAGTAGGCAATGCCGTGCGTAAAATTTTGCCCGTCATATGAGCTTCGTTCGAGGCCGAAATCTTGAGGTATGATACGGTTGTCGCCGGCAGGAATTATATCAACAATGACATCCCTTACTAGAGCACTCTTCTTCCGATTTGACAATGAGCAAGATCGGGTGACACGTCGAGTAGTCGCGGGCTCATCCTCCTCAGCCGTGTTGGAATAGGATGATTTCCTCACCCGCTTTGATGAACGACCCCTCGGTTGAATTTGGGTGGTTCCACTCCCATCGCCAGGCGATCGTTTAGTAGCACCCTTCTTCTTGACATCTACTTCCTTCTTCACTGCTGCTTCATCCTTCACCACTACACACGATTGTTTCGTAGCATCCTTAGTAGATTTCTCCTTCTTGACTTCTATCTTCACTGATACCCTCTTAGTTATCGCTGCCTCAGTCTTCACCTCTTCTACTTTCTTTGATTTAGCCTTCTCATCTCCGACATACTTATTCCCCGCACCCCCTCTGGCTACCGGTTTTTGATCAATCTCCACCGGCTCGGTTTCCTTCGCTGTTGCCACTCTGCTCCGTCCCCCTCGAACCCTTTCAACCGCTGCTGTACTGCCACCCACCGGTCTTGTTTTCTTCGACTTTGGTTGTTCACTATTATCATTTCCATCCCTATCCCGGTTCGTAATGTGTGCGATGTTGCCCTGCGTGTGATTTGATGATTGACTTGAGTGTTAGTGGACAATCGTCATTGATGGGTCGCCCCTACTAGACAAATAGGCAACGTATGAATATATACCTACTTACAAATGCAGAACGACTAGCAGCTGCAGACGCGGTTGACGTCGTTGGATCATTGTCAACGTTGTTAGCTGCCATCGTCGAATGGTCATTGCCAGTGTTGGCAATCCCTCGCGTACGCTTTGGATAGCGACTATTCGTGCTCATCTCTATCAGTATAATGCGTACAATGAAACTCGTTCTCTACAAGCACAGAAGTCCGTCACGTCAGTCGAATGATATCAACGTTATATCAAGCCGAGATTTTCCCTCCTCAGTGGCGAGAATGTTGACACCGTGGACGATGGATGGTCTACCTACTTGAGATTTAATCGGAGTTTATCCAAGCGAGCGAAGAAACAAAGACGGCATGAGAGTTCCGAGCAAGGATGAAAAAACTAGTGGATAAAGAGAGGACCTTGTCCTCAATGAGTATGTGGTACGGGCGATACAACCTCCTAGAGAGTGGATGAGAATCAACCAACCCTACCTAGTTCAGTCGCAAATGCGATCGAGATTCAATTTTGAACGCGTTGATCCCACTTACAAGTCTCAACTACTAACCACAACAAAGATGATCGTGATGCTCACAAGGAGGATGGTAGCGAGGGAGAGGACGCGGAGATAGTAGTGTAGGCCCGCAGCGTCGCGTCGCTTTGTTGGTTTGGTCACCCACCATGCTCGAGAAGACGTCTGTCTGTTCTGTTCAAATCCTTCCTGCGAGAGGAAGGGAGAGAATCCTCTTCGAACACAACATCCAACAAATCTCCAACTCAACATCTCTCCAGAGTGAACCATGGTCTGGGGAGAGAAGAAATACATAATAGCACCGTCTATCCTATCTGCCAACTTTGCTCGATTGGGCGAGGAGGTCGATAATGTCCTAAAGGCAGGTGCCGACGTTATTCACTTCGATGTCATGGATAATCACTACGTTCCAAATTTAACAATGGGTCCAATGGTATGCAAAGCTTTGCGAGAGCACGGCGTCACCGCACCCATTGACGTACATCTAATGACAACCCCCGTCGATGCCCTCATTGTTGAATTCATCAAGGCAGGTGCATCGCATATTAGTTTCCATCCCGACGCAACGATACATGTAGATAGATCACTGCAGCTGATAAAGGATGGGGGATGTCGTGCGGGGTTAGTGTTTAACCCGGCAACAAACCTTGATGCATGTAAATATGTCATGGACAAACTTGATTTTATACTGCTAATGTCAGTCAATCCTGGATTCGGCGGGCAGAAGTTCATCCCTGCCGTTTTGAATAAGGCACGTGAGGCACGCAAGTTAATTGACACTGCCGGCGCGGACTGCCGGTTGATGATTGATGGGGGAGTGACTGTTGACAATATACGTGAGGTTGCTGAGGCTGGTGTGGATATGATGGTGGCTGGATCAGCAATATTTAAAGCCCAAAGGACGAAGGAGGCATATAAGGCCACGATTGATGCTATGCGATTGGAGCTTGCGGCGGCGAAGAAGTAATAACATGATCATTTCCGATTTTGTATTACACTGTCAAGTGTGTGTATGGGGAAGTGGGGTTGTGAGAGCTATGACGGTTGGGGAGGTTTTCTGACGACTAATTCATTGTTGTGTATGTTAGTGTTTATTGGATGGAATAGGACATCAATCGAAGATTGTGTTAGTTCCTTTTACGCTTGGCCTCCCATGTTTTGGTCAATTTGGCTAATCTTTCGCGAACATCGTCTAGCATTTTAGATACGCAATCGTTTTCGTCAGGATGCTCTTCCAAATAAGCCTCGAGTTTATTTTTCAGTGATTTCATTGATGGTGATGCTCTTCGTGTCTTCATCCAATTGGCTAGTTCAAACTCTTCCTTTTCTTCCTCGCTAAACTCCTCTCTCGATTTGCCGTAACTAGATATGAGAGATCTTGGGATCCTGCCTTGGCGCAAGTATCCTGCAATATTAGCCTCAAACGATTGCTTGGTTTCGAGTTGCCCGAATGATTGTTTCAGTCGTCCTAGTTCACCAACTCGATCCTTGCAAGCTATCGTTAATTCTCCCTTTGGTGTTTTGCCTGATCCTTTGGAGACGTGGGTACCCCTAGCCATACCCTCGAGAGTCGCAGAGCCCGCCAATCCGGCCTCAGACATGGTCGAAGCGACCCTTCCTCTAAGACGTTTCGAGTTCGATGGCTTGCCTGCACCTGCTACTCTTGCCAGTCCAGTCTCAGACATGGTCTTATCGACCCTTCCAAGACGTTTTGAGTATTTGCCTGCACCTGCTACTCTCCCGTTACCTCCTCTTCGGCCTAGTTCAGATGCGGCTTCCTCCAAGTCGATACCCAAAGCCGCAGCAATTCTACGCAAAGCTCCACCACGACGACGCTGTGAAAGTACAGATGCGGCTTGGTCCAAGTCGATATCCAAAGCCGCAGCAATTCTACACACTGCTTTAGTATGGCTCTCACGACCAAGTCTCCTACGTGCAGTCAAAACTATTTCGTCTACTCCGTCTTCTCCTCCTCTGTGAAGGTATCACCATTGAATAGCCATGGTCCAGGCCATTCTTCACTTGCGGCCAACCAATCGGTATGCCTGGCAGCTTGCTGAGCAGATGTGAGACCGTCACTCAGTCTACGATTCAATGTTAGAGTACCTCCGTGCAATTGCTCTTCGAAAACGTACGATAATGCCATATCAGCTTGCTCAGCTTCATCGATAGCCAGACCACCGTAGGTTGCAGCAACTAAATGCGGTCCAACGCCAAAACTTACTCCAAACGGATCCCTGTTTGGGTGAAAGAAAGCAAGAACGGTGTTTGTGATTTGCTCCGAAGCAATAATCCATCGAGACCAGAAATCACGTGGATTCCTGCCGCCAGCGTAATGACGAATTTCCGTCCTACCGGCAACTATCTCTTCGTAGTTAAAGCTTGCTAGATACATGGCCTGAGCAGCTGCAAGGCGATCTTGCAGTCGTCTAGGGATCTTTTGCCAGACATCCTTGAGGAAATCAAAGCCAAGCTCTTCTGGATAGGGCCATAGGTCGACAGAAATGCTGAACATATTTGTATGCCTCGCGTCTTGGTCGATTGCATTTCGAACCACCTCATCGAGCTCTGCTCCATCTTCAATGCCTAACCAGTGTCGTGCTTCACGTGTACGAGCATGCCTAAAATTGCTCTCGCCGAAACGAAGCGTAGCGCTAGTACCGAATCCCGTAATTGGATCAACCAACACTTTATCCTCCGGCGCTGGGTAGTGAAAGTCACATACTGTGGCTACTTTATGTTTAGGATCGTACCCGGCTCGATGATTCACATCGTGCCTGACCATCTTAGCTTTGCGAAGACCAAGGCGCTTGCGTATTTCAACATACACCTTCTCGAGTCGATTCAATGCTGCACCTCTCGATGGAAGTCCTTGTGTAGCATCTTCGAGATTGTTGTACCGAAGCATCGATCTCGCTTCCGTTTCAGTCATTCCACCAACACTTGATAAAGTGGTCACAGCATTTCTTGTCGTCGACGACGGTAGAATTGTAACAAAAGTCAGTGGATCCGTTCCTTCATCCTCAAACAGAAACGGTGTACCATGACCGTTCATGGTCCGCGAACCAAGCACGACGGTGGTCGAGCTCGAATCCAAGCTCGAATCCAAACTAGAATCAAGCACGTTGTTCGAATCCAAGCGCGAACCAAGCACTACGGTGGTCGAGCTCGAATCCAAGCTCGAATCAAGCACGACGTTTGAATCCAAGATCGCTTGCGTTCGAGGCTTCTTGATTGATATAGTACTAGACTGTAAAGGCAATGCTCGTTTTTGTTGCTCTCGTAGTTGAGCTGCTCTCTTCTTATTTGCCTCAATACGCGCAATTTGTTCTTGAGTTAGATCCTCGACTGCGATGCCAAATGGTGCAATATCAGCCGGAGGATTCGCTGCTCGATTCGCTGCTCGTAGTTGAGCTGCTCTCTTCTTGCTTGCCTCAATTCGCGCAATTTGTTCTTGAGTCGGAAGGATGTAATTGCCTTGTTCTCCCGCGGAGGCGAACATAGAACTACTGTCCTCGTTGTCCCAAACATTGTCGTTGTCGTCGTCGTTACTTGCTGTTATTGTTATTGCCTTCGATGCATCTGTTTCGAACTGTCTTTCACTCCTCGTGATGTTTTCAACACGCACTGGCAATTCCGGATGTATATCGAATGTTTCTCCGCGAATATAACTTCGCCAGAAGGAGCCTCGCCGTGGCAGATTCGAAATGAATTCATCGGTCGTAGCAGCAGGAGGAAGAATTTCAATTGGATCAGCAATCGTTCCAGTCAACTCCTCCAAATCGACCACTTTCGTAAGCAACACGGCCACTGCGGAAAGCATGTAAAACCACCCGACTAATGTGACAAGACGACCAAGCCAACATGGCGAGCGACTCTTTGCAGAGTAGGGCATCGTACGGGGCATGGTCGGCGAGACGCTGCGAGACCTTGCGAGACGAAGCAAAATCAAAAAAAATGACGTTCGATCAATGGAGAAAAAGAGGAAAAGAGAGAAGAGGTTTTTGGCGCCATATGTATTGAGGGCACCACAAGTACGGTGGGATGATGAATAGTAAATCAGAACATGGTGGAGGAGCCGCGGGGAATCTACTCCCCGAGGACTGTGGAATCGTATATGGAAACGATCGATGCTATGCGATTGGAGCTTGCTGCTGCTGCTGCCTCCACCCTTCCCTAAAATCGTGAAAGAATGTGAACACTTGAGCTCGAACAATGCAACGGTGGCAGGGCTGAGTTCAATTTATGTATTTGTTTACTCATTTTAGTACCTTCGAACAATAGAAGCGGCCATCTTTTTGGATGATTGGGTTGCTTTTTCATAACTTGCCAACTTGGCCCTCAACTCTGCCTCTTTGGCTTGTGCTATCTTCTGCTCAAACTCTAAACGCTCATGAAGTCGATTTATCTCCATTTCCATTGCCGTTCGTGATTCGATTTCATTACCAAGTTGTTTGCATAAACTCATCATCTCGTCATCTGAAGCTGTAGACTTTTTATTCCCCCTCAAGTCATTTTTAATTACCGCTTGCTGAGATGATGTTAAAAACTCCGAGATCCCTTCATTCTCATTGATCAACGACTTAGCTACGAGACTTGCCAAAGCCTTATCTCTTTCCATTACAGCTGTAGTATACCCCTCCATAATAACTTGAAGCAGAGATGTATATGCTTGGTCGGATTCAGTATCAAAATCAAAATCGACTTGATGTCCACGAGACATCTCGTGTGACGACAAAGCATTCGACGCGCGATCAAATGCTTCATTAACGGGTTGCACTCTGTTTGTTGGTGCTGCGTAGCTGTCATACCTAGAAAATGAGTCTGTTATACCTAAAAATCCCTTGGTGGCTAAAACGACTTCCTCTGGGAGGTGGCATCCGAAGAGAACTGAAAAGAATAGCTCCAACAGCTTACCTGATGTATAGAAAGGAAAGAGCAAATGAGAGAAGAACATCCTTAGGATGTCAACAGGAAAAAATGTAAAACATACATTTTTTGTCCATCATAGAAGGTGGAGAGTCCACAAATTTCTGCAGTAAACTCCCTGCAGTTCGCAGCATGTCAAGGGGTGTTAACTTCTGTAGAATCGAACTGTCTGAATGAGTTGGTAGCTGAGCTTGATGAAAGTTGAGTCCAGCAGTTGTAGGCAAGTGATTTGCTATCATCTCAGAAATAAATGTATTAAAAGTAAGCACCTCCGATATGGTCTTCTCAACTGATGATTGTCCTTTAGCACTAGTGCCATCGCTTATATCAGTGGCTGAGATTCTAAATTTCAACCGACTATGACTGTCCAATGAAGATAGGATTATATCGCGTTTGTTATTGTCACAATCAACATTAATGGTAGAATCCATTATCAATGATTGGTCGTCATATGATTGGATTGGATTCACTGATACAACCCAGCAGCCCTCTATTTGCTGTAGAGATTCAACTCTCTCGGAGAGATCATCATCAACGAGTAAGGGTTCACCATATGTTATAGACGACTTTATCTTCAACGGAAGATCAGAGGAAGCAGAGAATGTTTCTCTCGCGTCAAATCTGATGGGTTTGATTGTTATCCTTTCCTCCCCAATTCCAAGTCTCCGTTTCGAGATCTCATTACTTTGTGCTTGTGATGATAGACCTACAACACTGCGACTACTTAGATGCTTCACCAATGGGTCGTTTGCAACACCATTTTTCACAGCAGCACTTAGTTGATTTACCTTCTCATCAATTTTTAATCGTCTCATAGTACTAGTCATTGACTGATCGATGACACTTAACTTCTTTCTTACCACGTCCGAGGATAATCTTGAAGACGCAGAAGATTCATCTATGGACGGCAAACTTCCAGTTGTCGAATAATCATGATCTTTAAATGCTGACATTGTTGTAGTTAACATTTTTGTATTCGAAGCGAGTTTGAACAATGACATTTTGGACTGCCCAACACCTCTTTTCATTGATTCATCTCCATCCTTCGTAGCCATTGCATGTTTGACACTGTCTAGGCCAATTTCACTCGCAGCAAGAATGCCGCCTTTTGCACTTTTAAGGGCTGAACCAAACTTCGACATCCCTGTTAGTTTAGATTTCTCTGCTACCATACCAAGTTTCTCCCGCATTGGCACGTGCTCATGGACAGGTAAACTTGGATCAGTAGACGATGATAGGTAAACAGAATCTTCTGTTAAGGCGCTATCGATGAAGGAATTATTACGTGGCTCCGTGTCATCACAACCTAATGATATCTCATCCATGTCTAGATTTTCCATCGAATCAGAATTGAAAGTCCTAGATGGCTTTAAGGCAGTGACACCTTGTTGCTCAGATGTATCTAAATGCTGAATCTCTTCCCTGTCAACGAGTTTTTTCGTTGAATCAAATTCGGTAACAATCGATGTGTCGACTAATTGCTGAATCTGTTCCTTGTGTGGTTCTTTTGTTATCGAAGCTTGGAAATGGTCGACAAATTGATCTGACCACTTTGGGATGATTTCATCCCAGTCGACATCTCTCTCCACCTTTTCTTCCATTGATTCAACATCTGAGGCATTGATCTTTTTCAGCGCTGATGCAATTGCTTTCACCCACATATCATAATCTGTCACAACAAAGAACAGACTCGAACCAATTTCTGAATCGAGCACAGCAAAACCTTTCTGATGAACATGTTCTCCAACGATGCCACTTCCAGTGGACAATGCAAAACTTCGCAACTGCGAAGAAGCCCGTAAGGGTATGATGAAAGACGGCCTCGCACCAGGAGTCTCATACAATATAATCAAGTTGTTATCAATCATACACCAGTACTTCCAAAAGGATGCAGATGTGAAGAGGCGATGTGAAAAGCTGAGCTGCTCAGCTACACGTACCCATCCAGAAGCATCACAAGAAGCTATAGTACAAAAAAAGAGAATACAATTGAACAATGACTAGTACAACATCAAGTGAATATGTACTGAATTCACGCACACCAGAACTCACCCATTGCTAATGCACCAACTCGTTCGTTTTCTTTTGAAAACACCAAGGATCTCAATCTGTCAACCTCTTTTTGTAATTGGATAATTAAATCGTGCATCTTACAGTGATAGCTTCCAACCGAGTCATGAATTTGTGCCGAAGCCAATGAGAAGTCGTTCGAGCCAATTTGTTGGGTCAAGTTGTAGAGCTTAAAGTAAAGAGTTGAAAACGGCATCCCCAAAACCATGAACGTGTGGAATAAATCTCCTAAACCGAATACATCAAATGGAGGAGCAGTCGAATCCTCTCTCAATCCCACCGGCGACGACCAATTAATTCTCGACAATGGGATAATAATTTCGTTGCCAGGCACACGAAGTACGCCGTGAGTGGACCTCATTAAGTAAAAACTCCTAAACGGAATCGTTTGCGATTTTTCTCTGCCCGATAGGTGATATGCTTTCAGCCAAGTAAGTCCCCCGTTTCCACAATTCTTTTCGACGACAAGATGTCCTCCTGCGATTATGTCTGTAACACCGCTGGCAATTTCGACATCACTGCAAGACAATCCAAAAGAAACTTCGTTTCTTACAGAAACTTGCAAAATTAGCCGATGAATAGTCAAGCGGAATAGCGAATTTTCAACACTTGTCTTCTCTCTTGTATTCAACTGATCATTTGACCCCAAAAGATCAGATATTTTGATTCTTAATGCACTCCCCAACAAAGTTTTGCCAATTTGACTGCTATGTCCAATGAAGACATGCGAGAGAAGACTCTGAGGAACAAGGTCAAGAAAGAACTCAATTGCCATCACGTTCAATTCAACAAACAGTAATGATTCGACTTCGACTGACAACGCTGCTGACAATCTATCACTTTCTTTACGGAAAAGAAAACCACTTTTCCGTGACCTGGTCGTATTATTGGGAAAACATGAGAAGTACGCCTCATCGACCGTAGAGGTTGCATCTCCGATTGAGATAACTTTGACCATTTTGAAGCCACGATCGCAGACATCAACCGATAAGGTTTTGTAGTAAAACTTGTGAACTTGCATTTCATTCTCCGTCTCAATCCCGAATTCAAACTGACGTACCAACAAACGACAGAGTTGAATATGTATTAATTGATCTGAAGAGTGTGTCTGATCACACCACAAAAGAACTTCCACATCAGGGATATGAATGCAAATTATTGAAGATGAAGAATTCTTTACAGACGACTCTGTTGCAACAGGACCTCGACCATCAGCGTTCCCGACCATGTTACTGGCATGAATGACATTCTCCGCATGATAATGAATAGTTTCAAGAGCATAATAAAGATTACGCATCTCAACGTTCAGCTCTAATTTTTGAATGAGCACGGAGAGGATAAGCAATTGTTGCAGGGTGGGGGAAGCTGTTGTTGTTTCCTTAGGTGATGTTAATGTCGTGTCATGTTCAAGACTGATCATCACGGTTACATTCGTCGGAGATATTAGATTGCAGAATGCTCGTTCACTTTTGTTTAGCGAATATGCCTGCACGGGCAAAATTAATGCGTTACAATCAGATAAATTGATCTGCATTCGAAAAACAGTTGGGAGTCGGTGGTGTTTCCGACTGCAACTTATATCCGACGAATCGTGAGGAAAGTCATGTCCGATGTTGTGTGTTGCTATTTCACCTGCTAAGAAAGAAGAGGGTAGGTGACTGTTCACAAGTATGGTAGCTTCGGATATGCTGAATACTACATCTGCCATGCGAAACGAAGAGAGTTCATGCATCGGATTTGGCAATCGCACGGTAATAGTGTCAAGATGAGCTGTGACAGTTCGTAGATCCGAGGATAACGGTGCCATTTGTTTGTTGGTTGATGGAAGTAGCGAGGGCAGTGGTTGAATATGATTCATCAGGTAAAAGTCACCCTTGTTGCTAAATGCGATAACTTCCGGTGAGATCTCTGTTTGCCACAACCCCGATAGCCATCTCTCATCGAACCAAACATTGTGTCGATTTCCAGTATCCGAGAAAAAACACAATCTCTGAAGAGGTTTGGAATCCAATACAATATCAAGCTCACCAAGACTTGCTTCATGCTGAACATTCGTCTTACTCCAGCGCGACAGAGTCTAGAGAGTCGGAAATACAAACATATGAATCTTATTCACAAATTGTGTTAGAGGTAATTTAATACTAAAGAAATCAGACTTACCTCGTCGATGAAAGAAATGGTTGATTTGAATGCTAATGCACGATGTCCTGTAAATTTACGTTGATCCAATGTCCAAGATGTTCGCATGTCCTCCATCATGGGAAATTCATCGCATTTTGAGGCAGTATTAGCAGTATCGTAATTAGAGTGTGATTGATGGGATAGTGAATGCACATCACGTCCTAGTCTCAATAATGGATTCACTCTCACGACATCACAAGGCCTTGGACCACGATATGCTGTTTCTAATAAATGGCAGTATATTATGGAGCCCTGAACATGTCCTCCCATTTCTCCAGCTGGATTCTTCGGCCAAATACATGCAAACTCGAGGCCGGTGAGTAATAATTCCAAGGAGTGATAATTTGACTCCGCCTCTGTACCGACTTTTCTATCATTTGGTGTGAATTGTTGCGAGGGGAGACGCAGTTTCATTTTGATTCTCGGCAGGGATAAGGAAAAACTTATATTCTCAAATCTCCTGGCACCCGAGGCAATGACGATGACGGACTTTCGCTTTCGTTCGTACGACTTAGCAGTTTGTTTATCATTTTCTGCAGCAGAATCATTTCCACTTGATTTCATTGAAGCTGAAGTTATTGCATCACCTTGCTCAGTTGTTAAGTCTTGTTCCGCCGGATCCTCGTCGAAGTCGCTCTCGTCAGAAACTTCATCCATTAAAGCAACTTCAGGAAGGAATGCATCAGGCCCTGCATCCGTTTCGTCACAGTCGCCAGCGTGGGTGCCTTGAGTTGTTTCCATCGTTTGCTCTGTCACGCATATCGGCGATAAGTTGAAAAATGCAGATGAGCCATCGACACCATCTGGAAGTAGTGGATCTACGAATGAACGATCTCTATAATAGCAGTGTAGGAGTCCAATCAGCATGTGCACGAATGATGAAAGATCGCACCGACTTCCTCTATCTTCATCACCTGACAATGAGGCATCCAAATCCACGTCCACGTCGTGTATCCGCACGTCCACGTCGGCACCAGAAACACCAGAATCACGCAATCGTCGCGTGTAGGCAAGGTGGACCTCGATCATTGCACCGGACAGGATGGTCGAGGACCAGGTGCCTGCTTCGACGACCCCACCTCCACCGCCCCTTAGCCCACCCGGTGCCAAATCGATGCGACATGTTGCACTCATCCGCTTGTATATGATAAACGATCTTGGTCCGTCTCTGCTATTGTTGTTGTTGTGAGCCCATACGTCCTCTGGCGTGCCTGGGTGTCCAGATTGACACACAGATATCCATTCTGCGTCGTCGATAACGCATCGCAATGCTGGAGGCGTCCATGGACCGGATCTGCGTGTCTTAAATTTGCCAAGCGATGAGAACGACAATGAAATACGTCCAACTTTGACAGATAAATTGTCAATGATTCGTTGAAGGAGGCCGTATTGCTGTGTCGGCGTTATTGGCGGCGAAGCTGCATTGGCCGTCTTATTAGATTTTGTCGCTTCATCATCCACACCCCCCGTGCGATATTCCAATGACTCTCGCGCAACCGCACGGATCTCACTAATAACTAACACTATCGGAGCTTTCTTCAAATTCGTATAACTCGTTACCTCCACACGTAACTCCGACAGCTCAATTTCGACAAATTCGATAAAAGGACATGACAGTCTTAGATAATCATTAATCAGATCCACATTCAACCGGACGTCAGTAATTGAACCCCGTCCAGAGAGAAAATTGGCATTGATCGAATCTGGTGAAAAGTCGAGGATTATCTTTGATAATTTATCAGAGAACAAGTTGAAAACGAAGTTCTCCATGTTGTGGTCCTCCTGTGCCGACTAGACTAAATGATTCTCCCCACTCAAGTAGATATCAAAGGGATACGAGACATCGTCCTCCCTTCAAAAGGGCCAGGGAATATCCCGCCATATTGAACCCGCCAAAAAAAGAGTGAAGAAAGTTGAAAGAGAGCACGAATCTCGAATCTCCGCGACGGCTCGGTGCTCACTACACTCTGTATCGTCATTTCAGGTCTCATAAATTCACCATCTAGGTGGTAGTCACTCCATTTCATTCTCTATTCAGCGAACCACAACCACCACCACCTCTAACTAAAGATCGAAGATGAAGGCTGCTCCGTCATGTTTTATCCTCGCTACCGCGGTCGCTAGCATCGTCGAGGTTGTCGCGTGGAACGATAAAAGCAGCACAAATCGTAGATTCGGTGTTGTTAATAATCGAATCAAGAACAAGAATCATCGTCAAATAGTTAGCCCAACAGCACAGTCATTTACCAACTCCGTCGAGCAACAACATCAGCCTTCCTTCTCCTCGTCAACGACAACGGAGATTTTGGGAATGCCCGTTGAATCTCCGACCAACACATCCTCCCTGTTCTCCATTGAATCTACTTCGGCTACGCTTGAGTATTACCCCCCTCGACGAATAGTGGCCGATGGTGCACGTGCAGCCGTAGTGGCAGTTGTATCTGCAGCAGCCATTGGCGGTGCAAGGCATGCCATCGAGATGATTGCAGCGTAAGGATCAAGAGAAGATGAATTAAGAAAACAATTTTCTCTCGCTAATAATGTATGTTAGTGTTTGTTCGAATGAGGTTGACGTTGAATCGAACTTTTGTTAAGTGATATAGAAAGTTAATCTAAATACGTATTTGATCAAACGCACTCTATTATGTACACTTTAGGATTGCCTCACTACCACATAAAACAGCATGTAAGCTTGACACTGTCTCACTTCAGTAAAGGTCTTTGATACTATGCTTTCGTCGGAGACAAGAATCCAATCATTTTTCTTTCGATCTACTCTACAATATGACTGGTAGTGACCACCGAATGCATTTCCACTATGCTCAATAACGCTCATAAGAATGTACGGGACCTTTTGAATTTGATCGTATGGGGAAGTCATTCGATGGACTCTTCGATCTTCCTCGAACGAAGTTACGCCATACGCGCAGTACTCTCCCAAGTCCAAGTACTCATCAAAACGCACATGACGATTCACTTTTGCCATTCTCCCGGATGTTTTGTCATAATGTCTCCGCTGAATATGAATACACAACACCTCTGGTGGCCGCATGAGGAGTGAGGCCTTGTATGCTTCTCCTCGAATCGGAGCAATTCTCGACAACGTTGTTGACAAATCGATCATTTGGTCTATTCCTAATTTTAAGTCTTCATCCATTTCTGCAAAATTTATCTCATCATCGTCAATGTCACGATCTGAGGCCATAAGGATAGCGATCTTTCTCCGCAATGCAATAGATTCTCGCACTAGTGCAGCAACCTCCACATCTGTGTCTACATCATTCTCTTTTCTGCCGCGTCTCTTTATACTGGAAATCGCACCATCAAGTATCATCAGCTCCCCCTCGAGCTCTTTCACTCGATTCATCATGCCGCACGACAAACACTTTACATCATTAATGAGCTCAGCAGAGACAAATCCACCATATTCAGCCGCAAGAAAATCCTCGAGAAATTCAGACTGGACATTGGCAATTGGGAGGGATAGGTCGAGGAACGGCATGGCACGGATCGGTCGGACGTGGCGACACGTCGAACATTTAATTGTTGACCCAGACCATCCGTCAAATGGGTTGGTACGTCGCCTCGTCGATGTGTAAGTTGTTGTTGTTGTGTCAAAGATGCTAGTTGGATGAGGAAATTCATTAACGTTGCTCCTGAGTTTACTCACTTTCCATGACGCTTGCGAAAGAGGAGTATCTTCTTTGTACAATACTATGTGGTGGTCGTCATATTTCTTTTCCTCTTCTAATTCATTTGTACTAGGAGTGGAACAAGAATAATCATCGAATCGCCGCATTGCGAGACCCAAACCGTCGTCACGACGAGTATCATCCACTCCAAACGAAACATCAAGCGCATGGTCCTCACTGCTCCGAGCTAACCCCCCTCCTCCTAAATCCTCGTTCTCTTCATTTTCCTCGTTCGATAGAACGTCCATCAATGCCGAGAAGAATTCGTGTGCATCCTGCTGCTCGAGTGTCCCGGCTACCATAAAACCATTACTTCGTGAACGAAATTGTGGATGCAGTGAGGCCACGACATTCATCAACTCACGTAAATCACCAGGAGAATTGGACACGAATAATGAGCGTATCAACGTTGTTGTTAGGACCGAAGCGCTCCAAGTCGTTGTTGTCGTCTTACTAGATAATGTTGTGTTAGCACCTTCCTCTATGCCATTTACATACCACAGCGTCCGTAGAAGAGACGATGCAACTCCACAATCGCAATCATATCCCCTTTGCCGTTGCCGCCGTCGTTCCAGCGATTCCAAATATAAGCAAAAAGGATCTAGAGATGCCAACGCCTGTATGACGGAATTTACGTAGCATGTTTGACCTGCATTCTTCAGACCACGAACTCTCCTCGTCCTCCCAGACAAAGACGATGTATCCTCTTTCGTTGGAGATGTAACAATGTCCCGTTTCCTTCTAATAATCCTTGTTTGCAACGCAGACGGAAGGCCGACTCCTACCAGTATGTCTGACACGAGGAGACATAAAAGGGCTCCCAATGCTCCGGTGTCAACCGAGGACGTCTCCATTATTGAAATCTCCTCATCTCTAACTCCTCATCTCAGCACCGAGGAGTCGTTTTTGACACAACGTCCGAAGGCCCACACAGTTTGTTTGTCCCAATAGTGACACGATTTGTCCCAATAATGACAAAATATACTTAACGATAGTGACGTTTCTATTTCTTTTGCTTTTTAATGAGAAGCGCGACTCATCTTTCCCTTCCGGTTTGTGGATTGTCCTCTTTTGGCTTCCCGCCGAGACGTTGAGTTTAAAACGACTCCGAGGGATCCTCGTTCGGTCTGTCCTCCCCCCCTCTCTCTCTCTTATTTACGTACGTACCTTGCCTTGGGGGTTCTCATGTCGAGAAGAGAAAGTTCAAGTAGAAAGGTGCATGCCACTTTTTACTTGGCCACTCATTATTTTGACTCAATCTTATGTTATTCTTTTGGAGGTACTCCTAAAGCCCGGCAGCCCTTATTCTTTTGGAGGTACTCCTAAAGCCCGGCAGCCCTTACTACAGATTTCGGAACGTTTGTCCTTTTACCCCCCTTTTTAAAAACGTACCTAGGTAGAAAAAAAATTACCCTAGGTACGTTTTTCCGTGTTTGTTACTGCTGTGCTGCGTCCCTCCGCGACGCTCCATACTCTCCAGCGCATGGCGGAGACATCGTGCAGTTAGTCCCACCCATTCCCTTCGCGACCGTGGTCATTTCGTCGTCGACGGCCGCCGCTACGTCGCCAAATCGCGTCATCCCTTACCCTACACACGCTTCTAAGGGTAGGTACTGGCCTCGCTTCGTCCATTACACTCGGACGTGTCACCCAACCAACTGTCATTGTCAACGACCATGATGCAAGCTTCTAACCCGATGAATACACTGCGTAGTCTACAGGATGCATCACGCAGGCATACTACCAGCCGTACAACCTTTATGGGGGATGACGCCGAGCGTAAGAAATGTCGCATCGAAGTACTAACATCCACAAAGAGGGATAATAAGTTCAAGTTGTCAGATAAGAAGACACTAGCCATTCGGGTATTCGATCATACGGAAGAAATTGAAGCCGATATAATGACAGTTGATCCTGTTGGCAACCTCAGTTTGGAAGTGAAGTTCAACGCTAACTTTGAGACAATTTCGAGTAAGAATAAAATCAAGAGCATGTCAAATGATTCGCTTGCTCATTGGTTTGTGGATATATATCCGATTGTGGATGCCATTAACTCAGGGCTGGTGGATTTGCATCGGGCGCGGCAAGATGCTGCCAGGACGACACGCCATTCGAGGGAGATTATTAGTTCTGGCTCAAAGCTCACTCCAACGCAAGCATTATACAAAGATATCATTGATATCATGACCACTATTGATACCCAGGTTGGCAAAGCAGCCGCTATATCTGGTTCCAAGAGTAACAGGTTCTCATTTCTCAAGAGATTGTCGACGATGTTGGGACTTACCTATGATATACGTCGTAGACCGAATGATCCAAAGAACCATGAATGCGTCGTTTGTCACCACATGTCGATCATCCACCCGATTGAGGATGATGGACACGTGGAAAGGAATAGGGCAACTCAAGCTGGCTACGATAGAAGACTTGCTGCATGGATTAAGTATGAAGCGGCCAAAAATGAGGCGATGCAGAATTCTTCTCCTGGCACAACGGTTCAGATCCCACCATACCCTGTTGTGGATGGCAAGACTTTATCTCGTGCCCCCTCAAAGCCTACTAAGAGCACATTGGGGCAGCCTACGTCATTATGCACATGCATCAATAATTCTTGCGGCAATCCTAATGATGATGTTGGAAGCAGTTGCCCCATCCGTTGTCGTATGTTTGATCCAGAAGATGATCCTACTTTTGACATGAGTGACCCCATGTTGCTTGCCACTAATCCTTTTGCTGTGCGTATGGATTGGGTCCAGGAGGGATCTAAAACTGTATGTTCATGCGAGTATTGCAAGTGTTCCTGTGCCGTGTATTATAACACGAGTGATACAGCCCGGATTGGTCATAGTTTGCTGCAAGTCGCTAATACACAAGAGTCGACTGACGATCAAGCAGCAGTAGCCAATTTGGTATCTAAGCAGTTTGCAATTGCTAACATGGGATGGGATGCTATTGGAGCCGTCAATAATAATAAAAGGGACAAGTCTTCGGTATATGAAGAACATATGAACATGTCGATTGCAGATGGTATTGTGAGGTCTGGTGCTGGTAGCAATCGCCTTGATAGTATGACACTCAGGCGAATGCAACAAGACTATGGGAGCAGTACTGTCGTGAGACTCCCATCTGGCCATCACCTTGACACAAGGGTAATAACTCAGCCGCCTAACAAACATGCAACAAACAATCGTATTCATGGTGCTTCACATTCTGGTCCTTCACAAGAATTTGGTCCTGGTAGGACGAGCAATTTGGAAATTGACTACACAACTCTCGACGAAAGGTTCATCTCTGAGACACAGCAGTTCGCTTCCCTCAGTGAAATAATGTTCGGTGGGGATCGGGGACAACACGGAGGAGGGGGTGGAAGAGGAGGAGTGGGAGGTAGTGACACACAGACACCACAGAATTCTTCACTATCGCGGGGAGGAGGAGGAGGAGGAGGAGGAGGGGCCAATGATCTATCGTGGGAAAGAGGAGTATATGATCCTATTCTATTGCGGGGTAGTGGAGATAGCGTTGGTTACAGTGGTGGAAGTGCAGGGGCAGCAGTAGCACAATCTACTGGCAAGCGCAAATCTTCTGGCGAGCAGCCGGATATACTACTCTCACAGCCTGAATCAGAGGAGTCTCTTCCATTGATGAAAAAGATCCGTACATCAAACATGCGTGATTTAATTGAGACTAAGATGAACAAGCGAGAGGTTCCGTTGACAGGTGAAGAAGTGAGAGCTGGACAAATGCTGCAAAGCGGAGCCACACGATTGTATGGTAGGACCCTCGGCAGTAAGAAAAAAGAATACGACCCACTGTTGAAAACAATCATTGAGGATGTTGATAATACCTATCCTGACTTACGTACTCCTGAGAAGACAAACGTTGTGAGGCTGCTGCTTGAAGATCACGTTACAAAAGAAGATGATATGAGGAAGAGAGATGATGATGATGGCATTGACTAGTAAAGGGGGGGGGCATACGTACTAAGGTGGGAGAGGATGGGGTACGGAAGTTATAGTTACATATATATAATATTACTAATGATTATTCAACATGAATCGAAATTCCCTGTCTTCCTCATTTCAATCCTTACCTAGAACAATGAATCTCTCACCTCCCTCCTCCTCAATGTATCGTATCACACAGTAAGTCTTACGTTGTTCGCCAGAAGCCACAATGGGTAAAGTATGGTGCAAATGTTGGGATTCCATTAATGGCCCCCACCAATTGATGAGTTAGGGTTGTCTCATCTGTAATTTGAGCCATATTGATTCGCAGCATCCCCTGAACTGTATTGAACACAAATTCGATAGGACCATCAACAGGGTAATAGGGTGCACGAAACGCCAGCCTATGTCCAGCAGCGTAAATGATTGCTGCCATTTGAACATTGTGGTGGGAGCTGTAGTTGAACTAACGTGAGAATTAAGTGTAATATAAGCAACTAACCACACAACAAAACTTACGTTAGATTGTCCATTGTAAAACAATATCGACGTTGAGCTGTACCAGGTCCAATATCATTGATAATTCTTTGAATAAACGTGATCATACGAGTACCAGTTGTGCCTTCGCCAGTCCACATTTCCCTCCATCTCCAACGATTAATGTCGTCACCAGAGATTGCCAGCAGTAAATTGATCTTTGTAGATTTGGAGTATGGCCCAGGCTGACTGACTCGGTGACCTATATATGCTTTGCCAAGACTCCGATCAGCATCTGTCATCTCTACACCACACTCGTCCAGGTCAATCATGTCCTGGCGTCGAATATCTGCAATACCATACGGATATGGAAGGTTCCAGAACATCCAACGCTTCTGTCTGTTAATGGGGCGAAGAGCCTGATATGCTGTAGTACTCCCCCTCTTTCGAGTAAGCCCAATAATCTTCTCAGCCTCACAAATTTGCGACGCAGAGAAGAATCGGAAATTCATATTCCCATAATTTGCCCTATATAAGAAGGCATTCACCTCAGCAGCCGTAGCTTTAGGGAAAGCCATACGGTAGAGTGCAAGTAGTATGATGTTGTGATCTCGTAGGACGGTAGCGCGTGCATTCCCCGTCCTCCTGCAGGCCCGAACGTGTCCAAATTGAAGACGTAAATCTCGCCAACGTTTGACAGATTTGTTACAAGGGTATCTTCCTTGTTGCCGCTGATCCTCGAAGAAAGCGTCGTTGGATATTCCATCCTGATCTGCATCAAGGGCAAACTCACGGGTATGCTGGTCATATCCGTCGCCTCGACCTCCTCCAGAAGGGAGCCGAGCGTCGGATTTCCTAGTTTGGATGGGTGGACGTGTATTCCTATTCATTGCGGTAGAAGATGACACGTTCCAAGTGTAATATATGGAAGTCAAGTGCTCTGCACCCTCACAAAGCGTGTGTAGGGTAAGGGATGACGCGATTTGGCGACGTAGCGGCGGCCGTCGACGACAAAATGACTTCCGTCATGAAGGGGGTGGGTAGGACGGCCTTCACGAACGTCTCCGTCGTGCCCTAGGAGCAACGCGGCGTCAAGAAGGACAGCAATATGGGTACGGGAGGTCTGGAAAAACGTACCTA
>Ga0247833_1001684_pt1 | contig 34890 bp, 28 predicted proteins | sample LaCruzMarch2015__7_FD_187117 | JGI IMG/M metagenome (GOLD analysis project Ga0247833, IMG submission 187117) | Freshwater microbial communities from meromictic Lake La Cruz, Castile-La Mancha, Spain - LaCruzMarch2015_8m | ecosystem: Environmental > Aquatic > Freshwater > Lake | place: Spain... | reverse complement strand
GGCATAGGACTTCTGCGCCAGCAACATTCGCTTCACATCGGCATGTTCGATGATCGGCACCTGTGGCGATGACGGATCGCGGTTCGTCAGTACGCGGCCCTGCGGACGTTCCAGGGCGTACTGCAGCGACTTGAGGTACCCGGTGTAGCCCAGTGACACTGCGCCCATGCCGACGCCCAGGCGTGCCTCGTTCATCATGTGGAACATGTAGACGATGCCGCGGTGCTCCTCGCCGACCAGATATCCGGTCGCCCCGTTGAAGTTCAGCACGGTGTTGGTGATTCCGCGCTGTCCCATCTTGTGGTTAAGCCCGGAGATGCTGACGTCATTGCGGGCGCCGATCGACCCGTCGACCCCGACCAGAAACTTGGGCACGATGAACAGCGAGATGCCCTTGGTGCCGGCCGGGCCGCCGGGAATCTTGGCCAGCACCAGATGCACGATGTTCTCCGACATCTCGTGTTCGGCGCCGGAGATCCACATCTTGGAACCGAACAGCCGGAAGGTGCCGTCGTCGGAAGGCTCGGCCCGGGTGACGATGTCGGCCAACGACGATCCGGCCTGCGGCTCCGAGAGCGCCATGGTTCCGGTGAAACGGCCGGCCAGCATCGGCGTGACGAATGCCTCGATCTGCTCGGCGCTGCCGAACTTGGCCAGCAGGTTGGCGTTGGCGATGGTCAGCATCAGATAGCCCGATGTGCTGATGTTGGCCGCCGAGAACCAGGAGAAGCCGGCCTGGGAGATTGTCATCGGCAGCTGGGCGCCGCCCAGGGACGCGTCCATGCCCATGCCGATCAGGTCGGCGGCGGCGACGGCGTCCAGGGCGGCCTTGATCTCCGGGATCACCGTGACCGTGGTGCCGTCGAAACTCGGCTCGTTCTGGTCGCTTTTCTTGTTGTGCGGCGCAAAGTAGCGGGTCGCCAGTTCCTCGCAGAGGTCCAGCACGTCGGAGAAGGTCTCGCGGGAATGCTCGGCGAAGCGCTCCCGCTTGACGAGGTCGTCGACGGCCAGCCACTCGAACAGCAGGAAGTCGAGGTCGCGCCGGGACATGATGGTGGACTTCATGGGCGCATCGTATGCCCGGGACGCGGTGGTCTCAGGCCAAAAGCCGAGCGGTCAGTATCGTCCCTGGCCCCGACGGCACCGGCCGCGCCGGCGCCGTCGGTGCCTCGCGCGGCCACCACGTGCAGCGGACCTGCAGATCGTTGGCGTAGGGACCTGCCGCGGCGATGGCCCCGCGGACCGCGGCTTCCGGGCCGCCACCGGAGCCTGCATAGATCCGGTTGAGTGGCTCGCTCACGTCCCAGGCGGTGGCGACGCAGTCGGTGCTCACTGCCAGGACCCGACAGTCATCGGCGCGTTGCAGCACCGCGCACTGGGCCAAGACGTTGGCCTCGGCGGTGAACTGATCCGGACCGTAGGCCCAGTCCTGCTGTTCATGATTCGGGGAGTTCGCCACCGCCACCCACCCGTCGTCGGCGACGGCAGGCGGCGCCGCGAACAGCGCCGCAGCGGTCACCGCAATGGCGATAGATCCGATCTTGTGCCCAATCCACTTCACTGCCGCCCCCTTGCCACTACCGCCCTCTTGAAAAGCGCCCCTCGGCTCGAGAGTAGTTGGGACCACCGACACAAGAGAGTGTGACGCAGAGACGCTTTTATTCGGCGTCGCGTGATCATCGGGGCGACGGCACCCGGGTTGCTGCTGCCGCCCTCTCGCCAGACTCAGGACAATTAGCGTCAATTCCGGATGCCCAAGGCATCTGATGTGCGACCGTAAAGAACTTGGCCGGCGAGATGGCCACGGGGAGGTCGACATGAAACGTGTGATCGGGCCGTTGATCGGGGCGGTGGTCACCGCTGTTGCGTTAGCCGGCGCGGCGGGGGCAGTACCGGAGCAGGGCACACCTGAATTCGATGTCTTTGTGCAGGCGTTGCAGCGCAACGGATTCAACCTCATCCCCGACACCGCGTGGCGCGTCGCTCACCAGGCGTGCGAGGGCGGCATTCCAGGGTTCATCGGATACGAGCTACTCGCTCAGGGGGTTATCGGCCCCGGAGCCCAACAGCGCCTGATGAACGTGGCGATGCAGTACGCCTGTCCAGTCCAGTAACCACCTGTTAGGTAGAGACAACACCCCGAGGTGTGGGTGCCGTGCGCCACAACTGGTGCGACACCAACGTGGTTCAGAGCGAGAGCAGCCGACGGACCTGGGTGAACAGGTCGTTCGCCGGGTTGGTGCCGCCGGCCTCGACCTCCCGCAGGACCTTCTCGTCCACGACGTTCTTGAGTTCCCGGAAGGCCTGCACGCGGGCGGCGATGGCGTCGGCGGTATCGGAGTGCCGGGCCGGGCTCCGCACCTCGGCGACATAGAGTTCGGCGGCAAGCTGGCGGCGAGCCGCGTCGCGTTGTTTGTCGAACTCCTGCTGTCGACGCTCCTCGGCCAGGAGTCGGTCGATCTCGCGGGCCTGCTTGACGCAGTCCTCGATGATCCCGACGCGGCTCTTGGCGTCTGTCCGCAAGACCTTCATCGTCTTCTCAGCGTCGCGCAGCATCGCGACGTCCTCGGGACTCGGGTCGGGGATCTTCTTGCTGCGCTCCACCACCTTCTCGATGCGACGGGCCTGCAGCAGGGACTCGGAGATCAGGGTCAGGTCGGCGGAGAAGTCCAGATCCGCCTGATCGCCCAGCCAGCCGTCGCGGGCCGCCTCAGTGGCGCGCACGGTGCTGACGGCCGTGCGGGCCTTGTTTATCAGGGCGAGGCCATCTTTGGTGAAGGAGTCGACGCGCTTGCGTTCGGCGATCGCCTTGCGGGCCGCCGCGCGCTTCTCGTCCTGCTCGGCCTGCGCACGTTCGGCAGCCTCGCGGACCTTGCGCTGCTGCGTTGTCTCCATCAGCTCGGCCCGTTGCCGAATGACGTACACGGCGACGATCCACGCCACCACCGGCATCCACGCAGCGCCCGGGGCGACCGACCCAAGCGTCAGCGTGGCAAAGAACGCCGCGATACCCAGTCCACCCATCGTCGCGGCCTCAGCCGGGGTGGACGACTCGCGATCCGTGGCGTACACCACGGCGACGATGCCGGTGATGATCCCGCCGATCAACAGCGCCGCCAGCACGGCCAGCAACCCCACCACGCAAAAACCGATCGCAATCACACCGAACATCACAACCTCCCCCGTTCAGATCCCAGGGTAGCCAGGGGTGGGGACACCGGCCAGCGCCCGTTTCACAGCTCGCCCGGAGCGCCTACAAGTAGTTGCCGACGGGCAATTCAGGCCTGAAGCGGCCAGACTGCACGGTCGCAATGAGATCGGACTCGGAAACGCATCCGTTGAGCAGCACTGTGCGGCGAACGATCTCGCGGATGTCCGCCCCGCTGATTTCCGGCCCAAAGTGCGCGGTCACCGCTTCCGGCTGGACAGCATCAGCACCTGGGACGCCCTGCAAGTAACGCTGCAAAATCAGCCCGGCCATTCCGCGATCGGGATAGCCGACCTCGACGATGGAATCAAAACGTGCGGATCTGATGGCAGCCGCGTCCAGTGTGGATGCGTCATTGGTGGAAGCGACCGTCAGGATCGGTGCCGTTGGATCGATGTCCATCACGGCCAAGAATTCCGAGAGCGCACTCGCGTTTCCGCCACCGCGGCGATGACCGACGATGAGGTCAATGTCCTCCAACACCACCACCGTCGGACCGAGGCTCCGCGCCTCTCGATAGACCCCAGAAAGTGCCGACTCTCCGGCTCGAGCATCGACGGTAATCACGGTGAACTCGCCCAACATCTCGGCCGCGATCGCCTGAGTGATCGCGGTCTTGCCTACACCCGGTGGGCCGGCCAACAACACCCCCCTCCGCACCCCTAAACCCAGTTCGGTCATCAATTCGCGACGACTTGTGACAGCGGCAACGTTGAGATCGATTTCCGACCACACCGAGGCGGGCACAATCACGTCATCACGTGCGACGACAATGGATTCAACGACCTCAAGGACAAGGGTCCCGTGGTTACTAGAGGCGGCCAAGGCTCGCCCGCGGAACAGATTCCGCGCACCCTCAGACTCGGAAATGATCCGCTCGATGACAGCCACCCCGTGCGCTCGATCCTCGGCCAACGTGAAGACCAGGAGCCGCGGCCCGTCATCGAAGGAGTGGTTCTCGCACAGTCTCACGACAACCGGAGCCGGCGCGATCTCGGCGGCGGGAAAGTAGACCGACAGGGCCGATGGTGCAGCAAGTTCGACCTCGCCAATCTTCACGTGACCCCACGTGGGCGGCTGATCGTCATCACCGGGGCCGATCGCGGGATCGAATCGGTCGATCAGATCAGCCAAGACCAAGCCGACCGTGACATGACCGATGGAGGACAACTTGCGGGACTCACAGACAACGTCTGACCCAGACTTGCCGAGGTTGGAATGAAGAAAGCCCTCCAGCGTGGAGCGCTCGCTCACTGAACCGAGCAGGAGCTGGCCGATCAATTCCACCGCGCGACGCACGTCTGCGCGTTCACCGGCCAGTACCGCCGCTGAGTTAGTTGACTCGGTCATAGCTGCCATTGTGGATGCGGCCACCGACAAGTTGGCGCCGCCGCCGGAGTGATCGCGGTTCTCTTGTCCAATTGGTCAGCCTTCACGCAGACTCCCTTTCCTCTTCGACGGCCACATCCGCTGACCCGCAGCGCAGTGGCCAACTCCCCTGTGTCAGCCCCGCCGCCTATCATCGGCGGCGATGAATACAGCAGACGAGACCCCCGACTCCTTCACCTCGGCGTGGTCGGAAGCAAAATTCCCACCGGAGAACCGTGCCTTCGTCGAGCGGTTCGCCGCCGAGATCGGCATCTCCCGATACGAATTTGTGGGCGCGTCGTATCGGTACATCTCAGCCACCCGGCGTGACGGCACCGGGGAGCTACGTATCCACTCCGGGTGTACTACCGGGTTCACCGAGGATGAGGCACGGCGTTTCGGGGTCGGGTCCGATGAGGTCCGGCCGGCGACTACCCAGGGAGTTACGTGGCTCGTTGGCCATCCCGTTCATGGGGACCTGAGCTTGAGAGGTCCGAAAGGAAACACAAACAAGCCCGAACCAGTGCGCTGTTCGCAGTGCGGAATCTACGAGCTATCACTCAGCGGGGTCTGCCCCGGCTGCGACGATTGAGGCTGCTCAATCCGGTCCTACGCTCCGTCGCCATCCGTGGCAGGCAGTCACCGCGTCATCAGTTCTTCAGGAGTTGAAAGCCCTGAGCCGCATGCAGTATGGGTAGGAGATAATCCCCCGATGAACACTGATGACCCGGAAGCCATCAACCGATGGGTTCAGGAGTTTGAAAAGATCCGGCATTTGTACGAGAAGTTGGGAGATGAGGTCGTTTACAACCTCAACCAAGTCCTGCGGGAGCGCGGCCTCAACACGAGGATCCACGGCGGCGTGACCTCGAGGGTTAAAGATTCAGATAGCTTTCGCGGCAAGATTCTCCGCAAAAAATATGCTGACCCGCTCAACGACAACCGAGATCTTCTCGGCGTCCGAATCGTGTGCCTGTACCCCAGCGTTCTAGAAGACATCCACCAGGTGATCAACGAGACCTTCACGGTGGTCCAATATGAGGACAAGGGCAAAGATGCCGCGCCAGATCTTTGGCGCTACTCCTCCATCCATTACGACTGCCAACTACCCGAAGGCTTCAGCGGGCTGCGATATGACGACATAAAGGGCCTGGTTTTCGAGATACAGGTCCGCACAATTTTGCAAGACGCGTGGGCCACAGTTGAACACAAGCTCGGATACAAAAGTGAGAAGCAGATTCCCGATGAGCTCAAGCGTGAATTCAGCGCCTTGGCCGGCCTCTTCCATGTGGCAGACCAACGATTCCAGTTCATCGCAGACAGGATGCAGGAGCGCGCTCAAGACATCGCGAAACAGCTTTCGGGTCTATACAGGCTGGCGATAGAACATGCTCGGTCCGGAGACGCGGGAACTGCAAAGGCTTTCGGGATCGAAACGAAGTTGAAAGAACTAGAGAGCAGAACGGACGCAGTCATCAATCGTGGATCTCTAAAGGCCCTGCTGCGCGGCGTATACACCGGACGGGAGCATGCAAAGAACTACGACTACTCCGTGCTCGTCCAGGATTTGGAATCTGCCGACATAACAAGCCTCGGAGCACTCGGGAGATTACTGCTGACAGGCGACAGCGCAGCACGCGAGCAGGAGAGGGATCGACTTTCCCTCGGTGATATCGAATTTGCACGGTTGGCCATCTCAGCTGCACTTCCAAAGTTCCAGGGCGCCCGACAACAGGACCGGCCGCGATAGCACTGAACCATGAGCATGGACTCCCAAATCGCCGACATCGCCCACGACCACCTCGACGACATCCTGCGCAGCCTTGCGCCGGAGGCGGAGCCGACACCGTTCATGGTGTCCGGCGGGCCACACGGGGTGCGGCGAATCGAGTTGCACTCCCTGACCGACCCCGACTTCGCCCAGACGGCGCAGACGGTGATCCCGGCGTTCATCATCCTCAACGAAGCGGTCGAGGTGGTGCTGGCGGCGTTCATCACCGATCCCGACCTCTGTGACGGGGAACCGGAGTGTGCGCTGATCGCGTACTGGGGGCCGCGCGGCCGGGACCTGTCCGCCGCCACGGTGACGCGCCGCAAGGGCCAGCCCCCAGTTCTCGGCGAATGGCTGATGGCGCCGGAGTCGGCCAGCCTCGGCCCGATCGACGGAGGAGTGCACAACGGCCTGGATATGGCGTACCGCATCTGGAAGACCGACGCCGATCACCTGCGTGAGCGAATCGACGCCATCCGCACGGCCGGGGGAACCATCGACACCGACGTGCTCCCGTTGACCGTAGACGCACTGCGGGAGTGTGGCTGGCTTGACTGACGGTCGGCGGCCGGGGAAACGCCGTCCCTAACGACCCCAGGCACCGGACAGATTTGATCATTCCAGCCGCCGCACCCGCCAGACACGCTTACTCGCACTACCTGTCCCGCTTCCGTTTTCCCACCCTGTATTGAAAGGCCCGTGTCTCCAATCGGTCGAACTTCACGTCGGGGTTAATCTCCTTGAGCTTGCGCAACTGAGCTTTGACGTAGGTGTCGAGCGCATCCGACCGAGTGTGATTGAACAGCTCGCGGTACACGTAGGAGTTCCTCAACGCCGCCGACTTCGTCGTCGGGAGTTCACCGGAAAGCAAATCGTCAAGACTTCGGAGAAAGCCGCGGGTCGTACTTACGCTGACCCCCCTCTTGGCTGCAATCTCGGCATCGCCGAGACCCTGTTCCCGTAGCTGAAAAGTCGCACCATGCGAGAGACCTTCGCCGCTTCCGCGTAGGACGTCCTCGATCTCGGCGCGCAGTTCGGGCGTCAGAGCGCCCTCGCGCGTAACCAGTCCATCGGAGGTGGGGCCGTCGTCGTATGTGGGGGTGGCGTCGCGCATCAGGGTGCTGTCACATTCCCGCTCCACTCCTGCCCGTTCAGGAGCTGACCCTCCACCCGTTCCCTGAGTCAAGTGTTCATCGAACGCAAAGCGACAAATGACTCCGGCGTGGTCGCTGAGTCGGCCGAGGTGATCAGAGGCGGGCCAGTCACGAGCCGATTCGAGAATGAACCGGCGATCGGTGGCGATATGGTCGATGTGCGGCCCATTCGGAAAGTCGTCGGCTGTGTGAACAGTCCAACCGGCAAGAACCTCATTGAGCCTGTCAGCAACGCGGACTGGCTGGCGAACGCGCGGGATGCGCTGATTGAAGTCACCGGCAATGACCGTCGGCACATCGTGATCGAGTTCGGCCAGCAAAACCTCTAACCGGTCGAGGTAGTCCATATGTTCCGACCACGGGCTGGCGTCGCCACGGCCGGTGTTGACATGGGCATCGCGCCAAGGGATGCAGACACCGAGGATGCGAAGCGGTCCAGCCGGTGTCGCCGCAGTGGCGACCGCGAGCCGGCCACGTGTCCCACTATCGGTGCCGATGAGGTCAAGTGTCAGTGGATAGCGCGACCACACAATCACCTTCCGCCGTGCGGGCTCCGGTCCATAGCCCCAGTTGTCACCCGCATCGACCACCGAACCGGTGGACGGCAGTAGCTCCCGCACACCTTCAGTCACGACCGCGATGTCAGCACCTGCGGCCTCCACGATTGAGGCGATCCGCCGCCCGCGGTCACTGCTCGGCGTCGCCCACTCGGTGTTCCACGTCATCACGGAGATGCTCACCATTGGCTCCTTTGTCATGGCTTTCGTCGGAGAATTGTTTATGCCAGTTGGGCTGCGAAAGTGAGTGCGGCGTGATCGCTAAGACTCACCTTTTTCAATGGCCCCGGGGCGGCGAGTGCAATGCCGTCGACTTCATATCTGTAGCTGACCTGATTAACGCGGATACGGCTGGTGTGGAGAACGTGGTCGATCTGGGATTGCCCCGTGCCGCTGGGGTTGGTGTAGCTCCAGTCCCCATCAGGCCTCGGGACTGAGTACATCTCGGCTCCCGGAAATGGCACCGCAGTCACGTCGCGAGGAGTCTTCTTAAATAGTTTTTCATTGATGTCACCGGCGATGACAAGGGCGCGGTCGCCGGCCGCGCGGAGGATGTCCGTCACTTCCGCCCAGTATTGGATCTTCTCGGCCCCTTTATAGTCCGGCCGTCGCAGCCCGATCAGCTCGATATCGGAATCGTCGAGTCGCACATGCAGGAAGTTGGTGGTGGCGTGCGAGGTGGGACCTTGCGGTGGCGGGATGTCGCCGATTGTGAACGGCAATCGACTGGCCACGAAGATGCGGTTGTGACGCCTCTCGGCCGGCGATTGATCGCAATGCACATATCCGATTGCTGCGAGTTGTTCCCGGAATCGGCGCCGATCCTGGCGGCCGTCGTCGTAATACTCATTGAGCAGCACGACGTCGGCATCAAGACGATCCAACGCCTCGATCATCTCGGCTGAAATAGCCGGATAGATCCCTGCCCTGTGACCGACGTTCCATGCCAGCACAGTTGCACGGGTGACCGCTTCAGGTTGTCGCAGCAATTCTTGTCTTCCTTTTGTGGTGAATGAACATCGGAGGTCCCAGGCCAGCGGCTGTGAAGTGAACAGGGTGCGTCAGATAGCGAAATTCATTTCAGCTTCGGCTGCGCACATCGACTCCAGATGCTGCGCAGTCTCACGGTGCGCTCTGATGGCAATCTGATAGGCCCTATGTCGACCTCCGTTCGAGGACTGCGCCAATGCCGGAAGGAGGGGGATTGTCACGCTGTGCAGATCCTTGACCGGGATCCGCTGCACCTTCTCCCCTCGAGCCAACCGCCGCATCTGATTGCGAGCGGACTCGGTGGACAAAAAGGCGCCGAGATACCAAGGATCAAGCCGTGATCGATCCTGGATTCGGATCACAGCCACCTGTTGCGAGGGAACAAAAATGGGAAAGTCCTCCGGAACCACAAAGATCTCACCCGCCGCAGTGCCTTCCAGCGCGACCAACACGTCTTCTTCGACGGCGATCCCCTGGTGTGCTTCGGCGAGCGCTCCTTCATTGACGAAACGCTTTGCAGCAGCTCCCGTGCGCAGCTCTGGCACAGAAAGCACCGGCAGCTGACCGTGCGGAGCTGTGACCTGGGTAAGGATGCCCCGGTTTATCGTTAATGCACCGGTCAACTCACTGAGACGGGTCGGGGTCGCATCGTTAATCACAGTTCAATCCCCAGCATCGTCGCGACATTTTTGTCAGCGGTCCGGCAAGCCTTCACCATGCTTTGCAATGTCAAGCGCATGCCACCAAAGTTCGTCATCATCTGTTCCATGCCAGATATGGGTCCGCTGAAATACTGGTAGCGGCCAGGGTCGAGTATGAAATCATTCGCGGCTATCTCCTCAAGCCCGACGGTTGCCCAGTTGAAAGCCTCGGCCGGCATACCGCCAGCCGCTTCGCGATATATGTCAACGGTGTGCCGGATCAATTCCGGAGTCGGAATACCCTCTGAAGTCGATGACCCATCGGGGCCGAGGGACATATCGACCATCGTTGTGAACCAGTCGTCTGGTGTCGGGGTCTTTACGAGGACTATAAGTACGCCACGAACAGAAGTGCCCGGTATCGCGCCAGCAGGAAGGCTCACGACTCCCTCCACATGTCCAGCCTTGACTACGCGCCGGAGCGTGCGTGCGGATTTCTCACGGGCGAATAGAGCGTTGAGTGGCAAAAGGATAACCGCGCGGCCCCCATCGGCGAGGTGATAGAGAGTGAGCTGAATCCAGGCGAGGTAGCCGTCGTTGACACCAGGCTCACCCCACAACCACCGAGGATCCTCAGCTGTGTCGCGAAGTCCGCTTATCTTGGGTTCCCAAGGTGGAGTGGCGATCACCCGGTCGGCGCGCAGTTGAGGGAATGCGTCTTCCTGGAGAACGTCCCCGCTGTGGACTGTGGCTTCCAAACCATGTGCGGCGAGGTTCAGGCGCGCGAGTTGTCCTGTCCGCGCGGATGACTCCTGCACGAAGAGATCACCCGTGGACCCATCATCCGCCGGCGCGGCGTCAATTATCACTTGGCCCAATCCGGAGCCAGTTTGGTAGATCGAATCCCCTGTCGCTCGGGACTCGTTGCGCTCTTGTTGGTCGCGGGGCAGCGGGTCCAGTAACCCTGCAATCAGACTCCTAACAGCCGAAGGCACCACAACGAAATCACGTGGAACCTCCTGGTTCTCACCGCTCCCGTCAAGCGCGCACCTTATTGCCATGGCATCGACGAGTTTCGGGATGCGGGACTTATCGAGCGAGGAAATTTCGTTTGCAACGCCAGCCAACTCCGATGCGCGCCCATCCCAGGCATGCCAGTCGATCAATCCATCGACAAAGGGCAGGGCCGTGTGCACGAGCTCTCGCAGACCGTCGACGTCGCCAGCTTCGGCCAGCTTTACAGCGCGGTCCCACCGCCCAGTGGTGTCTAACGAGCGGTCCCACTGCCCAGCGGGGTCTAACGAACGAAGAACCAACAGAACAAGTCCCGTCGCCGTATCAACGCGTTCCAGCACGGTCCAGGGGGTAAACATCGACACAGTATTCGTAAGTGCCTCCGTCGTGGTGTTTGTGCGGGACACGTCGAGTAAGCGGCCAGTGCGGTGCAACCAGTCCTCGACTTCATTGCGGTCGTACAACGGACCACGGCTAGTGCGGCTTACAGGGGCAGGAAAGTCGGCGTGCCGCGCTTTCCAGTTGCCCACCGTGGAGCGGCTCTGTCGGGCAATCCTTGCTATGTCAGCCATCGAAATAGGGTCGCCAGTCCCGGCCATCAGCTCGCCGTCCCGAGCGCGGAGGCCGCCTCTTCTACATAAGTCACGCGTTGCGCAGCCAACCGCAGGCGCCCCGAGACGTGGCCTCTCACCGCAGCTACATTGACTGAGACCCCGTGGCTGACGAGCCGGGCGACGCTGTCGGCGAAAATGCCGTCGCCCGAGCAGAGAGTGACCTGTTCGTAGCGTTCCTCAATGTTTTCCGTGTCGATGATCTCGAGCAGTGCCAGGTCTGCCCCGTCAGCCCCCGACCGCCACAGCTGGCGGTCGGCGGGGACTGCAAACCCCACGGTCCGCGCCGCTCGGTGGCTGCACGCCCAAACCCGCTGTGCTAAATCAAAACCCGGGACGGCTGCATCCAACCTTTGGATCGCGGTCTCCACCTCTTTGGCCGTTGGGGTCGCGGTACCGATGATGTTTTCAATGTCGACCAAAACTAAGTGCCGACCAGGCCGCTTGGTGCTTGCTGTGTTCGTCATACACAATATAGAATCACGTACACAGTGAATTGTCAAGGTTCACACGAACACAACCTGCCGGTTGGCTCGAGAAACCGCTCCTCGGCTCGAATGCCGCCGCCGACTGGCGCCTGACCAAGGCGGATGACGGACGCTGGCACGTTGCCGAAACCGCTTTCCATGCCCCACGCTCTCCTGAATACGGTTAAAACGCGTATCGAAAAATGACACACGTCGGGCATTGCCGGCCCCGTTCGGGCTAGGTCTCGGGACCACCAGACATCATCGTAAGAAGGAACGCTGACAACGACCTAAGTCAGAACGAAAGCGCCCGACGCACCCGGACGAACATGTCGTGCACCGGGTTGCCGCCGCCGCCCTAGATCTCACGCAGCACCTTCTCATCGACGATGTTCTTGAGTTCGCGGAAGGCCTGCACGCGGGCGGCGATAGCGTCGGCGGTATCGGAGTCGCGTGTCGACGGCCGCACCCCAGCGACGATGAGTTCGGCGGCAAGTTGGCGACGGGCGGCTTCGCGTTGCCGGTCGGCCTCATGTTGTCGACGCTCCTCAGCCAGCAGCCGGTCGATCTCGTCGGCGCGGAGCGTCCGCTGGCGATGGCGGCCTCGTCGTAATGGGATGGCTTATTTGCCCGTCTTTGACTTGACGAAGTTGCGGGGCGACCAGTAACGAGAGTTGTTTCTGGTGCCCGACTTGATGACTCTTTGCTCCGTCATCAGAAGACCCAGCAGACCATAGCTGAGCTGGTTGATTTGCTTGCCGTCGTGGCTGCTTTGCAGACCCAGTTTGTTTGCAACATCTGCGTTGGTAATTCCCAGAGGATTCACGTCGGCCATCGCGACGATCTCATCCTTGATTAGATTTAGCGCGGTCTGAACTCTCTCTGCGGCTCCCGGGCGAATATTTGCGCCCGCGACCTTGCTGCGTCTGACGGGCGCCGGCTGCACCTTGTTGGTGAGAACCCCTCCGTTGGTTTCCAAACCGAAGGCTGCGATCAACAAACCTTCGATGACGTAGGCGTCATCTTCGTTCAGATTACTGACTAGATCCATCTTCTGGACTTGGCGATTTGCCTTTTCGATAGCCGCAATGCGCTTGTTTTTGGCGGCTTCGCCATCTTTCTTGGTGTGGTGATTTTTCCGAGCCCCTACGCCTTTCCCGATGTAGAAAGGCCGCATGGGATTCGTGCGCGGATCAAGAAGGGCGTAGACGTAGTAAGCCCCATAGCTGGTTGCCACGCCGGAATACTAGGGAAGATCGGCGATCGGCGCAGTGCAATTGGCACCAAGTGATCGCTCTGGCCCACCCGACGCCGCCTACATCGATTGTCCCGAGCCCGACTGAAGCCCAGTTCTTCCGCGGAGCAACTTCTCCGCTATTCAAACCACCCGCATCCACTCCAGAAAGACAGCCACGTCCAAACGAACCGCCTTGTTGTAGCCGGCCCACGTCGGAACGCCCGCCGGCTGTCCTCGATAGATGCCCCGGGCCGCAGCTACGACACGTTCGCGTTGAGTCGGCCAATCAATCGCCTCGGCGATCTTTAAACACCTGCGCGGAATGCCACTCCACATGCTGCGCACTCGGCGTCGGATGCCTCGGTTCCGGATCGAACAGCGCCCGGCTCTCGAGGTCATAGACGAGCCGCTCCCCCTGCTCACTGCGCGCGACGTAGTGCGGTGAGACTCGGACTGAGAGATCAGCGTTAAGGCCGAGTGCGCCGAGATCGAAAAGCACGTGGTGTAGCGAGCAGAGCGCCAGACCGTTGTCGGCGTCATCCGGGCCGCCCTGGGAATGCCAGAACACGTGGGCGGCATCCAGTCCGGCGGGGTCCCGGCCCAGAGCGCCGTCGTAGCCGCACATCGCGCACCGGTTCCGCCAACCGTGCAGCACCTCGCTACGGAAGCCGGCACGACGGCACGGCCGCGTCGACTGCCGGCTTTTGGGCAGCCAGGCTGCATCTTCCGCCAGGTCGAGGTCCAGGCCCACATCAGCACAAATTGGATCGAGATAGGTCGGCGTGAAGTTGAGGTCGATCAGCAAGCGCGCCGATTCGGCGATTAGAGAAGGATCTTTTCGCAGGAGTTCCTCAACCTCCGGCCGGAGTCGCCCCACAGCATGCGCCCGGCACAATGCGGCCCGGTTGTCGTTCAGCGGCTCGCCCTCATCACCGCCCAGCTCCCAGAGTTCGGACTCCAGGTGGACGAACGGCATGGCCGCACGGTACTTCTTGGCCGAGGGCGGCCCGAAATCGTCCAGCAATCGGCTGACGGGTTTTTCGGCTTCCTCGTAGGTGCAGACCGTGGTTCCCTGCTGCTGCATCCTGCCCAGCAGCCAGAGCAGAAGCAGCGGCTTGTGCGGGTAGCGCTCACCGCCACCCCTTGGCGCCATTCGCAATGACGCCAGCTTTTCGAGAAGCTCCTCACGTTGCACAACTCCAGTCTCACAAGGACCGACGAACGGCGCAGCTAGTTCATCTGGGTGCCCGACCATCGGCGTATGCAAAACGGAGACCCGCAGGAGCCGCGATACAGGAGGCGGAGAAATGACCACTCAGGACGACTCTTCGGGTTACCTTGCTGCGAAGATCCATGCTCGGGCCGAGAACTTAGCTCGGCCAACGGGCTAATGCCGGCGTAGAGCAAAGCCAGGCCATCGATGCCGCAGCTCTGGCTTTTCGAAGAACAGATCTTGGCGAGGCTGAACCTTCCCCTGAACTTGGGCAAGCACCGGAGCAACGCATTCCACTCAATTCTGACCGCGGTTCGCGCTGAAGCCGCCAGACGAGCCCGCACACTTCCGGCCCTACCGAACCCCGGCTCTCGCGGCACCAGGATTAGCTCGCCGCTGGTTTGAGCAAGCAGACGTTTGAGCCCGATTGCTTTCGCTCCCCGCAACCTGTACCGGTTCGCGCAGCGGTACCGGCCCGACAGACAAGCCGGCTAAGAACCACATCGTGACCTAGGATCCGAGTAGGCCGAGCTACTGTTTGCGCTCGCCAGTCACTCGACATCTCCATGCAATATCCATATATTTCTATATGCGGGGTATTCTTGCCCCATCGTCGCATACCCAACGTCAAAAGCTATACCGTTGAACGCTTTTTCACGGTTTTGGTTTTTTGCATGCGCTTCCCGCAAGGTCTGCATATTACTATCCTTCTGCCAATCCGCGGTCCACCAAGAATGGGATGCTAGCCAAAGTATCTTTTGCTCGATTTCGGAGCGAGCGTCGTTCGAGAGGTCAGCAGATAACTGTGCCTTGTCCGCTATCTTGGCTTCTCGAACGAAAATCATTCGCAGCAGTTCAGCCACTTGCTCCAAAGTTATTTGGTTGAATAAGCGTGCCTTCTTGTCTGCGATCACATCTTCCTGCACTTCCCCACCGCTATTATCCAAAAGAGCTTCTAAGAAAACGTTCGTCATCCAAACTATGTTTCCGACGGCTCTGGCACGTTCGTCGTCCGACTTCGCAATAGGATCATCAGACGGACTCGTCACTAAAAGTTTGGTCAGGAAACGTGTTTTTATCATGCTCTGAGTGAGGCCCGTAACCTTCTTTTTACCAGGCGGATCCACGAAAGATGCGAGTCTGAAAGTCTTGTCATCGAGTATCTGTTGCAGCAACGCATTCTTGAGCGCAGCCGTCCCATCGGTACGCTGCTTGCCCCTCGGTAGCCATTCGATATACCCAGCCTCGGAAACCTCTTTGTTTCCGCCCTTCATCTCATCAACATAATTCTCGATTCGATCTTTCCATTCGTCCGCCATTTTAGCAGCGCTTTCGAAAGGCGTGAGACTGAGTTTTTTCACTCGATCTTGAATAGCTATAACAAGTTTATTCGCGTCCGTTTCCGTCATATCTAGATATAGTTTAATCGTGATGCTCTTCCGCTCACGCATCCACGAAGCAATTGTCTTGTGCTGACCGTCAAACATTCGCAACCGCTTAAGCTTTGACTTGTCACTGGGGTCCGTGCGGCAGCTAGGGGGTTCATGTAGCGGATTCTGACCTAGATCAAGAAATATCGCGTTTACATGTTCCAACCTTATCGATCGCGGCTGAACAACATCATTGAATATCGCCCGCCGTGGCACTTGCACAAAAGAATAGCGTATAGCGGTGTCGCCGGAAAAGTCTGCGATAGTAGGCACTTCGACAGATGTTCCGTCGCAGAAATCGAGGCGTAGGGCACTCCCGCTATCTTCGATCTGGGTTTCACCGGGTGCTATTTCAAAATGCTCTGTGACATCCCCATAATTGAGCTGACCGCCCTTTTCCTGAACAAATCGCTTAAGCCTTAGATAAGGGATCACATCGAGGGGATTCCTATCCTTCTTGGCAGAATTACATGGCAGATGGACAAGCCGAAGATTGGAAAGTTCCGTTTTACCGCCCTCGGCCTGGGGCTTCACATGGTCGGCGACTAGAAGTTCTGAGGCAGGAAGGAGGCGGCCCCAGCAGAGATAACACTTACCGCCCGCTTGGTCGAGCAGCCGTTGGCCGACCTGCTCCGCGGGGCCTTTCTCACTGTCTGGAAGGTGATTGAGAATGTTCTGCTTGCTGATTCGGTAGGGCATGGTGTCACGATAGCGCTGGCTGAATCTGGGTGAGTAGTAAGCGCCCGCTTCGACTGCGGACTACTCTTTGGTGCTGGTCGCGAGTTAGAATCTTGCGTGAGCCTTTCAAGTTCCGCGGCTCGGTTTTGAATTACCCGAGACAGGTTCGGGAAAGCACCGCACGCTCTGCAGTAACGGGGGGCAATCGAATCGCAAACGCCGATCTCAGTAAACCTTCACGGCAACGCTCACAAATCATTCATCCCAAACTCAGGCGACTCCGGGCAGAGGCCGCGCCGTGCCACAGAACAACTGCCAACGTGCCCATCACTACCGCAGTACGTCTATTGCAAGAACCATGCGGGCCGCGCAGCCTCCAACGTGTCAGCCTTGCGCGTTAGCCTTCACTCGAAACAGGGACGGGGGTACCCATGAGCCAGCGACTCATCACACCATCAAAGGTCACCGCGTGGCTGGAGTGTCCGCACTACCTGACGTTGGAGAGCAGGGCTGCGGCCAGACTCCTCACGGTGGAGAGATCCCATCTGGGGGACTTCGCTAGGCTGGTCATGGCCAAGGGCCTCCAGCATGAGGAGGAGTGTCTTGACCGCTATCGGCAAGAGGGTAGGAACATCCTGTTCGTCGAGAAGCGCGGTGAGCGGACATTCCAACAGTGGGTCGATGACGTCGGTAATCCATTTACCGGGAAGCACGACGATGTCGTCTATCAGATGCCGTTCATCCATAAAGGCGTTCAGGGTATCGCTGACTTCGTCGCCAAAGTGATCAACCCCGAGACCGGCGCAGTGAGCTACGAACCAGTTGACGCGAAGCTTGTCCGAACAGAAGCGAAGCCCGGGCACGTGCTTCAGTTGTGTTTCTACGCCGACGCTATCCGTGAGCTGACCGGTATTGATCCCCCAGAGATGCATATCCTGCTTGCATCGGGCGAAACGGAGTCGCTGCGGGTCAACGAGTTCCGGCCATACTGGAATCGACTGCGTGGCCCCCTGATGTCGGCTGTTGAGGCTGGGCCTGAAGCCGATACTTCGCCGAAGCCCTGCCTCCACTGTAAATACTGCGAATTCAATCCGGTCTGTGAGGCTCAGTGGCGCGAAGAGGACTCGCTTCAATACGTTGCGCGCATCAGCAAGCTGGAAATCGAGGCTCTGAGGGGCGGCGGGATCCCTACACTCACGCAACTCGCTGAACTTGTCGAGGTCGATGAACCGGTAGACGGCGTCCGGGCCGAGCGCCTCAAACGACTCAAACGACAGGCAAAACTTCAACGCGACGCACTCGAGCAGGACACCATGCCTTTTTCGATGGCTGAGTCCGAGGATGACACGACCCGCTGGGGATTCGGCCTAGAGCGACTCCCCGAGCCCGACGACGGCGATCTCTTCATCGACTTCGAGGGCGATCCGCTCTGGAGATCCGACACCGGACTTTTCTTCCTATTCGGTTGGCTGGAGCGCGATTACGACCAGCAGTGGAAATACCGCACCATCTGGGCCCACGACAAGGAGTCTGAGACTGCCGCAGCCGCTGAACTGATCACCTACATCGCGCAGCGCCGGAGAGAATTTCCCGGAATGCACGCCTATCACTACAACAGCACCGAACGCACAGAGCTAACGAAGCTCGCTGACGGTCACCCAGGCACAGAGACAATGATGGCCAACCTTGTTGCTACCGGTGCATTCGTCGACCTCTACGAGGTGGGGCTGAACGCCATCCAGATCGGAGCCGAGTCGTACGGCCTGAAGTGCATGGAGAAACTGACAACCTATGAGCGAAGCCACGAGATCGACCAAGGCGCCGGCGCGGTAGTGATGTACGAACGCTACGTGCATAGCCGGTCCGACGCTGACCTCGCCGCAATCGCGGTCTACAACAAGGATGACGTATGGGCCACCATGGCATTGCGAGACTGGCTGGTCACACACCGACCTACTGATATGGCATGGCGCGCTCCCTATTTAGAGCCAGAGCCCGGCCGTGAACTCGATGAGCGGATTGCAGCGCTGCATGAACTCGGCGGGGATGCGCACTTCCTGGGCGACCTTCTTGGTTATTGGGACCGAGAATGGCAGGCCTACATCACACCGTTGGCAGTCAAGCTTGCTGAAACCACTTCCGAAGAGCTCTGGGACGAGCCGGATACGATCGTCGAACTGCACTGCCTTGGCGAATTCATCAGAATCAAGGTGAACGGCGAAGGAAAGCAAGATCCGGCGATGCGGTTCGCTTTCCCGAACTCCCAGATCGTGGAGGGGTTCGCACCAAGCGGAAACGCATTGTTCATGGCGGCGGATGGAAGACGGTGTTACGTCAACTACGAGAGCCTCGACATCGAGTCCGGCACAGTCGACGTGGTCTGGGGCGAGAACCGACGAGAAATGGGTGAACTGCCCACCGCACTGACCTTCTATAAGCGGTTTCGAACCGAGACTAAATCGGAATCCCTCGAGGTACTGGCAGACGCCGTGCTCGACGGCTCCGTGCCGGACAACGTGGCAATGTCGCTCCTGCGTGGAGATGTTCCGCGGTTCGACGGAAGTGGACCACCAGAGGGAGTTTTCACTAGCAAACTGCCGGAACTCGCGGACCTGGTTATCAGACTCGACCGTAGCTACCTCGCGATTCAGGGCCCACCGGGCACTGGCAAGACCTACAGCGCGGCCCGCCTAGTTCACGCAGCCATTCTCGCCGGAAAGCGTGTGGGTATCACTGCGGTCGCACACCGCGTTGTCGGAAATCTCCTTCGCGAAGTCGTCAAGGTTTTCCGCGACGAAGGAGACCTGGGCGCTCTCCGTGCGGTATGTAAGACCGATGATCCTGATTCCCTTCCATCCGACGTCGAGAAGGGCGACAACGCCAAGTGCGGGAAGAGCAAGTTCAATTTGGTTGCCGGAACGACTTTTTTGTTCGCATCAAAGCCGATGAAGCAGTGTCCCGTTGAAGTGCTGTTCGTCGACGAAGCGGGTCAGATGGCCCTCGCCGACATGCTGGCTGTGTCCATGGCGACGGACAATCTGGTGATGGTGGGAGATCCGCTGCAGCTTTCACAGGTAAGGAAGGCGGATCATCCGCGGAACAGCGGCTGCAGCGCATTGGATCACGTCCTCGGCGAAGATGAGACCATGCCGGCAGAGCGGGGTGTATTTCTGCCCGTGACGCGTCGCATGCATCCAGACGTGTGTGAATTCATCTCCGACCAGATCTACGAGGGCCGACTGAAGAGCTATGCCGGAGACGACTTCAACTGCGCCCTACAAACCACTGTGGCTGGTACCGGCCTTCGTTGGCTGCCGGTTTCACATCAAGACAACACAAGATCCTCAGTTGAGGAGGCCGATCTCATCGTCGCCGAGATCCTTCGCCTGATCGGAACCGAATGGACTAACGACAAGGGCAAAACGAAATCGCTCGGCACAAAGGATTTTGTCGTTGTGACGCCCTACAACGATCAGCAGCGGCTAGTGACTGAACGGTTGAATTCCCACACGGATACTGCCGGTATCGAAGTCGGCACGGTCGACATGTTCCAGGGCCAAGAAGCGGCCGTAGTCTTCTTCAGCATGGCAGCTTCGACGGGAGACGATGTCTCCCGCGGAAAGAACTTCCTGTTCTCCCGGAACCGCCTCAATGTCGCCATCAGCCGAGCACGGTGTCTGGCGTATCTCGTCTGCACTGAGGAGCTACTCAACACCCGCGCACGCAACGTCACCGACATGCGACTGATTGCCACGCTCAATGCGTTCGTGGAATACGCGGAACGGCAAAGCACGGACGTCCCCGGCGGGGGCCCGCATGAGAGCTGACTCTGCTTGACGGAGAAACCCCAGCAACTGCTCGGGCTCAGACGGGCGCCAACCCCGCTTTCTTCGGTAGAGCCATCTCGCGCGGCTGGGTCTCCGACGAATCAACGCAGCCGGTCAGCATCTTGCGATAGTTCGTCGCATTTAGTGTCGATTTTATCTAGACTCATCGTTAGCTCGGCAGCTCGAAGTGAGTTTGGGATCGGTGATATGAGTGTTGCGAAATCAAGACGTCAAACGCCAGAAGCGCTCCTCGATACGGCTCGACAAATATTGGAGAAGCGGCCGCCCGACGGGCGACAACCCAGTCGTCGGGTAGTTAGGTCGCGGGCACACCGAATATGGGTGATGCTTCATCCGCGCCAGCGGGAAGAGCTGGTACGGCACCTACGCGCGACGGGGTTCGAAGGTCGGCTGAATTGGAACGTCTTCCTCGATTACGCGTTTTCCACGACACACAAACCGTCAGAAGATTCGACTAGAAACCCTGTCGCTGCCCCCTACATTGACCCTGCGCCTCTGAGCAGCGCTGAAATCACATACACGCGCAATTACATCCTAAGCCTTTCCCAGGGCGGAAAAATCCGTGTGAACTCTCCACGAGACAAACTTCTCACGTTAATGCTGCCTTTGTGGACACGGATCAGCCAGTCGGAGCGTGCTGCATTATCGGCTTCACTCCAAGCGGAGGGGTTTCGAAACAAGAGTCTTGTCGAAAACATGATTGACTACGCGCGCGAAATCATCAGACTCAGCAACGACGTGATCAGAACCCCGCACCCCATTTCGGGTACCGAAGTCCAAGACCCACCGATCAAGCCCGTTAACAACACCCACAACGCCTACCCTACATTTGAGTATCCGGACCGCGGAATTACTGGCGATGACAGGCCGGCGCCTTGTTGCAAATATTGCGGTGGCAACACACTGTTTGAAGCCGGCTACACGTTCTGCTTCGCAGTCGAAACAAGACGTGAGGAATGGCTCTGCCCGAACCCCGCTTGCTGGGGAAGTAGATATCCGACTCTTCATCAGTATCCGGTTTCCGGCTTCGAACGCAGAGGATGAAATCGCCGCCCGAATTGATGGCCGTGGACCGTCAAACGCAATGAATACTCGACCAGTCCCTGAGATACCGGAGATTACCTGTTCGCAACCCAGCACCCGCCAACCGCGCGTCATCGGCTTTGACTGTTATCCCTCGACTACAGACTGCAGGCCCCAGGCCTGCCCATCGCATTGCTCCGCCCAAACGATCGCAGGGGTAAAAGCTTCAAACGTTTGCAACTGGCGGACAAGCATCATCAGACCGTGCAAAATGCCGTAAATGCGGATGTTCCCGGACCAAGTCGATCCAGCAACCTCCAGCGAAGCTGAAAAAACGTTATTCCGACAACTTGAACTTCTCGACACCCCTGAGTGGGCGTACGCAATACACAGCCTCAACCTCGCCGAGCACGCCTGGAAGCGTGTCGGCGAGATCGACTTCCTGCTTGTCGGCCCAAAGGGCATCTTCGTCTTGGAGGTCAAGGGTGGTCGGGTCGCAAGCGAACGGGGAGTCTGGAAGTACACAAACCGCTACGGACGGCCGACGATCAAGCGGGGCAGCCCCTTTTCCCAAGCGAGCTCAGCCATGTTCTCGCTTCAGAAGCGCCTAGAAAAGCTCTTGGACACGAGACTGGTCGACCACACGACATTCGGGTACGCGGTCGTCTTTCCGGACCAGCCTTTTGAATTGCCAAGCGTCGAATGGGCCGATGAGATGGCTATAGACAAAATTCAGCTCGATCGTCAGGACGGTGTTCTGCGATCGCTTAATCGCCTCGCCGCTTACTGGCGCTCAAAGCCCGGCAAGCGTGACCGCACCCTCACTGCTGACGACATCGAACTCTATCGGGGAGCCCTTCGGCCCGACTACGACGTCGTACCGACTCTGCAGCGCCGAGCCCAGACAGCAGAGGCGGAACTTGCGGTATTGACGACTCGGCAGTACGCAGCGTTAGACGCGTGCAACCGAAACGACCGCATCGTTTACGAAGGTGGAGCTGGAACTGGAAAGACCATGCTCGCGGCCGAGATGTGTCGGCGGCGGGCGCGAGCTGGCGAGCGTGTCCTCTTCACGTGTCAGAGCCCGATCGTCGCGGACTACATATCGCGACAGCCTGGCCTCGATAGCGTCACCGCGGTGCCGGTCGCAACCATCACTGAAGTCGGCGCCAAATTCGATGTCGTCGTCGTAGACGAGGCCCAAGACATCATGAATGTCGAGCAGCTACTGATCTTGGATGCCCGTCTAGAAGGCGGATTTCAAGACGGGCGCTGGTATCTCTTCCTCGACAGCAACAATCAACGGGGGTTGATCGGGTCGTACGAGGAAGACGGGGCAGAGTTCATCCGCGCGGCCAGGCCAACGTACTTCGAGCTCTCGGAAAACTGCCGCAACACCGCCACCATCGTCTCGGAGGTAACCGTTCTTACGGGCGCTGACATCGGCGTATCGACCGCCGGCACCGGGCCCGAGGTCGAGGTGATCATTGCCGACGGACTCAAGACATCGGGCAAAGAAGCAGGGAAGATCCTGGACCGCCTGACCGACGGCGGCGTGACCGCCGATCAAATCATGCTGCTGTCGTCGCTGCCCCTTGCCGAATCATCGTTCAGTCGGTTACCCGCAAAATGGCAGCAGCGAATTGATGGGCTGGATTCACACAGTTGGTTCGAACGGCCACAGACGCGGCTCGGTTTCGCAACGGTCGCCGATTTCAAGGGACTCGAGAGTCCTTTCGTCATCCTCTGCGATGTCGACCTTCCTGACGGCTCCCGTCAGCCATCAGAGCTGTATGTGGGAATGACTCGTGCGCGGGTCGGCCTCTTCGTCGTGGCCCCTGAACCAGTTGAACGCAAAAAGCCAGAGGAGCAACCGTGACATCCGCCGGAATTGATGCTGACGACCGGCAGGCGATTTTGGCCTACCTCAGCGCGCAGTTAATCGGTCCTCTCGATGGCGACGTCGAGAGCATCGACGAGCCACCACACCGCCGCTATCTCACCGGAATCCTATTCCCCGAGGAAGCAGAGACGGAAACCGAGCTCAGTGAAGACATCATTGATGAAAGTGCGGGGGAAACTGGTGAGGAATCAACCGAAGACCCGATAGCCCTGTCAGCCCAGCAGTTGCCCAGCGCCGTAGGCCTGAGTTTCGTGTTGCCATCGTGGACTCCATTCAACGTTGAGCTGCGGGCCGGAAGCTATGAGAAAGACAGCTCCAGTTGGCAGCGAGTGCCGATAGAGCTAACCGGTGAGCGCGCAATCAAACTGAATCCGCCCACCGACGCGGGACGCGCAGCGCCAGTAGCGATTCTCGGCGGGCGGGCTAGTCTCGAATCACAGTGGAGACGCCTTGGCGACGGAGCGCTCGTGACCGTCGCATTGGTCAACAGAAGGCGAATTCCTACGGACGGCCGCATGGATCCCAGCGATTGCCTACTGCAGGTCAGCATGCGGTGCTTGGCAGAGCAGGGATTCGCCCCCTACCCGGCACCCGTGCGCATCCAGAGCGGTGACGAGGAGGCCGAAATGGCGCTCCAGTACAAGGATGTACCCACTTTTGCCGTTGGCCATGGCTGTGCGGCCGACTGGCCGCCGAATACCGGCGAGCCGCATTGGGTCGCGACCACATACCTCCCAGCGCACACCGTCCCGGGAGTTGCCTTCACCATCGAGGCCGATCCAGACCGACAAGCGCGGCTCAATGCCGTACTCGACCTGGAGTTTCTTGCCAGAGCACATATTTCACCCGCAGACATCATTCCCGCGCTTGACGAGTTCGTAAATGGCTACGACGCGTGGGCGCTCAATCAGGAACGCCAAGCTGCCGCGTTACAGACCCGCCACGCCGCAGCAGCCGAACGCATCCTCAGTAGGATCGACCTAGCGCGCCGGCGCATGCGGAGAGGCGTCAGACGCCTAGAGCAGGACGAGGTCGTCCGCGAAGCATTCGCCATGGCAAACCACGCGATGTTAATGCAGATGGAACGGGTTGGCGACGAATTTGCCGGCCGCCGCCGCCCGTGGAATGCAGATAACATTCCGGAACCGAAATACACTGGGAAGGGCCGGGCTTGGAGGCCTTTCCAGCTGGCTTTTCTACTCCTTACCTTGGAGTCGGCGTTAGATGAGTCGGCAGACGACCGAGACCTCATCGACTTGATTTGGTTTCCGACCGGCGGTGGAAAGACTGAAGCCTATCTCGGGCTGATGGCAATGACAGTGCTGCACCGTCGGCTGACCCTCCGAGACAACGGCGCGGGAACGACCGTCATTACTCGCTACACGCTCCGGCTGCTGACCAGTCAGCAATTTCAACGCGCCGCCACGCTGATCTGCGCGTTGGAATCCATCCGTAGGAAAAGCGCCGAACGGCTTGGTACATCGCGGATCTCGATTGGCGTATGGCTCGGTGGTAGCAACAGTCCCAATACCTATGACGAGGCCGTTGAACTAGTCGAGAAGATCAAAAACGATGAGGTCACCACCACCAGCTTTCAGTTGGAGACCTGCCCCTGGTGCGGAACTGAAATAATCCCCAAAGGCCAAGCGCCACAGGAGGCTTGGGGAATCAGTGCCTCGAATGACTCTTTCCGGATGAATTGTCCGCAAGTGCATTGCGACTTCCATGACGAGCTGCCGGTGTCTGCAGTTGACGCAGATCTCTATGACCGTCCGCCTACTTGCCTGATAGGAACAGTAGACAAGTTCGCGCGAATGGCATGGGAACCGAAAGCCGGGGTTTTCCTAGGATCCGGCTCCACCCCCGGGCCATCATTAATCATCCAGGATGAATTCCACCTGATCTCAGGGCCGCTCGGCACCATCGTCGGGCTTTACGAAGCAGCCTTCGATGTCGTGATGGCCAGAAACAATGCGCGGCCCAAAGTCGTCGCGTCTACCGCGACAATCAGGCGAGCAGAGTCCCAGGGGGAGGGGGTATTCGGTCGGTCGACAGTTCTGTTCCCGCCTGCGGGAATCTCTGCGCGAGACTCGTACTTCGTTCGCTACGACGAAGCAAGTCCCGGACGAAGATATGTCGGGCTCATGCCCCAGGGACACACACCATTGACTGCGATGGTTCAGCTATCGGCAGCGCTGCTTCAAGCATCCGAAGAGCTCGACTTTGACCCGCCAAGCGACGACGCGTACTGGACGTTGGTTGCCTACCACAACAGTCTGCGTGAACTCGGCAAGACGGTCACCCTCGCACACGACGACATTCCCGCCCGGATAGGAGTCATCGCCAGCACAGAAGACGGTATACGCCGCCTTGGAGACGATGACATCCTGGAACTTACCGGGAACGTGTCTCCAGCCCAAATTCCGCGCAGCATAGAGAAACTCACGAAGAAGCGGGGCGAAAAGGGTGTCATTTCTTTCGTCGCTTCGACCAACATGTTGTCTGTTGGCGTCGACGTCCAACGGCTCGGGCTCATGCTTGTGGTCGGACAGCCCAAGACGACATCAGAATACATACAGGCAAGTAGCCGAGTCGGTAGAAAAACCCCAGGCCTGGTAGTGACCCTGTACTCGCCTTCTAAACCGCGGGACCGTTCCCATTACGAGTCGTTCCTCGCTTACCATTCGGCGTTGTATCGATACGTTGAACCAACATCGGTCACCCCGTTTAGCGTCCCGGCGCGGGCGCGGGGTCTACACGCCGGACTGGTCGTCCTCGTACGTCACGCTCTCGGGTTGGCTGAAAATACCCAAGCTGCCGACTTCGATAGCGCCGACCAAGACCTCGGCGATTTGGTCGAAGAATTTCTGCGACGCGTGACGGTGGCAGATCCCAGCGAGCGCGAGAATGTCGAACGCCACCTCAGTGAGCTCGAGGCCGAATGGATGCGCCTCGTGGACCAAGCACGCCCCAGCGGGGGTCTTCGCTACTCAGGGAGCGGAAGGCAGCAAGTGGCACTGCTGCACAGATTCAACCAGCTTGGTCCTGGCTGGCCGACGCTCGACTCGATGCGAAGTGTGGACACAGAGGTACGGATGCGAGTACGGGGGGAAGACGGATGAACGAGCGCAAGGTGAGGCGTTCCCAGACGATCACACCGTTCGGTGTCGGAGCCATAATTGACATTCTCGGCGAATCGTTCGTTGCAGAGGACATCACACGATGGCGGGGCAAGAAGGTCGTGCTCCGCGGTCCCCGCATAGCGGCACACTTCGGCGTCAACGAATTGCGCACTGCGCCCCCAGCTGAAGACCAAGGGGCGAGTCTCCCTTATTTCAGGTTCCCACAATGGTTATTCTGCGGCTCATGCCGACGGATGATTCGTTGGAGTACCAAAATGGAGCAACCCGGGAGGGCTCCACGGTGTGAGTCATGCACCCGGAATTCTCAGCTCGTTCCTATGCGCTTCGTCAGTGTCTGCGGTAACGGGCATCTCGATGACGTTCCCTGGGTGCGGTGGGCACATTCCAGCCCAAAGCAACGGGATCAACGCCAATGCGGAAGGGAGGAAATCAGTTTCATTCACGTAAAAAACGTGGGGGCGGCCTCGAATCAGTCGAAGTTCGTTGTGGCTGCGGCGCAGCGCGAAGTCTGAAGGATCTTCCTGCACCTGATGCACTCAAGCACATTGGGATCAAATGCAAAGGCAGGCAACCGTGGCAATTCGACAATGAATCCGAGAGCTGCGCCCTGACCCCAGTCGTTCTGCAGCGAGGCGCGTCGAGCGTCTATTTTTCCAGAACTGGTTCTGCGCTTGACATTCCGCCCGATAGTAACTGGCTTGAGTTCGGGGGTCCCGCGAGCAAAATCAGACATAACGCTAATTTCGGCCCTCTAGAGTCGAATCCAGAGCACCCCTTCGCAGCAGGCTTGATCGATTTGATCGTCCTCGAAGAGCGAGTCAGTGCTGCTCAAGTGAGGCAAGTCCTCGATGAAAGATTGGGGCGCAAGCATGTTCCAACGGTCGTTGAAGGAGACGCGACAAGTGATATTCAAGCTGGGGAATGGATCGCGCTTACCTCACCGCTAGACCAGCACGACCCCCGAGATAACTTCATCTCGCGCGAGGCTCCGTTTCCCAGCCCCACGGGGCACTCTGAACTGCAGTCGGTCGCAGACGATTTCCGGCGACTCATCGAGCAAGTCGTTCTCGTGAACCGGTTACGCGAAGTCCGCGTACTCCTTGGGTTCCAGCGTCACACGATGGAGCGTGAAGTCAAGCCAAGCCTCGGAAGGTCGGAGACGTTCCTGCCGGCGATTGAGGTATTCGGCGAAGGCGTCTTCATCCGGTTCAACGAGACGGCACTCTCGGCTTGGGAGACAGGACACGATGTACGTCGTCGAGCTGAAGTACTTAGGCAACGCCTATCTGGAAGTGTCACGGCGAGGTGGCTCGATAGCGAGATCACCCCCAGACTCATTCTGCTCCACACGTTCGCACATGTTCTTATGCGCGCCATGGCCTTTGAGGCCGGATACTCCTCGTCGTCGTTACGCGAGCGCATTTACAGTGCGACTGGTCCGGATACGCAAGCTGGCGTCCTCATCTACACCGCTGCAGGGGACTCAGAAGGAACGATGGGCGGCCTCGCCCGTCTCGGCGAGGCGGACCGGCTGGTTCCCATACTGGCATCGACATTGGCCACCACCCAGTGGTGTTCACTAGACCCAGTCTGCGGGGAATCCACGGCCCAGGGCGTAGACGGGCTATCACTCGCTGCCTGCCATGCGTGTGCCCTTGTGAGCGAGACGAGCTGCGTACTGGGCAATGTGATGCTTGACCGGATGATGTTGACCGAACCTGGATTCGGTTACTTCTCCACTGTCATCGGCGCGCTCTTGGATGCGCAAGCAGAGGATGCGAGCTGATGCTGAACCTTCCCGATTTCAACGAACTATCCGCCGAGCAAGACGATGTATTGGACCTCCCGCTCGACTCGTCAGTCATTGTCACCGGCCCGCCGGGAACGGGAAAGACAGTTATCGCGATCTGGCGCGCCAATATGCTGCACAAGGCGAAGCGCCCTACTCTGCTCCTGATGTACGGAAAGTTACTGTCGACCTACACTGGCTCCGCAGTCAAGAAACTGAATGTCGATAGCCTCGTCAGCACCTACCACAGTTGGTTTCCCAGGTACTACAAAAGCATCTATCGAGAAAATCCTCCCGAATTGACAAGATGGAAATACGACTGGGCGGCGTGCGCAGAAAAAATGATGAATTCCCCAGTGCCGGAACAGCTCCAACGCCACATTATCGTCGATGAGGGCCAAGACATGCCTAAAGAGTTCTACTTGATGCTGCGAATGGTCAGCAGCTCGATGACGATCCTGGCCGACGAGAACCAGCGGATCACCGAGGATCAGTCAACGCTCGCAGAAATCAAGGCTGCAAGCGGGGTCAATGACATGCGGACATTAACAAGGAATTTCCGAAACACCCTGCCAATCGCCGAGTTCGCAGCCCAGTTCTACGTCGGGCTGCCCTCAGGAATTCCTGAACTACCTCCCCCTACCCGCGCGGGTGAGCGACCCAGTCTGCAGTGCCACTCGGATATCGCCCAAACCGTCAAGCAGATCATCAGCTACGAAAACACGTACAGAGACCACACCATTGGCGTACTAGTCCCGACAAAATCACTGCTGAAGTCTCTGTACAGCCGACTCAACGGCAAGTCGCGGGCGGCAATCCAAGCCTACGTCGGCGAGCTGCGCAACGGGGGTATGCATCCTTTGGATTTTTCGAAGCCCGGTATCAAGCTTGTAACTTGGGCCAGCGCAAAAGGCCTCGAGTTCGACACGGTCTTCCTGCCAGAACTCCAGAAGGTGCGCGGCGAACCATCAAGCGATGAACTCCGGATGAAGATGTACGTCCTGTCGTCGCGGGCCAAACAGCGGCTGTTTCTCTCGTACTCCGGAGAAGGAGAACCTCCGTTCGTATCCGCCCTCCCACACGGCTTCCTCGAGGACAACCGATGACCGACTACCGATACCTAGTGGTAGACAGGAGAAATCTGTTCTACTGGCTGTCGCGGGGCCTGATCGTTCCACGCTCCCTGATGGAGAAGTACCGCCCTGACGCGCTCGACGCCACCCCTAACGCATTACCGGTGACGTCCGAGGCAGCAGCCGGGCCTCTCATCGGACCTGCGGAGTATCCGGTCTGCGTGGAGCTTGCCCCGCAAGTTGCTGTCGTATCTAAGGCCGCTGCCGATGCAACGACCATTCGGGCTCGGGGGGCCCTGTCCGTGCGGCGGGTAGCTCGTGTACACGTGCCTACGTCAGGCGATGCCGACGAGATACGGGCCAGGGAGTACCGCGGATTCGACGCCGGCAAACTCGATATCGTGGTGACGCCAGCGCTCTTCGAGGCCCGAGACGCTGGAGCCGACCAACCTGATGTTGCGACCGAAAATGGCAAATCGCCTGACGACCGGAATTTGAAACGACGGGAAGCTGTCGCCGGCGCTGTGATGTCAATGTTCAGTGGCCATGCAAACACGCTGAACTTTCCCATCGAATGGCTCACAAACAATGAAACTGAGGACCCCGTTCGTTCTCTAGTGCTGACCGTGAAGTCAAGTGGCCTTATCAGCAGACCGGACGACGTCGAACTCCTCCAGGCAACACTCGCTGCAATCTACGACCAGTCGGAGCAGGGCGACATTGTCGCGTCGACATTGCTCGCCCAAGTAGCCGCATCAGTGGCCGATTCTCAAGTCGCAGGAGTCAATAAGCACCTCGAACGAATACTGGAGCTGACTCGGGGCGCAGATGAGCTCAAGCCCTTTCGGGGACACGGAGGCCTACTAACCACAAAGGCGCTTCTTCTCTACCTGCTGCGACCCGATCCCGAGGCGGTGCGCAGCTGGTCGGACGAGGATCTCAATGCGGAAACTGAGGTGCTGCAATTGAGTCGGCTACTCGCAGGATTTGCGAGCAGGTATAGCGGCCTGCCGTCCTCGCTGCGCGGCGGAGCGTCGGCCGACGCCCTTCTTGACTGGACGGCTAGGGGAGTTCAGCCGTCCGACTTCGTTATTTCGGCCGAGCCGACACAAGATCTGGAAGCCGCCGCCAGCCCAGCGATAGATTTACTGCGCCACGAACTTCTGGCCGGGAAACACGATCAGGCGCTGGCCGTGGCCCACGCGCTCGGATGGACAGACTGCTTGCAGCTGCGTGTGACAGCGGACAGCTTCGAAGCGAGCACGACGGACGGGCACGTGCACGTGACGTTCGCCGCTGGAGCGGAACTCACCTGGTCACTTTCGTCGGGACCCTTCATCGCCCGCCTTTCGGGATTGAGTGATGGCGACCTCGCGGCAACTCTCAAACCAAAGCGGTCCCCAGGCCGTAGAGCTCCCACGAAGACAACCCGCGGCACTGCAGCGCGGTCGGTCAACAAGACCAACAAGAAGGCCGAAGAGCCGAGCGGACCACCCGCCAACGAGGAGGGATCTGTCGGCCCGGCCGGCTTAGGTTATCCGTCAGCTCGCGAATAGCGTGCGACCAATGCTGGCGAGGTTTAGTGACTGCTAAATCCGGATGATGGCATTTTGAACAATGAAGAGAGCCAAAGATGTCGGTTGGAACGGGGAGGCTTCAGGGCATGTCATACGAATGGAGCAGCGAGCGCCTGGAGCGGATGGTAAGGCGCGTCGGCGCCTATTTGGACGGCAATAGCGTCAGTGATGAAGCTCTCAACCAGGTTTGCGATATGTTCGAAGTTCAAGCCGAGCAACGTGCAGCGCTGCGCTCGGCCTTGGAGAGCGCGGGAGTCGTAGTACGACCCTCTGATGGCGAGGATTCCGATTCCGAACCTGATGAGCGTCCGTTTAGCCGGGCAATTCCAGGAGATTCATGCGATCCAGGGTCAGATGCGGTGCAGCACGCACGAGCGCTGCTCGACGACGACCGCCGAAACCCGAAACCCTGGAATCGAATTCTGACCGCGATCGAGGAAGTGGGTTTAGCCAGCATCATTCGCGGTGACAACGTGCAACTGTCGGATGAGCTGCCGCCGAGGTTTCGTAAATCCCTCGACGCAAACGACGAGAGAGCGCGGGCTTTCGACGCATTCATGCTGCACAACAGACGGCTCGTATGGAAACTCGCGAATAAGCACCTCGGCCAGGGATTGGAGTTCGACGATGCGGAACAGTCCGGCTACAAAGGTCTCCACCGCGCAATCGAGAAATTCGATGCAAGCCAAGGCCACAAATTCTCAACATATGCGACCTACTGGATAAACCAAGCAATTCAACGAGCAATTGCGGATGAAGGCCGCACTATCCGAATCCCCGTTCATGTCCATGAAAAAATAGTGAAGGTACTGGCAGCCCGGACAAAGCTGTTGGTTGAGAACGGCTCTGCCAGGCTTTTTGATATCGCTTCAAACGCGGGTGTAACACCCGACCAAGCCTTGAAGCTACTGCTACTAAGCGCAGGGATTGTTAGTCTGGACGCGCCAATTGACGAAGATGGCACTACGCGCCTCGAGTTTGTAGCTCAAAACATCCATATGGATGGTCCAGTCGATCCCGAAACCCATGTAGTCGCAGAAGACGAATGCGAAGAAATCCTGGACGCAATCGAGTCACTGGGTCAAAGAGAGGCAGCTATCCTCAAGCTGCGATTTGGCTTCGCCGAAAATGAGCCAAAGACGCTTGACGAGATTGGTGTCAGGATGGGTGTTACACGGGAACGTATCCGCCAAATTGAGAAACTCGCCAAGAAGAAGCTCGCGGAGGATCTCCGCCGTCGGGGTATCGGTTGAGCACGCCCAGAACACATGCGGCCCCAGCCTGTCGGACCTCAGGGCTATCGTGATTCCGTGGAGTCGTCACCCCGAGCCCGAAAGAAGAATAGCTACGGTGTGCGGCTGGTCAGAGGCCCATTTATCAACCTCCCCCCACACCCTGAACACATCGATGATGCCGCCGATTTTCTCTCCTACGCCAAGATCCTCCGCAAGACAACAGATGCTCCCCTAGCCGCCGACTTCTTTAGCGGAGCGGGCGGGCTGAGCCTAGGCCTCGAGCAAGCAGGCTTCAAAGTTGTTTTGTCCGCCGATCACGAGCCGTTTGCCACTCGGACACACTCTCATCATTTCGGTGGACTGTCGGTCGACTGGGATCTCTCGGACCCTGCGATCGTCGCGAAACTCGGAGACCTAGTCCGCGAAGCAAAGATCGATCTGGTCGCCGGCGGACCACCCTGCCAGCCGTTCTCAAAGGCCGGCCGCTCAATGATTCGCTACAGGGTTCAGTCGGGCCTTCGCGATCCGCACGACGAACGCCGAGATTTGTGGCGATCCTTTCTGGAGATCATCGATCGTGCCCGGCCGAAGGCTGTTCTCATGGAGAACGTTCCCGACATGGCGCTGGACCGCGAGATGTTCATTCTCCGGAGCATTGTCGAAGAGTTAGAGCAGATGAACTACTCCGTCGAAGAGCGAGTCGTCGACACGTGGCGATATGGAGTCCCGCAGTTCCGGCAGCGGCTGATCCTCGTTGCGCTGCAGGACAATACTGAATTCAGATGGCCGGAGGAGACGGCTCAGAAAGTCACTGTGTGGAATGCCATCGGGGATCTTCCGGAAGTTGAAGGAGGGTGGCGTCCAGAGGGCGGCGAACATGGCTGGGCGGACTATCGAGGCCCGGTAACACAGTTTCAACATGAGATGCGTAAAGACGTCCCTCCGGCGGACTCGCACAAAGTCTTCGATCACATAACCCGACCTGTCCGCGATGACGATCGCGAGGCCTTCGAGTCGATGACTCACGATACGAAGTACACCGACCTCAGCGAGGAACATCAGCGCTACCGGGGCGACATCTTTGACGACAAGTACAACAGACTTAATGAAAATGATCTGTCGCGCACGATCACGGCGCACATTGCCAAGGACGGCTACTGGTATATCCACCCCCGACAGAGCCGCACGCTGACCGTGCGCGAGGCAGCTCGGCTTCAGACGTTCCCCGATGACTTCAGGTTCGACGGGCCTCCATCTGCCGCATTCCGACAGATAGGCAATGCAGTCCCACCACGTCTTGGGTTCGTTATCGGCAAAGCGATCCGCGAATCGTTGGAAAACCCAACGGACGCAGGGCCATCCACCCGCGAGAGCGCACAGACGCTAGCCGATTGGATGGGAAACCCTGGTCACGTCCGCGCACTCCCCTGGCTTGAGTGGACGGCCGGCGAGCCGCCGTCGCGCTGGCTCATACTCGCCTCAGAGGAGTTACTTGACAGAGCGCCCATATCGCTCACGCGACAAGGGTGGAAACTTCTCCGGGAGACCGACAGGCCTTGGAGGCTTTCCGCATCGAAGCGCGAAAGATTCGAAGAGTACCTGCGCTTCATAGTCGACGGAACTGGCCGTGAGCAACGCCTCGAGAAGGTCCTTGCGCTCCGAGACCGGGTGGGCAAGACGCCACAGGTGTTGGAGGGATCTGCTGACCACATCAAGTCAGAGTTAAGTCTCGCCGAATCTGTAGCGGATTTGGTTGTACTCGCCTCACCAGTCGATAAGTCGGACACAGGAGCCGAGGAGCCCGTCCTGGTCACTAAGGGTGTGCTCCGGGTAGCAAGCCGATTCCAGGAAAATGCGGTAGACCGCAAAAATCGGCTTACGGACGGGCGTCTGGCCATTGCCCGGATGATCGGTTTCGGCGCGTACTCTCGTGCAGCCCATCTCGGGCTGATCGAACTCGCCAATAGCTTGTGCCGACCGGTAAATCCGCTGTGCAACGAATGTCCACTTGTTCACCACTGCCCAGAAGGCAAGCGGAACATCCGCTACACCCTCGACTTCAGCTCGGACTAGAGGCCCAGAGCTTTCGCGATCTTAGGTTCCGACCTTCTCAGCTCAGCAGCAATTCGTTTGAATGGACGGACCTCGCCCGCATCAAGGGCTGCCCCTTTCAACGCGAGACCGACGTCCTGTCCTGCCGAGAAGTTATCGAAATTGGGGCGGTCACGGTCGCCCTTGTGCTTGGAGGATTTGCGATAGAGATTGTCTGCGAGACTGCAGATTTCGTTGACCGGGCGTTCGATCATGTGACGAAGCTGGCTTGGCAATGCGACCCGCATCTTGGCGACGTTGATGTTGAAAGCCTCATCGAGATCAGTGTCGAACTCGAGGCTGACGCGTGCGAGTTTCGTATGCTCATCGATACTTCGGACGCCAGCCCATCCACCCCACTGGACCAGCCGGCCCGCTCGGTAGGTGTAAATACCTTGCTGACGGTTCCACTTCAGTGGACCAGACATGCGCTCGAACTCGGCCGGGGAGCTGAACTGGTCGCGGCCGGGCAGCACGTACCGCCGCAGGGTCACCTGGCCGGCGGCGTCACCATGCTCGATCTCAAAAACCTGCTCGACGAGCTCTTTTGTGGCCGACTCCGCTCGGGCGAACGGATCCCAGGCGGCGAGCTTCTGGCCGTTGACCGTGATCACCAGGCGTTCATTGCCGACCTCGCCGCTCAGGAATTTATGGAAGACCATAGCGAGATGTTCAGACGCCTTCTGCTGCAAAGTCTCGAACCGCCGCCTCGCCCAGCCACCAGATGAATTCCTGGCGGGTACAACCCGGTCCAGTTTCTCCCAAACAACAACTGTTCCCGGGCCGTCCTCGAGAAGGTTCCGCGCTCTCTCGATTGCTGCAGTCCGGTCCGGCTCAATGATCAGCCAGTCGTCGAACTCCGCAATCAG
>Ga0247833_1001681_pt1 | contig 34906 bp, 25 predicted proteins | sample LaCruzMarch2015__7_FD_187117 | JGI IMG/M metagenome (GOLD analysis project Ga0247833, IMG submission 187117) | Freshwater microbial communities from meromictic Lake La Cruz, Castile-La Mancha, Spain - LaCruzMarch2015_8m | ecosystem: Environmental > Aquatic > Freshwater > Lake | place: Spain... | reverse complement strand
CGCTGGATTTGAGTTTCCTACTCACTGTGGTGTCCTTCAAGGCCAGGCGCGGGGTACGGGGACTGAATCGACAATGTCCAGGTTGATATTTCCCGGATACAGCGCATGGTCCGTACTCAAAAGGTACCCGCAGAAGAAATACGGGGCATTGGGCTTCGGGGGTTCATGACGTACGCTCATTCCGTGGCGATTCATTCTGAGAACTCCGACACACCGGGTGAGGACGAAGCCCTGTGCGAACCACGCGAGCGGGCGTCTGCGATTCTTGGAATCGTGGTGGCCTTCGTGTTGGGTTTGTGCGTCGTGCTGGCTGCGATCTTTGCCGGAAGCCGTGGCGGATACGGGGGCGGCGGAGCGGGAGGCGGACTCGGGCAGAGCGACGGGGCAGGTATCGGCAAGGGCAGTGGAACTGGCAGCGGAATTGATGGGGCTGGTCCAGGAGCCGATTTTGACGCCCGCACGCGCGGAAAGCTCGCCGACGGTCCGGACGAAGTAGCACCTCCACCCGGAATCCCCGATGGCGCCGCGGCCGAAGGCGATTCCGAAGCAGGAGAGTCTGTCGCACTCGCGCCGGCCGGACCAGAGATCGAACCACCGAAATTTGGCTTCACGCAGCCGGATGCACCGCCCCCACCCCCGCTGATTATGCCGACACCGCCGAGTGTGGCAGCGCCAGGCGTGCCAACCGGGCGCCCAACGCGGGGAGGTTCGGGCGCAGCCGGCGGTGGCTCCACAGAGGGCCAAATCATCGACGTAGTTCAAGCATGGCCCGACTCACGAATCAGTATCAACCTTGACGCCACTGGCAGCATGGCACCCGCCCGGAACGCCGTGGCACGAGTAATTGCTGAGATTTTCGATAGTTTGCAGGGCGGCTCGATCACCGTCACTTGCTTTCGTGATGTCCTCATGGGGGAACCAAACGAGGTGATCATCAAACCAACCATGAAGATCAAGCGACCAGCCGACATTCAGCGCCTGGTGCAGCAAGTATTGGATGTGGAGCCACATGGCGGCGGAGATTCTGCGGAAACGGGCTTCCAACTCGTCATCGCCAACATGAAGAAGCGGCAGCACGGAACCGCGAAGCGGCCGAACATCGAATTCATCGTTACCGACGCAGAAGAGAAACAACCTGAACTATTACAGCTCATGCGCGGACTGATGCGCGTTTCCAACACCCGGGTCTTCATCATCCGGGTCGATAGTTCGCCGCCGACCCGCACTGAGATCAAGTAACTGCTTGTAGCAATACCTACCCCCAAGCACTCAAGAGCAACAAACACCATGTCACTCCTCTCTTGGCTTCCCTGGCAAACACACCCCGGCGCCTCGTGCGACCGACGCGAGCGTAACTCTGCGATCGCTGCAATCGCCAGCTGCTTTGTATTGGCACTTGGCCTGGTGATTGCGGCAATTCTGTTTGCGGCGCCGGCCGATCCACCAGGGGATGATGCTGCGGGAACAGCTGGCGGTGGCTATGGAACAGGCTCCGGGAGCGGCTTCGGCGCGGGCGTCGGCAGCGGAAGTGCGCTTGCCGGTGACGGCCCAGGCGCCGGTACATCAGGAGATCTGCATGGAGCCGTCGGTGAGACCGCTGACTCGGCACCGCGCGGTCAACGCACTGGAACGCTTGCCTCTGCAAATGCTGTCGAAGGCGAGTCACTGGTGAGCGGTGAAAGTAAGGATCTACCAAAATTCGGCTTCACGTTGCCGAACATCAATGATCCAATCGATCCTCCGCAAACCGCCACTGCGGTCGGAAAGAAGGATGGCAAGGACGGCGCCGGTCGTGCGGGCGCAGGCGGCGGCGGCGGGGCGCAATTCATGGGGATTCCGACTCCTGAAACAGACATCGTCTATCTGTTGGATTTCTCAGCGAGCATGGACTTCGTCGCCGGGCGACTGACGGCACTCAAGCGCGAGATGAGTCGAAGCATCACAGGGCTGGGCACCCGTGCTCGATTTACGATTGTCCTCTTCGGGCAGTCAGTTAAATCCGGAGCTAAAGAAATCGTGCGCCCCGACAATTCGGTGTATCCCAACTGCTACGCCTTCATGCCTCCGCAGGGCGATTGGGTGGTTGCGAGCGAGCCGAACAAGTCCATGGCTATCGAATGGCTAACACGAAGGCCAACAGACATCGAAGGGTGCAGTGATTGCGCACTCGCGATGAATGCTGTTCTCCTGTTGAAACCAAAGGCTGTGTTTCTGCTTACTGATGATGGAGTGCAGGACATTCGAGATTTGCAAGCAGTACTCGCCAAAGGCAACCCAGACAAGTTGATCCAAATCAACACCATCGCCTTTACCGCTTCCGATGCCGAGGGCGGAGCCGACCTCCAAGATCTTCAAGACATCGCCCGAGACAACAACGGCACCTACCGCCGCGTCACTATCACTCCGTAACTCCATTCACCGTCGCGCGCGCCCGTCCCACACCACTGCGTTCCATGTGTCCTCCAAACGCTCCTGCGCGCCGCTCTCCGGTGGTCCAACGCGCTCGTCAATCACCGCCCGCTCAATCTCCGGGAAATTTGCGGCGCCCTGTTCGATGCGTTGCCCCAGTTCATTACTCCATGACGCGTAACGGGCGGCAATGGCGGCCGCAAGCCGACCATCAGCGCGAAGTGCCGCAGCCGCCTTGAGTCCAAACGCAAACGCATCCATCGATGCAATGTGACCGTGGAAGAGATCCTCCGGGCGCCAACTCTCGCGGCGCCGCTTGGCATCAAAGTTCAAGCCACCGTTCGTAAAACCACCAGACGCCAGCACCACTTCCATGACGCGCGTTGCCAATGCATAGTCGGTCGGATACTGATCCGTATCCCATCCGCAATTGGGCGTGCCCATGTTGGCATCCACGGAACCGAGGGCGCCCGCGGCAGCGGCAACGCGCAATTCATGCTCCATCTCATGGGCCGCCAGAGTGGCGTGATTTGTCTCAATATTCAGGGATATTTTGCCAATCAGCCCATGCTCGCGCAGGAACCCCAGCACCGTGGCTGCATCAAAGTCGTATTGATGAACACTGGGCTCGCGCGGCTTCGGCTCAATGTAGAGCGCGCCACGGAAGCCAAGTTCGGACTTCCAATCAACCGCCATCTGTAAGAGCCGCGCCATGTGTCCAAGGTCGCGCGGCATGTCACGGTTCAAGAGACTTGAGTAACCCTCACGCCCGCCCCAGAACACGTAGCCATCTCCACCAAGTCGGTGCGTGACTTCCATGGCGTGCTTGACCTGCGCGCACGCATGCGCGAAGACCCGAACATCCGGGCTCGTTCCAGCGCCAGCCATGTAGCGCGGGTGTGCAAAGAGACAGGCGGTGCCCCACAGAAGTTTCTTGCCACTCGACTTCATGTGTTGCTGAAAGTGCTCGGAAACCGTGTCAAGCATGGCGTTGGACTCACGCAACGTTCCAAGCTCTGGAGCAATGTCTCGGTCATGGAAACAGAAGCGGTCAATGTTGCATTTCTCCAAGAACTCAAAGAACGCATCAGCGCGACGCAGGCAGTTGCTCAGCGTGTCTGTTCCATCGTCCCAGGGCATGAGCGCTGTGGGGGCACCAAATGGATCGGCAAGCCCATTGCGCATGGTGTGCCAATAGCAGGCAGCAAAGCGCACATGTTCGCGCATGGGTTTGCCGTCAACTGATGCATCGGCGTCGTAATGGCGAAAGGCGAACGGATTTCGGGAATCCGGTCCTTCATAGCGAACACGATCGACGAAAGGAAAGGCGGGTTGCATATCGCTATTCTGCCACGGCTCCCGCGCTCGCGCTCGCCGCGCACGGAAGGCGCTCCATGCTCCACTCCGCCGTACATAATCTGCCGCTCGTCCTGATCATCTGCGGGCTCATGCTGGCGGTGGCGGCGCTGGGTACCAAGATGGCGATGCGAATTGGCATTCCAACGGCGCTTGGCTTCATTGGCGTGGGCATGTTGATCGGTGGACAAACCGATTTACGCATGCTGTTGCAAGGCTATGAGGGCGCGTACTCCATCGGAAACATCGCGCTGGCACTGATTCTGTTCTACGGCGGACTGTCCACCGATGTCCGCAAAGTGCGCGGAATTTGGCTGCCTTCCATCACACTGGCCACCGTTGGTGTTCTGGGGGTGGCTGGAGTCACCGCGTACATCATTCGCATACTCCTTCCAAGCGCGCCGTGGTCCGTGGCTCTGATGATGGGCGCAGTACTTGGATCAACGGATGCTGCAAGCGTGTTGCAAATTCTGGCACGCGAACGCCTGAGTGGCCGCGTGCGGGAAATCGTGGAACTTGAAAGCGGATTGAACGACCCAATGGCATTCATTCTGGTGGCCACATTTACCAGTATTGCCATGGGTAGCTCATTCGAAGTGTCCACCATCCCCACCATCATGTGGCAAATGTGTGCCGGAGCGCTGATCGGCGGAGCGATCGGTTGGCTCAGCAGCCTTGCCATTGGAGCGTTTGAGGAAGACTCGCCGGAGATTTACCCGGTCATCACCATTGCGCTTGCACTGTTGGCGTACGGGATTGCTGAGTCATTGCATTCCAGCGGATTGCTTGCGGTGTTCATGACGGCACTGACCCTTGGAAACAGCGCGGATTTGCCGTTTCGCAGCACCATTGTTCGCTTCCACGCGTCACTGGCATACCTCGCGCAGATTGTGATGTTCTTTGTGCTTGGCGTCTTGGTGATCCCGGAATCACTGCTCGATGTTCGCGTGATGGCCAGCGGAACACTGATTGCCTTGATCTTGGCATTTATCGCGCGGCCGCTGGTGGTCACGCCGCTGTTGCTGTTGTTTCGATTCCCCATTCGCGAGTCGCTCGCCGTTTCTTGGCTCGGGCTGCGCGGCGCCGTACCGATCATCCTGATGATGATCCCCATGAACGCTGCGCGCACCAGTGTGGGCCAGAACAATTTGTCACGGGCATTTGCGGTGGTGTTTGTGTGCGTCGTGGTGGGCAGCATCATCCCTGGATCGACGGTGCGATGGGTGATGCGACTGTTGCGCATTCGGCTTCCGCCCATTCCGCACCCATCCACCACCATTGACATGGTCACCAAGACCCCGCTCGACACACGGATGATGATCATGGTGGTGCAGCCCGGCTCATCGATTGATGGCAAATATCTTTCGGAAGCGAGACTGCCCGGCGAGATCACCATTGCGCTGGTCATCCGTGGCGCGCGGACCCATCGAGTGCGTGGCGATACTCGCCTCGAAGCCGGGGACGAAGTTGCCATGAGTCTCCCGGATCGAATGGTGCCGATTGCACAAGTGCTATTCGGTGAAGTGCGTGAGTGAATGCGCGAGTGAGTGAGCGCTGGGTGTTGGCGCTGCCATTCAATCGCGGCGACTGATGTCCATGATCAGAATGAAATTCATCAACCCGCCGAGCGCAATGAATAGCGTTCCAAATTCATTGGCCGAACCCAAGCCTTTAAAGGATGACATAGTGTGCTTGCCTGGCAGCGGGCGGCCCAGCGGATCAAGCGGCGCTGGCGCGGGCAAGAGTTCCCCAACCTTGCCGGTCTTCAGAACGTTCTGATTCGTCCAGTCCGCGGCGAGGGCGATCGGTCCGTTGCCACTTTGCGCAATGAACCACGGCGCGTCCTCAACACTATCAACGGCATCAATGCCACCGATCAGAAGTCCGCAGCCGAACATCCCAAGAATGGCCGCCATCGCTAAGAATCCGCGCTTGCGGTGTCCAAGCACCACGTGCCCAAGCCCTGGGAATGCCCAGTTCAGTACGGGACCCTTGACGCCCTGGCCGCTTGCGCCCAAGATGATGGCTGCCACCAAGAATGCGCCGCCCAATGCAAGCGAGGTGGGAATCGCTGCCAGCATGGGTGAGGCGTCCGCAAGCAGGCTGTGCGCGCGCGTTGACTGCATGAGTTGTGCGGCTGGCTTCGGAGCCGGCACAGGCGCCGTGGCATCCCCAGCCTTGGCAGGCGCGGCGGAGGGAACTGCCTTGGCATCCGCAATGCCTGCTGCCCATGCGATGCCCTCGCGCAGATGCTGACGAAAGAGCGGCTCGGTGTAACTCTCCTTGGTGTGCCCGCCGGCCGTATACCAAGCGCGCCCGCCCTCAAAGTCTTGCCACCACATGATTGGATGATCGCCAGCCATGGATGCCTTGCCGGGGTCGTAACTCTTCTCGTCAAGCGATGCCAAGACATGCACATTGCTGCGTGGATTTGTTCGGAACGCGTACCACTCGTCCAGTCGCTTCCACTCCGCGGGCAACATGCGCGTGCTGCGGTGGGTGCGATCCTCAACAACAACGGTGGCCTCTTGATTGACCGCTGGATGCCCCACAAACCACGCACCCGCCAATTTGCCGTACCACGGCCAGTCATGTTCGGTATCCGAGGCGGCGTGCACCCCCACCCACGCGCCACCGGCATGGATGTACTCCTCAAACGCCTTCTGTTGCGCGTCGTCCAGCACATCTCCAGTGGTGGAGAGAAACACAACCGCGCGATAGTTTTTCAGATTGGCTGCAGTAAATACGGACGAATCTTCGGTTGCATCCACACTCCAAAGCCCAACCCCAATTTCCTTCACTGTGCGAATGCCATCAGGAATGGAAGCGTGCCGGAACGCGGCGGTGCGGCTGAAGACCAGAATGCGCGGAAGCGCTGTCGTGGCCGTGACCGGTGCTTGTGCCGGCGCCGGCGTCGCCGCAGCGGGTGGCGACTGCATGGCCTCCGCGCCCGAAGCGGCGGCAAAGGCAACCGCGATGACTGCCGCAACTGCCGCGATGCGGGCAATCACAGTGGAGCGAGTGGTGGCAGGTCGCATCGAGGGGTCCGAATGCATCGGCTGCATCGTATCCACGCAATTCCCTGAAGCCGGATGGATACACTTTGGTCATGACTCCCGAAGATCGACGCAAGCCACGCGACCCCGCTCAGACCCCTGACCACGTTGATGCTCCGGTGCCGGATGTGGTGGACCGACGGGTTGGTATTGACCGCCGCGATCTATCAAGCGATCCCACCAATCTTGAACGCCGCCGCGGCCCTGGGCGCCGTCTGACGGACTTCGTCAAGACCGCTGAAGAAGGCGAAATGAATCGGGAGCAGTACCTGTTCCTCTTGGCCATTGATGCATTCAAGCGCGTCAATCACAAGACATTCCCGTCTTGGACCGATGTCTTAGAGATCATCCGCAAGCTCGGATACCGAAAGACCATGCCCAGCGAACTGAACTTGGGTAGCCGCGCTACCGACTGGACCGAGAAGGGCAACGTTCCAAGTGGCGTGAACAAGCCCGCTGAGCAGCGCGAGGAGTAGTCGCGCGAGGATGCTCTGCGTCGCGCGAACCGCGCGATCAGGGCGATCCGGTCAACAGCCCAACCAAAAGAACAAACGACGCGTGCCGCAATCTGCGGCGCGCGTCGTTGTTCGGAAGTCCATCAATGCGGGCGCGTGTGCGGCTCCGACAGCCGCCGCGATCCGTCACTTCTGGGTCTTGAAGAAGTCTGAGTTGATTTGGATGTACTTGGTCCACTCCGAAGGAAGGTCTTCCTGCGGATAGATGGCATGGACCGGGCACTCATCGACGCACAGTCCGCAATCGATGCACGTGTCCGGATCGATGAAGAGTTGGCTTGCCTTACCGAAATCGCCCTCGTTCTTGCCGGGGTGGATGCAATCCACTGGGCAGACCTCGACACAGGCGGCGTCCTTCGTTCCGATGCAGGGTTCAGCGATGATGTGTGCCATAGGTTCTCTCTGAAACCGCCGTGCGCGGCGGGGGTCAGAATCCTAGCGCGACAAAGACCCACAGGGATGACGGAACCGGAAGTTCCAAAGGGGGTCGATTTCGGGGCGAATCTGGAGGGTAAATCGGGCGGGTGAATCTGCGGTATTCACGCGTAGTAATGAAAAAACCAGCAGGGCCGGCTCTCGCCGGCCCTGCTGGTATTGTCCGGTCGAGCAGATTTACTTGCTCTTCTTCTTCGCGGTCTTCTTAGCTACCTTCTTGGCAGCCTTCTTCTTCTTGGCCATGGTTTGGCTCCCTTTGTGTTACGCGTACGGGTCGGAGTGATCAGAGGCCCGCGTAACTCGGCTCCTGAACGCTTGTTATTAATACCTGTATCGGCACAGCCTGTGAAGGGGGTTGAGAAGAATTTTTATAAGATTTCTTGGAAAGTGCACTTGATGCACCCCTTCGTGCTGCTACAGGGTGAACTGCAAATCACTGCAAGTGCACGGATTCATCGAGAATTCCCGAGCAAATCACGCGCCCTTTGCAGAGAATGCACCCATGACGACCACTCAGTCATCCCTCTCTTCTGTTGCTGAAGATTCTTTGCGTCCACTGCGTATTGTCTTGCATGGAGCCCTCGGAAGGATGGGTCAACGCCTCTTGGGGTGCATCTCATCGGAACGCGGATACCTGATTGCGCAATCAATCGACCGTGACAACCAGCTGGAAGTTCTGCCTGGCGGCGCCGATGTAGTGATTGATTTCTCAAGCGACGACGGTGCAATGCGCGCTGCGCAGGCTGCAACCACGCTGGGATGCGCGCTTCTGGTGGGAACCACGGGACTGTCGCAAGCGTCACGTGATGCGATCCAACGTGCATCCACACGCGTACCCGCCATGGTGGCTGCCAACACTTCGTTGGGAGTTGCGGTGACTCGCAAACTGGTGATGGATGCAGCACGACTACTGCCAGAATTTGATATTGACATCACGGAAACGCATCACGTACGCAAGCTTGATGCGCCCAGTGGAACCGCATTGAGCCTGGCCGCGGCAGTAACCGCTGGTACAGGAAAGCCCCTTAATCCAGCCAGAATTCATGCTATTCGTGCTGGCGACGTGGTTGGTGAACACGTGGTGGCATTCAGTGGTCCTGGCGAACGAATCATCATCACTCACTCCGCCACCAGCCGTGACCTCTTTGCGCTGGGCGCACTGCGTATGGCACGCTGGTTAGTACAACAACCGGTGGGAATGCATGTGACCGACGAGTGGTTTGCCGACTTTGCGCGGGGTTGACTGACCCATCCGCCAGCAAACATCAGCCGCTCGACCCCCTTCGCTGCTACCCTTCATTCCCACATGGCTACTGACCTTCTTCGTTGGTACACGCTTGCCTCGGGCGCCCGCCTCGTAGTGGAGCGCATGCCCGGCACCCGCAGTTGCGCCGCGGTCTGGATGCTGCCAGTCGGAACAGCGAGCGATCCAGAGGGCGATGCTGGTGAGGGTGAGGCCACTGTCCTTTCAGAACTCATCCTGCGCGGTGCTGCAGGTAAATCAAGCCGCGATATCTCTGATGCTTTCGATGCACTCGGTGCGCAACGCCATGGAGCAGCCGCAGTCCACCACACCATGCTTTCCACGCTGTGCATGGGCGAACGCATCGAAGAGGCAATGCGCCTACTTTCCTTGGTGGTTCGACAGCCGCACCTTGACGCAGATGCCCTGGAATCCGTGCGCGCCATTGCATTGCAAGCCCTGAATGGATTGGAAGACGAGCCGCAACACCTTGCCGGCGTACGCCTGCGCGAGTTTGCAATGCCGGCTCCATTTAATCGCAGTGGCTACGGAACCGTTGCTGGGCTGCAGTCGCTCACTCAGGACCGTATCCGCGCCTCATGGTCGCGTCGCGCCCGTCCAGTTGGCACGGTGATCGGCATGGCTGGCGATATTGAGCCCGAGCGCGCCCGGGACATGGTGGAACGCCTGCTTGAGGGTTGGAGCGGCTCCACTGAGGACCCCGTTGAGACCCGCCCCGCCCTGCGCGGATCGCATTTGGTGCAGCTTGATACTCAACAGACCCACCTTGCCATCGGTTTCGATGCCCCCCCGGACCGGGACGCTGATGCCCACGCCCATCGCGTGGCCATCCGAATCTTGGGCGGCGCAAGCAGTAGCCGTCTCTTCACCGAGGTGCGCGAGAAGCGCGGCCTCTGCTATTCAGTCGGCGCCTCCTCCGCACTTGGTCGCGACCGCGGATTGGTGCAGGTCTACGCCGGAAGCACCCACGAACGCGCCCCGCGCACCTTGGAATGCATCATGCACGAACTGGAGCGATTCGAGCAGGGAATCACCGCCGATGAGTTCCGCGATGCCCTGGTGGGAGCCAAGGCAGGCCTGATCATGAGTGGTGAAAGTTCCAGCGCTCGCGCGGCCACCATTGCGTCACAATTGTGGCGTCTTGGGGAGGCCATGGACCTGGCACAGAGCGCGGCGGAGTTTGATCGACTGACTCTTGCCGGCGTCAACGAGTACATCGCACGCGACATGGGCGCCGCATGGCGCGCCGGCCGAACGCAGGTGACGGTTGCGCCACGGTTGGTGGGATGAGTGCGCGTGAGTGCAGATGAGCCTGCATGCGCAGGGATTTGCAAGCAAGCTGATTGAGTTAAACGCGATCGCTCGGTTCAATCACCGTGTACTGATCAAGGTTCAGTACGGTGATCTCGCCGTCGTCCTTTTGAATCTCCAAACGATCAAGCCAGAGGCGATCGTGCTGACTGTGCGCAAACCAACTCCCAGTTTCGGACTGGCGGTAACGAAGCACCGTGCCCTCAATGGTGGTGGTGCTGACGTGGCGCACCGCGGGGAGCTGCTGGGTGACCCGGATGCGTGTTCCGGCGGGGAATGCTGACATTTCAAGGGACATGGACTGCGCAGTATAGGAACCTGCTGCCGTCACGCGCCCACCGCGCGCGCGCGAATTCGCCATTGGCTCAAGACCACGCCTGCAAACATCAAGGCGCAGCCGGCCAGTTTCCAACGCGTCATTGGCGAGCCCAGGCTCGTCCACCCGGCCACCAGAAAGACTGCCTCGGCCAGCGCCGCAAACACGCTCTCCAAGCTCAACAGGATGGCGGCGTGCGCGGGTGGCGCGCTGCCCTGTGCCACGGTCTGCAATGTGAATGCAATGCATGTCGAGAGGAGCGCGGCAAAGGCGAGCGGCCACGCCACTGCTTGCAACGCTCCCAGTTCAAAGACCTCGCGCGCGCCCCATGTCTCGGTGGGCCAGCCATGCGCAATGACCTGTGATGCAAGCAATGCGGTGGCGCCCGTCACCGCAAATTGAATCACGCTGATGACGAACGGGTCAATGTCCGGGGCCGCCCACCCGATGATCTGCACATGGAAACTCCATGCGAGCGCGCATGCCAATACCCACACATCGCCTTCGTTGATAGAAATTCCAGTGGCGCTGCCTGATGGGTCATAGAGGCTCAGATAGAAGAGTCCGGCCACCGCCAAGATGGCGCCTATCCATACGTTCCAGCGGACTCGCTGCCCAACAAAGAGGCCGAGCATTGGCACAATGATCACGTACAGCCCAGTGATGAACCCCGCGTTACTCACGCTGGTGGAATGCATTCCCACCTGTTGCAAGGTGCTGCCAAGCGCCATGGCGCATCCGGCGAGGCAACCACCAAGCAATGCGCTGCGACGGGCCCTCCCGGAGGCAATGCGTCGAAAGCGTGGCAGTGCGATTGGCAGCAGAATGGCTGCACCGATCGAAAAGCGAATGCCCGTGAAGAGCAGTGGCCCCATGTGTTCGGTGGCAAATTTCTGCGCAACAAAGGTAACGCCCCAGATCAATGCTGCCGTCAGAAGGAGCGAATCAGCAGCGAATATCCCCAGTCGGCGCGGCGCCGGCAGGGATGCAGCGTTGGTCATCGCGCGGTCTCCGGCCAGCGCACCTCGCGCGAGGCCGTCATCCGCGATCCATCAACGCCTTCAAAGGTGGCCTGCAACACCACTATGCGTCCTGGTAGCGGATCGATAGAGAGTGGAATTTGCATCGAGTAGGACTCGGTCACTGAATCCCAGGCGCGGGCGTGACCGCCAACGCCGGCCAGGTCGGCGGACTGACGCCCAATTTCATTGCTATCAAAGCGCACCACCACGGCCAGTTGACCGACGGCCTTGGTCTCGTCGCGGTCACTGTCGAAGAACTCAATGCGCGCGTCAATCATGGATCCGCGCCCGGCGCGAGCCACCATTGGCGTTGACAGCGCGCTGACTTCCATCTTCTCCGCACGCCAGCGCCAGGTGGCCCCGGCGCCCGCACTTGCAACATCCTGGCCGGCGTGTTCGCCGCATGCACTGAGCATGAGGGTCGCAACAGCAAGCAGCACGGAGAGTCTGGGAGGCATGGAGAGCGTCGAGAGCGTGGAGAGCGTGGAGAGCGTGGGGAGCATGGGGAGCATGGGATCCAAGGGGTTCAGCGAAGGAGGAAGATAGTCGCTGCGATGATGCTTGTATCATGCTTCGTCATGCGCGCCACCCTGATCTCAACGTGCTGCATCACCCTCGCACTCGCCGGTTGCGCAAGCACCGAGCAGCCAACTGAGCCATCGGTGGCCACCGAAGGCGCCGAAACATCGGGCGCTGCGTCGGTTTCTGGGGTGCCCGGTGACTCTGGTGCTGCCACTGCAGCCGCAGAGCCAGCGGATGAGCTCGCCACGGCCGTGGAGCGGCCTGCCGCAGCGCCGAAGCAGATGACCGCCGACACGCCGACCGCCGTTGCGCAAAGCCCAACCGATACGCGCCCAACGCGCGATGGACAAGCGCATCGTTGGGAACTGCGGGCGTTCAGTGGCGACCGCATTGAGGTCTTCATGGATTCGCAGCCTGTTCCGCCGGACCACGTGGTGCGCAAGGGAAATCATGTGGCGGTGATCAATGACCAAGGCACAGTGATTGAACGTCTTGATATTCCAGATACCTGGACACCAGAACACGGAACGAAAGTTGATGCGCCGGGCGTCTACCACACGCGCGATGGTGCCACCTTGACCGCGCCAAAGGCAATGCTTGGTGGTCGACTCGAAGCAGTACCGCCGGCGACTCTTGCGCATCTTCATGCTGAACACACCACGCCTTCCGGCGCGGAATGCGCCTATGTGGCGCAAGTCATCCCTGGCCTTGCGCTTGAGCAAGCCGGCGTCATGCCGCACGATGTCATCGTGGCCATTAATGGATCAAACAACGCTTCACCGGAAGCCATTCGCGCAGTGGTTCGCGCCGCTGCGCCAGGCGAACATGTGAAGTTCATGGTCGTTCGCGCCGGCCAAACGCGCGAAGCAGATGTCACGCTCATTCCATGGGAAGCAAAGCACATGTTGCGCGCCGTTGGGCAAGTGGACGCGGTGGCTCCAGCCAGTGCATCAAGTGCGCCGGGGCCTGACTCTGCTGCAGCAACGGCCAGTGCGGCAGCGACGGCTGCCGCCGCCAAGGCATCAGCGAACGCTGCAAGCAGTGCTGCGGCGGCGAAGGCGGCTGCCGCCGCGGATCCGGCAACGCAAGATGAATTGTCCAGGGCGCGCGCGCGCATCACGGACCTCGAGCGAAGAATGCAGGCTGACGAAGCGGTTCGTCGCGCCATTCGACCGCAACCAATGCCCGCGCCAACCAGCGGCGCAACCCCTGCGGGTTCGGACGCGAAGCCTGCGGGTACTGCGGGTACTGCTCCGGCTGCGGGTGCCGCAGGTGCCGCGCCGGCTGCCGCTACGCCCCCGAGCGTCTAACGGATCGCGGCCAAAAAGATGTGCGGCGGACGCTGCAAGAGCGTCCATATTGGCTTTATCGGCATCGAACAGCGGCTTCCGCCTACGGCATGCCCGCGCTAGAATCTTCGGTTCACGATTTGGGAATTGGTGTAACGGTAGCACAACTGACTCTGACTCAGTTTGTCTAGGTTCGAATCCTAGATTCCCAGTTTGACTCTTTGAGTGCACACCGAACGCCCGGTTCATCGCCGGGCGATTTCGTTTTTACTGGCGAACCTCACCGGCTGCCATTGGTTCAAAGGCAATGGAGCGAACCCCGTCCGACCAGATGGGCGCCGCACCTGACGATGGACGAAACCATGTCACGAAGTCAATGGCCGTGCCATCAATGCGATCATTGCCGCCATCATCAAGGAGCGAAACTTGGAATCGATATCCCTCACCGATCAGGCTGCGAAATCTGCCCAGATCAAGATCGCGCGTGGGAATACTCCAGACATGAATTGGGTGATCGCCCGGCGCTGTTGCCGAACCCGCGGTGCCCATGCGATACGCCGCGACATTCAAAGTGCCCTCGCGCCAAATGGGCGTTGGGTACGGCCGCGCAAAGAGGTAGAGCTCAATACTGAGGCGATCAGGGCGACCGTTGGCGTCGCTATCGGTTGGTTTCGGTGCATACAAGACGCTCATCGCGTTGACCGCCACGCCCTCCGGGGCCGTCTGTGGAACGCGCGCGCGCGGCGGCATGGGACGTCCGTCCGATGTTTCCTTGGAAACCGTCTCGCAACCCGTAAGACTCAGCAACGCACCGAGCGCAAGGCAGATGTATGGCGAAGAATTCATGGTGCCTTTGGTGTAATCGGATCAGTCGGTGACGGAGGTTCTGCGCTTGGTGCTGGCAACTTGGGACCAATAGTGATGCTGCCGTTGGCTTGCTTGGTGGTGACTTGATCGCCAGGCTCTGAGGTCACGGGCATGATCAGCGTGGAGTCGCCGTTCGTTGGCATCGGCGCGTCGCCATCGGCGGCTGGACCCTCGGAAGGCGCGCCGATCGGATCAACCCACTCGCCCTTGTCGTTGTACCTGCCCTGTGTGCCCTTGAGTTCAGCCTTACGAATCTGTTCCTTGAGGCCAGGCTGCAAGGACATACGACCAACGGCCTCCTCGGTGACCTGCTGCATGCGCTGCGGCGTGCGCACCACGTGCGGTCGCAAGACAATCAGCAGTTCCGTCTTGGCGGTTGTCTCGGTCTTTTGCCGGAACGCCAGCCCAATGATGGGGATATCGCCAAGGATTGGAATCTTGCGGTCCGAGCGCTCGTAGCGATCATTGATGAGGCCGCCGATGACTACGGTTTCTCCGTCACGGACGGTGACGGTGGTGTTGGCACGTCGTCGCTCAATGATCGGGCTGCGGAAATTTTCCGAAATGTCCACCGTCTGCTTACTGAGTCGACTGATTTCTGGCTCCACTGCCATCTTCACAAATCCATCGGGATTGATCGATGGCGTGACCTCCAGAATGACGCCCACTTCTTCTGCACTGACTGCGCTCTGCTGTCCGGCCGCACTGACGGTGACTGCATCAGGAACTCGAATGGTTTCACCAACCTGAATGCGCCCGCGCGTGTTGTTCGCCACCATGACGCTTGGGTTTGAAAGCATCTGCACGCGGTTCTGTGATGCCAATGCGTTGATCAACAAATCAAAGTCTGGTCCGCCCACGGCAATGTTGGGAATACCGATACCGGAGAACAGTGCTGGTGCAAGACCAACCAACCCAGGGGCTTTCGGCTGCAACGTGCCAAATCCGGTCTTATTGAGGCCAAATCCGCCCGCCGAGTAATAGCCATCGCCATAGTCGATGCGTGAGAATTCAATACCAATGTCCTCATTGTCGACCAGGGTCACTTCTGCCAGCATCACCTGGATCAACACTTGCGGCGGGTCAACGTCAAGCTCCTTGATGACACCCTTCAGCTTCTCCACGTAACGCGGGCTGCCGGTCAGCAGCACCGAGTTTGACTTCTGATCGCCGACAACGGTGACCTGCGCGTCAAGGAGACGACTGGAGGCAGCTTGCCGATTATTTCCGTACACCTCCAGCAGTTTGTTGCGCTCGCCGTCCGCAAATTTGGTGAGCGTCTCTGCCACCTCAACAGCGGTGGCGTTCTTCAGATGAACAATATGCTGATCGCGATTACCAAATTGATCCGTGTCCAGCTCCTTCACTACCTTCTCCACTGCGCTCAGATAGTTCGGGGTGCCGCTCACTAGCAAACTATTCGTGCGCGGATCAACAGTAATGGAGAGCTCTTGGCGCTCATCAGGCACCATGTTCAGTTCCAGGCCAGCGATGGTGGTGGAACGTCCGGCGTTCTCTGGAGCAGTCCCGGGCGTAGCGCCATCTGCAGACGGTGGAGTTCCGCCATCGCGCGGCTTCAGGACGTACAAATTCCCCTGCTTTTTCAAGCGGAACAGTTCGTTCAGAATTTCCAAGATGCTCTCTGCTTCGGCATGAGCCATGCGGATCACCCGCACATTCTGAGCGGAACTGTCGTCGTGATCAAGGTCCTCGATCATCTTCTCAACCAAGTCCATGGAGTCCTTGGGCGCACGAACGATCACCGTGTTGGAGCGAATGTCGGGAGTCAGACTGATGGACTGCCGTACCGCGGCGTTGATTTCCATTTCCGCGCTCTCGGTATCGACGCCAGGCATTTGTTTGAGGTAGCGAACAATGGTTGCCTGCTGAGTACCGCGTGATGCCAGCGAATTTCCGGAGAGAACGCTGTCAATCAGACTGATCAGCTCCAGCACGTTGGCGCTCTTCAGTTGGATGTACTTAATCTCCACCACCTCCAGTGGCTTAGTGGCTTCTAGCTCGGCAACAATCTTGCTCATGGTGGTGATGTCAGAACCCGCACCTGAAAGAATCACGGCATTGGTTCGGCTGTCGACGATCGCGCGCACGCTGTCGTTGCCGCGGCGACGGTTTTCCTCGCGGATGTACATGTTCTCAAGCAACTGCACGATGTCGGTGGCGCGGCTCTTCTTCAACTGGATTGTCTGGAAGTCACGGGTAAGCGCGCTGTCATTTCCCACTGATTTCAGGCTATCGATTAACTGTTTGATGATCTCCGCGTTCTCGTGGCTTGAAGCAACGATCAACGTATTGGTGGCAAGGTCGCTCTCGATAGAGATACGGTCCGATGGACGCGCCGTGTCTCCCAGAGTGGCCATGCGTTCACGCATCACCGTCTGCAAGCGCGGGGCAATAGTTTCCACACGAACACCTTGGACCGGGATGACATGCAGGGCAACCGCTGGGTCCGTTGGCTGCTCCTCGATACGCGCCACTAGGCTTTCGATGTCCTTGAAATCGGGTTCCGTTGCGGCAATTAGCAAGCAGTTCGAACGCGGGTCGGTCATCACCAAGGGACGTGCACGCTTGGCCACGGTTTGCGGCATGTCTGCATAACGGCGGTCCATGATTTGATTGACGGCGGTCGCAACGCGATCAAGGTTGCCGCGCTTCATCGGCAATACATGGAGCGGGGCGACATCAGTCCGCTCCAAGGTGTCAAGCTGCGCAACAATTCCCTTGATGACATCAAACGCATCGGCGCCGCCGGATACTAGGAGCGCATTGGCTTGTTCGTCAGCCAGAATGGTCACTTTCTGTAAGTCAGCGGCGCGTGGCTCCGCAGCACGCACGCGTTCGAGGCGCGAATCCATGAGTTGCTGAATGAGCGGGGCCAAACGTGTGGCGCTCGCGTGGGTCAATTGCACCAGTTTGAGTTCGCGCAGATCAGCGGGGATTTCTCGGTCGAGTTGCTTCAAGAGTTCCTCAAGCACTGAGAAGCTTCGCTGTGAAGTACTCACCACCAACGTGTTGGTGCGGTCATCAGCCACCATCCGCACTTTGTCTTCGGGGCGAAAGTTCTTCTGTTGCGCTTGGGCATTGAAGAACTGTTCCAGTCGCTGCGAAACCGCCGTGGCGCCCGCGCGAGCCAATGGATAACTACGAACTGCTGAGGCCGCCGACGCATCGGTGGTATCCAGCCGCTGTTGCATCGCTTCCACCAACGCCACTGCTTCGTCGCGACCAGCAACGATCACGGTATTGGTGCGCTCTACCACGGTGAGCGCAAAGTCATCGGCGAGCGCGGTTCCAACATCGCCCTGTGGCGCGCCAGTGAGTGTCGTGCCAGGAATCTTTCCAAGCGCTTTACCCTGCGCGAAGAGTTCGCGAACCACCTTGGCGAATTCTTCCGCGTCAATGTTCCGCATCGGCAGAATCCGCATGGTGACTGAGCCGGTCATCGGCACGTCATCAAGCATGGCAATCAGTTCGCGTGCCGCTTCTACATTTTCCTTGGCGCCCGTCACCATGATCGAATTGGTCTTCTCGTCAGCCACCAGTTTGAGCGGCTTGGTGAGGTCCAACATCAAGTCCGCGGTCAGTACGCCGCTGCGACGAATTCGCAAACGCCGCACTTGCTCCTGCAACGCTTTGGCAAGGCTATTGGCTCCAGGCGTTGCAGCGGCATCAATCATCTTCTGCAGCGAAGCTGCCACGGCAGGCGCTGCCGCCTTACTGAGGCGCACTAATTCGCCTTCGCTCTGTGCCCAAGTTGGCTCGGTGTCGATGCCGGCGACAAGATCTGCGATCAATGCGCGATCTTCGGGCAGCGCTGCGATCGCCAATGAATTTCGCCCAGGCACAGGAAAGACTTTCACTGGTCCACGAACAACTCGGCCTTTCGGGTCGGTGGCGCCAGCCGAGGTCAGCCCAAGACCGTTGACTGTTTGCGCGGCGGCATCGGCGGAAAGGTGCTTCAACTCCACCATAAAGAGCGAACCGCTTGCTTCTGGGCGCATGCCCTGCAGCGTCGCAGCCAGCGCGGCCATGTCTTGGTAGTCCCTGTCATCCGCACGAATGATGATGGTGCCAGCTGTCTCGTCCGGGACGATGCGCGGCGAATGAATTCCGCGTGGTTGGCCATCCGCGGGCGCAAATACCGTGCGAAGCGCTGCCGCAATCTGCGTGGGGCTGTGGCCTTGAAGTACAGGAATGAGACGTGGCGCGGGCAGGTCAGCTGTTTGCTCTGCATCCAATTGCTGAACGATGGCCTCAATCTTGCCAAGGTTCTTGCGGCTTGCACTGACAATCACGGAGTTGGTCCCAGCATCCGCCACCGCACTTATCCAACTCTCGCCCTTGACGAGATACGCCGGAGCCTGTCGCATCGGTCGGCCATCTGGTCCAACGGGTGCTGTCTGCTGCCGCTCTTGCGGATCGCCCTTGAATGCCGTGTTGATAGCAGTTGCCACGCTGGTTGCCTGCGCGTACCGCAACGAGAAGACCCGTAGTTGCAAGTTGGAGTCGTAGTCTTCGCTGTCAAGCTTGTTGATCATGGAACGCAAGCCGTCCCATTCCTCTTTCGGAGCACTCACTACCAGCGAGTTTGTGGCTGTGTCAGTCACGATCCGCACCGCGCGGCGACCTGGGGTCTCCGCATCAACCGCATCAGGGCCATAGAAGTAGCCGAGTGCCTCGCGAACCTTTTGCGCTTCTGCGTGCTTCAAAGTCAGGAATTCAGTGGTTCGAACCACATCGGATGGCCGGTCGAGTTCTGCCAAGAGTTGCGTGGCGGTTGCAATCTGGTCTGCACTGCCTGCCACAATCAAGCGGTTGCTGGCGCGGTCGGCATCGAGGCGAACTCCCTGAGCATCGCTTCGGGCCGACAACAGCTGCCGAAGTGTCCACACCAATTCATCTGCTTGCGCATGTGCAAGAACGAAAGTCTTCACCTGAACGTCCGCGGCGGGCGAACCGGTGTCAAGCTTGGAAACCAACTCCTCGACTTCCAGAAGTGCTGTTGGAGAGGCGGTGACCATCAGCGTGTTGGTACGTTCGTCGGCACTAAATTGCGGTGCGGCGAGCGGGTTAGCGCCGCGGCGGCTACCGAACAATTGCTGCAGCGTGCTCGCCAACTTCACCGCGCGGGCTTGTGAAAGAGTGAACGTGCGAAGGACTGGTTTGTTGGTGGGCTCGGTGCCCTTCGCGCCAGCCACGATCTTTGCAGTGGCATCAAGAATCTGATCGATGTCGCGCTCGGGTGCAGAAATCACCAGCGTTCCACCTTGCGGATCAGCAACCACTGACGAGCGGCGGGCGATGTCACCAATGCGCCCACCCGCGGGGGTCATCACTGCAACCGTTTGCAGCACCACCTCGCGAAGCGCTGCTGTATCGGCACCAGCAGGAAGCTGCACCACGCGGACCACGCTTCCGGCCGGCGCAATGGACTGCTGCGCCTGCTGAGCAAGTCGCTGCGCGCGCTCCACCGCGCGCTTGGAGCCAACGATCACCAAACTGTTGGTCTTTGGATCGACCGTGATGGTGACACGGCTGTCATCATCTTGGTCGATCGTTGCCGCCTGATTCATTCCGCCGCTCGACTGCGCAAGCGCCGTGGCAAGAAGCGCTGCTGCAAATCGCGGCGCGCGCGGAGTGGCTTGCGAGCGCGCGTTCGGCTGTGGAAGCGGAGCAGCGCGCGGCGCTGGAGTGCTTGGATTCGTCGTTGCGGGGGCGGGGGCAACCGGGGAAACCACAGCGGGGGCAACTGGCTTTGCTGTGGGGTAAGACGCTGGCGCCGAAGGGCGCGCCGCAGCGGGCGCGGGTGCAGCGGAAGCTGGCGGCGTGGCTGCTGGCGCGGAAGCGGGCGCACCAGTGGAGGCAGGCTTGGCCTGCTGTGCGCGCTTCATCAACTCTTCCATCGTTACTACTTCAGCGCCGCTGCCGCCTTCGCGATTCAATGATCGCTCCAACATGCGTGCGAGCTCTGAGGCATCCCCGCGTGATGGATCAATGGCGACCGTGCGCATCTCCCGGCCAGAGACGCCTGCTGCGGCGTCTACCTGCTCAATCACGCCTTCAATCTGCGTGTGTTGCGCTTCGGTAGCCCGGACAATCAAGCTGTTCGAGCTGGCATTGACGGTGACCAATGGCGCAGCAGCGCCCGATGGGTCGTTGGCAAACATCTGCGTGATCGTCTGTGCAATTTCTGCGGCTTCGGCGTTTCGCAGCGTGACCACGCGCACTTCTGGCGCGCCACCTTGCGGCACTGATTCTGCGTCAAGCTGTGCCACCATCTGATCCGCTGTTTCCAACACGGCGGGCGGGCCGCTGATGATCACCGCATTCAGTCGCGTATCAGCAGCAACACGTACCGGTGCCCGATCAATACCGCGGCGCAAGTACTCCTGGCGAAGACTCTGCGGCATATCACGCAGGCTCATCATGGCGCGGTCGGAGAGCAGTTTCTCCACCAGTGGTGCCAATGTTTCCGCGCGTGCATGCTTCAGCATCACCGTCTTTACTTGCGCAGTATCCGCTGTCCCATTCTTATCAAGCGGATCGATCAGTTTCTCGATAGCGTCAAGATCCGGGGCGATTCCAGTGAGAATCAGCGCGTTGGAGCCAGTCGCCGGAACAATGGAAACCTTCATCGGATCCTGAGTTGCCGGACTTGGCATCGCCGCCGACGCCTGCTGCAACGCAGGTGCTAGTTGATTGGCATCGGCGAATGTCAGCGCGTGCACGCGGACCTGTTGCGTGTCGGCACCAGCGACCGCTGGAGCTGCATCCAGTTGTGCTACCAGTTGGTCAGCCACTGCAATCAATGAATCCGGTGCGCTGACAATCAATGTTCCAGTACGACGATCGCTGGTCACTTCTACTTGGCTTTCGCCACCAGGAATGTCGCGCCGAGCGCGGGTCGTGAGCACTTGCTTGAGGAGCGAGCTGACCTGGTCGGTACGGCCACTCTTCAGAACGTACGTCTTGAAGCCTGCAGCGGGCACACCCTGCAATTCCTTGACCACGGCATCAACCTTGGAGAATGCCGCTTCATCGCCAGTGACAATCAGCGTTCGGCTCGCAGACTCCACTTGCACGGTGACTTCTGGGCTCTTGCGACCGGCAACCGATGGCGCGGCCAACGCGCCACTCTGCGCAAGACCACGGATACTCGCAGCAATCTTGTCGAGGTCGCCGCGATCAATACGCCACGTGCGTACACCTGCTTGTGGCGGCGCTTCAATGCGGTCAAGTTGTGCAACGATTGCTTCAAACTGCGCTTTGCGATCGCCTGGGCACTCAACAATCACTGTGTTGGTAGCGGCATCAGCGCTGATGAAGATGTCCTTCTGCTTCTGCAAGTGCGGAAGTGGACGACCGCGCGCATCAAGCGGCATCGGCGGTTGCGGATAAAGCTTGTCGAGCGCAGCCGCTACTTCCACCGCACGACCAACGCGCAACGGAATGATTACTGTCTCGCGCTGGCCATCCTTCTCTCCGCTGCGATTGACGCTCTCGATAAATTCGCGAATCTCCGGGAACACCTCTTCGTGAGCAGTCACGATCAGTGTGTTAGTAGCAGTGTCCGCGTCAACACGAACTGGCTTCTCGCGGCGCAGATCTGCCGGACGTTGGTCGTAACGTGCCGTCAACAATTGCGCCATTTGGCTTGCATCCGCAGCACGTACCTGCAGCAGCCGCAGGGGCGGGAGTTGGCCAGGGGTCACGGTGTCAAGCTGCCGGATGACCTCTTCGACCGCTGCAAGTTGCGCGGACTCGCCCACAATCCACAGCGAATTGGTCTGTTCGATCGGTTCAATCGTTGGCGGCGTGAACGGGTGCGATGGATCGTCCACCTGTGTCTTGGCAACCAAGTCACGCACCGATGTTGCCAGTTCAGACGCCTTTGCCTGGCGCACTGCCACCATGCGCCCGGTACGGTCCGCGCGGTCCAGCGTGGCCACCAGCGTGGCAATGGATTTCAATTGCTCTTCAGTGCCGGTGACACTCAACTGGCGAAGCGTGTCGATTCCTTCAATCTGCGGCTCGGAATACTGCGTGCCATCCTTGGGAGTCAGGATCTGCTTCGCCATCTGCTGCAGTGCTGGTGCTACCTTGGTCGCCTGCGCGTACTTCAGTTCAAACACGCGAGTGGAGCGCTCGACCACCGTCGCTTGCTCGGCTAATTTCAGCGCCTGTTCAAAGCGAGCGATTGCTGCTTGGGTTCCAGCAACGGTCAAAGTGCGGCCATCGCTCGCAACATCAATGTCAAGCGCGCCTTCTGGACTCCGTGGATCGCGCTCCGAAGCAAGAATGCGCTTGGCGGCGGCGATGGCGTCGGCGGGCTTGGCTGCCTGAACCTTCAGCACCTGCGTGCGACGTTCAATGCGACCGGCTTGATCAAGAATCTCAACGATGCGGCGCACTTGGTCGCTCTCGCTGGAAAGTGCGCTGACAATGACGCTGCGGCCATCGGGACCAGCGGCAATCGTTACCACTTTTCGCTGCGCGGCGGTTTGCAGATCACGGATTTGCGGAATGATGCTGGTGGCATCGGCGTTACGCAGCGGAATCAGCGTGACGGTCTGCGGATCAATGTCATCAACGCGCGCGCTGCCCGGGACGCGGCGATCACCATCGAGCGCTTCGATCAATGCGGCACCTTCGGCAACGCTTTGCGATGGTCCAACAATCGCTAGTTTGCCAACTTCATCCATCGCCAACACCGTGGGCTTCACTTCCTTGGGAAGCGTTGCGTACAGCTCGTCGAGGCGCAACTTGGCCTCGGTAGGAGTCACGCCGCGAAGCATGACGGTTCGCACGCTACGCGTCACCGCTGCGGGTGCGCCGGGCGCCCCAGCAGCGGCCGATCCACCAGACGGAACGTCAAGTAGTTCAATGACGTCAGCAAGTTGCAACAAACGCGATCGAACCCCGCGTGCGACGATCGCATTGGTGCGCTCGTCAGCGGTCATCGAGAGACCTTCCATCTTGCTCTCTTCGATCTTGGTTTTCTTGCCGTCCGCGCCGATTACATACTCAACCTGTCGTTGCCCAATGAGTGATGAAAGGCTGGCGATCAGTGTGTTCGCCTTGGCGTGTCGGAGCGGGTAGAAGCGCACTTCATTGTCTGGCTCGGCATGATCAATCGATTCGATCATCTTGAGCATGCGTCGCACTTGACCCGCAGTTTCCACAAGAATCAATGAGTTTTGTGCTTCGAGCGCAGTGACGGATCCGTACGTGCCAACCAGATTGGCCAACTGCGTGGAAATCGGGCCAACCCGTGCGGTCTTCAACGGAAGCATGAGCGTGACAATGGTGTCATCAGTCACGGTTGCGGGAAGTTCATTCACAAACGTAGGAATGTTCTCCCGCTTCATGTCTGCAAGCTTCTGCAAGTACAGCTTGTCTTTCTCAACCCGCAACATGACATTCTGTGTTTGCAGAAGTTGATTGAGTGTGGAGAGCGCTTCCGGCAGCGTGTACGCGCGCGCGCTGATGTAGTCCACCGATCCCTTGGGAACTTCAGTCTCGCGCACGATTGGCAAGCTGGTAGTGCGACTGAAATAGTCAAGAATCTGGTCCCATGACTGACCCTTGAACGCGAAGCGAATGCCGCCAGATGTTGGTGCTGGCGCATCCTGCATGGTGGACGCCGCTGGATCCGCTGCGGTGTTGGCCACGTTGCTGGTGTGCGCTGCAACTACCGGCGTAGAGAGCGCGGTGGCAGAGACTGCAAGGACTGCAAGAACCTCTGGAATCATTCGGCTGGCGTTCGATATCTTCGTATTCATGTGTCGTGTCCTGCTCACGGCGCTTCAAGCGCGCGGGCCTCCAGACTTTCTCCAACGCGCACGCGATACGTCGCGCCGCCCGCCACTATCCGCGCTGAATCGGCATCAAGGCCAATGAACGCAAACTCCGCAATCGATTCATTGACACGCAGCACGCGTGTCTCGCCGTTGCCGGCATTCTTGAAATACGCCTCCGTGCCCGCCGGTCCATCAACCACGCCGGTGAGAAGCCATAGTCCGTATGGAAATCCGCCCGGAATCTCAGGCTCCGTTGCAGTGGTTGCGCCGGGAATCTCGGTCGTTGCCGCAGCCGCCCCCAGGGACGTTGCAGGCGCCGTCACCAGCGTGTTCGCTCCAGAGCCTATTGCTGATGGAACACGGAAGGGGTTTCGTGCAGCCAGCGCTGCGTACTTTGAAAATCCAGCGAGTGCTTCCGCGGTTGGAGCACCGGGCAGCGACGCTGGCTCATGGCCTGGAACAAATGCGGTACTCAGGCGAATGGTCACTCGCATGCGACCGCCATCTTTGATCGGGTCAAACTTGATGGCTTCCACGCGCTTCAACATTGGATCGACGGTGATTCGGTACACCAAACGAAGCACTTGATCAACAGCGCCTTCGCCGGAGATGGTGGCGCGTAATTCCACAAAGTCAGGCTCATCGCGCATGGATCGTGGAAGTGCCAGGCGCACAAATTCTTGACGAGCTGGTGACTTGCGCTCCACTGCCGCGCCGGTGGCAACCATGAGATCGCGCACACCGGTCTCTTCCGCAATGCGATTCAGCCGTGCTCGCAACGCCGTGTCAACTGCATCTGTTCGCTCGCCAAGTGATCGACTCACTGCGGCGGAGATCCGGCGGTCAATCTCCGGACGTCGATCGCGCTCTTCACGAACGCTGCGCAAGAACTCACTCGTGCGGGCAATGTCAGCCTCGGCGCCGGCACGATCAAATCCAGAGAAGGAGGTCAAGCGCCCGCCGTGAATCATCCAACCGAGCGCTCCGGCCATCAGCGCCGCACCGGTCCACGAAAGCGGCACGCGCAGACGAACCGGCACCAGCGCCGTGAGGCGTTCACCCCATGCAGCTACGGTTGATTTGGAGGTTTCTGTGCTGCTCATCGCACACCTCGGCGGCTTGATACTGCGGCGCTGGCGGGTCGCTGCACGGGTGGGCCGTCCAGCGAATCGATCACCATTTCCACAGCCACTGGCAGACGGCGCCCCGCTTTACCCTCTGCGCTGGTAGGACGAACATTGAAATCACGCTTCGAAACCAATGATTCCCGCAGCGCATCAGCAGTGGCACGATCGGCCGCTTCGGCATCGATGGCAATCCGAACTTCCGATGGAATCTTCATCGTTCCATCCTTGGCAACCGTGGCTTCGTCGGACAGTGCTTGGCCGTTCCAACCAGTCAGCACCACGCGCGATGCATCCGGTGCGAAACCGGCGATGTATGCCAGCGAGTCAAGCCACGGAAGATCCGCATTGGTCCACGCTTCAATGTGTCGCGCGCGCAGTTCGTCGCGCTTGAACTGCCGATGCTCAAGCAGCGCGCCTTCAGCCTTGGCGCGCAACTCGGTGCGACGCGCTTCAATGGTGCCCCGCTCCTTACGACCAATGGTCCAACCCATGGCGTACGCAATTCCAATGATCGCAACGACTGCATACAACTGCATGCGCCGACGCGCCGCCAAATCTGGCGCGCGACGCGGATTTGCCAAGTCAATGCGCTCACGCTTCCGAGCGCCCTCAAGGAGCAGCCCAACGAGCGGCCACGCCGCGCCAGGATCCACTGTGCATGTCACGTCCGGATGTGCAGCCAAGTGCGAAACCGGAAGACCGGCGTCGCCAGCAAGCGCCACTACTACACGTGCAGCCACGATTGTTGGACCAATCACGTCAATTGCAGCTGGCCGCTGATCAGGCTGCTGCAAGCGGAATCCACTCCAGGAGCGACGCGCTTCGGTCACGCTCGCATCGGCGTCCGGATCAACAACCGTCGCACCGCGCGTTGCGCGCAGTCCATCACGACCCGCAACTACCAGCTCAACGGCATCGCCGCACAGGTCGATGGCGGCATCAGGAGCATCATTGTTGTCCACGCGCGCATCAACTGCCGGCAGCGTTTCTAACAGGTACGCGGTTCCGAATGTGCGCGGTGCAATCCGCTCAACAGCAACGCCAGCAGCAACGGCCATCGCTCGCACGGCGGCAATCTCTTTCGCCGAAGCAGCCACAGCCCATGCCTCCGCACCGATCGGAACGAAATCAACCACTGCATCAGCAGAGACCGCGGCTTCGCGCAGCATGGCTAGTCGAACCATTCCGGCAATTTCGTCGCGCTCGGCGCCAGGCAAGACCAATCGCTTAAACGACAATCGATCGCGAACAATCGTCCAGGTGGCGCGGTCGGTGGTAATACCCGCGTTCCGGAGTGCGAGCGAGACAAACGCGCCGCGTACGGCGTCGGTGCCGTTAATAACTTCCGTTGGCAATTCAATATCCACGCACCGCGCCACAGTGGCACGGCCGCGTTCTACGACTGCCTCCACCGCGCGGAGGCGTCGGTGTCCAAGATCGATCGCTACCTGTGATTTCACTGGTATTTACGGACTCGAATCGCTACGGCGGCGCCATCGTCCCGACAGCCCACCTGTCGAAGAACCCGATGCCGTCGCCTGCTCCTCGTCCTTACCGGATTCCCGCGCACGGGATGCAACTCCGGCGGGATCTGGCGGTACATCTTTGTCGTCCCACCTCATGGTGCGGAACCGTTGTGGCGTGGACGCCCATTGCTCCTTACGACGCGCGCGCTCTTCAGCGTCGCGCGCTTCGCGTCGTTCGCGTTCTTGTTCGCCGAGCGACTTCCATTCTTTCGATCGCGATTCTCGGTCGTCCCGTTCGCGGTCCGAAAGTGTTTTCCACTTCCCAGAACGATCTTCGCGATCGGCGCGCTCGCGATCGGCAAGCGTGCTCCAACTTCGCGAATTCGCCTCACGCGACTGTTTCTCACGATCAGCCAACGTCGTCCATGGCCGCGCCTCAGGTGCTGGCTCGCCGGCCGGTTTCCACGCACCCTGTGCATCGCGCTCGCGCTGCGCAGCTTGGCGTTGTTCGTTCTCCGCTCGACGCGCCGCATCGGCGGTACGCACCGCATCCGCGGCAGGTGATCGCCACGGACGCTTCGCTGGTGGCTCACCCGCGTCACCTGTTGAACCAGCGCCCGCTCCGTCATCATCAGATTGATCGGCAGCACTATCAATCATGGGGTCGCTGCCAGAGTCGGTAATTGCCTGATTTTCTCGGGCTGATTGCATGGCGTCACTGGTGATCGCAACTTCACTTTCAAGTTCGTCATCAACCATTGCGTCCGTAGCAACACTGCCGCGCTCGCCGCGCGTCGCTTGTTCAGTTCGTTCCTGTTCTGCCAGTGCAGAGGCAATGGGGAGCAACGTGCAATCACGAATGCTTGCAAAGCGCGGTGGATCTTCCGCAAGGTCAATGACCACTTCCCACACTTCAATACCGCGCATGGCACTGCCCTCTTGCAGCCCATCAACAACGCCAGTGGCAACCCGCGTTCGCCACAACCAACTGCGCGCACATATGAATGGAGCAATCGCCTCAAATTCCTCCGGCGTCAATGCGCCCGAAGTCACTGGCCATGCCAATTGCGCGCGCTCACCCGCCGCAAGCGATGCACGCGCTTGAATCATCTTGGCTGCCAGTTCTGTACCAACCGATGGAATGGCACGAAGCACTTCCTCAGGCGCGTTGGCAATATCGATCTGCCGACGTTCGACTGCTGAATCTCCCACGATCACTGCATCAAGCACTGCGCTCCACTTATCAACTGGAAGTTGCGAAAGGCGCATTGCTCGCACTAATTCGCCCTGATTTGCAGGGGTTTCTCCAGCAAGCGCACTGCGCATCCGCTCCGCGGTGCCGCCCACTGAATGTGCGTCGATCGCTGCCATTCCTTCGCTGCTCCATGCGCCAAGAGGCTGCCGCTGGATGATGGCGCCTGCCACACCACTACCAAGTGCACGCTGTGCGGAAAATGGCGTTGCAACATCCGCCACCGCCAACGTTCGAACCCGCGCCGGAATGGCACCGCGTGCACCTGACCCGGAATTGCTGTCCTGCAGTCGACGAACTCCCGCAGCAATTCCCGCAGCCACTGGACCGATCACCCGGTCGGCGGTTAAGCCGACTTCCGGTTGCACGATGGACTCGATGGCGTCCGCAGTTCCACCGCGTGCCACTGCGGCCGCGGCGGCTTTGGCATCAATCACTCCAGTGGCGGCGAGCACCGCAGGGTCAAGACCTGCAAGCGCAAACTTCGCGCACTCGGAAACCAAGCGCTCGCCGGACGGACCAACTGGCAATATCCGAGCTACTGCCTGAGCGCCGTCTGCTTCATAGAGCAACACTTCATCCGGCAATTCTGGAGTCTCGCCGTCTGCGATCGTTTGCCGCTGCGCCGAAAGGAGCGCGGCAACGGCTTGGCATCCGCTCCAGGCGATCGCGCGTTGTTGCGTTCGATCACGCATCGCTGCTAATCCAGCATGTTCTGCCTCCGCCGCGGCAAGTAGGCCACCAGCAACCAGCGCAGCAACTGCAAGCACTACCAGCACCGCCAGCATCACCACACCGCGTCTGGCGGCGCGTGCGCTTGAGCTTCGGATGCTTGGGTACACGATCATTGCCCAGCCTCCGGTATGAAGTCCGCGCCATCAGCGCCCGCTGCATCAGGAACCGCGATCGTTCGAACCCGATCCGGCGTTCCAAAGTTGTCTTCTTCCGATTGAGCGGCGGCCACTCCAAACCACAGCGCCACTTCAACGGCCTGCGGCAGCGAACCCGCGGAGAGTGAGTCGAATGAATCCGCCCATCCGCCCTGCGTCCAGTAGCGCACGCGCATGGCGCGCACCGTGGCGGGAAGCACGCTGGACGCTCCGCCGCGAGTGACGGTGATGTTTCCGGACGACTCCCCGATCTCCGTTGCAGAAAGTGCTGCAAACGCAGCGCGCGCCAGTTCGCGCACGCTGCCGCTGCCCGCATCGGTGCGCGACGAAAGAACCCGCACTGACCGATCTGTTCCGGTGACTCCTGAACCGAGCGGTCCGCCATCCACAACTGCTGTTTGCAATGCTGCTTCAAGCACGCTGTACAGCGCATCCGCTGACCGAGTCTGCGCGGCCGTGCGCGCCGAGAATTGCCGAGTACGCGTGAGATCCTCAACAAACATCGCCAGTGCGCCAAGCAGCAACATCAGCATGCCCACAGCAATCAGCGCTTCCAACAGCGTGAATCCACGCGCATTTCGGCGGCGATTCATCGGGAAACCTCCGGGCGCTCAGTGCCGCCGCCGCCATCGCCGCGCAGTAATTGCCGAAGTACCGCCAGGCGCGGTGGATCATTGGTCGCCTCGTCGCTGCGCCCATCGGGCTCCTCGTCATAGACCTCCACCACAGCGAGCGCCAATCCAGGGAAGTCGGAAGGCTCCATACGTGATTCCACTCGCAGTCCAGGCACCGCGCGATCATCTTGTGAGTCGTCAGAAATTCCTGCCTCCATGCGCGCCAACTGTGATCGCGCAACGTCCATCGCCAGTGACCTTCGTGCTGCGCGCGCGCCATCAGCGACAGCGCCATCAACAACACCAAGCACCACAATGCCGGCGAACGAGAAAACGGCGGTGGCAAGTAGCACTTCTAACAAGACGGAGCCGCGCTGCTTCATGGCGCACTCCTCCGCGACTGTGAGCCACCATCGCGCGAGCGATCGGCTGGCCCGGATTTGGCAACCGGCGCGGAGCTATCAATACGCCGCACTTCACCAAAGAGTGGGTCGATCGAAATCCGAGTCGACCGCGGTCCCGCTTGAATCCACAATTCGCGCACTGCCGCAGCACTTCCGTCCGGAAGAAATAGCGCAATTCGCTCGTCGCCTGCCGCGGTAGAAAATTCCGACCGCTCTGCTTCCGATGACGGCGCTTCGGTCCCGGCGTGCATTCCAAACTCCAGTGCGCGCGAAGCCCATGATTCCTCGATTGTTTGTTCGAATCCACCGTCGCCACCTGCTCCGCTTTCGCCCATAGAAGCGCCTGCATTTGCTCCGGAGCGATTGGCTACATCGGCAACCCGGCGTTCCATTTCCGCCTTGAGACGCTGCGCTTTTCGTGTTCCTCGCAGCGCGGACTCCATGCCATCGGCACCCGCAGCGCCCTCGGTACCGTCCTCGGCTTGTCGCAGTAAATCGACTGCTCGCACTTCAATGCGCGTGCCATCATTGGTCACAACCAATTCAACCACTGCGCCCTCGCGCTGCGCCCATGCACGCGCAGACATGGCTTGCGACATAGTGTCGTCAACCGTGCGTTCAAATGACTGACTATCAAGTAACTGCGTTCCGTACGGCAACACAATGGCTGACAACGCCACCAGCACGCCGATCACAATCAGCAGTTCGAGCAATGTAAATGCGCGGCGCGCGCGCATGGGAATCACCGCGGTGTCGCGGTGCCGCCGCCAGAAGAGGATCCGCTTCCAAAGTCGCCGAAGTCCGCATCCGCATTGCCTTTGCCCTTGGCAAGGGAAATATCGTCTTCGGTACCTTCTTGTCCATCCGGTCCGACCGACAGAATGTCAAAACCAACGGCCACACCTTCCGCTGGGAAGACATACACCCACTCATGCCCCCACATGTCCTTGGGCACTGCGGACTCCAAGTATGGACCCGCCCATCGACCAGCGGCATCGTCATCAAGCACGGACTTGTCCCACAACACCACCACGCCCTCTTCCTGCGTAGGCAAGCGCTTGACGTCATTCTTGAACATCATGATCGCCTTCTTGATTGCCTGCATCTGCACGGTCTGCGTGCCTTCGTACGCCTTGTCAGACTGTCCGCTCAAGTTGTAGAGGACAATTCCCCCCAAGGCCAGGAGGATGCCGATCACAATCAGCAGCTCAAGGATGGTGAAGGCGCGACGGTTGCGATGGCGGGTTGAAGTAGTTCGCATTGGGGTGGTGATCTCCTGCTCGGTGTGTTTACCGGGAAGCGTCCGGGGGGTTGCGGCGATGGCGTACCGGCGTGGATCTACCGTGATTTCTCACGAATCTGGTCCAAATATTGCTGCCAGTCTGCGGCGGTTTCCTCATCAGGCGCAAGCTCGATGGATTCTGTGATGTCCTTCGCGGCACCCGCAAGGTCGCCCAATTCCGCCTTGGCGATCCCGCGAATGAGAAGCGCCGAGCCGCGAAGAAAGCGCGCATCGTCGGTCGTTCCGGTAGTCGACTTCAAGACTAACTCTGCAATCGCCAAGCCTCGAGCGGGCTCGCCCTCGGCAATCCAAAGATCAGCAACGCCCAAGGCTGCGAACGGATCAAGCTCCAGTGCCAACTCACGTGCCTCATTCAGAAGTGCATCAGCAGAGGCAATATCCCCTGCCGCCACCGCGCGTTCAATTCGAACCATCTGCAGCACAGCGCGGGCCAGCGGATCTTCTGGGTTGCGTGCTAGCCACTCGCGTGCCACTCTCTCGGCGGTGTCGTAATCCTCATTTTCCAGAGCAGTGGTGATTGCTAACTCTTCGACCGACATGGTTTCATCATCCGCATCATCCGCATCACCACCAGCGTCTACCAGTGGACTGGCGGATGGCGGAGGATCCGTATCTGCCATGCCACCGTTCGCATTCTGCGCTGCATATGCCGCAGCAGCCTCCGCGGCAATCGCCTGACCGGCGGCAATTTGCTGTTCCTGACTCGTTGCGTATGCAGCACGTGCTTCATCACGCGCGGAACTCAGACCAGCAGCCATTGCAACAATGACGGCGATCACACCGATGAGCAGTGCGCCCACCAGTGAAACTGCACAACCAACACTGAAGCCCGCCCAAAATCCATGCTTTGGACTGGTACTGACAGCATGCGGTTGAATCGAAGGCGCGTTCGTAGAAATGTTCACAACGCCAATCTTACGCCTGACCACCAAGTTGAAGCATCGGCAGCACCAGCGCTAGGAAGATGGAAAGCACCACTGCTGCAAGGAACAGCAACAGGGCCGGCTCCATCAATTTCACAGCAATTCCTAGGGTTCGATCCACGCGTTTCTCAAGGGTGTCCGCCACGCCGCCAAGCACGGTCGGAAGATTGTTCGCACTCTCCCCAACGGAAATCATTTCTACAACATCGGGCTCAAAGAACCCGCTGTCCGCCAGCGGTTGTGCCAATGGTTCGCCGCTACGAACAGCTTCAGTGGCTTGTTCCACACTCTCCGCCAGTCGCGGATGTCCAGCAGCGTCGCGAGCGATGGTCATCGCTTGCAACATGGGAATGCCATTCGCCAAGAGCGTTCCAAGCACGCGCGTGAATCGCGCCACGCAAATCGCCCGAATCAATGCGCCGTATTGCGGCACGCGCAGTTCGGCATCGCGCAGGCGACGTTGTAACGCGGGACGCTGCCACGCCCACCAGGCGGCCACCGCTAGCACTGCCACGCCGAGCAACAACCATGGCCACCGCTCCACCAAGATGTCGCTCACGCCCATGAGGAATCGCGTTGGTAGTGGCAGCTCACCTTTGACATGGAATTTCTTGAACTTGGGAACAAAGAAGATCAGCGCGGCAATCACAATGCCAAATCCGACCGCCAGCAAGATCACTGGATAGATCAGATTGCCGACCACCTTGCTGCGCATCTCCGCTTGATTCTCGATGAAGATGGCAAGACGTGCGAACACATCCTCAAGAAATCCGCCACGCTCGCCAGCCCGCACCATGGCAACTTGCACATCGGGGAACACTCCGGGATATCGAGCCATCGCCTCAGCAAGCCGTTCGCCATCTTGCACTGCATCGGCGATCGATTGCCACGTTGCAGCCAGTCGAACGTTGGACTTCCCACGACCGAGCAACCGGAGCGAACGCAACAGCGGAACCCCAGCGCGCAACAAATCCCCAAGTTGGCGATACGAATTCGCCAACGCCCGCGCACCAACACCGCGCGACCGTGGAGCCCGACGCTCGGCAACCTTCGTTGGCGAAAGCCCACGCGACTGCAGATCCGCCAACGCAGCCATTTCCGACGCGGCATCCAGGGTGCCGGCAACACGGACACCAACGGAATCTCGGGCCTCGTAAGCAAATGTCGGCACGGGCGAGATACCGGGCTGCGGGGTTGCGGTTGCGGTGACGCGTCATGCGTTCGTATTGGTTATCGCATCACGCCCGCGTACCGGCGGCGTTGTGGCATTACGCCCTTGTTCTGGCCCGCATTCGCCTTACGAGGACGGCCGCTGAGCGCGGCCCTGTCCTCTCCGGCGAGTGCGACCAGGGTGGGCATTAATGCATCATGATTTAGTACTGGATTGCGTTGAGGCATTACGGTTGCGTGCTGGGGCGTTGAGGCAACACGCTTTCGTACTGGCCCGCATCCGCCTTACGAGGATGGCCGCTGAGCGCGGCCCTATCCTCTCCGGCGCCTGCGGCCAGGTGAACGGGTTCCAGACTGTGCACGCACGCGTCCTGCGTGTTCGAGCCCCCGCAGTGAGCACGGGATCCTCGGTAAGCGGCGTGTGAAACTGAGAAGTCCGGCAGTTGGACGTACGCCCCGTGGGTGCCAACCGGACGAACAGTTTCGCCCGAGGCTAAGCGGAACCTTGTGGAGCGCAGCCGTCCGCGTCCGAGGGTCCCGCGCGCAACGAAGGGGGCGGTGGGCGGCTGAACTCACTTCACTGCATGCCCGCCTACTGGCCCGCATTCGCCTTACGAGGACGGCCGCTGAGCGCGGCCCTGTCCTCTCCGGCGCCTGCGGCCAGGGCACGGGGTTGAGAGCTGCGTGGAATTCACGCCGTTAGTAGGCACAGTGAGTTGAGTAATGAGTGATCAGCGTGAGCGGTATCCCTTTCGGACCTCACGCATTCCCAGTCGTTGCATACGCTTTACGGATGCGCGTCGTGAGCCTGCTTCCATCTGCCACTGAATTGCTGTTTGCTGCCGGCGGCGGCGATCTGTTGGTTGGTCGCAGCCATGAATGTGACTGGCCGCCAGCCGCAATGCGTGCTCCGATATTGACGAGTGCGCGGATCGCACATACCGCTGGGAGTGCAGACGAACAAATTACGCCCGTTGACTCTGCCGCTATTGATGCCGCGGTTCGCGCTTCGATTGCCGCCGGTGAATCGCTTTATCACCTTGATGAGCATCTCCTCCGCGAACTGAATCCAGATGTCATCCTCACGCAAGACCTGTGCGACGTATGCAGCATTGACCTGCGCAGCGTCGAGCGCATTGCTCACACATTGCCGCGTGTTCCCAAGATCATCAACTTGAATCCAACCACCGTGTGGCAAGTGCTTGATGACGTGCTCACTGTGGGCGAAGCCATCGGTCGCCCCGCGCAAGCGCAAGCTGCCGCCACTGCATTGCGCGACCGCCTGTGGACTGCTAGTGAGCGCAGTGCGCCATTTGTTGACGGGCCGTCAGTGTTGTTTCTTGAATGGACCGATCCACCGTTTGTAGGTGGTCACTGGACACCCGAACTCATCACCCTCGCCGGCGGGCTGCACCCTCTCAATACGGTTGGTTGCAAGAGCCGAGTCGCTACCCCCGCAGAGATCATTGCCAGTGCACCCGAACGCATTGTGGTGGCGCCCTGCGGACTTCCGCTGGCGGCTGTCCGTGCCGCTATGCCAGCGCTCGAAAGCACCGAATGGTGGGGGAAACTTCCCG
>Ga0247833_1001680_pt1 | contig 34917 bp, 23 predicted proteins | sample LaCruzMarch2015__7_FD_187117 | JGI IMG/M metagenome (GOLD analysis project Ga0247833, IMG submission 187117) | Freshwater microbial communities from meromictic Lake La Cruz, Castile-La Mancha, Spain - LaCruzMarch2015_8m | ecosystem: Environmental > Aquatic > Freshwater > Lake | place: Spain... | reverse complement strand
CACTAAAGCAACTTTTGAACGTGATCTTGATGGGTTTATGTTTAATGATGGAAACACAGAAAGTAAGGCTAAAGGTGCTTGGTGGGATGGTAAAACACTTCAATTTGGTACTATTCCACGTAATTTGGTGGAAGAAAAGAAAAAGGACTCAGACAAAAAATAAATAGGATTGATTAACCACTTATTTATTAAGTTCTTAGGTCGTGCCTTTGTTGTCTATTTAATTTTATTTTGTGTTCCTATACATGCACAAAATTGTGAATCTCTTGAAAGGGAACTGAAATCGCATGTTAAATTTTTAAGTAGTGATGCCTTAAGAGGTAGGATGACCGGTGGAATAGAGGAGGCCTTGGTTAACACCTACCTAGAAAAGGCCTTTAGCGATAACAAAGAACGAACTATTTGCGAAATTTCCTACCGGACCAGTTACCAAGGTAAGTTACTTAAGAGTACGATGTCTACTTGCTTCCAAAATAAAAAACAAGTAAATACGGTCCTAGTAGGAGCCCATGTTGATCATATTGGCATGGGCGGAGAATTATCGAAGTCGATTGGAAAAAGTGAAGTTCATAACGGTGCTGACGATAATGCCTCTGGTGTCGCTATGGTAATTGAATTACAGAAGTATTTTAGTAAGGAAAATCTTCCGTTTAATGTATTATTTGTCGCCTATACAGGTCACGAAATTGGTACAAAAGGTTCTGAATACCTCGCTAAGCATTGGAGAAAAAAGTGGGGGAATTGTATTGCGGTGATTAATTTCGATATGATTGGACGATTAGAAGATTCAACATCTTCTTTATTTGTTTCATCAAATAATCCTGATTTTTTTCAACTAGCTTCAAGTAATATGAACCTTGTTTTCGATAAGGGAGAACGAATGAATTCATTGGATACACGGCATTTTGTTCACTTACCTTGCATTACTTTCTCAACGGGTATTCACAACGATTATCACAAGGTAAGCGACGATGAAGATGCCATTCTTTATGCTGGAATGTGTCAGCAATTCAAGTTATACCAAACAATAATTGCTAATTTAGATATATAGCATCCAAATAGGTAGTTTGGCTCAACCTGAATGGTTCCCTATAGATGTCGTTTCTTGTGTGCTTTCGCCGTTTAGCTTATGTATCGAGAAACTTAGCTTTCTCTTGAAAGTGAATTTACTTCATCATTGAAGCATCGTGATAAAGGGCGAATAACGATGAGCAATAAATCATTATTTCAAAATAGGTAAAGTAAAAACAGTTACTATCAAAGTTACTTTCCTTTTCAAATTACCTGTCCTTCCCACAATTGTTCTAAAAAATATCTCCGCACTTCTTTTTTGTCAACTTGCCAAAAAGTTAGCGAAAATAATAAAACCGAAGTTTAAGCATGCGGTTTGATTGAAGGAAAATGAGTTACTTTCCAATTCGCCATTGCAATCCAAATCCTGAGGGATTGATAGATAAGCGATCTATCATGGGATTTAGCTCGGCGCCATGTCGGTAATGGATTAGGTAGGCACTTAGATCAAATAAGAACAAAAAGCCACCTTGGAGTAACAATCCATTTCCAAAACCATTGAATTGTGCTTGTTTGTTTGCCTTGTGTTTCCCTTCACTTTTTAATAAAAATCCCGCCATTACGTAGGCTATATCTAAGCCGGTATTAAACAAGAAAACTTGCTCGGTTTGCATCTGTTGCCTTAAGTTTGCCGACAACGTGGTGTTTGGTATGGCATTTTTAGCTTTGAAATAGCCTGGTAAGGCAAGGCCAATGTTTATGGCACCCCAAATGACATTCATTTGATGAAAATAATTCGCTTCCCCTTTTTCCGTCGTAGCCCAGCCTATGCCGCTGGTTAGGACATTAGCCGCCGACCAAGATGTAAGGGTAAGCATTAGTTTTTTGTCGAGATCATTCTTTTGTTTGCTGAAATCAGTAAACGTTTGGCCCCATAGGACTTTGTTGCAAATACAAAATATAAGTAGAAAATTTTTCATAGTGTTTTTCTTAGAAACAGCCGGGTATTGGTATTGTTTACACTTGATTTTCTTTTGTTTGTGAAAACTTAAATTCCATTTTTAGTTTCCTTATTTCACTTATTAATTTCGAAATTCTTTCAAACGGAGTTGCGAATTGCCAATTTGTATTTTTGATTTTTGTATGGCATCATCTAATTTATCGATAAATTTTTTTGAGTCTCCTTGCGTTAAATAATTGGTGGCTTGATAGGCTAATTCTTCTTTAATTTTTTGTAGCAAACTAAGGCATCGCATGGCTGAAAGGAGTTCATTTTTTGAAAATTCATACGTTTTTGCAATTTCCTCTAGTTTCAACTCCTTCAAGGATAAATTAGAGGCAACTGGATCGGTGAAGGAATTGATTCGTATGGTAAACGCACGGTCAATTTTTAAGGACAAACTCGAATAACGCAGTTGTTTAAAAGCCAAAGTTTGTCGTATTGCTGCTTTTTCTTCTGTTGTTTCGCCTGGATAATTGGTAAGTTCTTCTTGTTTTTCATCGCGAATGACTGTTTCTCCATTCCAATTCCCTATACCATTGGCGTGCAGATTTATGTTAAGTGGAAGCGTATTTTTTTTGAATTTTTCGAAGAGTAGCTTCAACAAGTTGCTGTCTGCTTTGGTGAATATTGTTGCGGTGAAATTAAATTTATCGGGCTCAAATCGGTCTTCTAATTGCAACTGAAAGTCGGCTTCATAGAAGGGTAAGGCATCAATTTTACTAACGTGAAGCATCACCTCGTCGGATGATTCGCCCTCAAAATCTTCCGGTATGGAAATTAAGCGAATGGCAAAAGGTTCGCTGTCTTTTTCGGACGGAATAGTGAATTCTTGGGTGTATAAATCGAAGGTGGCACCGTCTGTATAGGTGTATAAACCATCTTTTTCGATATACGTCATCCAGTTTGTACCCATTTCGTTTTTGTAGTAATCGAGCAGTCTTTTTTTAGCTGTATATTCCTCAACAAGGGGCAATCGCTCTTCTATGAGTTCGGATTCTAAAGCGGTAAGTTCGTCGTATCGTTCGTAATAGTCTACTAACTCGGTTTGTTTTTTTGATTTTGCACTTCGCCTTGCTTTTGTAGTGGGTTTAAGGTCAATCGGTCCTCCATTTGTATTCTTCTTTTTTAATTTACGCATTTTTCGAGAAGGCCGCTTCTTGGTAACATAATTATCTTTATACATATCGGAATAGTTTGATTCTTCCTCTTTAATGGAAATTAACAAGTCGCTGATTTCTTTTTGAATGTTTTTAATTTGGTCGTTAAATCCACCTTTTCCTTCAATGCTATTTCTTAGGGCTTTGTAGGTGAAATTATCGAGATCATTTATTAGTTTTTGAAAGGTTGTCCCTTTTGAAAAAGTAGAGTCAGGGGATAAAAACCTTGTTTTCTCTGATCCAAACAAATGGTATTGGTAATTTTTTCGCTCAATTACTACGGTTGTCTGTTTTGAACTATTGTAGCCCCAAATATCAAAATGAAGTTGTGTTTGTTTGTTGTTTCCGACAGTTTCCAACCATTTTGTTGTGCTGCGTTTTGTGCTTAATTCTTGTTTTTTTGTGCCAATTACCTTGAGATCGTAGGGAAATAATCCAATGGCTTTCGGAAGGCCTTTGTTCCATTCTCCGTATTCGTCTTTATCGCGTTCTTCTAACAAGCCGGAGGTGTAGGAGCCATCGCCACATGCAAATAGCAGGTTTTCAAATTCGCTGGCTACTCCTCCAAGTATATTGAAAATACGTGAGGCACGTTCTTCTATGGTGCGATTAATCGCGTAATTTTGCGCGTCAAGTAATTTTTTTTGTTCGTTTTTATCTTTTATCCCAATAAATTCTAGAAGTGTTAAGCGATCGAAAAGGGATAAATTGGTTTGAAAAATGGCGCTGGTGCTTGCACTTAGTAACTCTTCGTATACTTTGCCACGAACGATATTTTTAGGTATGGAGTCGAAAAAATAATCTAAATAAGCGTCAATTAATGGAAGTTCTTGCTTGTTTTTACCTTCGATAACTTCTTTTAATTGCTTACAAAGTTCCCAAATAGCAGTTTTGTTAGCTGCCTCTGCTATCAACCCTTTTGGTGAAATGGCGATTAAATTAGTTCGAATAGTTAATAAAGATGGTTCGTTTATAATCAAAATCTCAATAGAATCGTAGTTTAAATTACCATCAGCTAATTTTACGTTCGGTCCGCTATATTCAAATGCGCGCCCTATGTTTTTTTCTAAAATGGGGCTTTTTTTTACGATGTGAAAAAGATATGCACGTGTTTCTATGGAGAGCCCATCTTCACGTTGTCCATATAAATTAAAACAAGCAAATAGAACTAGTATAAACGAAGCGATTATGCATAGCGGAGAATTGGAAAAATAAACGGTTTTCTGAATCATGTGAAGCGCTCGATTGTGGTGCTCAAATTTAGGAAAGAAAACGCTCAATTTACTTTTTTACTAGCACAAATGTGGTATTATTGACACCACGATAATAAGGCTTTTTGTTGTTTTGCATCTCGGTTGTCTGTCAATTGTATGACGTGTTCTTGGTAGAAATAGCGATCTACTTCTGGAAGTGTAAATAAGTACATTTTTTTGTGTCGGGCAACTAGTATTTGCTTTTCGCTGTATGCTAAATAGGTCAATACTTCATCGAAGTCATTGGTGATTTGATAGTCGTTTACGGCAATGATTTGGTCATCAAGACACAAACCTGCCACTTCAGAAGGACTTCCAGGATAAAGTGCTGTAATGATTAATCTATTATTTTTATGACTTGTCTTAAGGCCTAGTCTTGAGGCGCTGTAGGAAGCTAATGGCCTTTGAATTAGTTCAAGTCCAAGATAATGAAGACAGTCAATTAGTAATCTTTCATAGGAATTTGTTCCTTCCACGTACTGATTGAAGAATCCTTCAAATGAAATCCCAGCTCTATTTTCCAATGCACTTCGATAATCTTGTTGTGTGATTCCAAGTCCTTTAAGTGCAAAATCGAAGTATAAACGCTTCATCACTTCGTCTAATCCATACTTGTTTTTTGTCGCTTGACGAATAAGCACATCAGCACAAAAAGCCAACAAGCATCCTTCGGTATAAATGGAAACTTTTCTACCTGGAACACCTGCCACATAGCCGTCAAGCCACGTATCAAATGAGGATTCTGCCACGGAGTAGTTAAATCGGCCCAGGTTATCGAAGTGTTTTTGAACTTCGCTGCTTAATTGGTTTAGATAGTCATTTAGCGTGAAAAAGCAACTTTTTAACAGAAAAAGATCGCCCATATAGGTGGTTACTCCCTCATATATGTATCCTAAACGAGAATAGTTTTCTTGGTTTAGTTTGTAGGGCTGCATGTCAACTGGACGAATACTTTTAACGTTCCAAGCATGATATAATTCGTGGGAGGAAATACCAAGTAATTCACCATATAATTTATTGAATAGCGCATGCGACGGTCCTAATGTGATAACGGTGCTGCTCAAATGTTCCACGCCATGGTAGGCGGCATTAGGAAGACTAAAAATTAAAAAGGCGAAAGATTCAAATGGAAATTCACCAAAGGCATTAAATTGGCGTTGGGTAAAATTGGTAAAGTCGCTTAACAGTTCCTCCCATTCTACTTTTTCGTGTCCATTGATCCAAATGGTAAAGGGAACGGAATTGACTGTATATTGCGCTGCTTGAAGATGGGGTGAAGCGATAAAAGGAGAATCGATTAATTCTTGGTAATTAGCGGCAAGTAACAGGCCATTAACTTGCTTTAATGGGCTTGCTATTTGCCATTTTTCAGGATAAGTAAGGTGTAAGTTTATTGGGTTTTCTACTTGTTGAGGTAGATAAATTAAGCAATTAACTGGATTAACATAAATAAGTTCATCATCAACATAGGTTGATCCTGCATTCAATTCAGCGGAATAATAATTGTAGCTAACGGTAATCTCTTTGGTATGCTGTGTGTTGACTTCCCAAGTATCTTTATTTATTTTTTGAAAATCACATTTCTTCTTGAGTTCATTGAAAACACTAAAATTAAGAACGTTTTTAGCGAAATTTCCTAATTCGTATCTGCCCGGTCGCCAAGAGGGGAGGTGCAACAAGGTAGTTGCTTCGTTTACTTGAAATGTAACGCTAATTTGTAGCAGTTTTCTGCTCCTTTGTCCTGCTGTTAGCTTATAGTGAATTGTTTCCAACTGCACAAAATTAATAAAGGGAACTTTGTAACTCTGCCACTTTAGGGTCTGCAAGGTATTCATCGTAACTCATCATTTTATCGATTACGCCATGCGGTGTTAATTCAATAATTCGATTGGCTACGGTATTTACCAATTCGTGGTCATGGGAGGTGAAAAGCAAGGTGCCTTGAAAGTCGCGCATAGCATTATTTAAGGCGGTTATTGATTCCAAATCTAAGTGGTTTGTCGGTTCATCCATCATCAGTAAATTGCCTTTGGCTAACATCATTTTTGACAACATACACCTGACTTTTTCGCCTCCAGAAATCACCATTGCGGATTTCAATGCTTCTTCGCCCGTAAAGAGCATTCTGCCTAAAAAAGTACGCAGGTAAACATCTTCACGTTCCTCATCACTAAGCGCATACTGTCGAAGCCAATCAATTAGTGAAATTTTCCCCGAGAAAAAATGATGGTTATCATTTGGTAAATAAGCGGTAGTGATGGTTGTACCAAAAGTAAAATCGCCCGAATCGGGTTTGTTTTTATTGTTCAACACCTCAAAGAAAGTAGTTAAAGAAAGTGAATTTCTAGAAATAAAAGCGATTTTATCTCCTTTATTGACAGTGATGGTTAAATCTTTAAATAAACTTTTCCCATCAATTGATTTGGATAAGTCATTAATTGAAAGGATTTGATTCCCGGCATCTCTCTCTTGATGAAATGTAATGCCTGGATATTTTCTTGAGGATGGCTGAATCTCCTCCAAATCTAGGTTATCGAGCATTTTCCTTCTGCTGGTCGCTTGCTTAGATTTTGCGGCATTGGCAGAAAACCTAGAGATGAAATCCAATAATTCTTTTTTACGATCTTCCGCTTTCTTGTTTTTGTCTGATCGTTGACGTGCTGCCAATTGAGAAGATTGATACCAAAACGAATAATTACCGGTAAAAAGGTTGATTTTATTAAAGTCGATATCGCCAATGTGGGTACAAACGGTATCGAGAAAGTGTCTGTCGTGGGATACCACTATTACGGTGTTTTTGAAGTCCAATAAAAAGTCTTCTAACCACGAAATAGTGGAGAGATCCAAGTCGTTGGTGGGCTCATCTAATATCAGTACATCGGGATTTCCAAAGAGTGCTTGTGCTAACAAAACACGCACTTTGAGGTCGTTGGATAATTCCTCCATCAACAAATAATGTTTTGATTCCTCAATACCCAAATTGCTGAGTAGAGTAGCGGCATCGGTTTCTGCATTCCAGCCCTCAAGGTCGGCAAATTCTCCTTCAAGTTCGGCTGTTTTCATACCGTCTGCATCGGTGAAATTCTCCTTAGCGTACAAGGCATCTTTTTCGACCATTATTTCATATAGCCTTTTGTGGCCCATTATCACGGTTTGTAGGACTTGTACTTTATCAAATTCAAAGTGATTTTGCTTTAAAAAAGCCATTCTTTTGCCTGGTTCTAATTCTACTCTTCCTGTGGTGGGGTCCTGATCACCTGTTAAAATTTTTAAGAAGGTGGACTTTCCAGCGCCATTGGCACCAATGATCCCGTAGCAGTTACCTTGAACAAATTTTACATTTACTTCGTCAAATAAAACGCGTTTCCCAAATTGGAGGGAGAGATTATTAACATGGAGCATACTTACCTATTTTGGCGCAAAGGTAAAGGAATATGGTGAAGATTATTTCTTTTTTTGACAAGAATAAATGAAAGCAGGTGGGATGTTAAAGGGAGTGAAATTTATTTTGACCGACTGAAAACGTTTCGTGATGTGTTTTTTTGATTGTAGGCTATATTGAAATTGAACAAAAATTCCATCGTTGGCCAAGTTATTGTGAATGCAGTCAAGTACTTTGTCACGAAGATCGCTTGGAAAGTTGGCAAAAGGCAAGGATGAAATAATTAGGTCTGCCTCTTTAGCGCCAATTTGTTTCAATAGTGCACCGATTTGGTCTGCTGAATCATGAAATAAATGAAAATTAGGATGCTTAATAGTTTCCTCTAAATGCTTGTGAAATTCGTCGTTGAGTTCAATCACCAGTAGTTGGCTATTTTCTCCCATCTCAGCCAATATCTTACGCGTAAACACACCACCTCCTGGTCCTATTTCCACAATTATTTTTGCTGTTTTTAGCGGTAAATGATTGAGCATTTTAGCAGCGAGATAAGGGGAACTTGGAGCTATCGCACCAATCATTTTTGACGACTTAAAAAATTGCTGTAAAAAGGTCGGTTCTGACATGAATTTTAGTTGAGGTGTACTTGTTTGTTATTTACTACACCGATTACTTTCCCCTTGAATTGTTTGTGTAAGAATGGGCTAAATAGGTTTGATGATGTGCCCGGAGATTTTTCAAATGTCCAATTTGTACTCGGGTCAAAAAAGGTTAGGTCTGCCAGTTGTCCAACGGCAATTGTATTTTTTTCAATACCAAATACAGTTCTTGCTGAAAAAGCCAAAAGGCTTACAATTTTTTCTGTTCCCAAGTCTGTATGTTTCTCCAAAGCGGCGTACATGGTTTGAAGTTGAATGGTACCGTAGGAGGCATAGTCAAATTCAATTTCTTTTTCTTCTGTATCACATGGTCTATGGTCTGATACAATGGCATCTATGGTTCCGTCTTTTATTGCTTCGATTAGGGCTAATCGGTCGCTCGCTGTTCGTAAAACTGGTGAAACCTTAAAATTAGTGTCGAAATCTAGTACTTCTTCCTCTGAGAAACAAAGGTTCATAAGGTGTACGTCTGCGCTAAGCGGGATACCTTTCTTTTTTGCTTCTCTAATCAATTCAACGCCTTCTCTGGTTGATATTCCAGATAAATGAAGGCTTGCTTCTGTATATTCAATAAGTGAGATGTTTGCTTGAATGGCTATTTTCTCAGAAATGGAAGGGTCCGCTTTTAGTCCCGTTCTTGTGGAGGCAATGCCTTCATTAACGATTCCATTGTTCGCTAGTGATGTATTGCTACAAAATGAAATTATTTTACCATTAAAATTTTTAGTGTAAAGTAAGGATCGATGCAAAATGCTAAGGTCCAACACCTGTTTATCGTCGCCAAACCAATTTACACCTGATTGATACATATCGTACATTTCAGCAAGTTGCAACCCTTTCATTTCGCGTGTTATACAACCAATCGGGTGGAGGGTAACGACATGGTTTGCTGCGCGATTTAATAGGTATTCCACTTGTGCTTTATTGTCTATCGGCGGCTGAGTTGACGGAACTACTCCCACGTGGGTAAATCCGCCACACGCTGCAGCCAATAGGCCCGATTTAACTGTCTCCTTGTGTTCTTGTCCCGGGTCCGAAAAATGTGATTTAAAGTCAATCCAACCTGATGAAACGCATAATTGCGAAGAGCTAATTTCGGTCGCACCCTCAGCAGTGATGAGTGGTGCTATGGCTTCAATAATTCCGTCCGTAATCAGGATATCAACACACTGCTTATGCCATTTGGAATTTTTGTCAAATACGGTGGCATTTTTAAGAACTATTTTCATCGGTAGTTTATTTCCAAAATTTGAGTAGTAGCATTTCTGTTATTAAAAATACAAGCGCTAAAATCACAAATAAACGCCAATATTCAAAGGGTTTATCCAATTTTAGATGTGTTGTTCGTTGTCCATTTTCCATAGACTTAAAAATGCAGTTTTTTATTCCTGCATTTTCAAAGGCTGTTTTAATTTCATTGCCGTTCACAATTTCAGTAGACGATTCCTTTCGGTCGTAATTGATGGCTAAACGGCCAATTTCTTCTTCATCAATTAGTTGATAGCTCCCCGCAACTAATTTTTCAATGGCTTCTGAACCCGAAATTGAAATGGTAGACGTTGATTTTAGTCGCTGCAATTGGGGAATAAAATCGACGGATTTACTAACCAATCGAAGTGGTTTTTCAGAGTTGGAATTGGAATAAATTTTGATTTTTGCATCTTGGCCTATGCAAACGAATGGAGGAAGTTTTCGAGCACTCAACTCGCCAATTCTAAGCAGTATGGTGGGAAATAAGGCATTTTTAGTGAAATTTCCAAAAGATGGTGCAAGGGATGAAGTGTATAAATAAGTGGAATATTCACCAGGACTTTTAAGTAATAATGGGTTTCCATTGCGTTGTTTGAGTAAGGGATAGGCTGCACTTTGATTAGCATTAACAACGCGATAGGATTTGGAAATGGAGGGTAAATTTAAATCGTCTTTCTCTTTGTCAAATATCCCTAAGAAAAAAGGGTTTTTATAATCGATGGTATTTATTCTGTTGCCTGAAGCAATTGTAGGTCCTACAAGCGGGAGCTGAAGTTTTGTTAGTAAACTATTCCACGTTGGAAGAATCAAGTTTTCGCCCGGAAATAGTGCTATGGTATGTCCCTCCTCGGATAAGCTAAGTAAATCGTTGGCGAGTCCGCCACTTACTTCGTTTAAGCCATTGAGAATAATCAAATCGGCTTTCTCGGCTATATCACTTGTGTAGGAAAGTTCTGAAATGCTGGTAACTTGGTAAAATGGTTCGAGGGAAAAAACGCTCTTAATGGCATCAGATGCTTGGTTTCCATTTATCAATAGTACCTTACAATCTTTGGCAACTGTTACGTTAAAATAATAGGTGTCGTCCCAAAATAATTGTTTATCGCGAATTTCAACGTTACCCTCTATCACGCCCGTTTTCGTATTGGTATAGTTGAAACTCGATGTTTCGGTACTATTGGCTTTGATATTGACATACATGCTTCTTCTTTGTGTACCTAATTCAATTTTTATCTCCACGTTTACTAAATCCTCAGTCGATTTATTCCCCACACGAACAAATAGTTCATTCGTTTCTCCGATTTTTTGAAGTGGCGAAGCAAAGTAGATGGAATCGATGAATAAGTTGGTAAGTGATTGTGCCTTTACTTGAATGGGATAGTAAAATCCGGTTTTGTCGGCAATAAGTTTATTGGTACGAAAAGTTTCTTTTTGAAAGTCAGAAATGAGGATGTGTTGAACAGTGCTAATTCGTTCCTCTTCGGCACTAAAGCGAGCAATAAATTCGTTTTCCCAATTGATTATTTCATCCATGTTGCGCGAAACGGGACTTTCTTTTATTTTATCTAACCGTTCTAGGGCTTCAATTTTTGTGAGTGTTCGTTTCTCTATGCCAGTGAGTAAATTGGTATGCAGGATAATTCGGCAATCAACAGCAGCATCTTCGATAATTTTTCTAGCTATTTCACGAGCTTCTGAAATTAATTCTCCTTCTACGCCTTTTGCAGTCATTGAAAATGAATTATCTAAGTAGATAGAAAGTAAGTTTTTTCCGGATTTTTCTTTTGAAGCTCGTAAGGGGATATACGGTTGTGCAAAAGCAATGACAATTGATGAAAGTGCCAGTATCCTTGCGAACAAAACGAGTAGGTGTTTCAGTTTTTTAGTCGATTTATTTTCTTGGTCTATCTTTTGGATAAATTGTAAGGAAGAAAAATACAGTGTTTTGTAACGTCGAAAGTGAAATAAATGGATGATTATGGGAATTGCGATTAAACTCAGTAGCCAAAGAATGCCAGGATAAACAAACGCCATACACCAAAGTTAGTATTTTTTATTCGTTTTTTAGTTCTTTTTGTATTGTCAAGGCCAATTGTTTGGCTTGTTCTCGCAATTCATTTACAGCGGTGCTTTCCCATAATTCTCCCTTTAGTAAGGTTCCTAAAGCATAAAATCTTTTTATATTTCGATTATTTATGACTGTAAAATTGTTCACTGAAGCCCGAATTCCAAGAAATAAAGGGTCGGGCTCTATAAATTCATTATGAAATAAGTTGGCTAAAAGCCCATCGGTCATTTTTGTTACGTCTGATGCCGGTCCGGTGCAATTGATAATACTTGAAATAGAAAGAGTGACTTCATTGTTTAAATGGGCGTCAAAATAAGTAAGGGTAAATCCATCTTTACTCGCTTTTATTTCTTTGATCTTTCCTGCTTTTATGATTAAACGATTCTCGTCCAGCTCTTTGCTTATTTCTTGATATGAACTTAATGGAACACGGTGACGGGCAACACCCCATTTGTGGCGAAGATGCCGTAGAAAAAATGATTTTTCATCGGTGGTAAAGCTTTGCCACAAAGATCCAGTTTTTGGTCGAAGGAAATTAACCAATGATTCTACTGTCTCACCATTTTTTTTAAGTTCTTTTCTAGCTTGATTAAATTGTGTTAACAATGCTGCTAGTCGCTCGGATAGATTTACAGTAGTTAGAATTCCTTTATAGTTACCAATCTCATTACTATGCGGAAGAATGTTAAATCCATGTGGTGAAATACAGTGGATAGCGCCTTTTTTGTTATTTTTTCTCAACAATTGAACGGTGTCTACCATAGTAAGTCCCGTTCCTATAATGAGTATGGGCTTATCATTACTAATTAACGATGGATTAATCATCCAAGGATTTTGAAAATAATGCTTATTGGTGTAGGCCTCTTCGTTTCGAAGGGTGAGATTTTTCGGTTGTTCATTTCCCGTAGCCAAAACACAATAATTTGTTTTAAACGTTTTGTCCTTTGCTGTGATTGTAAAAACTTCCTTTGCATGTGCAATTGCTGTTACTTCCTCAGCAACTACCTGTATACTTTTGGGATATTGTTGCAGCAGCGAGCTCCAAATATGGCTTAAGTACTGACCGTAATAGGTTCGACTGACAAATGAATCGGCAAGTATTTCACGCTTTATTTTTTTGAATTGGCTTTGTTGGATTAGCCAATCCAAAAAATGATTTGGTTGGTCAGGTAGGGCGCTCATTTTGCCCGCTCTTACATTTAAAAGTAGCACATCATCAACAGGTTGGTAAGCAATTCCCGGACCTATTTGCGCTGTTTTGTTAAAGATAATTAATTTTAGATTGGGACTGTTGCATAGTAAATGATAGGCTACAAGACAACCTGAAAATCCGCCTCCAACTATTCCAATAGTACGCTTCATTCTAATCCAATGACAAAAAGCAACTTATTTAAGTGCTTCAAGGCGTTTTTTGTATTCGCTTGCTTTTTCGGCATTTCCCAACTTGGAATAAGTAGATCGAAGTATTTCTAAAACCGCTTTTTCATTGGGTTTAGTTAAAATATACTTTTCTAACAAGGCCAAAGATCGGTATTGCATTGCTGTCGCTTTGGTAATTAGCACATCATAATTGGTATCGTTTTCAGCTAATTGTCCTGCCTCCTTTTTTAATTGACCAGCCCAATTGAACAAATGAGCGCCTAATTGGTATTGCGCATCACTGTAATTTGAGTCAATTTCTAAGGCCTTTGTTAAGGCGAAATCTGCTTTTTCATTTTCGTTTAAATCCATGTTGGCAGTCCCTAAAACGTAATACAATTGTTTATTGTTGGGCGCTAGAGCAAGCGCTTCATTAAGGTATTTCTCAGAACCAACGATATCGCCTTTTTGAAGGTAGATATTAATCATTGAGATCAAAACATCTACATTTTTAGGCATCGCTTCATTTACTAAATTGCTAATTTCAATCGCCTTATCAAAGTTTTTTACGGATAGTAAACTATCAACTGCTCGGCTCAAGCAAAGTTGAGCGTTGACTTCTGCATCTGGATAGGTTTCGTTGAGGAAACTTTTAACTTGCATAGCACCCAAAAATAAATTTGTGGCCATTTCGAAGTTTCTGTTGCTGAAAGATTGAATACCCATATTAAAATACAATTCACTTCGAGTTCCTAAAAAGATGTTGATGTCATTAACGTATTCTTTTTTCGGATCTTCAAGAACCTTATTAAATGATTCTTTTGCTTTGCTTTCGTGCTCTTTTAGCAGCGTTTCATCGACTTTAATGTTTGACGTAGCCGCTTCCATCGCAGCAAGTTCGATTAAACCATAATAAATTTCACCGCGATACATGTGCATTTTTGGCGATGTTGCCGTCTCGGAATTTACCGCCGCTAAATCGATAAAGTCTTTTGCTTTTAGTAATATTTTTTTCGATGGCTCTACACCGCTCATCGGGTTGTATTTTTTCATCAACAATGCTGCGTCGGTGACATTGGTTTTTTGTGCAAACGTGATTGAGCCTATTAAAAAAATAGCGGATATAGTTAAATAGAATGGGGATTTCATAAGCATAAATTTTACGTTGTAAAAGTATTAATTGAAAACTGAATTTTCAAGTACCATGCCAATAAAGTGACGCATCTATTATTCATCGTCTTTGTTATCGTCTTCATTATTGTCCGCGAGATCATCGTCGAGACTGTCATCGATGATTTCAGTTTCATCCGCATCGTCCTCTAAAGGTTCTAATTCATCCAAGTTATCCGGTATCGGCAATGCTTCAATTAACTCATCTTCGTCGTCATCTTCCGTTCTAGGTACATTGGCAATTGCTGCAATTTCAGCGTTGTTTTTTAGATTGATTAATTTAACACCCTGTGCTGCCCGACCCATAGTTCTTATTGTATCAATGTGCATTCGAATAGTAACACCTGATTTAGTAATAATCATTAAATCGTCCTCATCGCGCACATTTTGTATCGACAATAATTTACCTGTTTTCTCAGTAATATTCATTGTTTTTACGCCTTTTCCACCCCGATTGGTAATTCGATAAACAGGTTCTTTATCCTCTGGATCATTAAGGTAAGTACGTTTCCCAAATCCTTTTTCCGAAACAACTAATATGGTAGAGAAAATGTCTTCTGCGCAAATCATTCCGATTACTTCATCACCTGCTTGGGTTAATGTGACGCCACGAACACCGGCCGCGTTTCGACCCATTGGCCTTACTTTAGCTTCATTAAATCGGATTGCTCTACCTGAACCGGTTGCTAAAACAATTTCATTTGCGCCATTCGTTAGTCTTGCCTCTAATAATTCGTCGTTGTCGCGAATAGTAATGGCATTAATACCATTGGATCGAGGACGTGAATAAGCATCTAATGACGTTTTTTTGATTACGCCAAGCTTTGAACACATGATAATAAAGTTATTGCTTGTGTATTCTTTGTCTGTTAAATCCAACACTTTTACATAGGCTTTTACTTTATCGTCTTGCGGAATGTTAATTAAGTTTTGAATTGCTCGACCTTTTGCCAACTTATTGCCTTCAGGAATCTCGTAAACGCGCATCCAGAAGCATCGACCTTTTTCTGTAAAAATCAATAAATAGTTGTGATTGGTTGCTACGAACAAGTGCTCCAAGAAATCTTTGTCGCGCGTGGTAGAACCTTTTGAGCCCATTCCTCCGCGATTTTGAACCTTATATTCGGCTAAATTTGTTCTTTTAATATATCCTGCATGGGAAATGGTTACGACAACCTCTTCATCGGCTATTAAATCCTCCATCCGCATTTCACTAGCCGAATATTCAATCGATGATCTTCGTTCATCACCATATTTCGTACGCATATCGATTAATTCATCTTTAATGATTTGCATACGCCTTTCTTCACTGCCTAAAATATCCTTTAAATCGGCTATGAGTACCATGAGCTCATTGAATTCTGTACGCAATTTATCCTGCTCTAAACCAGTTAAATGACGAAGACGCATATCGACAATTGCGCGGGTTTGGATTTCAGATAAACCAAAACGTTCGCTGAGTCGCTCGCGCGCATGGTCTGGACTATCCGATGTTTTAATGATTTCAATTACTTCATCGATATTGTCAGATGCAATAATTAATCCTTCCAATATGTGGGCTCGTTCCTCTGCTTTGCGTAATTCAAATGTTGTTCGTCTTACTACTACCTCGTGCCTAAATAAAATAAATTGGTCAATGATTTGTTTTAGGTTCAGCAATCGCGGTCGGCCGTCAACAAGACAGATGTTGTTTACAGAAAATGAGGTTTGAAGTGCAGTAAACTTATATAGCTTGTTAAGTACAACGTTCGCTATGGCGTCGCGTTTTATTTCAAAAACAATGCGCATTCCATTACGGTCGGATTCATCTCTTAAATCAGAAATTCCCTCAATTTTTTTATCGTTAACTAAGTCGGCAATTTTTTTAATCATTTCCGCCTTGTTAACTTGGTAAGGAATCTCGGTCACAATAATTTGCTCTCGCCCATTAGTTTCTTCAACTTCCGCCTTTCCTCGTATAACAATTCGTCCACGCCCTGTTAAAAATGCATCGCGAACCCCTTCGTAACCATAGATTATGCCACCAGTTGGAAAATCAGGCGCTTTAACGTAATTTAATAATTCTTCAATTTGCAACTCTTTATTGTCAATTACTGCAATAATTCCGTCAATTACTTCAGTGAGGTTGTGAGGCGCCATGTTTGTAGCCATTCCAACCGCAATACCAGAAGCACCATTAATCAATAAATTTGGAATTTTAGTTGGCAGTACTGTAGGTTCCTCCAAGCTATCGTCAAAGTTCGGACGAAAATCAACAGTCTCTTTTTCGAGATCGTCGAGCATCTCCTCTGTAATCTTTTTAAGTCTTGCCTCGGTGTATCGCATCGCTGCTGGACTATCGCCATCTACCGATCCGAAATTTCCTTGGCCATCAACTAAAGGATAGCGGAGCGACCAGGGCTGCGCCATACGAACCATGGTGTCATAAACGGAACTGTCGCCGTGGGGGTGATATTTACCTAGCACTTCGCCAACTATCCTTGCTGATTTTTTATGCGCTTTATTGGAATAAACACCCAAGTCTTGCATGCCATACAATACCCTCCTGTGAACCGGTTTGAATCCGTCTCGAACATCGGGTAAGGCACGCGAAACAATAACAGACATCGAATAATCGATGTAAGCTGATTTCATTTCATCCTCAATGTTAATTCTTATAATTCTTTCTCCTTCTGCCATAATTAGTTGAACTTTTTATTGCTTTTTTTTAAGTTTTAAATGCTATCAAAAATAAGTATTTTTGGCCTGGTTTCACTACTAAAATGAGATAATTACTAACAAATTTTGATGATAAATTGTGTATAATTTTGCTAGTATAGCTTTGATTTATCAGTACATTTGTTTTTAACTTTTTTGAATTGGTTTATGGAGGCTAAATTTTCGACTCGTGTGAAAGATTTGTTGCGTTTGAGCAGGGAGGAAGCAATTACATTGAAAAATGATTTTGTGAGTCCTGAACATTTGTTGTTGGGCCTATTTAAATTAAACGAAGGAATGGGTGTGAAAATTCTTAAGGAGTTTAATTTGGATTTTTTAGTACTAACCACTGATTTAGTTCGGGTGTTAAAGAAAACGAAAGCGACTGCGAAAATTGATATGAATACTATTCCGTTCTTAAAGCAAACGGAAAATATAATTAAACAGTCATACCTTGAGGCTAAACAGCTGAAGTCCTCGATTATCGGAACAGAACATATATTATTTACCATTTTACTTTATGAAGATTGTGCTGCGTGCCAGATATTAAATAAGTACGGGGTGATTTATGATAATGCTAAAGATGAATATGAAACTATGAAAGAAGAACAAAAATTTCCCAAGTCCGAATTTCCAGGTAACAACGATGACGATGAAAATTTCGATGCGTCTACAACGCGTAAAGCACCTGATTCAAAATCTAAAACGCCTGTACTGGATAACTTTGGTAGGGATTTGACCAAAATGGCAGAGGTCGGTAAATTAGACCCAATTGTAGGTCGTGAAAAGGAAATTGAACGGGTGAGTCAAATTCTTTCTAGAAGAAAGAAAAACAACCCTATTTTAATTGGTGAACCGGGCGTGGGTAAGAGTGCTATTGCAGAGGGTTTGGCACTGCGAATCGTTCAGCGAAAGGTTTCTAGGATACTATTTGGAAAGCGTGTAGTGTCTCTCGATTTAGCTTCGTTAGTCGCTGGTACAAAATACCGAGGTCAGTTTGAGGAAAGAATGAAGGCTGTGATGCAGGAGTTGGAAAAAAATCCGGACATTATTTTGTTTATCGATGAAATACATACCATAATTGGTGCAGGTGGCGCAAGTGGTTCACTCGATGCATCAAACATGTTTAAACCAGCACTTGCCCGTGGTGAACTTCAAGCAATTGGAGCCACTACACTTGATGAATACCGACAGCATATTGAAAAAGATGGCGCACTGGAACGGAGGTTTCAAAAAGTAATTATTGAACCTACCTCCATCGATGAAACCATTCAAATTTTACAAAATATAAAAGAACGCTACGAGGAACACCATTCCGTTGAATACACGGATGAGGCCATCAACGCATGTGTGAAATTGACGGAGCGTTACATCACGGATCGCCATTTACCTGATAAAGCAATTGATGCGCTCGATGAAGTTGGTTCGCGCGTTCACATTACAAACATAAATGTGCCTCAAGCAATTTTAGCTATTGAAGATAAATTAGAGCAATTGAAAATTGAAAAAACAAATGTTATTTTGTCTCAGCAATATGAAAAGGCAGCGCATGTAAGGGATACAGAGAAAATGCTACAAGATGAATTAGAGGTTGCTAAAAATGAATGGGAGGAACATTCTAAAAATAATAAAATCATTGTAACAGAGGAAAATGTTGCTGAGGTTGTTTCAATGATGTGTGGAATTCCAGTAAATAAGGTTTCACAAACCGAAACTGGGAAATTGGTGAACATGGGTGAAATCATCCGCGGAAAGGTTATTGGTCAGGAGGAGGCAGTTGAAAAGGTGGTAAAAGCAATTCAACGAAATAGGGCAGGATTAAAGGATCCCAATAAACCAATCGGTTCTTTTTTCTTTTTAGGTCCAACTGGTGTTGGAAAGACACAACTCGCTAAAGTACTTGCAAAGTATATCTTTGATACAGAGGATGCACTTATTCGCATTGACATGACTGAATACATGGAAAAATTCTCCATTTCTAGACTCGTTGGTGCTCCTCCAGGTTATGTGGGTTACGAAGAAGGTGGTCAATTGACTGAAAAAGTAAGAAGGAAGCCGTATTCAATTATATTACTAGACGAAATTGAAAAAGCACATCCAGATGTTTTTAACTTACTTCTGCAAGTTTTAGATGACGGACATATGACGGATGGTTTGGGTCGTAAGATTGATTTTAAGAATACCATTTTGATTATGACTTCCAATATTGGCGCACGACAATTACAAGATTTTGGAACGGGTGTTGGTTTTGGTACACGTTCTCAACTTGATTCCAAAGATGATAATTCGAAAGCAGTGATTCAAAATGCATTGCGTAAAGCGTTTTCTCCTGAATTTTTAAATCGTGTTGATGATATGATTATGTTTAAGTCGCTGGGAAGAGCGGAGATTCACAAGATTATTGATTTGGAATTGAATTATTTGTACGATAGAATCAAGAACTTAGGCTATTTTATTGAAATGTCTGAAAAAGCAAAAGATTTCATCGTAGATAAAGGTTATGATGAAAAATTTGGTGCTAGGCCGCTGAAACGCGCGATTCAAAAATACATCGAAGATCCTCTCGCAGAACAAATTATTAATACTCATCTTGCTGAGGGTGACACTATTCATTTAGATATTGAAACAGGTAAGGATGAGTTGACGCTTGTTATCAGTAAGCCTAAAGTACAAAAGAAGTCAACGAAAAAATAATTAATGCGCTCAACAAAAAAGCCAACTGAAAAGTTGGCTTTTTTTATGCTTTTAATTTTGGAAACTAGCAACTTAATTGCCAAAGCTCCTTCGTGCTAGAAAGCTGCTATCCGCTCTGACATGTATTCGCCAGCTTTTAGCTTTCCAACTATTTTATTAAAACATTCAATGGTATAATTTACATCATCCAAGGTATGTACCGCAGTTGGTATTAACCTCAAGATAATCATTCCTTTCGGAACTACAGGATAAACAACCATGGAACAAAATATATTATAGTTTTCGCGTAAATCTAAAATCAAATTTGTAGCCTCTGGAATGGAGCCATTCATATAAACCGGCGTTACACAACTGTTGGTATCGCCAAGTTCAAATCCTGATGCTCGAAGTCCTGATTGAAGTGCATTGGTGATTTCCCAAAGTTTATCTTTTAGTTCTGGGCGAGTACGCATCAGCTCAAGTCGTTTAAGTGCCCCGATAACTAAGGTTACCGGAAGTGCTTTGGCAAATATCTGCGATCGCATGTTGTAGCGAAGGTATTCAACCACTTGTGCATCACTGGAAATAAATCCGCCAATTAAAGCAAAGGATTTCGCAAACGTACCAAAGAATACATCAATACCATCTTGACAATTTTGTTCTTCCCCTGTACCCGCGCCAGTATTACCCAAAGTACCGACTCCGTGTGCATCGTCAACTAGTAACCTAAAATTATATTTTTCTTTTAGCGCTACAATTTCTTTTATCTTTCCTTGGTCACCTCGCATGCCAAATACACCTTCGGTTATCACTAAAATAGCACCGCCTGTTTCGTTGGCCAATTTGGTAGCACGAACAAGTTGTTTCTCACAATCCTCTAAATCATTGTGTTTAAAAACAAAACGCTTACCCATGTGTAAACGAACCCCATCGATTATGCAAGCGTGCGATTCAGCATCATAAACAATAACATCGTGGCGATCCACCAAACAATCAATTGTAGATAAAATGGCCTGGTATCCAAAATTACACAATATGGTGTCTTCTTTTCCTATGAATTCAGAAAGTTCCTTCTCCAATTGTTCGTGAGGATTACTATTTCCACTCATCATTCTTGCTCCCATTGGCATAGCAAATCCGAAGTTAGCAGCTGCATCTGCATCCGCTTTTCTAATTTCCGGATGGTTAGCTAAACCCAAATAGTTATTAAGCGACCAATTTAATTTTTCTTTTCCTCTAAAAACCATATGAGGACCAATATCACCCTCCAATTTAGGAAATGTAAAATAGCCATGTGATTCCTTCGCATGTTGTCCTAGCGGACCTCTATTGGCTTTTATTTTTTCAAATATATCAGCTGGCATAATGTATTTTTATGTGGTGGAACAAAATTAGCCATAAAAAGTTTTCGAAATCATTGAATATCACTCACTTATTAACAAACTTAGATAGAAAAAGTAAATATTGCTTTTACTACATCAGCAAATCAATAATAAATTGCTCTTCTTACTTTACAAACGTATTTAGCTAATCGAATTACTTGTTTTGTGTAGCCAAATTCATTGTCGTACCATGCATACAACACAACGTTCTTTCCGTTTTTGGATACAATTGTTGCATTGGAGTCATAAACTGAACAGCAAGTATTGCCAATTATATCTGATGACACAAGCTCAGGGTCTATGGAATAATATATTTGATTTACAAGATCGCCGTTCAGTGCGGCATTTTTTACTGCATTATTGAGTTCTTCTATAGATGTTTTTCTTTCTAATTGCAGACTTAGTATCGCTAACGATCCATTTGGAGTGGGAACTCGAACTGCATTCGCGGTTAATTTATCTTGTAAGTCAGGAATTACTTTCGTAACTGCGTTACCAGCACCGGTGGAGGTAATTACCATATTAACGGCTGCTGCTCTACCTCGCCGTGACTTTTTGTGCATGTTATCTAATAAATTTTGATCATTCGTGTAGGCATGAACGGTCTCAATGTGTCCAAGTTCAACACCAAACACATCATTTACTACTTTAAGTATTGGGGATATAGCATTAGTGGTGCAAGAGGCCGCAGAAAAAAGTTGTTCCTCTTCTAAATTAAGCGTTTGCTGGTTAATTCCAAATACGATATTTGGCATTTCTTTTCCTGGAGCAGTAAGTATTACTTTTTCGACACCAGGTGCCTTAAGGTGCCGAGATAATGTTTCTCTTGTGGTGAAAACACCTGTATTGTCAATCACCAATGCATTATTAATACCATATTTTGTGTAGTCAACATCTTCGGGGTTAGCTGCGTTAATCATACTAACTATTTGACCATTGATAATTAAGGTTTTGTTTTCTAGGTCCTCGATTACGGTTCCTTTGAATGCGCCATGGACAGAATCATTTCGTAGCAGGGAGGCACGCTTAATTATGTCGGCATCGCTTGATCCTCGGGTAACAATAGCACGAAGTCGCAATTGTTGTCCTTTACCTGCTTGTCGTATTAATTCGCGCGCAGCAAGCCGGCCAATTCTTCCAAAACCATACAAGACCACGTCTCTAGGTTGAATTTCATGTGAAGAAGTTAGTTCAAATCCGGTCAATTTTTTTTGAATGAAGGCTAATTTGGATTCATGCGTATCCGATTCGGACAACCATTCATTCGCTAGTTTACCGATATCTAATTTTGAAGGCTTTAAATTGAGTGATAAAATAATTTGAGCTAGCGCTGAGGTAGTAAAAACGTCAATTGGCTTGTTAACCACTTTTTCTGCATAACTGTGAAGATTCAGAATTTCAGAAATGGTAGCATCAGTTAGGTGATGCCTAAAAACCACCAACTCTATTCCTTTTTCGTAAAGAAGTTCCCCAACGTATCGTTGTAGTTTTACAGCAGCTTTTTCTTGCTCAAGGTGTTTTACGAGTTCATTCTCATAATTTAATGCTTCATTCATTTACAGCGTGGGTTGAAAATTTTATGACAAAAAAAAAGCTAGTGAGTTTCTTCACTAGCTTTTTGCTATAATTTTATCCTAGGTATGATTTTAATAATTTGTTTCGAGATGCATGGCGTAAACGACGAATCGCTTTTTCTTTGATTTGTCTAACTCGTTCGCGGGTTAAGTTAAATTTAGATCCTATTTCCTCCAAAGTTAATCCATGATTCATGCCAATTCCAAAAAATAAGCGAATAATTTCTCGTTCTTTATCTGTAAGTGTGCTCAGCGATCTTTCAATTTCTTTTTGCAACGATTCGGTCATCAATACGTGATCCGTTTTTGGTGCATCCGAATTAGCCATTACATCCATTAAAGTACCTCCATCCTCATTTGTAGAAAGTGGTGCATCCATTGATACATGTCTACCAGATACATTTAGGCTTTCTTTAATTTTGTCTTCATGCACGTCTAAGGCCTCTGCCAATTCTTCTGCAGATGGTGGACGCTCAAACTCTTGTTCCAATCTTGAAAAAGCTTTGTTAATTTTATTTAGCGACCCAACTTGATTAAGTGGCAAGCGAACAATACGAGCTTGCTCTGCTAGTGCTTGTAAAATAGATTGGCGAATCCACCAAACGGCATAGGAAATGAACTTGAATCCTCTTGTTTCATCAAATTTTTGGGCTGCTTTAATTAATCCCAAATTTCCTTCATTAATTAAATCGGGAAGGGTTAGCCCTTGATTTTGGTACTGCTTGGCTACAGATACAACAAACCTTAAATTGGCTCGCGTTAATTTTTCTAGTGCTTTTTGGTCTCCAGCTTTAATCTTTCTGGCTAATTCTACCTCTTGTTCCGCAGTGATCAATTCCTCTCGACCGATATCTTGTAAATACTTGTCTAATGATTGGCTTTCACGGTTGGTAATTGATTTGGTTATTTTTAGTTGTCTCATGTATGAAAGAACGCTTTAATATTAGTTAGTAATAAACCTATGATTGCAAAGTAACACCTATTTTAACTAAAGAAAAAATTAAGATTTCAACATTTTGAACAACTTTTCAACCTTCGATTGTAAATAAATAAAAAATTAGAGTCCAAATCCACGGTAATCTTTAATACCACTTTCAGACATTATCTCTAACAAGATGCCGTTGTTCGATCCATTGAGTTTGTTGACTATTTCGGCTACATCATCAATCGGCTCGTTATTGATTTTAGTTATGATGGAGCCAACAACTAAACCAATGGACTTGAGCTTTCCAGCAGAAATAGTTTTTATTTTGACACCGTAGTTGATGTTTAATGCTTTTTTCTCCTTATCCGTCAGTTCAATGAAAGTTGCCCCAAGCGCTGCATTTTTTATTATTTCTTCCTTAGAAGTGATTTTTATTTCTCCGTCTTGATTTCTTAAAATTAATTCTTTGGTGATTTCTTTTCCATCTTTATTTCTAATGCTAAGCATAACTTTATCGCCGGGCATTCTTTTACCTATTTCCTCTTGTAGTGCTGCACTGGAATTAACTTCTTTTGCACCAATTTTAAGGATAATATCGCCCTCTTTTAGTCCAGCTTTTTCTGCACTACCATTTTCAACAACACCTGAAATAAAAACACCTTTTAGGTTCGGAAGGTTATTTTTTTCTTTCAGTTCTTGCGAAATATCCGAAATTTGAACGCCGAGAAATCCACGTTGTACAATTCCGTAATCAATGATGTCGCGCATTACTTTTTGAACCAAATTAATAGGAACAGCAAATGAGTATCCCGAGTAACTGCCTGTCTCCGATGCAATAGCTGTATTAATACCAATAAGTTCTCCATTGGTGTTTACAAGAGCGCCTCCACTATTACCGGGATTTACAGCTGCATCAGTTTGTATGAAGGATTCAATAGGAAAAAGAGAATTATCACCTTTGTTACCTAAAAGATTAATGTTTCTAGTTTTCGCCGAAACTATTCCCGCTGTTACGGTTGATGTTAAATTAAACGGATTTCCTACAGCTAGCACCCATTCGCCAATTTTTACATCGTCGCTATTACCCAAGGAAATTGGTTGGAATGGCTTACTTCCTTCAATCTTTAAAACCGCAATGTCTGTTGAAGGATCCGTTCCTACTAATTTCGCTGTGTATTTTGAATTATCATTAAGTGTTACTTCAATTTCACTTGCTTCAGCAATAACATGATTGTTGGTAACTATGTAACCTTCAGAGGAAACTATTACTCCTGAGCCAGCTGCGGCGCCGTATTGTTTGAATTCTCGACCACCTGCACCAGGACCATAAAAAAATTCTTGAAACGGATCGCGCTGAAAAGAAGTTCGAACCACTTTCGTTGTTACATGCACTACGGAATTAATTGTACTTTCTGCAGCTGGAACGAAATCTACCGGACCGGCACCTGACAGACTTGCAAATTTGGTCGCATTTTGGCGGTTTCCATCAATAACTTCATCAGAGAGCGAATTGTTGACAGATGAAAAAGTTGCGTAAATCGCAAGCGGGATTGTTCCTCCAATTATTCCGAAAATTAAAATTTTTAATAAACTAGGCGTTTTCATGCTGGTAGAGTTAAATTTAATTAAACAATAAATTCAAAAATAATTTTTTTTTTATAGCTGAATAAACAAGTAAAAAAAAAAAAAATTTTTTTTTAATATATGCCATATTCCAAAGGCAGTATTCTTTACAATTCCTATGCCGAAAAACAAAATAAATTAACTTGCCGAACTAGTTTGGTTTCCAAAACCTGAAATAAATAATCGCTTACTATTATTTTCGAAATTCTAATTTAAATGACACTTACAGCATACGATTTTCTATATTTGCCTACTATGCGTGAAATTCAATTTGTCAAGTACGAAGGCACAGGAAATGATTTTATACTGATCAATAACTTATCTGGTAACTATGATTTTTTGTCCTTCACAATGATTACCCATTTGTGTGATCGAAAATTTGGTATTGGTGCAGACGGACTAATTCTTATTAATGTTGATAGCACCTCCGATTTTTACATGGATTATTTTAATGCTGACGGCTCCAAAAGCTTTTGTGGAAATGGGTCGCGTTGTGCCGTTTTGTACACGTATGCTTTGGGAATTCATAAGGGTACAACCACTTTTAATGCAATTGATGGTAAGCATGCTGCTTCTCTACTGAATAATGTAGTTGCTATTGAAATGTGTGATGTTATTGAAATTCATCAGTTTAATAATGCTTACGTTTTAAATACGGGCTCACCTCATTACGTTGAATTTAATGATGATTTAACTAATGAAAATATCGTTCGAACGGGTAAGGAAATTCGATATAGCGAACCTTTCAAAAAAGAAGGGATAAACGTTAATCTCGTGCGCAAAATAGCTGTCCAAAAAATTGAAATTGTTACTTACGAAAGAGGTGTTGAAGATGAAACGCTTTCCTGTGGTACTGGCGCTACAGCTTGTGCTTTGGTTCACAATTACTTATCTAAATCAAATGATAATGCCGTTCAAGTTGTGGTCAAAGGGGGCGAGTTATCGGTAAGTTTTAAGCGAGAAAGTGAGGGGAAGTATTCGCAAATTGTTTTATCAGGTCCGGCCAATTTCGTTTTTCAAGGTACTATTCACGTATAACTAATGTTGTTTCATTATTAGTATCATCGTATCATATCACTGCTTGGGCTTCTCCGTTTTAATTTTTGATAATTCACCGTAAACTAAGAGTCATTTGAAAATATTTTTTCACTTTTGCTAAAATTAGGAAAGTTAAAAAAATAGTTTTTTAGTGTATGGGTACATTTTTAAGGTCGGAGGATCTTTTTTTGCGGGCAGTGGAAAGTACAGATGCAACGACACTTTTCTTGTGGGAAAATGATACAAATCATTGGCGGATTGCCAATACAGAAGTGCCTTTTTCTATGCATGGCATTCACAATTTGATTGAACAGTATGCCTCTGTGCGAACCTCCGGACAATTGAGGTTAATTATTTGCCTTAAAAAGTCTGGTCTTGCAATTGGTGCAATCGATTTATATGACGTTAATTTCAAACACGGTTTCGCAACGGTAGGAATCCTAATTGCAAATCAAGAACATCGCATGTTGGGTTACGCCAAACAAGCGCTAACTATTTTAATAGATTATGCCGAAAATGTATTGGATTTGGTAAATTTACAATGCTTTATACACGCCGATAATTTGCCGAGTATTTCTTTATTTGAGGGCTTAAGATTTGAATTGGTAGGAGTAAGAAAAAATTGGTATAGAATACAGCAACAACGAATCGATGAAATATGTTATCAGTTATGTTTAAAAAAAGAAGGGTTATAATTTTTGCTATTTGTGCCATCCTCCTCGGACTTATTATTGTTCTACCAAAAGGACTAATTTATTTAGCTGGTCTAAAAACGTCTGTTAACTCTCAAACTAGTAATTTTTACATTAAAAAACCACTAACGTTGGAGGAATTAGCTGTCCTTTTGCAAAAAGATGGTGTCATCGACGACGTTCCTGCGTTTCTTTCGATAGGAAAGTACAAGGGCTTAACTAAAAAAAATATTGCACTGGGAAAATATGAAATTAAGTCTGCAACATCGTATCGTACGCTTTTAAATGGTTTTACACTCAATGCAAACGGAACCGGTAATGGCGAGGTTGAAGTAGCGGTCAAATTCAACAATTGTAATACGATAAATGACCTAGCAGAAAAAGTGTCGAATATATTATTAATTGATAGTGCTAAATTAATTAGCTTTCTTTCTGATGAAGTGATTTTGTCAAAATATGGTTTTACGCAAGAACAGTTTCCTGCGATGTTTATCCCAGATACCTATCAATTTTATTATGACACCGATGAAAAGCAGTTTTTAGAACGAATGGCGCGAGAATTTAAATCATTTTGGACACCTGAACGGCAGAACATGATGAGGAAAATTGGTTTATCTACTCCTAGTCAAGTTGTCACTTTAGCTAGTATTGTTTATTGTGAGCAATCTATTATTTCGGAAGAATGGCCAATCATCGCTGGTTTGTATTTAAATCGTATTGCAAAAGGTGTTCGCTTACAATCAGATCCAACGTTTAAGTTTTGTTGGGGCGATAAATTAAAAGGCGTTCAGCGCTTATTAAATATTCACAGAGAAATAGATTGTGCCTACAATACTTATAAAATTAAAGGTTTGCCTCCTGGACCCATTTGTCTTCCATCAACAGCAGTTGTTGATGCCGTATTAAACCGTGCACAACACGGATATGTTTATATGTGTGCAAAAGCTGATTATTCTCACCGGCATAATTTTGCTGTTTCGGGAGAAGAACACATGAAGAACGCAAGGATGTTCCAAAGTTGGTTGGCGGGCGAATTAAAGAAGAAAAAATAAATGAAAAGAAGGTCTTTTTTCAAAACGGGTTTGAGTTTAGGTGCTATTAGCTTGCTTCAACCTGTTAAAGGGGCAACGCTATTATCCTCTTCCTTTGAGGGGGTCACTACTGGACCAATCGTCTTGTCAACATGGGTGCACGGTCTAGAAGCCAATCGAGCTGCCTGGGGGGTTCTTCAAAAGGGGGGGAAAGCAGTCGATGCGGTTGAGGCTGGGGTTCGGGTAACCGAGGCAGACATTACAAATCGAAGTGTCGGTATCGGTGGTAGGCCAGATCGAGATGGGCATGTTACATTGGACGCTTGCATCATGGATGAAAAATCGCGCTGTGGTGCTGTTGCTTTTTTAGAGGGTTTTGCGCATCCCATTTCTGTGGCTAGGGCAGTGATGGAAAACACACAACACGTAATGCTAGTTGGTGAGGGCGCAGAAAATTTCGCATCAGATCGTGGTTTTGAAAAATCAAAGACACCGATTCCTGAGGTAAAGAAAGATTGGCAGATTTGGAAAAAAGAAAACAAAGATTTGTTCAAAAAACCAATAATTAATCATGAGAATCACGATACAATTGGCATGATTGCTATGGATGTGAACGGTGATTTTAGTGGCGCATGCACCACGAGTGGTTGGGCCTATAAAATGCATGGCAGGGTAGGGGATTCTCCTATTATTGGAGCTGGTTTGTTTGTGGATAATGAGGTCGGTGCGGCGACTTCAACTGGACTTGGAGAGGCAATTATTCGTGTTTCTGGAAGTAGTATGGTCGTTGAATTAATGCGTCATGGGTATACGCCGGGAGATGCTTGTAAGGAAGTTGTTCATCGTATTATTAAAAAACACAATGATTTAACTAATTTACAATGTGGATTTATTGCTATCGATAAAAAAGGAAATATTGGCGCCTATTCGGTGTATGCAGGTTTTAATTATGCACTGAAAACAAGCACGACGGATGCTATGGTTGATGCTGCTTTTGACCGAAATTGGTAGTTATTTGATGGTGCTGTTAAATCAAGCGATTTGTTTGTCCAAATAGATTGTCTTTTAGTTTAAAATGCGTTTTCTAACACAACTTTAATCCCTATTTGTTTTAGACTCCACATTTATATACTACTTTTAATGAGTGAATTATTAGCTAATAATTTTAAAATATAAAAATGCTTGATAAATTCATTTACTTATTCATTGCTAAAAAATCAAGAAAATCCATTTCCGATAGTTCAATTCACTTATTAAATGAAACTGAAATTCGGTACATTAAAAAAATAGAATTTAGAGTAATCTTTTTGTCCGCTTTTACAGGCGCGTTTATGGTTTTAGCATTGTATCTTCCTCAATATTATTTTCCTTCTTTTTTTTCAAACCAATCGTATCCTATCCCTATCATTGATGTCAACTTTGATTTTTCTATTATATGTTTCATTTATGGTTTGATTCTTTTATACATCGAAATTTTAATCCTATCTTTTCTAGATATTTATTGCGCTCACATAATTGCTTATGCAACAGGTTTTATTAGTGATGAGAATGAAAATGAAGGTGAACGGAAATCGCTATTAATAAACATTGCTAATCAAAAGAAAAACAAAGAAATTTTAACATTAGGAATCAATCCATTTTTGGGATTTAGTAAAAGTAAAATCTTTTTCTTAAATCTACTGCAAAAACTTAAGGCCACACTTAGTAATGTAATTGTAAAGTTAGTTGCCAGACGCTTACTCGGGAGATATGCTGTGCGTCAGGTAATTGATATGCTAGGCATTCCTGTTTTTGCTTTTTGGAATGCTTGGGGTACAAGAAAGGTTTTACGCGAAGCTAGAATAATAATAATGTGTCAAAATTACCTACCACACTTTGATAAGCAAGTATTAAATTTCAGGGAACTTAATGAGAACGAAAAAAAACTTTTGTTCGATACCTTACAGTTTATAGCAACAAGTAAAAGAGATTTTCACCAAAATCATTTTCTACTATCAAAATTGATTATCAGTAAATTCAATATCCCATTGGAACCGCTTAATCATACTTCGCAAGAAAAATACATTCAAAATTTGGCCAATAGCGAAGATGATTTTAAAGGCCTAAACGAAAAAATAATTCTTCTTGGCTTCATTCTCGATGGAAAACTTTCTTTGAATGAGAGAAAAAGGATTGAAATGTTACACGAAGCCAAAGTAATTAATTCTACATATAACGATGCACTGCTACATAAGAAATTTTTTTTTAATGGAAAAGGATTGTTCTAGTTTCTCAGTATTCGCACAAATCAGTCATTTGCTAACTTTATTTTTTAATACTTATCCCGCTATTGTGCAAACTTATTTTTATTTTTGAACTTGAATAATCCAAATTAATAAATACTTATCTGTATAATATGTTAAAAAACTTTTCCCTACTAGCTCTTTTAATATTCTCATTGAATTACATTCAAGCACAATCTTTTCAAGCTGACTTTTTGGATGGCAGAATAATGTTTCAACTGAAAGGTGACATTTATCCTAATCAGCAGCAAAAAAAGCAACTTGACCCGAATGATTTTTCGCTTGTAGAGTTGCTCGTTCAATATCCTGAATTGAATAATTTGTTGGGTGATGTAAATATTACTAAGATTGAAAGGCCTAGCTATTTCACATACAAGCCTAGTTTAATGAATATTTACAGAATTTATTTTTCTGATTTCTCAAAAATTGATGAGCTAATTAAGCGCCTTGAAACCTTAAATGTAGTTGCCTTTGCTGAAAAAGAACCAATTTATAAGTCAGATTTCGTGCCGAATGATACCTATCACACCGGTACTGATAAGTGGTACCATACATTGGTTGGATCTGAAGCAGCGTGGAATATTAGTTTAGGTCGTAATCAAGTTAAGGTGGCAATTATTGATAATGCGGTATATTCTGTACACAATGATTTAACGGTTTTTAAACAATATGATGTAGCTGATAATGATTTTAATGCAGCGCCTCCCTTAACTTATGCGCAGGATAATGGTTGGTCGCATGGAACGCATTGTGCTGGATTAGCGACAGCTGATATCAATAATGCAACTGGTATTGCATCGCTTGGAGCAAATGTTGAATTGATTGGAGTTAAAACAACACCAAATAGTGCAACGAATTCAGGGGGTGTTTGGTATGGTTATGCAGGCGTGCAATGGGCTTGTCAAAATGGTGCGCACGTAGTTAATATGTCTTTCGGTGGACCAACACTATCTCAATCATTTCAGACCTTGATAAATGCGTATCCTGAAATTGTGTTTATGGCAGCTGCAGGAAATGATGGAAATACGACGGTACAGTATCCGGCAGGGTATGCCAACGTAATAGGAGTGGGATCTGTAGATTTTAATGATAGCCGTTCAAGTTTTTCAAATTACAATGGGGCCACTGCATTTGTTGATATTGCTGCACCAGGTGGATTCTCATACGGAGGTCTACAAAGTACGGTATATTCGACAACCGGAAATACGTATGCGAAACTAAGTGGCACCTCCATGGCTACTCCTTTTGCGGCGGGACTTGTTGGACTTATGCTAAGTTTAAACCCCAGCCTAACGCCTGCACAAGTTTTGTCGTGTTTGCTTTCCTCTGGTGTAGTCATAAACCAAAATATCGGACCGAGAATAAATGCACTCGCCGCTTTACAGTGCGCAACAGCAGGAACAATAGCTGGAAATCCAATCCCTAATTTCTTTGGAATTCCTACCACAATTGTTGAGGGTGATTCTGTTCAGTTTTATGATAATTCAGCTAATGGTGGAAATGCCATCTCCTCTTGGCAGTGGAGTTTTCCGGGTGGCACTCCTGCTAGTTACAATGGTCAAAATCCACCCGCGATTACTTACGCCACCGCTGGGGTTTATAATGTCTCGCTCGTGATTACTAATTCTCAATCGAATGCAACTAAACTAAAAAATAATTATGTTACAGTTACAATTGCGCCCTATGGAAATTGGATTATCCAAAATTCAGGGTTTTCACAAGCATCTCGCGGAATTAATCATATTTCTATTGTAGATCAAAATGTCATTTGGGCAACGGCATACGATGGCAGTGGGGGAACCGCAAACGTTCAACAGTTCACAAAGACAATCAATGGAGGAACCACCTGGACGCCCGGAAATATAAATGTCGGAAATGCAGGATTGGGGATTTCCATGATCCATGCAATTAATTCAACCACTGCCTGGTTGGCGGCCTATCCAAATGCTGCTGGTCAGGTTGGTGGAATTTGGAAAACGACCAACGGGGGAACCACTTGGACCAGACAAAATACAGCAACATTTAATAACGCAGCTTCATTTACGAATGTCGTTTATTTTTGGAACGCGAATGAAGGGGTGTGTCAAGGCGATCCTATTAACGGTGAATTTGAAATTTATCGGACTACGAATGGTGGAACCACATGGACTTTAGTTTCAGGAGCAAATATCCCTAATCCAAATGCAGCTAACGAATACGGTTATGTAAGACAGATTGAAGTGGTGGGAGATAACGTATGGTTTTCAACGAGTAAAGGAAGACTTTTTTATTCATCAAATCGAGGTGCAAATTGGGTAGTTTACAACACGCCAGTATTGGATTTTGGCGGTGGGGTTACCGCTGGTATGAGTGCTAATTTCTCGTTTAGTTCGCCAACCGATGGTATTATTGTTAATGTAAATGCCAACGTTTATAAAACGAACAATTCAGGCGCCACTTGGACAACTGTTACTCCGGTCGGGACTGTTTTTACAACAGGATTGTGTGCTGTTCAAGGTACGAATACTATTTTCTCAACAGGTTCGGCTGTTGGTGGTTCGGGCTCATCTTATAGCCTTGATGCTGGAATCAATTGGACAACTATTGATACAGATCAACACTTGTATGTTGAATTTATAAATCCTTCGATTGGATGGTCGGGTTGGTTTAATACAAATGCTACTCAAAACGGTATGTGGAAATGGAATAATTTATCCAGTCCTCTTAATGTTGCCTTTAATGGTAGTCCTTCAAATGTTTGTGTAGGTGATACAATCGCATTTACTGATCTGACTACGGGTGGAACGATCACAAGTTGGAATTGGAGTTTTCCTGGAGGTTCACCATCGGTGTCTACACTGGCTAATCCTTTCGTTACTTATGCTGCGCCAGGAACTTATTCAGTTTCGCTTACAGTGTCTGATGGCACTTATTTAAGTTCTTTTCAGGATAGTACGTATGTGGAAGTATTTGTCCTTCCGTCTGCGCCATCTGTAATCACCGGAAATTTAAATCCATGTCCTTTAGCGGTAGAAAACTATTCGGTGATCAATGTGCCTAACGTATTTTATTCTTGGACACTTGCTCCAGGATGGCTTGGTACCAGTAGTTCAAATACAATCAATGTGACCTTAGATAATACTTCTGGTCCGCTTTCTGTTACGGCGGATAATGTTTGCGGAAACAGTGCTCCATCTACTATAAATATTGCTATTGCCACTTCTCCTACAGCAGCTTTTAGCTTTAATACGGTTGGCGGCAATACTACATTTACCAATACATCCTTAAATGCAACAGGGTATTTTTGGTCTTTTGGTGACGGTGGCACATCTACACTTCAAAACCCTACTCACTTGTATACTTCTTCGGGTAGTTTTAATGTCGAACTTATCGTGACAAATGCTTGTGGTGATGCGGATACATTGGTTCAAGTTGTCGGAATAGCTGGTCTTAATGAGCAAAATGTGAATACTACTTATTCGGTTTATCCTAACCCAACGAAAAATACCATCCTCGTTGCTGGATTGCCACTTAGCTTAAAGGGAGAAAAAATTTCCTTGTTTGATATTGCAGGTAGAAAAGTACTAGAGAAAGTTATCACGCAAGAAAATGAATTCATTGATTTGACTTCATTTAAATCAGGTATTTATCTACTTAATATACTTGGAGAATCTACTAGAATCGTTAAGGAGTAAAAGATTCCTGTGTGTGTATTTTAGGATAAAAGTTTGCTGCCTGGTGCTTGATACAGCTTTTTAAATAAACTGTTTCATCGAAATGGGAATGCAGAGCTGGAGCTAGAAGCTGATATATGCAGTTATTTTTTTCTTATTAATATAGGTAATGCAAAGTTTGCTGATCCAATTATACTAAACCAAAGTAGATTTATCCATGATATAATTGAATACTGGGGACATAATAGTGCGTGTTTTACTTCACCAACGGTTCTATCATCGACCATACAGGGAATAAATTGAAGTATTATTATAATGCTGACAGAACACAACAATACTAGACCTAGTAATTGTTGTAATTGTCTAAATCTTTCATTAGGAAAAATAAGGCCAATAACAATCATTACAATTGCTAAATAGTCCAGCGACTTGATTACAAAGAAAAATATCCCAAGTTGATTAGTCGTTTCTGTGTTTTCTAGGGAACAGGTGCAAGCGTAGACATATAAAGAAACCAATATTACTGTTGCAATCAATGCAAACAGTGTTTTATCATACCCTGTTAATTGGTCAAACTTGGGTTTATATTTATTAATTATCATGCGATTCATTGCATATAAATCGTTAATTAAATATTTTTTAGTTAACTATTTTAGAAGCTGTTAATCCCGTTATTCAAATGTGCTTTATTTGTCCAAATGTACTATTTATCGGACACTCTTAAACATATAATCTAGCATCACCCCTTTTTAGTTGGGATTATCAAAGCACTTTTATATATTTCGCTTTGCATGCTTCGAAACAAGGGTAAATAAGAATTAATGTGTCGCCACTTAATTCATACTTGATTATTAAATTTTGACACGTAGCAGAAATAATTGTAGAATCGATTGCTGAATAAGTACCAGAGGTACTTGTATTAGATTCAATAGACATATCGCAGATAATTCCATTGGAATTAACATTTCCATTGGTGTGGAAGACTAAATTTTTATCGCTACCTACTGCAGTAAAGACACCACTTCCATTTCCTGGAT
>Ga0247833_1001676_pt1 | contig 34953 bp, 43 predicted proteins | sample LaCruzMarch2015__7_FD_187117 | JGI IMG/M metagenome (GOLD analysis project Ga0247833, IMG submission 187117) | Freshwater microbial communities from meromictic Lake La Cruz, Castile-La Mancha, Spain - LaCruzMarch2015_8m | ecosystem: Environmental > Aquatic > Freshwater > Lake | place: Spain... | reverse complement strand
AACTCCCAGATAGTAGGTGGATGGGGTTGTAGGCATCGGGGCCGATACCAAAGAAAGCCATACCAGGTGGAATAGCTGGGCCTACTCCAAATGGAATAACGCCAGCAGTACCAATACTAAATGCAGCATTAAGTCTAATCTGGCTTTCTTCATATTGCGCTTTTGTAGTAGCTACTGCGTCAAGATTGGCAATTGTTACAGCAGCATCAAGAACCGTAGCGCCTGTCACATCTAACGTGCCAGGTATATCAATATTGCTAGCCCATTCAACGCCAGTACCAGCGGTATCGGTTTGTAATAATTGCCGCGCACTTCCATCAGCTAATTTGCTAACGGCAATCTCTGCTGATGCGTTAATGTCTGCATTTAAAATCGTCCCATCAAGAATCATTGTACTTGTAACCGTACCAGTGTCACCAACGGTTACTACATTGCTGCCGCTTTTAGTTAGTGCCCCAGTTACAGCAACAGTGCTATCAAATGTGGCTGCACTGGTAACGTCTAACGTGCCAGGTATATCAATATTGCTGGCCCATTCAACGCCAGTACCAGCGGTATCGGTTTGAAGCAATTGCCTTGCTGAACCATCTGCTAGTTTGCTAACGGCAATCTCTGCGCTTGCATTTATATCAGCGTCAACAATTGTGCCATCCAGCAACATCGTGCTAGTGACAGTGCCGGTATCGCCGCTTGTGACAATGGTGCCACTGACATTAGGCAGCAGAATTGTCCGGTCAGCCGTAGGATCAACTACATATAATGTAGTCTCAAAATTATCGGTAGTGGCGCCTTCATATACAATGGCAATGCCAGTATTAAGTGCTAAATTACCAGTTAATGTGCCGCCAGCTAAAGGTAGTTTTTCATCATCAAGTTCCTGCAACGCAGACTGCACGTTTGTGCTTGCAATATTACCGGCAGGGCTAACTTGTATATTGCTTGCAAGTTGAGCTGTTACAGTATCAGATACATCTAGCAGCACCCAAGTCGTACCGTTAGACAGCAACATGTCCGGCGGTGATAATGCAATAGTAGGTGCTGGTGCAGTGCCGGTGCCTGGCTGATCTACTACAACGTAATGAGCTTTATTTGCGGCAACTGGCGCCGTTAGAGCTCCCCCAACAGTTAAACCTATTGCAGTGCCTTCAACTGTTACAGAAGTAATTAAATTAGTGCCTGCGTCATAAGTGCCAGCAAATGTTACCTGCCCATAACTAACACCAATTGGTTGATAGACGTTGCCGTCCCACATGTACAACGTTCTATCCAGTGGGTTAAAAAAGAGCTGGGAGATATAATCAGCAGTTGGGAAAGCTTCGCTGATTTTACCGGTTGAATAATTTGCTAATTTTGCACCTGTAATAGTATTAGCGCCATATCTATCAACGCCTATAGTGCCGCTTGTAATCTTTGTTGTATCAAGAGCAGGAATATCCGCTGATGTTAACGATGCGCCTGCGGTAACAACACCTTTGCTATTAACTGTTACTTTTGGATATGCCGTGCCACCTGCAACACTAGCTTGCGTGGCAAGTAATAATTGATTACTTCCATTTAAGCCAAACTCACTGCCGATCTTGATGCCGCCTAAGTCACTGGTAGTAGCGACACCAGTAGACAGAATGCCGTTGCCATCAATAGCAAGGCCAGTGCCAGCAATCACAGCACCTTTAGCCGCAGTTGTAGCAACAGGTAGATCAGCCGCAACTAATGCATCAGTGCTGGTGATGTGGCCTTGTGCGTCATATGTAATCCCGCTGCGTGTGCTAGCACCACCAGCAACTGTGTTGCTATGGCTTAATGCGCCGCCGCCAGTTAAAGCTAAGCCGCCTGCTGCTGGTATTGATACGCCGCCAACAGCCGATGATGTAGCGACTGGCAAATCTCCTGCTGTTAATGCATCGCCTACTGTTACATGCCCTTGAGCGTTAACTGTAACTTTTGTATAAGTTCCGACCGTAACACCGCTATTTGCATGTTCAAGGCTGCCAGTGCCTGCATTACGAACAATCGGGCTGGTAGGTGCTACCAGTTGCAAATTGCTGCTTGATACTGTTACACCACCAGTAGCCGGAATGGTGCTGGTATCAAGTTTAGATACTGCAACCGTACCATCAGATAAATTGGAACCACTAATGCCGCTTAGGTTTACCTTGGCATTAGGGATAGATGCATTATCAACTAACGCAGCGCCTTGCTGCACTAGGTTTTTAACTGTAATTTTCTTGGTATCACTGCCTGCAATTGAATATACGGGCAACACATCTGCTGCTGCTGGCGTTGTTTCAGCGTTTAGCTGGTCTATACGCTGGTTGGCCATTACAGTTCCTCTCCGAGTTCTAGAATGTCACCATCAGCGGTGCTTAGTACCATCTTATCACCTGCTGGATTAAGTAACAGGTCGCCCCAGGTGGTAGTTTGCACTCGCAGCTTGATCTCCCCTGTCGTAACAAACGTAAAGCGGCTTTCAATTATGTCGCCAGCCGTGCATTGGATAGCTGCATTAGTCATCACGCCTTGGATTTCGTACCATACTGAATCGTTGCTAGCGTTTACGCCTTGCGCCTGACCTTCAGTCAAGATATACAGATTAGCCTTGAAATCACTACCAAACTGTTGACGTAGCAATAAATTATGCAAATAAACTGCAATTTCAGTTTGACCAGCAGTTGCATAATCAAATTGGCAGTCGATACTACCAGAACCTGTGATCAAAGTGCTGTATTGATTCCTGAATTCATCGCCTAAACTGGAAGTATCAACAGCTTCACGGTCAGTTGATAATTCAAACCGTATGATATGCGCTAACACTCTAGGCACTGAATTAAGGATTCTACAGTTAATAGCAATATCAGCGCCAGGTGCTGCTAATGCAACTCTATTAGTTGAAGTGCCAGCAATAGCATCAGAATATGTAGGATATAACCGCAACCCGCCAAGTTGGTCTACGCTAACAAACCAATTACCTTTAGGGTAGGCATAACCTGAAACAAATGATAATGTAGATGCACTACTAAATTCTACAAAATCACCTGTTACAAATGCACCAAAACTAAAATCAAAACTAAACATATCTAAACTAACATTAACATTGGCAACTTTGATAGTGCCTGTAATTGTGTCGCCACTATCTCTGGTCAGCTCTATATTGCCAGCATTACCTAGGTATATGGTCATAATGTTACGCCCGTTGGTGCGCCAGTAAATTGGAACTGGATGCTAGCCTGCATTACCTCACCAACAGCGCAACTTAGTTCTGCGCTGGTAATAATGCAATTGCCTTGAATTAATTTAGTGCCCCAGCCAAGTTTGATGGTTAATATATCAGATTCACTAACTACAGCAGTTTTTACCACACGCTCCAGCAATGAAACCGGTGCGTTGTCATAATAAAATACAGTGGCACTACCGCTTATAGTTCTGAGCCCTGGCACATAGCTACGGTCGCTATCGGTTAATACTGTGGTTTCTAGCGTATCAACTGTACTAGATACGCTCCAGTTGCTTACTTTGGCTACTTGGCTGCCGTTATAAGTGAGAGTGCCGTCCTTCCCGCTGTAGTAAGTCATGAGTCAAGTACCCCAATTAGCTTCACTGTAACCGACATCCGACCAGTTTTTACGCTATTAAACTGTGGCGGTTCAGCATAGCGGTATCTCATGCCAAATGGAGCTACGCTATAACGGTTTGATGTGCTAGTGCTTTCATCATTCACATGGAATATTTCATTGCCGCTTTTTGGTTTTTGTGGCAGTCCAAAATAATACAATGTCCCATTGCAAGCTAAATAATGGTCATGAATAGCAGCAGCATCTGTTTCATTTATATTGCTATATTCCAAATCCAATGTCTTATTAAATGCTCTGTTACCATATTGCACCCGTGATTCAACCCCGCTTTGTGAGCGGAATATTTTGTTTGCGTAGTCGCCAGGCGACATTGACCGTGCTGTAGGCACAAGATTAGGAAAATTGGGACCGGCTGTGCTCATTGTTCGTTTTGTACCGTAAACAGTGCGTCGTCCATGTTTAAATATGTAATCCTGCCGTCATCAGGCATCAGTGGTACATGGCTGCCAGTTATTTCCACCATCCCCTCCTCATCATAAGCGATCATCTCTGCTTTATACAGTCGGTTGCTGGTCGTATCATTATATTCTGTAAACACGCTATTTGAAAATTCAGGCGTTGTCTTGCCTGTAGCATCAATTACCATCGACCGCTCCTCCACTTGCGTCATGCCAGAACGCCAAAAATACACGGTATAACTGCCAGCAGCCATGGGGCTGCTAGATACTACAGCGCCGTCCGCAAGCACATAACCATTCTGAAACCGCTCCACATGTCTTGCTTGGCTTGATACTCGGAAATATTGCCCTGGCTGCAAGGCTAAGCCACTAGGTAAAGTTTTAAATGCTATTACATGCGTTACATGGAATCTAATGTTGATTAATAACTTTGCAAATTGTATAGCGTGCGTTACGCTAGTACAAAAACCCGTAAAATCTATAGCTTCAATTTGTGGGTTATCTGTGCCAACACGTTTTACTAAAATATTACGAGTTTCAGCAAATCCGTTTTCCACCTCATCACGTACAGTAACCAATATTTGCGGTGCTTTGCGTTGTTCTGCTGGATACCAGTTTACGCTTAATGAATCCTCAATAATGTTGCCATCAGTAAATAAAGCAGATATTACTGGCTTGCGATTATACGCACCAGCTAACGTGTAACCATTTAAATCCCACCCTTTGTTAACTGGGAATGTTGGTTGTAGCGATAATTTGCCGCCAAGCACCATAAAGTCTAAGAAAAAGTATTGTGCATTTTCATGGCCCCAATCCCTGATATTTACTGGTGCTGATAATACGCCATCCCAAAAGAAATTATTTGCTACGCAAACCTTGCAACCTTCCTGGAATCCGTCCCAGTCGATCATGGTGGTAGGCATCAAGCTAGATGTAGCGACAAGGTGATATAAAATTTCTGGATATAAATTTGAAGCATCATAAACTGGAGCAGCATTTACACTGTAGCTTGAATTTATATCATTTTGATTTATTAACTTACGCACCTTGCATCCTTGTTTTGCATAATACGTAAAATTATTAAAGCTGCTCCATTCTTTGCCGCTACGTAATTGCAACCCAAGCAGCGTCATGCTTTCATACTTAGGAGCATATGGAACGGTATTATCGTTAAAAGTTAATAAGTTTTGCCGTTGCTCATTTACGTAAACAATTTGATGTTCAGGGCCTGCATCATGGCTTCCTTCTTGGCCATCATTCATATACACATCAGCAATAGCATCAAACGGTTCCTCAATGCTTTGCCCAACATTTGGTGAAGCTACATCATTGATTATAATTTGCGGGACAGTAATACCAATACCGGTTACAGTAATTCGATCATTTACTTTGTAATTTGCACCGCCATTGGCAATTGATAAGCCGCCAATATACGTTGTTTGAGTTGTGAATGTAACGTTAATTCGCGCTACTGTTGTGCCATTGACTGGTGTTGGGAAGCCACCGGGCTTACTTATTGTATATTCGCCGTTAGGCGGTATTTCGTTGGATGATTCAAATTCTTGAAAACTTGAGCTGCTAACTATACTAACAATTGAGTTTGCTAAATTTTTGTTAACCCATAAAAATGGGCTCCCCCATCCTTCATTATTATCTGCATAACCATAAGCAGTAGTTGCTCCATAACCTGAACCGAAATAGCCATAGCTTGAGAGTAATGCAGCTCTTAAGGTAAGACGTACTACAATAAAATGATTGCCGTTGGTAAATTGTACGTCTTCTGTATATATTTCTCCTTCGTAACTAGGTGTTGGAGCACCCATGATGCCCATATGCAGCCATCGCGTTGACATGCCTGTTACTACAGTCCCTGTTGGCGTATTATCTTGCTTAGGAGAACTTTCTACCCTAACTGTCAATCCTGAGCCAGATCCGCCAGTTGTAGCAAAGGTACTTGCGCTTAAAGCGTTATTTGTTGAAAACGTTATTGGTGCAAAACCTGTTACAAAACCTTGCGTTGGCTTACCGCCATAAAACATTACTTCATTGGTTGCAGATCCTAGAGTTATTTTTTCTAAATAACCTTTAAAAGAAATTTGAAAAGCGCCTAAAGTACTATCTTGCACTGTATATTCTTGCGCTGAACCTGTTCTTGAATCCAGCACACACAGAGGGTTGCCGGAATTAAATTGTACTGCAAGATATTGACCTCCACTTACGGGCCTAAACCTAATTTCATACTGCTTTTCAATGCTTGGAAACGCAACTCGTATAAAATTAAATTGATTTACAGGTGTTCGTCCTTTTACTGCAAATACACCACCTGGTTGGTTTACTAATCGCACCCAGCTATAACCACCTTTTTCTCTAATTTCAACCCTAAAAAATGAATACCGCAAGCCGTATTCGCTATAAGTTCCAACGTTAAAATTATTACCTCCGTTTTCAATCCTTGCTAAAGTACTATCATCTGGGATACCAGAAAAATTAGACATCCCTGCAAAACGTTTATATACTTGTGATTTAATGCCAATTTCTACTTGATTTAATTTTCTTGTTGTAGTAAAATGTGCAATTGTTAATTTGGTTAACGTAGGTCCGTATGCTGGATTGTTAAAAGACCCTAAACTTGACTGTCTAAAATCAGCGCCATGATTTGTAAGCCCTTCGTTTACAACACGAGTTTTGCCTACATCTAAAACTTTAAATTTAAAAGTTTTTGGGTTGTTAGGAGTCCATAAGTTGTTAGAACTTTCGTATATGCAAACCGCTTCCGCTCCAGCAACAAGATAAGTTTCTCCTACAATGATTGTATCATCAACAGATTGCCTGTAATTATTTTCTTTGGCAATTATATCGTTATTGCCAAATTCGCCAAATGTCTCGCTTGAGTTGCCCCCAAAAACTTGAAATTGTATAATATCACCTACAACTACATCTAAATCCAAATGCCTTTGATTGCCGGGTTCTGGCTTACCTTCCACGCGCATGATACCTGTTCGCGATGCAAATAATGATTCAACTTTATATTTTTCCATTGCTGCTGCCTGTACTGTGGCTACTTTTTTTTCGTATTCTTGGTTGTCTCTTGCATATAATTCAAAATTAAATTGGAATACTGGTCCAGAAGGATAAACCTCCCTAACACGTTTATAAGGCAATTTAAAACCTTGTGCATTACGTAATGGCTCTGATACACCAAAAGATGTCATAGTAGACGGTATGCGAACTCCGCTAAATATTGCCTGCATGTTGTTGTTAGTCTTTAACTCTGCTAAAAACACATCGCTTGCATTGCGTGGTTCTAGATCACCTGCTTTCTTATCATTAATTGTTATGCGATTAGTTGAATTGCCATTTCTGAAATACATGGCTAATTTGCTGGATTGATAGCCACGTAATAAGCTATCGCCAATACCCATTCCATCAAAATCTGGTTGTACTGCCAGCTCACCACCATTAGCTAAGAATATTGCTAATAATTCCTGCCCATCACCTTGGCTTAATAATTGCGACCACAGCAGTTTTGTTTCTACCCTTACGCCGCCATATTTTTTACCATCATAACCAAATTTACGATTAGCAAATACCAATTGCATCGACTCGCCAAGTCGCGCTAGCGGTTGTACTGAGGTAAAGCCATCAACATTAGTGAACCTGTTGGAGCCAGTAACGCTAGCGCCACTTACATCCGCGCCACGCTGCTCTTGCTGTTGCTGTTGCGCCGGATCAGTTTGACGTGGCAGTTTTGGCTTTGGTGCCATTGCTGATGCAGCAAAACTTATACCCATCCCCACAACTGTCATGACCAAAGGCACAACAGGGAGGCATACCACCTCCGGCACTATGTCATAAGCTGGATCGCGTTCGGGCCGGTAGTTTGCTACCTCATTTGCGTACCATTGATATTCTTCAAGCGTTAATCCTAAAGTATCAATTAATTGTTTTTCCCATGGCAATATCGCGCCTCGTATTTGACGGTTGGGGACCATACTACCCGGTTGGTTTGTGCGCTGCAATGAAGCCATCCGGTGTCGTAATAAACAGCTAGTCCAAAGCTATTGCTAGCTTGCACTAACGCAATAATACCAGTTTCGCCTGGTGTTCCCCATAATTCTAATTGCTCCTTGAAGATGCTGGTGTCACCTGCATGTAAACGCCGATACCAATTGCGGGCTGGCACTGGCGCTTCAATGCCATACCATCCCAACACCCACCTGCATAAATTAATGCAGTCGGTAGCGCCATGACGTACTGGCTCAGCACCAAGCCGATATGGCAGGCCAATAAGATCAGCCGGATCTAATAGCGCCCGTGGTTGGCAATGCTCCGACGGCTTCACGGCTGATTCGCAAATTAGGCGCTTGTGCACCAATTGCATCGATCGCACTGCTTAATTCCATCTCAACCGCTTGTGTATTATACGTTAATCCAGTAGCAATCCATGTTTCATCTCCTAATAATAAATATGGGTCGTAAGCATCGGTAAGCTGATATGTTTTTACATTTACCCGCCAGCCACCATTTACTGCGCTTTGCACCCAGTTCAAAGTTATCGGGTTGGCTGGTAAGGTAAGCTGGCTGGATATATTATCGCCGCTTTTTGTTTTTTGTGCGCCTTGATAATTAAATGGTAATAGTTCATATTTTTCGCCTGCAAATTCTTTTTGCCCTTGAGAAAAGAAGTTCTGATACCTTGTCTTACCCTCTGCGGTATCAGTGAATGTAACAAAATTACCAATTACGAATATGCTCATCGTAAACCTACCTGCCTGCGATAGCTAGGTGATTGTTGTAGTCTACTGGTAACCTGAGCAGCACCTGCTTTTGCACCTGCTGTAGCAGCGCGGCGTTCAGTAGCAGCCATTGCCGCTACCAGTTGGTCCTTATCAACCCAATCACGATCCATAAACCGTGTGGTCTCAAAGCTCATTGATAATACAGGAGTTGCCTCACCAGCAGCCATTGCATCACTACCGCTGCCGCCAGCGCCGCTACCACTGCCCTGGCGTTGGTATCGTGCCATTGCTGCTGTTGCATCGGCTGGGATGATCGTACCAGCAGTCGATGGCACGAATAGCTCAGGGCCTTGTTCGCCAACTAGCGATGGCCTGCCAACAGGTGGGTTGCCGCCAGCGGCAAAACCAAATACTCTTTGTGGGCCTAAATTGCCTACTCCTGGGGCTATTTCAGGCATCTGGAATCCTTGGGCTCCACCACCACCGCCGATAGAACCACCACCAAACAATCCGGCTAGTTGTCTTGCTATCGCTATTGCGGTATAAGTAGCAATCATCTTGGCGCCTTCTTGCATCAAGATGTCGCCTATAGATTTAAGGAAATCAGCAAATACCTGTTGCGCTGTTGTAGTGCCTTCAATTAAACCTTGGACGCCTTTTGTTAATGCTGAGCCAACTGCATCACCTACGCCTTGTATTATAGGCCCGTAGGTTCTGGTGATTTCATTTAGAACTAACTGCCTTTTTTCTAGTTGTTCTAATTGTACTAACATTGCTGAACGTGTTGCGTATGTTTGTTTTTCAGTTTCTAATTCTATTTGTTTAATACGTAAGGTATCCCCTGTGGAAGAATCTATAGATGCTCGTAACTCTTTAGTTTTATCTGTATATGCCTGTAACAAATCAAGTCTGCGTTGCTGCTGTTCATTTTCCAGTTCAATGGCTGCTTTTTGACCTTCACCCATACCAAAACTTTGAATACCTATTTCAGCTTTTGTAATTTGTCTTTGCGCACCTTGTATAGATGTTTCAGCCTCTCTTTTTATTCGATACTGGGCCATCTGTTGTTGGGCTGCTACTTGCTTGAGTTCATTTTCCGTTATCTGTTTCTGTATCTTTAATGTTTTTTCTAATACAGCAAAACGTGAGACGTAGATTCCATTTATCTCAAGTTCTAGGTCGGGCCGTTGTAGTATCTCTAGTTGTCGTTCAGTATTTAATATGTGTTTACGTAATGCGGCTTCTTTATCCATAGCGTCATATCTTTGTTTTAATGTATACAATTCTCCTTTGTTTAGTTCTGCTTCTTTATATCCTAGATTAATAAATTCTAAAATTAATGTTTTTCTGGTTTTCTCTGTGTTTAGTAAATCTGCTTGTGCAGTTCGGGCTGCTTGCTGCTGTTGTTGCGCAGCTTGGGCTTGTGCCAGGTCTACTTGGGCTGTAGCTATGCTGCGTTGAGCTTCAAGTTCTTTTATTTTATTATTGTTTATGTCGCGTTGTGTATTGGCGCGTTCTTGTGCAATCTGTAGATTGATGCTTTCGAGACGGTTGAGTGCTTGTTGGATACCTATTTGACCTTGTAAAGATGTTCTACGTACTTCAGAAGCTGTATTTTGCTCTTGTGTTAATCGTACCTGTTGTTGGATAATGCCAACTTCCATACCCGCTTGAGCTTGTGCCAATGCGGCTTGGTTGCGCTGTTGTATAAGTTGCACACGTTCGATTTCTAAATTGCGTAATTTTTCTTGTGTACTTACTTCTAGCGCTAGAACTTTTAGTATCTTATCTTGATCGCTAAATTTTTTAGCTTTAAGGTCACGCATGATCTCTTCGTATTTATTTTGTTTTTCTATTTGTATTGTTTGTGCCTTTGAGATTAAATAACCTTGGCTGTTAGCAGTATTGTTTTGTAACGTAACTTGGTAGTTTGCTCTTGCTAAATTAAGCTGTTCTTGTAGTTCTTTTGATCTTGTTTGCGCTTCAACAGTTTGGGGTTTTTCTTTTGGTGCTACCATCCCTGCCAGTCCTGCTACTAGGGGTAGTCTTGATACGATTGCGTATAAACCTGTTAAACCTGTAGCAGCTGCTAGAGTCTGCGCAATTATCTGGGGCATACCTGCTTGAAGAAGCAGAGTAAATTTCTGGAATTGACGACCGGTAAAGTCCCATAGTTCGCCGTAGTTCTTCAAGTCGCTTGCAGCTTGGCCGCCTATGGCATTTGCCAGTTCTTTTTGGGCCAGTGCAGCTGCTACTGCTGTTTGACCACTTTGCTGCGCGTTCTGTATTAAAGCTTTGGTTTCGGGATTTAAATAACCTAGTTTTTCAGTTAAATACCCAGCCGCATCTCCGCCCTCGCGCATACTTCGGGCAAAATCTGCGGCGGATTTGGCTGCGTCGTCTAGAACTTGGCCAAAAGCCCCACCTAAAATCTGCCCACCAAATCCGCTTCCCACAAAGGAACCAGCTAATGAACCTGCTATGGAACCGGGTCCGGCGCCGAACATCATCGGAAAGCCCACACCTAAGGCAATGGACTCTGCTCGCTGATTCTTAGCTTGCCTCTTCTGTGCTGCTTCTTGTTCGGCTGTTTGTTTTTGCCTTTCTTGGAAGTTACGAGACTGTATTGCGTTTAAGCGTCTATATACTTCCTCGTCACGTTTTGCTTGAGTCTGTAAACCCAAAGCTGCACGTTGTATGTCCGTAAGTTTAGTTTCATATCTCCCTGCGGCTTTGGTGGTATCCGCCCATGCACTAGCTAAATTTTTAATGGCCGCAGCTTGCTTAGGGTCAGATCCAGCCATGGCTGTCTCTGCAAGTAGCTGCTGAAATGCTTGCGTTTGTTGAGATACATCTGCTAAAGACTTACCTATTTGTTTATTACCGTTTACCCAATCTCGTACGTAATCATTTACACCTTTACTAAGTTCACCGGACAGATCTCTTTCTGCTCCTCTTCCCCCAACGTTTAATGCAACTCTTTTTTTATTTAGTGTGTCTATCGTGTTGTTTATAGTTTGTAAACGATCTCCCAGTATGTCTAACTTACGCATACCTGCAATTATTACATCGACCTTCGCTGAATAATTGGCCACGTTCGACGGCTACGCTAGATCTAGTCTAGCGCCGTTTTGCTTTTCGCATTGCTTCTTCTTGTTGGTCGTTCAGGATCTCGAAGAACACGCTCCAGAGCAGGATCTCTTCTTCGGTCATTCGGTGGCGCAGTTCAGACAGCGTTAGCCCCAGCTCCTTACAGATATGGAGCTGGAGCATCAGCCAGTTGTCCTTTTTGAGCTGCGCCTTTAGTTCTTGGGGTCGATTTCGGTCTCTTCGTCGCTTGACAGGATTGCCAGCATTAGGGCTTGGAGGTCGGTGTCGCGTACTTCGTTTTTGAGTACGTCGATCTCCGCCGCTGAAAACAACTTGGTGCCGTTTTCGTCGGTGGCCTTCTGGATCAGCAGTTGTAATGCAAATGCAGTAGCGTCTTCTGATTTTGCAGCCTTCTGTGCGCGTTCGCGTTCTGCTGCTACCAAGGGAGTGCGCCAGAGCTCAAATGTGGTGCCATCGCTTAACTCAACTGTTTTCTTGGTTGGAGTTAAGTTTGCCGCTTTGCGTAGGCGGTCGATAGCGCGAAGTGCAGGCGTGGCAGCCATAAAAACTCTGAGTGTTACGTTTCTAGTGTAGCAGGAGAGTTACCATTTACTGCGATCTGCCCAGTAAGCGGCACTCATTTTACCTTTGGCAATGTTAGCGGCGTGGCGAGCTTTGAATGATGCTCGCCGTGCCTTATCTGCTGCTGATTCACCCTCGCGGGGAGGTGATCCACTCACACCCTGCTGGCCGTAACGGATCAACTCTTAAGCAGTGGTGGAGAAGTCGAATGTAGGTACGCCATTTGGACGGAAGGTAATTTCCACCATCTGGGCGTCATCAGGGTTAATGCTGAATGAAGCACTCAGAAGTGTGGCTTCCATCGCAATACTACGTGACAAGGCTTCGGTTGAACCCTTGTCGGTGTAAAGCTTAAATGCTGCTCCAACTTGTTGACGTTGTAACACGTCTTCTACCATGCGGTTAGCTAGTGCTGTGTCATCACTGGTAACAAACACAGATGCGCTGCCATCACCCTCGGCAAAACCTGGGATGTAGCTTCTGAATGGTGCATACTGACCAACGGCTTGACCGATGGTTGTAGTGTCAATTTCAGCGCGGCTGATATTGAAACTCCAGTTCTGAACTGAAGCTACAGCGGCGTAGGCGGTGTAGGCGATGGTTGCAAACAAACCACCAAAGCCGGTAGGTAGGGCTGTTACAGTTAGTGCCGCGCCGCCTGCGGTAGAACTTAATGCCAATACGCCGGTAGATGCGTTGTAGGCTTGAACAAATTTATCGCCAGCGGCAATTGCGTTTGTTGTGGTTGCGCCAGCAGGATAGGTAAGTGTTACAGGGTCATTTACCTTAAAGCCTAAATATGCACCGACTTGAATGCTGGAGCCGGTAGCAGGAAAAGCGGAGGCTGCAAGCTCAACGCTAGTACCAGCAGGCTTGTAGTAGAGGGCGCCGGACGTACCGGATAGAACTGTGGTTGCCATGGAAAAAGGGGCGACGGTATGCGGGCGCGGCCCGGCTGTCTATATTCTAACGCGCCAGTGCAAATACGTTACTAAGGGTAAACAGTGGCAGTAAAGCCGCAACTAAATCGTCCGATGTAATGGGGTAGATCTACAGGTGCATCGAAAGTTGGGCCGCTTATTTGACCGACGCGGGCATAGACGCCTGCTCCAGCTGCTCGCGGTGTTGCGTTTAAGGTTTGAAAGGCTCCGGTGATGGCGTTGATTATGGTTTGGTTGCGCGTGGAACCTTTACCTTTGGGTGTATGTATGCGGCAGACGATTGAACCTCGTACATAGTCGAAATCAGCTTTTAGTGCTGTTTCGGTGGTGAGGCCAAAGGATACGTTTACCAGTACGTATTCGCTGGTGCTGGTTAGGGTAGATGCGGCTAGGTTGTCAAAAAACACAGGTACAGCAGGACTTAACGCAGCGCAGGCTGTTGCTATTGGTGCTTCGTAGGCTGCTCGGATTGCTTGATAGTTCATTAGCCGAATCCTTGGGCTGCACCAAAACTTGGTGGGGCTTTGAGTCCTGTTCTAAAGCCTTTAGCTAGATCTTTGTTCAAAGCTCCGCCAACACCGTATGTGGGCCACCAATCTGCCGGAGCTGTCTGAGTGTTGGGGCCGTTGGTTCCGACTAGCTGACCGCGAGTTGCGTTGGCCGGGCGATAACCTTTGGTTTGAGGTTTAACCGCTTTACCATCAAAACTATCAGGGTCATACACGTACGGGGTGAGGTCCATGGCTACGTCGGCATGGGGCGCTCCGTTGACAATAGTGTACCAAATCCCTGATGTTTGGAATTTTGTTGCCGGTACATTTCGCAGGTCGTATTTGTATAAACCCGAAGCCTTGCGGGGGCCACCTGGGGAGTCGCCTTTAGGTAAGGCGTACCACGCAGATGAAAACTCACCACTGTAACCAGGGCCTGCTTTTACCAAACCGTTCATTATTTCCACGCAGGCTGTTCTTGCTGCGCGGATTGTTACATCTTTTAAGTCTTTGACAAGAAACTTAATGTCGCGGGCCATTACTCTGGCCTCGCTATGAGACTGAAGAATACGGGGGATGTGCCACGGTAGGTTTTGATGTCGATTAGGCGGGCTTCGCGGCTTACACCATTTTCGAGATATTGGATGCGGTCACGAATTGAGGGCTGGTGAGCAGGTAAGGATGATGCAGCGATGTAGATTTTGAGGTCGCCAGTTTGGTATAAACCTTCGCTTTCTTCTTTGTTGACTACTGCAATGATTGCGTTGATGGTTACGTTTACGTCGGTTACGGTTACTACACCGGTTGTGGTGTTATAGCTGTCGGTGCCAGCTTTTATGTAGGTGATGGGGATGCCCCACTTGTCGATTAGGGGGCTTGGGATGGGGCCGAATACGTCGTCTATGGCAGCCATTAGTTTCTATAGGTAGGGATTTGGCGGACGTTGGATGCGTTACGAACCCAGCAACGCAGGTAGCTTTTCAGCCAGGGGAGGACGTCAATGATGCTGTCTACGGAAGATACTGCGTCTGAGCTGCGGTATTCCACTTTTAGATCGCCAAGTTCCACCTTGTCGTAGGCGCCGGGGCCGGTGGTTGAGCCACGCATGAGCGTGGGGGTGGTGATTAGGGCTTGTGCGGTTTCGGCGGTGGCAGCTTGGATGTCGGCGGGAATGTAGGTTGCGTCTGCTTCAACACCGTCGCAACTTACGTCGGTGCGCGGCCACTTCAGGGCTTGCGTGGTGCTTGCGCGGTCGCCGTAGTATTCCAGGCTCTCCAGCCAGGTTGTTGCTGTGATTAGGGCGGCGGCTTTGTCGTCGGCGCTGGCTGCTGTCCAGCTTGCGTTACCTAGACGGTCGCCAAAATATGTAGTCGCTGTTGCTACTGTAATGTATGAGTTTGAGGTTGATCCCCCCAACGTAGCAATCAGCGTTGGCATGGCGGCGGCTGTTTATGTTCCAGTTTAGGCGATGTATTGCAGGTAGCGGGCTGCTTTGAGCGGTAAGTTTTTCTTTTGTGGGCGGGTGGTGCCGTCTTGGACGTGGGGAAAGGATACGTGATAAATAGTGTGGCCGTCCATGGCGATCCCGGCGTCAATATCGTGGCGTTGAGACCATGGTGCATCAACCGTCCAAGTTGCTGTACCATCTGTAATGTAGAATCTTGCAATTTTCATGGCCACTAAAAAACTGTCCGAAAATGTTGAATTGGAGGCTGCACCTGTGTGTTCTCCTTTTGGTTCCAGTCCTCGGAAGTGGGCGGATGTGATGCCGCAAATTCAGAAGAAAGTTGCGGAAGGGATGAACTATCAGGAGGCGGCTGATGCTCTTGATGTTAGCTACGTTTTGGTTAATCAGTTGGCTACACAGTCGTACAAGTCTTCCATTCATACGGAGGAGTTGTTTGAGGTGCAGGAAAAGAAGCGTTTGGGTTTGATCGATTGATACAAAAAAGGGGCTCAAAAGAGCCCCTCTTATACCTTTTGGTGATGCTTATGTGTAAGCAGAAGTGTCGAAAGGTGTGTTCACAAGGAGGCGCACCAGGGGCACGTTCTTGGAGTTTACGTAAGCCAGAGTCCAGCTAGAGGTGTTACCCAGGTTGCCGGAAGTTGTGGCGTTGGTGGGGTTGTCACCAGCATCGGCCCACTTGGTACCTAGTACGTGATAACCGTAGTGGTAATCAACTGCCATCACGTCCTGGAGGGACAAGATGTTGCGGTCGGTTGCAATACGGAGATCCTGTTGGATACCTTCGGAGATAACGCCAGACTTGAACAGGTAAACGGGGTACTTAACGATGTGAGTCCCGGTGCCACCGGTCAAGTTGGTGAGCTGGTCGTCGATCACCACACGGAGACCAGCGAACTGGGCTACGTCTTCGCTCGACACACCTACACCGCCGCCGCCCCACACAACAGAACCGGCTGCGGATAGTGCAGAGGTGCTGAAGGTGAGCATACCAACTTGCTGCAAGTAGGCAGCTACGTTGGAGTGCATTGCAATTACGTCGAGGTCAGAACTGCGCTCACCGAGCTTCAGTTTGGCCTTAACAACGTTTGCTGCGGTCAGGTAGTTGGCTTCGGTTACGGAGCCAGGAACGCCTGCAAAGGAAGCGTTTACTGTGTTGGCGCTCAAGATACCGTCGGAGGCGATGCCGCCGAAAATACCAGCGAGTTGGGCCAGTAGGGTGGTGGTTTTGAGCTTGTTGATCGCAGCGGTTAGCTGGTCACGAACGTGAGCGAGAGGATCAGCGCCACTGCCGAGTTTGCCGAGATCGTCTGCCGCGTAGCTGAAGCCACGGTGCAGGATCGTCATAATCTGCTCGTCGGCTGTTACACCGGCAGGGCTCATGTAGCCGCCGCTGCCCCAGGTGTGGTTCGACTGAATTACCACCTCGGTGGGGGCGATTGCGTCGAAGAAAGGCACACGTACACGGGTGCCGCCAGCACGGGCGTCGAGAGCAGCGTTGCGCTGTACGATGCCGGACTGAACCCACTTGGACTGTTGGAAGATACCTTCAGCTACGTAGCTGAGGAACTCGGGGCGGGCAATCAGGTTGCTCAGGAATGTAGTTCCAGAGCCGTAGTTTTGTAAAACAGCAGTCATTGGGAATTACCGGAGGAAAGGTTTACGATGCTTGGCCTCCCCACAGGGGTGCCCCACAAGGGCTAGGTTGTTGCTTCTGCTTTTAATAGTTTAGCCACGTCTGGATTTTCAGCAAGCAGGCGAACTTGCTCGGTTATGTTCCAGCTTTCGCGGCGGAATGGGTTTGTGGTGCCTGGTAATACGCTGGGACGTGGCGCTGTTGTTGTGCCCATTCCAGCGCGATTTTGTGCCGCAAAGTGGTGTTCGTAACCGCTGCCTGGGTTGCGTAATCCTGCTACATATTCGGTGAGGGCAACTTCGACACCGCCTTTGATTGCAACGGGAGTACCATCTTTGGATTGGAGGTCGTCTTGTACGAGGCGGTAGAGCTGGTCGGGTGCAAGTGCTCCAGCTGCGGATAGGTCAGAGATGGTGCGGGCTTTTAGTTGTTCGCGGCTGTAGTTAGTTTGGATTTCGCCTATTTTCTGTTCGCGGTCTTGTAGTTGGGCGCGGAGGTCGGCGTTTGTTTTTTGTGCTTCTTCCCAAAGTGTGCGAAACTCACCGGATTGTTCCAGTTGTTGTTGTTGGGCGGCTTTTTGGGTGGTTTCTATTTCGTCGAGGCGGCGTTGTAGGGCCTCGCGGGCTTCTTTATCGCGGCGGCGTTCGCCTATTAGTTCCGTATTTTTGGATCGCAGTGCTTCGATTTGCATTGCGAGGTCGGTTGGTTCAGCCACGGGCTGCTCAATAGCGGTCTCCACTGGAGCCGTTTCGAGTTGTTGTTCAGACACGGAAGATTAGGTCTTGGGACTTTCGTAGTTTAGCTCTTCTGTAGTAGAAACCTCGGTTCCGTTCATGCGTTCCATTTCGCTGTCGATGTCAAGATCGTCGGGGAGGATTTCACCTCGGCGGAGGATTTCAAGCAGGGTCTGGTCGGATAGTTTGCCTTTGGTGTTGAGATCGGTGATTGCGGTGATGTCTTGGCCGATGAGACGGTAGAAGTCAAAGTCGCGATCTAGATATATTTCAGGGGGCTCGATGCCTACATACTGGGAGGCCATTTCGAAGGCACGTTTGAGGCCGGAACATACCTCCATGCTGAGGACAGCTAGGACGGAGTTGGATTGGGCTTGGTCGATGCGCTTGGAGTCGGCGGATTCGGCTACAAACTTTTGGCCGAATAGTTTTGTGATGCCCAGGGTGGACATTTGGGTTTCGATTGCTGTTATTTCTGCTGCTTGCGCGGCAAAACTTGTGGCGTCCGACTGCACGTAATAGGCTTTGTTGCCTGGTGGCATGGCTAGGGCGTAATTCACGCCGACCGATACTTCGTTGGTGTCCATGTCCCAGCCTTCTAGGATCAGGATGGGCATTGCGGCGACGTGCAGTGCGTGGATTAGGTCGGCTTGGCGTTGGTAGTGGGTAATGTTAAGATTTGCAATGTCAAGAAGTGGTGGTTGGGAACGTAACATCCCCAGGCGGTTGGCGTAGATGGGTACTAGGGGGATTTCGGGGAGGGTGAATTCGCCGGATTCGTGCAGAATGAAGCTGTTTTGGCCTTGGATGTATAAGTCGTAGCTGCCTGGGTAGATGACGCGCATCTGCTCCACTTGCGTTTCGCCGAAGTCGCCTTGCGGTTGGGTGGTGTATTCGTGGATGCGGACTTGGGTTAGTGGGGATGTTGGTAGTGTGTTTTCTTGGCGCCAGCCCCAGATTTGGGGTGCTTCGACTGGGACGAAGTACGGGCGGCGTTCCAGTGCGCGTTCTTCGGCGAGGCTGAGGGCGACGCTGGCGGGTGGGTAGTCAACGAGGATTGCGCTGTGGCCGTAGGTCAGGCTGGAGACTAAAATGCGGCGGGCAAATTCATTTAGGTCCGAGCCGAGACCGTCTACGTTTTCCGAAAAGGTTTTCCAGTAGTCGTCGCCTTCGATGTGAATGGGTTTGCGCAGGATTGCTCCAGCTGCGGTTTCGATGATGCGTTGGGTGTAGGGGGAGAGGACGGAGCGGGCTATGCGGGATTCCCAAGCGTCGTCGGTTTCGCGGGGTTCTTGGGGGAGGTAGCTGGCGGCTTGGCTGCGGATGAAGTCGGAGCCGAGGGTCACAGCGGCCATTGCGTTCCAGCTCGCAGTCATTGCGATTGCGTCGAGGGAACGGGTGAAGGGGGTATCGCTGATGCTTTTGCTGATTGTGCCAACTGCGCCGGTATATGTCATGAGGGGAGTTACATTGCTCCTATTTTGACAGATACTGTTGCTGTGGTTGTGCTGGTCAGGGTGATTAGGTGAACTCGGATGTAGCGGCTGGGTTGGGTTTGTGCAAAGTACATGTACGTTCCATCCTCGTCGATGATGCTAGCGTCGCCTGTTTTCTTTACGGCGACTGTTATGTGGCCCCAGTTGGTGCCGTCTAACGAGGAGTCAAAATCGAATACGGCCTGTTTGCCACCGCCGGTTAGACCGCTAACTGTTACCTGGAAGCTCCAATATAAAGCTACGGCTTGAACGGTAGTGAAGAAGCCGCTGGTGGTGCGGCTACCTACGTCCCAGGTTGTTAGTTCGCCGTCGAAAATGGTGCCGCCGTCGATTGCCATTATTCGTCCTCTTCTTGGCCCACGATTACTTCGATGCCGTCAACTAGGCGGTGGACGAGGGAGGCGATGTTGTAGGCACTCTCAGGAACTGGAAATATCATTGTTACTTCGAGGGTGTCGGTCTCGAAGTCAATTGATAGGTTGGAGCAACTTCCGGTGCAGATTGTGGTGGTGACAGTCATTACTTTTTGCCGGGCTTTTTCTTTTTGGGTTTGGGGTTTTCGGGCATCATTTTTATGGGTTTTTTATCTCCTTTGTTCTTGTCTTGGTACATCACAGCGTGTGCGCAGGTAGTTCCAGTATAGGTCACCAGACTCGGAAGTCGGTGGAGCCCATGTTTTCCGGTTTGGCGAGGTTGAATACTTGTAGGCACATATACCCAAGGGCGTCGAATGAGTGATCCACGCCGAGATTTTTGTTTGGCATGTTTGTGTGGGGTGTGTAGGTTAAAGTGCGCAGACTTTTGATTAGTTCCACGCAGCGGGGGTGGATTTTGATGCGGCGGGTTCCGGCGGCATCGAGGAGACCCATGTTTACGCAGGTTATTTTGTCGCGGATTTTCCAGGGGGAGCGGGGTGTTGATACGGTGAGGCCCGCTTTGCGGAGGATTGCGTGGTCGGTTGCTCCAACGCCGGAGGTTTTGCGGGCCGCGCCGGTTGGGTCGGGGCAGGTGATGATTCGCCGCTCCATGCCGTATTTGTCGATTAGGGTTTCGCAGAAATCCCATGTGGTGGCGCCTCCGGTGAGGATTATTTCGTCGAATACCCAGAGTTCGGACTGGTATTTGACGGCGCACACGGCGGACATGGGGGATACGTTGAAGTCCAGACCCACCAGTAGGGGGAGTACGGGAATATCTTTGATTTCGGTGCTTATGTTGGCGTCGCTGAAGTTGATTGCGACTAAACCGCTTAGGTTTTCAAAGCTGGCTTCAAATTCTTGGCGGAATGTACGACTATCGAGTTGGCCTCGCGCTGCTTCGATCTCTGCGGGTGGTACGTTGTCGCCGTCGATAGTGGTAAATTGCCAGCGTTTCCAGTCCTTTTCGGCTTCTTCGGCGTAACACCAGAGGTCGTAGAACCAGGAGGCTGTTCCATCCGGGGTGGAGATGAATAAGGCCCAGCCTTGTTTGTCTGCGAGGGAGGGGCGGATCACCTCGAACCAGACTTCGGGGTCCATGAAGGCAGCTTCGTCTAGTACCACGCCGGATAGGCTTCTGCCGCGCAACGCCATTGCGTTTTCAGTGCCTTTTAGTTCGATCGTGCTGCCATTTACTAGCTCCAGCTTTAGGTCGGTTTCGTTTTTTGCCTTTATCCAGGCTGGCGGGACTAGCTTTTTTAGTACTTTCCACGCAATATCTTTGGCCATTCGGTATGTTGGCGCTGCGTAGAAGAATGTTTCGCCGGGGCGTTCGATTGCTCCACGCAGAAGTTCGATGCAGGCTAAATATGATTTACCGAAGCGGCGACCGGCAACGAGGACGCGGAAACGTGAGCGATTGTTGAATACTTGACCCTGGGCGTGGCGTAATGTTAAGCCGGTGTTCGACACGATTTGTTATTTTTTCGGTACTTAGATACTACTCTACAGGAACTCGACCCCTACCCCCTGTTGTGTAGTAGGGTAGAGTAGGTTGAGATTGTACCAGTAGGTTCCCGGGACGGTGCTCCACCCCGCCAGGATTCCTACCCTACCCCGGGTGGTACGTTTGAACTAGGCTAGAGGGTGAGCCCTAGCCTAGTAGGTTTGACCTAGTTAGGTTTCACCCTTCAGAATAAAGTAGAAGCCGCAGGCGGTACAAACCGCAGCCAGTGGGAGGCTGGAGGTTGAACAAGCCAGCACCAAGGCAGAATACATGATTGCGCGCTTCATGCTTCAACCTTTGTTTGGTTGGTTTCCATAACCTTAAGATCTCCTAAGAGGCTATTAAGTAGCGTTTGTTTGTTATTACATAGGCCTTTCATTCTGCTCAAGCTATCTATAAAGTACACGCAGGCACGCAAGAATTCATCGGTGCTAACACCTGAAACCTCCACACTGCTATCTACCGACTCTCGGAAAGTTATCCTAACCTCATCTTTCCAATCCCAGATAGAGACGTTATCCGTTGCGATTAATTGAACGATGGCGGTCTGTGTGGTTTTCATTGGTGGTTTGGTTTGGTGGTTTGGTGCGCCTTGGTTGGGCGCGTGGTTGTATTGTAGTACCTTGGGGACGGTTTAGATGGGTTCCTCAATATCTCTTAACATTTCCCGACCTAGATAGGTCATCCCAGCATTAACCAAGCCCGCGGCGAAATCATCCGGGGTTTCTATTGTCTCACCCTCTAATAGTTGCAATCTAGATGTATAACCGTAAGCCTCGCACGCTAAATCTACCCAGGCTAATAGTTCGGTTTCGTTACGGTTATAAAACTCTATTAGATCGCGGGTGTAGCACATATCTAAATTGACAAAATCGCTCTGGTTGTAGTTACAAAGACTATTATTTTCTAAGGTTTCGTTGCTGTAGCGATCCAGAAAATAATCGACGCATGCATCATCAGAATCGAAACTATCCGCCAATACATAGGCTAAGGTATCATATTCACAGGGTACAGATTCTTTGTTGCACCAAGCACGGTATACATCCTTGGCTATCTCATCAAGACTCTGCCAACCTCTATCACCGCAGCTGGGTTGATACTTTCCACTAATTCGAGAAAGTATCTGATACCCTTTGGAATCCTGCCCGGCGTGATTTTCAGCCCAAAAAAGATAGGTTCCAGCACAGTAGCTAAACCGGTCGATTGTTTGCATAGGTCCTCTTAATAGTGGTTTGGTTGCACTTGGTTGGTGCCCTCATACAATACAACCAAACCGGCAGCCAAACAGCAGAGAATCTTAAAAGATTATTAAAAATTTACACACTGCATAACTGCGAACGGTTCTCAATTGCGCGCGCCGTGCCGTGGTAGGATGCCCCAGCTCTGCCCTAACTCTGCCCTAGCAATACGCTTGTACTAGGCCTTGGTGCCTTAGTGCCTTAGTGCCTTGGTGCCTTGGTGCCCCAGGCAATGAAAGGCAATGAAAGGCAATGAAAGGCAATGAAAGGCAATGAAAGGCAACAATGAAAGGCAACAATGAAAGGCAATGAAAGGCAACAATGAAAGGCAATGAAAGGCAATGAAAGGCAATGAAAGGCAACAATGAAAGGCCGCGACTATGAAAGGCAGCAATGAAAGGCTTATTCGGCATCTAATGAAAGGTTTTCTGGCACGGATTCAAGCGCGGGAGTGATATTAACTGGTTCAGACCCTGATGAAAGGTTTTTCGGGCGTGATTCTTCCACCGTGATGTTAAGAATCGGTGCAAGCATTGCTTGTTGCTCAGGCGCCACTTCCCCAACAACAGCGCCAAGATCCTTAAGTGCTTGTGTCGCTGTTTGTAATTGTCCTTTTCTTATGGCTGCATTTATCACTCTAAGCCTCATTCCTTGTATCCGTGACACTATACTCTCACGATCTAAGTTCCAGTCGTCTCTGTTCTGTTCCTTCACCACTTCCCAGTCACGCCAAGCGGTGCTAAGGGAGATGCTTTCTCTTGACGCATGATCGTAGACTAAGTGCCTGGTGGGTAATCCCTCCAATTGGCGCTTATATAGCCTTCGACACCTTTCCTCTACCAGTGCGTTCGGGTTACGTTTCCCATAAGGTTTGTTTTCTTTCTTAACAGGTAGCGATTTGCTATTTGATATTTCATCAACATCAATCTCGTCGATCTCGTCGCTCTGCTCCAGTTCTAAATCGGTGTCGTTTTCTTCCATTACAAAGCGCAATATGCTTCTACCATACTACACAGGGTTAGGCGTTGCGCTCCTCTGCCGTGAGCGACGGGTGCCGCTCCTCGGGCTCCAGTGGCTCACCGTCCTCGTCGTATTCACACTCAGGCAGCCAGTCGCGGGGATCGTAGTCCCAGTTGTCGTCAAGGTCGTTCATGGGTTCGCCGGTTCGGGTGGCCGGGTGTTGTGTACCCTCATACAATAGCAGACTGGTTCCAGCTGTCAACTGTTGACCGTTGCCTCGTTGTACTGTATTATTCCTGAGTTCACCCAACACCCACGGGAACCATGGCAACACAGGAAGAGCGCGACCAGATTCGCCTCGAAAAACGGCATTATTCCGATCTACGCTGGGCAGTTGAGCGCAGCATCCTGATGGATTCCGACTGGACAGACCTCCTGGCGCTCCATGCTGAATACGGAAAAGAGGGCCCACTTCGCCTTGGACGGGAACTGCTGCCATTTTGGCAACAATGCCAGAAAATGAATCTTGCATTGGAGCGCGCTAAGCACCACCCGCTCACCGTCAACGCTGCCGACGTGTTGGCTGAGTTTTCCACAGTTTCCACATCCACCAAATAAAACACAGCTCCAGCTAGTAAAAAACCCCCTCGCGGTGCTCGGTGCATCGCGGGGGGTTTTCTTATTGCCTTGTAGTAGGTAGCGAGCGTAGCGAGTTTTGACACTCCATAACCGCCCGAGGTGGCAGCGTAAGTCTCGCAAGACGCAACGGGAAGATGAAATCCAACCTCATGAAATACTCCAGCTCAACCTGGCCCTCGGTAACACCTTGAGTGTTACGAAACGTCACATACCGTATGAAAGGCGGCGTGGTGGCGCGGAGCACTTCGCCCCACAGCACCATGCCGCACACGCTGTGCACAATCATGCTCCAGTCCTTTCGGAGTGGTGTTCGCATGAAAGGAAGTTGACCTCGCCGGTCTGGGTGGTTTCGCGTACCAGTAGCCAGGTGTCGAAAGTGCAATAGGCTTCGCTGTCCGACACCTCAAAGTGGCGGCATGAAAGGCAAGACTCATGAGTCTCACGCTGTTGTGTTTGTGGTTGAGCCATCGTTGGTGATGAAAGGGGGTAGGAGAACATCGGTCAGTTCCACCCTTTGAAAGGCGGAACCGCAGAGGTTTTTGCCACGTTCCAGTGCTGTGGCGTAGTCGATGCAGCGCATCAGAAAGGTTTGGCCTGCGGTGTCATAACTACAGGATTGGAAAACACGGTAAACAGGCATGAAAGGCTCCAGTAGTGTGCGAGCGTGGCTCGCGGCATTAGCGGTTCCAGCTTGAGCCGTACATGTGGGCGGTTTCGTATTCGCGGTTGAAGCGTTCGGTGGTGCAGTGTTGAACGGCACGTTCCGCTGCGCAGTGTGCAAGGTTTATGCAGTCGAAAAGGGTCAAGCTCCAGCCTTTGGACTCATAAGTAGCGTCGCCTTCGCGGAGCCAGTTCACCAGTGCTTTGTCGAAAGCAGTGTAATCCTCGGGAAGGGGGAGGAGGCCCTCGTCTTCCCACTCGGATTCACTCAACCACTGCTTGGTGATGGGGCATTGGCCGCCCCAGCCGTATTCGGGGTCAGCGTCCCAGCCTTGCTCTACGCGGGCTTTGGCTGCCCTATCGGCCTCGGCCATGTACTCGTAGGCGCCCCAGGCTGGGGGTAGTGTTGTGGTGGTTGCGGTCATCATCAAGGTGGTGATGTGTACTGTGTAAATCTACACCTCAATGCAGAACCTGTCAAGCGTTTACGTTCCACGCCTTGGTGGTGAGCGCAGCGAGCGTTATATGTCGTCAAGATCCGCCCACGGTTTTGGTGGTGGTGGTGCGGGGGTGCGTAACTTTTCCAGGTAGGTGACGAAGCGACCATGAAAGTTGTGTGACCGTTCCAGTAGGTCATCCTTACTGAGCCAATGCACATCGGGGGGACCGGCGCGGCGGGCAATGACAACTGCTCCACCTGCAAACTCTTGGCTGGGGTTGTGTTGAATGGTTCCGGCGTGGTAGGCGCCGAGTTGATCGAAATAATCCTCCAGCAGTTCGGCGCCGCGACGGGTGGCGCTGGTTTTCCAGTCCACCAGCCATAGGCCGGGGCGGTCTCGCAGATACAAGGCGGCGTCGAATGTTCCAGCCCAGCCGTGGCATGGGGCGGTGGCAGCGTGGAGGTACGGCGGGCTGCATGTGATGCGCAGTTCCACGCCTGCTTCGCCAGCGCAGTGTTGTTCCAGCCACGCATCAAGGCCGCGACCGTAACCGACGCAGCTCAGATCTAATTTTGGTGGGTTGCTTTTGTACGCTTTTGCCAGTGCCCATTTCCAGATCGAGCTAGGAATACGCGAGCTTCGCTCGCTGAATATGGCATCTGTGGTTGCTCCAGTGCTTTTTGCGAGTGCTGCAAGCGCGAGCTTGCGAGCCGTTTTGAGGCGCCACTCCACTCGTGAATGGGCGCGGGTGCCACGGGTGGTGGCCACGCTAGAGATAACGCCAGCGCGATCCCCCATGCGGGCTTTCCAGCGTTCCAGTGCATCATTGTTGGCGGTTTCTTTGAGAATATGAGTGACGCTGTGGTAAACCTTGCCCGTAACGTCGCGGTATACGCGGAATGGGCCAGTGTTGTCCTGCTCCAGTCCAGTGTGGCCTTGCAGGAACACAAAAATACTCCTTCCCATTACATAATACCACTAAAAAGCCCCCAGCGCAAGGCCAGGGGCAAAGGTAGCGGGAAACTAGGCTTTGAAAGGATCTCCACCTGTTAGTAAGCGGGTAATGTCGAAACCGGCAGCACGGGTTTCGGACCATGCAGCTTCAATCACCTTGTTAGTGGTGGTTTTGCGGGGTGCTGGGCGCAGTGTGTAAACAGTGGTGAGCTTTGAGCCAGTGCGGGACAGTATGAAATCCCACTCCTGGAGGTTCTCGTAATCCTCCATCTGTGCCACTTGATCCAGTTCGGAGATGATCGACTTCTGGGTGAGTTGTAGAACCTTTACCTTGCCGTCTTCAAAGTGGTAGACGGGAACGGCGATGGCGAACTTGATGTCAAGGCCGCCGTTGTCTTTGGTGCGTGGGGTGTAGCTGCCTAGTTCCAGTACGACCTCTTCTGGGGTGGGTTCTTGGGGGAAGCGGAAAGGCTTCATGGAGCCTGCACTGTCTTGGCCCCAGGTTTCCCAGAACTCAAGGGGTTCTTCGGAGAGGAGGGCGAAGCGGGCGCTGCCACCGTCAGCAATTTTGCTTGGGGAAAGGTAGGCGCCACCGCTTTTTTGGGTGATTGCGGCTGTTGCAATTTTGGAGAGGAATGCCATCTGTTTTTTGTGGTTTGTGTAGCCCAGGGTGGGCTGTACTTTTACACATTAACAGGTTGTCAGGATGCTGTCAAGCGTTACCATAGAAAAACGCCCCAGCCGCCTTTCGGTGGTCGGGGCGTCTTTGAACAACCTCACTCTGAAGTTTACCATGTGTACTACACAAGAGCTGCTCGCCTTTGTGCGGCAGTTGCCGATAGGTATTGCCTACGCACCGATTTATGCCAATACATGTCCCATGCAGTCGGGGCAGTTGAGTAAGGGCAAAACTCCGTTTGAAAGGGCTCACCATCATGTGATGACACCTGCGGATGTGGCGTTACAGATTGAGCGCAGGCCGGAGGTGTTCCAGGCTGTAGGTATTTTTGCTGGACCTCGTAGTAAGGGGATTGTTTTTCTTGATGTGGACCGGAACCTGTCGCGGTTGCGCAAGAAGTGGAAGGACACCCTTGAGGGTGCTCCAGTCGTTACCAGTACGAAGAGCAATGCGGCGAAGTACCTCTTTAGGGTCCCTGAGGAGCTGTGGGGCCAGGTAAAAGGTTTTGGGTTGTCAGATACCGGGGCGGGGTATGAGGTGCTCTGGGGGCGCCAGGGGCTCATCTATGGGGCGTATCCGGGTTCAAGTGATGGGAAGGCTCCAGCTGGGTCGTATGGGTTTGAGGGGGATCTGGAGGAGGTGCCGGTGGCGCCCGAGTGGTTGTTGGCGGAGATGCGCGATGCGGCGGGGCGCGAAGTGCAGGATGCGGGGTTTATTAAGAACCGTAAAGCGTTGGATTTCTCCGATAGGGACCCGGCGGAAGTTGCTGAGATGATCCAGTGTGCTCTCAAGGTGATACCGGGGCAGGGCATTGGTAGTCGCGATCACTGGATAAAGGTTGGTATGGCGATCCACTCGGAGGTGCCGGGGGATTTGGGGTTGACTTTGTGGTCGGCGTGGTCAGCAGAAGATCCCGAGTATGCGGGGGAGTGGACGGAGGAGAATCCGTGTGAACCAGTCTGGAAGTCGTTTAGGAAAGGGCCGGTGTCGTTGGGCACCTTGTTCTGGATGGCCGATCAGCAGATGCCCGGCAGGTTGTGGTTGCCCGAGGATTTGCGCAAGGTTGTTGTTGATGTGGAGAGCGACAACGTAACTCGTATTAGGCAGGTGACTATCGAGTTTCCAAAGCTTGTGGCGAGGGCTAGGGAGATCCAGGAGTTGGATAACCCGGCGGAGATGGCACACCGTATGAATGCGTTGGCCTTGGAGGCTGGGTATAGGGATGCGGGGGCGTTGGAGCGTTTGTTGATTGCTCAGGTCCAGTACGAGCAGCAGGATGATGATATGGACATCGGTTACCTTATAGATAAAGATATTAAATTGGAGTATTTGATTCCTGACTTGTTGCCTTTACCTGGTGTTGTGATGATTCACGGCGCTGGTGGTGATGGTAAATCTATGACGGCGTGGACATTAGCTAAGCATGTTGCTAGAGGTTTACCTTTTTCTGTACGTGGGGATTTTGTTCCAGTTAAACAGGGGAATGTGTTGATTCTTAATGGGGATCAATCTGAGGTGCAAGTTAAGCAGCAGATGATGGAGTTGGAGTTGGGGCATAATGATCCGATTCGTGTTGTTATGGGCTGGGATATTAACTGGTATTTTAGATTTATTGCGTTGGTTAAAAAACACCAACCGGCGTTGATTGTGATTGATTCGATTACTGGTTGTTCCAGGGGATCGGCGTTTGATGAGAACAGGAAGGAGTTTGCTGGGCCGATTTATTGGTTGGCTAATAACAATGGCAGGCTGTTTCCGGCTTGCACCATCGTGCTAATCCACCACAGCAATAAGTCGGGTGGGTTTAGGGGTACGACTGCACTCAGGGACGCCGTGGACGAGGTGTGGAGCCTCAAGAAGCCCTCCGATAAGGAAATGGAACAGACAGGCCCTTCCTGCCGCCTTATAGGCATCGAGAAGAGCCGTGCAGGCCGTGGTGGCAGCAAGCTGCTGCTCAAGATGCTCGACGACCTGACGTTCGAGCTCAAGGACTACGTGGAGATGGCCGTGGAGAGCGGTTCACCGGCTTCTGTGGTGGATCGGGTGCTCCAGCGCCTTCGTGTGGCTTCTAAGGCCGGAGAGGGGCGTACTAGGACCGAGCTGAACTCCGATCCTTTGTGCGGCGGCAGCGTCGGCGGTATCAAAAAGGCGCTCCAGCGTTTGGAGTGTCGAGGGTTAATAACAAGTAAAGAAGAAGTTAGTTCCATCAAGCCTGGAAATTATGTGAAAAGGTACTTTGCTTTACTCTCGCGTGATATATATGAGAATGTGTGTCCCCCCTCCCCTAAAACCAGTCTGGAACTGGAAAGTCAGGGGGGACAACCCCCTACCGTGTCCCCCCTGAAATCCACCAAAAAAGAGAGGGTTGGAGCAGCTCCTGTACAACAAGCCGCCGAAGTGGCAAAGCAGGGGGGACACGAAAATGGGTGTCCCCCCTCAGACCCCAGTGATAGCAACGATTCAGCCAGGGGGGACAAAAATTTTGTAACCCCCCAAGGGAGCACACCTTACGTACTTCGCACAGACGCCGAATTGATGGCCATTCGAGAGGCTGCGGAAAAGTTCTGGGATTAGTAACCGTTCTGTGCTACAGTAAAGATCTGCGGCCTGTCGAAGCCGCTCCACCCCGCTTGCAGACTCATGACTACGGAACAACTTGAGGCGTTGAACTCGGCTGTGGCTGAGCTGGTGCGTACCTACAGGGAGTACACAGCTACGACTGGCACCCAAGAACTCATCGAGTTCGAGGAGAACCACCCCCTGGCTGATTTGCTAGAGGATCTGGAGTTCTATGTAGATGAGGCCGGGCTCCTTGGATAAAGTTAATGCTCCAGCTCATTACACTTTCGGGCGCGTCGAAGTAATTGACATCATCGAAGATGCGATTAGTCGTGCGCCCGATGCTGTACTGGGAAATTGCCAAGGCCACGTCCTACGTTATGTATTAAGAATGTGGGACAAAGACGATCCGATGCTAAATGCGTCTAAAGCGCGGTGGTATCTTGATCGTTTAATTAAACACCTGGATCGCTATGAATTGCCCGAAATGTGACTCCGTTAGGATACGAACTATTAATACAAGGCACGATACTGTTGAGTCGGTTGTGCGAGATCGTAAATGTTTAAGATGTGAACATAAGTGGTTTACTTGTGAGATAGACTTGCCGCGTCACGCTGTTAAATGGGGTGATGCGGCATCGCTAAAGCGTGTTGAAGGTTTTCGTAAAGTAGTTTTTAGCTAACCTGTATTACAAGCATTTAATCCTTATGAAAACTGCTGCCCTTGTTTTTGTTCTTATTGTTGCTGCTAGTTTAAGTTTTATAGTAGCTTGTTTTGCTGCTTGGGCATTAACTGCTATATGGCCTTCGCTGCCCTTTTGGCCTGTTGCTCTTTTAGGTTGGGTTGTAATTAGTGTTTTTAGTCGTTCCTCTTCATGACGGTGGAACCATCCTGGCGGCAGCTATCCGCTATTCCCGAATCGGTACTCAAGGCGTCGGTGTTGAAGGCAGTTGGGGTAACACCCACTGCCGCCGGGGTCAGCCGTACATTTGATGGTGGTGCGTTCCAGGTGTACGCCACAGTGGCACCTGGGATGCACTTGCCAGACGGCATTCGGTACACGGTCTACCGGGACGGAGGCACTACATCTTTTGATACCCACAAAGAAGTGCTGCGTGTAGTCAAAGCATCACCTGGAACACCTACTGGTGATGCTTTGCGGGCTTGGTTTGCGTATTATTTAGCTCCAGTGCCTTAAATGGTGCCTTTTCTGCTACAGTAGAGCGGTATTCGCCAAACCAGGCATGACTGTTTTCTCTTCTGTTTCCGACTTGGCCACCCTTGCCAACGCCGTCACCATTGCTTTTGACTGTGAAACCACTCAGCTCCAGCCGCAGATGGGCAAGATGCGGTTGCTCCAGTTCGCTGCACTGGATCGGCACCCTGTTGTGTTGGATTGTTGGGATCTAGACGACAAGGACTGGGAAAAGATCGCGGATTTCTTTGCAACTAAAAGGTTTTGGCTGGCGCATAACGCGGTTTTTGATGTTGGTTGGTTACAGGAGCACGGCATTTACCCGAATGGAAATATTTGCTGCACCATGTTGGCCAGCAGGTTGTTGACGAATGGGTTGCCGAATGTAAAGAATGGTTTACAACACGTCGTTAAGCGGTATCTCAAGTTCGACCTTCCTAAAGACGAGCAGAAAAGTGATTGGTCGAAGGATTTAACGCCGTCCCAGCTTGCTTATGCGGCGGATGATGTTCGAGTCCTTACGTTGTTGGATGGGCCGTTGAACCAGTTATTGGCTACGGCGAATTTGCATACGGCGTGGAGATTGGAGTGCGATGCGATTCCGGCGATGGCGCAGTTGTGGCGCACGGGGTTGCCGTTTGATCGCTCCATGCTGGATGGGGTGCAGGCTGATCTTGCCGAGGAACATGTTGCATTAGGTGAACAGTTCTTGACAGATTTGGATAAGGCGTTGCCTGAGGATTACAAGTTGCCGCGTGATCCAGACGGTAAGTTGAATACGCGCCCCAAGACCACGGGGACTATTAAGAAAGGTAACAGAATGCCTGCCGGGTTTAACTTGAACTCACCAGGGCAGCTGGGACGTGCTTTTGAGGCTGTACTGGGGAAACCGCCGGTCGATTCTACAGGTAAGACCAGTGTGTCTCGCAACAGTTTGAGGCAGTACGCGGCGGATCATGCGGTGATTGCGTTGTATTTGAGATGGAAGCGGATTGAAAAGCGCAGACAGATGGTGCATACATTGCTGGGGTGTGTTGATGAAGAAGGGCGGATTCGTGCCAGCTATATGCAGATGGGGGCAGATACCGGAAGGATGAGTTGTATGCAGCCGAATTTGCAGCAAGTTCCGAGGGACGAGAGTTTTAGGTCCTGTGTACAGGCACCGGAAGGGAAGTTATTGGTTGTTGCTGACTTCGCGCAGATGGAGTTGAGACTCGCGGCGGCAGAGGCAGAAGATACGGTGATGATTAATGCGTTTAAGGAAGGGCAGGATCTTCATACGCTTACCGCTATGAGTATCTACGACGTTGAGGAAGATGAGGTGACAAAGGAGCAGCGCCAGATAGCCAAGTCGGCCAACTTCGGGCTGTTGTTTGGATCTGGTGCGAAGGGTTTGCGTGAATACGCTGGTGCGTCAGGTATTCAGATGGATCTGGATGAGGCAAAGGAAATTCGTGAGGCGTTCCATCGGATTTATCCGGGTATTGATGCGTGGCAGAAGCAATGTGCCATGCAGGCGGATAAAGCTTCTGACCAAGCAGCGATAAATGTCAGGATTTCCGGGATGCGGCGTTTTCTGATTGGTGAAAATAACAAGCTCACCACGCGCTGTAATACTCCAGTGCAGGGTGCTGGGGCGGCGGTTATGAAGAGGGCGTTGGCTTTGTTATGGCGGCATCTTGCGAATACAGATGAGGATGAAGCCAAACTTGCAGGAGTTGTGCATGACGAGGTGATTTTGGAAGTTGCGGAAGGTGCTGAGGAGAAGTGGGCGGCATTACTTACAGAGGCGATGGAAGGTGCGGAAGCAGTATGGTTGGGTGATGTCCCAGCCGTTGCGGAGGCAAGATGGGGGAAGAGTTGGGCACAGGCGAAATAATGCGTAAAGAAGTTGTGGGGAATTTACTTCGTGTACTTCCCCGCTCCACTACTGGTGATATTCAACGTGCCACGCAGTTTTTAGAATGGGCTTTTGATGTGCGGGCTGGATGCCGCAAGCAGCGTAGTGCCGCACGGAAGAGGCAAGGGTTGTAGAGTGCTACAATAATCCATACGGTAAAAGGTCATGCCTCTAAAACATGGGAACAAGCGGTATATGCAGGTGCTGCTTGATAACGCGCGATACGAACTACTGGAACGCTACGCTGCTACTGCCAACATGCGTGTCACTGCGTTAGCCAGGCAAGCTGTTTACCAGTGGCTTGAAAAGAATTGCTCTGAGTACAAGGAAGCTGCTGCTGCGGATCAGGCGCAGTGGGCTGCGTCTGTGAAGAATCGTATAGCTGGAAAGAAAGTAAAGAAGTTGGAAGGTGAAGTGTAGTGTGCTACTCTATAGCCGCACGAGTTCGGTGTTATGGATTCTTTTGGCGTTTACCTCAAGGAGATTGCTAGGTATCCGCTGTTGAACGGTACGCAGGAGATAGAGCTGTTTCGTTCCATCTCTGCTGCGGCTGTCTTGCAGGACAGTACAGAACCTCTTACGAAGCAGCAGCAGCGTACCGTTAAGCGTGGTGCGTTGGCAAAGCAGCGTCTTATTAATAGCAATTTGAGGCTTGTTGTGCATATAGCCAAAAGATATACCGGGGTTGCTAAGAATTTGGATATGCTCGATCTTGTGCAAGAAGGTACGTTGGGTTTGATACGGGCGGCTGAAACTTTTGATGGTGCTCGCGGGTATAAGTTCTCCACTTATGCGTATTGGTGGGTGCGCCAGGGGATTCAGCGGGGTATAGATACGAAAAGTCGCACAATACGTGTTCCAGTTCACATGGCAGAGTTATTTAGTAAGTTGCGGAAAGTTAAGCACGAGCTGGGGATGACGCTTGGTAGGAAACCTAGTAAGCAGGAATTGGCAGATGCGTTGGGTGTGACGCTGGAGAAGCTGCACGAGATCATACTTAAGGGTTGTTCTGTTGTTTCGCTGGATCAGAAGATTTCGCAGAAGGATGGGGAGACAACGCTTGGTGATGTTATTGCGGATGAGAAAGAAACGATGTACGACGACACGTTGGATGAGATTAATTCGCAGGAGGCTTATGAAGTGATAATGCACTGTATTGATAATTTGGATGCACGGCATCGGTATGTTTTATTACATAGGCTCGGTATTGATGGGTACGAGTTCAAAACGCTGACTCAGATCGGGGTGGACCTGGATCTTAGTCGGGAGAGGGTGCGGCAGGTGTACGATCAATCAATCAACAAGTTGCGGCGTATTCTTAAAATCCACAAGCATTTCTCGCATTTCGAGTTCGGCGATGTGACGGGTAGCGTTCTTGATAATCTCCGAGTATGAGTAGTTCTGGCGGAGTAGCATTACTGCTAAGTCTGAAACTTGTTGCAAATCTTTACACGCGCGTAGGGAGCGGACTTGGGTTTCTAGGCGAAGTTCGTCGTTAAGAGTTACGGTGGGGATTAGCCAATTGGCCCAGGTCATAAGCAGACTTGGTAATGCGCTCCAGTATAGATGTGTGGATCAGCCTGTTTGTAGTGTTGTTAATAGCGATCGGGGAAGTCTGTGGCGAGTGGAGGGTCGGGGGGTTGTCGCGGAACATTGTCAATTGTGGCAAGCTCTATGGAAGTGGCAAATTGATTACGATACTCAGCAGGAAAATGTGCGTAAGCTTGTCCTGCAATCCAGCGGCGTAAACGTGCTTCCCGTAGAGGGCAGTACCAGGCTCGATCCTTGAACCACTCGAATACGGGATGTGAAGATTTGTGACTGTTGCAGCTTAGGCAGCAGGCCACGAGGTTGGTGGCTTGGGTTTCGCCACCTTTTGAGCGGGGGATGATGTGATCGAGCGTGGCGTTGCGGCCTAGTACCTCGTCGCAGTAGGCGCAGCGACCTCCCCAGGCCGCAATGATGGTTTTGCGGAAGCGGTGTTTGGTGACTTTTTTTGGAACAAGTTCGGTGCCGTCGATGTGATGGTCCACTTGCTCCAGTCAATGGTTTGTTTAGGTGTAAATCCGTGGAAATCCACGGGATTGGTGCATTTGCACCGTCAGCCAGTGTGCAGCGCCCAGCCTGTGCCTGCCCCATCCACTTCCCACCTGCGGTCCCACCTTTTGCGGCTGTACTTGATGCCAGCGCCTTTGGTGTGGTTTACGTAGCCACCGTTGATGAGATCAGCCTCACCATTGGGGTCGTTGACAAACCAATAATCTGGATCAAAGCCGATAATTACAGACCAATGGCCGCCTCCGGTTGGTGCGTTGTATGGCCCTTGGTGTAGCCATCCCACCGCCACTGGCCTGCCAGCGCGTATCTCCGCCTCTAGTAGGCCAGGTGCGCAGTTAGTAACGAACCTTGAATTTGTGAGTCCTAGTGCCCGTAATGCAAGCACCTGCGTTTGCGCGTCAGTGGTATCGCCATATTTTGCCCGTACTTTATTGTATTCATCATCGCTTTTTACCTTGCCGTGGTAGCGGGCAATCATCGCGCAACTACTGCTGAAACACTCGCGGTAACCGGTGCCGCTGGCATTGTCGTTTTGGTATTCATACG
>Ga0247833_1001675_pt1 | contig 34957 bp, 27 predicted proteins | sample LaCruzMarch2015__7_FD_187117 | JGI IMG/M metagenome (GOLD analysis project Ga0247833, IMG submission 187117) | Freshwater microbial communities from meromictic Lake La Cruz, Castile-La Mancha, Spain - LaCruzMarch2015_8m | ecosystem: Environmental > Aquatic > Freshwater > Lake | place: Spain... | reverse complement strand
CCCAACTGTTGGTAGAGCTGCGCCTGTAGCTCAGGCTGGTCAGCGAAGTGGTTGATTTGCGGCGCGATCTCACTCAGCGCTAGCCGCAGCACCTCGGCATTCTGCCCCCGTTCCACGTGCTCGGCCGCCCGGTCCAGCAGCTCAGTGAGAAAGGCGATGAGCAGCCCCGACTTGCGCACCTCCGCTTGGGCCATCTGCTCGCTGATCTCCGAGCGCTGGCGCATCTCATCCGCCACCTTCCGCGCCCGAGATTCGTCCAGGTAAGACAGGATAATCGTGATGACCGCGCCCATCGTCAGCGCTGCCACCAGGGTGCCCAGAGTGACAGCGGTCTGGTGCCGCCGGGCGAACTTCCGCAACTGATACCACGCAGTGGGTGGCCCCACGCTCACGGGCAGATCGTTCAGGTAGTTTTGCAGATCATCGGCCAGCGCCGTCACGCTCGGGTAGCGATCATCAGGCAGCTTCTCCAGCGCCTTCAGAATCACCCAGTCCAGGTCATTGCTCAGCGCCGTCGCCGGTATGTGCACCAATCGCCCCTCGGCCCTGGCACGCAGCACGCAGGTGCTGGGCCGCAGAGGCTCTTCTTCGCAGATGCGTTTGAGCAGCGCACTCAACGATACCCGCTTCTCCGGCTCCTCGCCCAGCGGGGTCTCGCCCGTGAGGAGCTCATAAAGGATCGCACCCAGTGAAAAGACATCGGAGCGCACATCTACCTCGTCACTGCCCATCAAGGAATGCTCCGGGGCCATGTATTGCGGCGTGCCCATGATCAGACCCCCCGCAGCGGACAGCGACAAGCTCATGAATCCGTTCGCGTCATTGGTCAGCGCCTTTGCGATGCCGAAGTCGATGACCTTGGGCAGGGCCTGGTCTTCCGTGTCCTTGACCAGAATATTGGACGGCTTCAGGTCACGATGCACCACCCCGCGCTGGTGCGCGTGCTGCACCGCATGGCACACCTTGATGAACAGCTGCAAGCGCTCGCGCAAGCCCAGGCCACGCGCCTTCGCATACGCAGTGAGGGACAGGCCGTCGATCAACTCCATCACAAAGTAAGGCCGCTTCTGCGGCGTCGCACCCGCATCCAGCACCGTCGCTATGCTCGCATGCGACATGCGTGCCAGCGACTGCCGCTCCACACAGAAACGCGCCAGCACCTCCCTTGAGTCCATGCCCGGGCGAATGATTTTCAATGCCACCTCACGGTTCAACGGCTCGGTCTGCTGTGCGCGCCAGACAACGCCAAAGCCGCCTTCCCCCAGCTTGCTCACCAGCGTGTAGGGGCCAATCACATCGCCCGCCTTCGGCTCCAGGTTGTCCAGGTCCGTGTCCACACCCGCCAAGGCCAGCCCGAGCAGCGCGTGGGCGCGGGCTTGCGAGTCTGTCAGTGATGTCGGCATGTTTTCGGACATGCCTCATCTTGCCCGCAAGCCCCCTGGTTTCACAAGCTGAAAAGCCACTTCGCCCTTGCGCAGTGCGCAGGCTTGTCCACTCTCCCGGCTCTCGCAACCCCACGCACGCTACTCGTCATGGCCCTCATCAACGAAAACTTCCTCAAGCTCAAAGCCGGCTACCTCTTCCCCGAAATCGCACGCCGTGTGAAGGTCTTCGTCGAAGCCAACCCCGAAGCCGCCAAGAAGCTAATCCGCTGCGGCATTGGCGACGTGACCGAGGCTCTGCCTGAAGCCGTGCGCTACGCCATGCACGAGGCTGTGGATGAGATGGGCAATCGAGGCACCTTCAAGGGCTACGGCCCAGAGCAGGGCTACGACTTCCTCCGCAAGGCCATCGCCGAGAACGACTTCCAAGCGCGCGGCATCAATGTTGATGCCGATGAGATCTTCATCAGCGATGGCAGCAAGTGCGATACCGGCAACATCCTTGACATCTTCGGCAAGGGGAACAAGATCGCCATCACCGACCCTGTGTATCCCGTCTATGTGGACACCAACGTCATGATCGGCAACACCGGCGACGCGGACGAAAATGGTGCTTATGCCGGTCTCACCTACCTCAAGTGCGGTCCTGACAATGGGTTCGTCCCCGCCATGCCGGCCGAGCGCGTGGACCTTGTTTACCTCTGCTACCCAAACAACCCGACCGGCGCCACCGCCACCCGTGCACAGCTCGAAGCCTGGGTGCAATACGCACTGAAAAACGACACCATCATTCTCTACGATGCGGCCTACGAGGCCTTCGTCCAGGACGCCAGCATCCCACGCAGCATCTTCGAGATCGAAGGCGCGCGCGACTGCGCCATCGAGTTCCGCAGCTTCTCCAAGAACGGAGGTTTCACCGGCATGCGCTGCGCCTTCGTCGTCGTCCCGAAAGGCCTCATGGGCAAGACCGCCGACGGCACCAAGCAAGCCATCCATCCGCTCTGGAGCCGCCGCCACAGCACCAAGTTCAACGGAGCCAGCTACATCATCCAGAAGGGTGCCGAAGCTCTCTACAGCGCCGAAGGCAAGTCCCAGGTGAAGGCGCTCATCGAGCACTACATGGGCAACGCCCAGCTCCTCGTCCAAGCCTGCAAAGACGCCGGCCTCGCCGTCTACGGCGGCGTGAACGCGCCGTATGTCTGGGTTCAGACCCCGGGCGGCCTCACCAGCTGGCAGATGTTCGACAAGATGCTCAACGAAGCCAATGTCGTCATCACCCCCGGGTCCGGCTTCGGCTCCGCCGGCGAAGGCTACTTCCGCATCAGCGCCTTCAACAGCCGCGCGAATGTCGAAGAAGTGTGCACGCGTATCAAGGCGCTGAAGTAGCGATGGGACGGACCACTTTCCTGCCCGCCGTGGTCACTCAAACGCGCTGACTACCGGCTTCCCGTCGAAGTCGGCAGGGACGGGCACGTCGAGTAGCCACAGGGCGGTCGCGGCGGTGTCGTAGGTGGTCACGGGGTCCGTGATGATGAAGCCTTTCTTGACGCTCTTGCCCCAGGCGATCCAGGGGATGATCATGTCGTCGGGAATGTTCAGGCCGTGGGTCTTTTCATGACCGCCGTGGTCGGCGCTGATGAGGACGACGCTGCGGTCAGCGATGCCGGCTTCCTTCAGTGCTTGCATGAACTGCCAGAGCGCTTGGTCGGTGACTTTGAAGGCTTCTTTCTGCTCGGGTGAACCCCAGCCGCTCTTGTGCCCGGCGGTGTCGGGATCGGCGAAGTGGACGAAGGCGAGGGCGGGCTTGTGCTCCTTGACCCAGGCGCTGGCTTGTTTGGCGACCATCTGCGAGGGCTTCTTGTCCTTCTCGATCTCGGGCGTGCCAGCAATGGGCGCGCGGGTCTGCGGCCCGCCGAAGTCGAACACGTCCAGCGAGCCGTCGAGCCAGAGGTGGCGGAATTTGACCTTGCCAGCGAACAAGCCGGTCACGGCGTGTGGATCCTTGGCCTTCAGCAAGGAGAAGATGGTCGGCACTTTCACAAAGCCGCGAATGGGCATGTAATCGTTCCACAGGACCTGATGCTTGTCGGGCCCCATGCCCGTCATCATGGAGGTATGGGAAGGCAGCGTCTTGGGCGGGAAGATGGTGCTGGCCTGCCAAGTCACGGCCCCCTCAGCGGCCATCTTTTTCAAGGTGGGTGTCTCGCTCTCGGCGATCACGGCAGGCTTACCACCATCGAAGCTAATGATGAAGACGTGCTCGGCGCGAGGTGCCGCATGCAGGGTGAAAGTGAGCGCGAGGACCAGGATGAAGGCAAGAAGACGCATAGGAGGGGTGGATCTAACGTAGAGCAGGGGACCTGGCTTCCAATCATTGGTCACGTCATCGACAACTTCGTGAACAATCGGCCAATCCCTTCAGCGCTGTTCGACATCGCGGTCTTGGCTAGCAGGGCGGTCACTTCCAAGCGGGAGATCTTCACGCCACTGCGCAGCTGCTCATCGCTGGCGGTCTTCATCTGCGCGACGGTGCGCGCGGCGAGCAGCAAGGGCAGCGCGGTGGCGTAGCGCAGCTTCCCATGACGCAGGCTTTGCACGTAGCGGAGGCCTTCTTGCAAGTGCGCCTCGCAAGGCTTCAGCCACTCGCGCCACACTGGGCGCAGGCAGAGCGGATCGGCGGCGACTTGTTCCAACCCCAGGCCCTGGGCCGACCATTGCTCCTGCGGCAGATAGCAGCGGCCAAGGCGCGCGTCCTTGCCGAGGTCGCGCAGGATGTTCACCAGCTGCAAGCCCTGGCCAAAGCGGATGCCCCAGGCGGTAGCTTGATCGCGTGTGGTGCCATCGAAAAAGGCATCGGGCAACTCGCTGAAACAGAGCTGCGTCCAGAACTTTCCCACGCAACCCGCGACGAGATAGGTGTAGTCGTGCAGCTCGTCCGCCGTTTGCAGTGAACGCAGTTCGCCGTCCGAAGGGAAGCGCTGAATGTCGAGCTTCTGCCCGTGGATGATCGTCTTCAGCACGGCACGAATGTTCTCCAGCACGCTGCCCTTTATGGTGCGCAGCCAAGCCAAGGCCTCGGTGAAGCGCTGCATCAGCACGGCCTCTGCCTCATCGGTCTGCAAGGGGCGGAAGCGCTCGTCCAGCACGCGGGCTAGGGCTTGCTCGGTGGTCGCCTCTTCCGCCATCACCAAGGCCTCGAATTGCGTCAAGCACGCCAGTCGCGTGTCGGCATCGACTTGCACCGTATCGGCCATGGTGTCCGCCGTGCGTGCCAGCAGATACGCGAGCGAAATGGGCTCGCGCAGCTCACGCGGCAACGCCTTGAGCGTGAGGTAGAACGAACGCGACACCGACGACAGCAGCTTGCCGCCCAGTTCTTTTTCGTGCTGTGATTCGTCGCTCATTTGTTACCGAACCATGATTTGAGCATGGGGCAGAACCATGTCACGCTAGAGTTCGTTCCGTTTCGCTATGCCTGCTACTCCGACCCCGCCGTCCTGGATTGATTCGCTCGCCGACTTTTTGATGGCCGACGATAAGGTCGAAGCCATTCGTGTGAACCCCGAGCAGCGCACTGTATCAGTCGCCACGTTGGGCCAGGTCAATGAGCAAGCCTTGCAAGCCAAGCTGGCTGAGGTGCTGCGCCTGTTGGACGAGCAACGCGCCGCGCAAGCTGAGGCTGCTGCACCCCAGGGCATGGCGCTGCACACAACGCAGGAAGGGGACATGACGCTCATCGAAAAGGCGTCGTGCATCACCGGACCGAAGCTGTGGAAATGGCGCGAGTTCGAGTGGCCTGAGCCGGACGCCGTGGAAGCGCAGAGCGAGGAAGAGTGGAAGTCCCTGGCGCTGCAAGCGGCGATCTGCGGTGTGGCCCTGATCTCGGGTTATGTCGCATCGCGCTTCGACGCCAATCTGTGGATCGTGCATGGGCTCTACTTCGTGTCACTCATCAGCGGCGGCTGGGATGCTGCCAAGGATGCCTGGGAAAAGATCCGCGAGCGCGAGCTGGACATCCACTTTCTCATGCTCGCCGTGGCGGTGGGCGCGGTGTCGATTGGCGCGTGGGAAGAAGGCGCGCTGCTGCTCTTCCTCTTCAGCATGTCGGGCGCTCTAGAGCACTTTGTTCTGTATCGCACGCATCGGGAAATCAATGCGTTGACCAAGTCTGCGCCGAAGATTGCACGGGTCGTGCTGCCCAATGGTGAGACCGAAGAACGCGCCGTGGCCCTGCTCAAGGTGGGCGACGTGATTCAGGTGCGGCCTGATGAATTGTTCCCCGTCGATGGCACGATCACAACCGGCGAAACCGCAGCGGATGAGTCCACGCTCACAGGCGAGTCCGTGCCCGTGGACAAGACCGTGGGCGGTGAAGTCTTGAGCGGCACGCTGAATCTCTGGGGCCTCGTGCAAGTGCGCGCCGACAAGCTGGCCACGCAGAGTGCCCTGGCGAAGATCATCCACATGATCCAGACCGCGCAGCACCTGCGCGCCCCGAGCCAGCGCTTCACCGATCACTTCGGCACGCGCTACACGGCATTCGTGCTTGGTATCGTAGCGCTCATGTTTTTTGTCTGGTGGCTCTTGTTCGCCATCCCGCCCTTCGAGAGCACCGAGGCTGCACGATCCGCCTTCTATCGCGCCATGACACTGCTGGTAGTGATGAGCCCTTGTGCGCTGGTGCTGTCGATTCCCTCCGCCATTCTCGCCGCCATCGCCTGGGGTGCGCGGCGCGGCATTCTGTTCCGGGGCGGTGCCGCGATTGAGAAGCTGGCAGAGGTCGATGTCGTGGCCATGGACAAGACCGGCACGCTGACCGAAGGCGATCTGCGGGTGGAGAGGATCGAAAGCTTCCCGCCCGGTCATGATGACGCCGTGCTGCGCGTGGCGGTGACGCTGGACTCGCACTCGAATCATCCCATCGCGCGAGCGACGACGCGTCATGCCAAGGAGAAAGGCATCGAGCCCGTCGAGCTGCTGGAGTTTGAATCTCTGCCTGGCAAAGGCCTGCGCGGCCGCACCGCCGATGGCGTGTGTTATGTGGGTCGTCGCGAGCTGGTAGCGATCAGTGAGTTCAGCCAATGGCTGAAGGACGTGCCCGATGCGCCGCTGGGCTTCAGCGAGGTCTGGGTGCTGCATCCCAAAGCCATGGGCCGCATCTTGCTGAAGGACACGATCCGCGAAGGCAGCCGTGCCGTGCTCGCACAACTCGCCAAGGACAAGGTGCGCACCATCATGCTGACCGGTGATCGCCGTGCCGCAGCCACCGAAATCGGCAAGGAGCTTGGCATCGCCGAAGTGCGCGCTGGCCTGCACCCGGAGGACAAAGTCGCCGCGATCAAGGAACTCACCGCGCAGGGCCGCAAGGTCGCGATGATCGGCGATGGCGTGAACGATGCACCAAGCCTCGCTGCGGCGTATGTCAGCTTCGCCATGGGCGCGCGTGGCAGCGATGCCGCGTTGGAACAGGCGGACGTGGTGCTGATGCAGGACAAAATCGAAAAGCTGCTCAGCGCTCGCATGATCAGCCACCGCGCGCGTTGGATCATCAAGCAGAACATCGCCATCAGCCTCGGCGCGGTCATCGTCATGGCGGTGGCCTCGCTATTCGGCCTAGTGCCGCTCACGCTCGGCGTGCTCGCGCATGAAGGCAGCACCGTGGTCGTTTGCTTGAACTCACTGCGGTTGCTGTTTGTGCGGGAACCGAATTGAGAGTTGGCGCTGTTCGTTGTTCTGATTAAATTCTCGACATGCTGACCTGGGATGATCTCTGCAATGACAAGCGGTTCGCCGACTTGCCCTATAAAATCGAACTCAACGGTCGCGGTCAGATTCTCATGAGCCCCACCTCTAACTACCACGGCCATCACGCGGCCCGCATTGCCATGCTCCTGGATGGCTTGCTGCCAAAGGGCGAGATCATCAGCGAGTGTGCGGTGCAAACAGCCGACGGCGTGCGCGAAGCTGATACGGTGTGGTGCAGCCCTGAACGCTGGGAAATCATTAAGGACGAGACTGCGAGTTCTGTCGCTCCTGAGATTTGTGTCGAAGTGATTTCCCGCTCCAACACAGCCGCTGAAATGATGGCCAAGCGTGCTCTTTATATCGCTGCCGGAGCCAAGGAATACTGGCTCTGCAATCGCGAGGGTGAGATGCGCTTTTTCGATGGCACCAAGGAACTGGAGCAGTCGGTCATGTGCCCAGCCTTCCCGAAGGTGCTGCCGAAGCGCGGGTAGAACCGTTCATCGTTTCCGCAGCGCCGCCCAGGCCATGCGCAGGCCGCCGACGACGAATAGCAGCGGGAACCAGATCGAATACAAGGCGGCGCGGGTTTCGTGCTTCAGGATCGCGAAGGTGGGCTCTTCCGGCTTCACGTAGCAGATGATCGCTTGCCCCGGAGTGTATTCCTCGCGCAGGGCCTCAGCTTCGTCGTGATCGCGCTTCGGACTGTTCACGCGGCGGATGCGTTCGCTGACATGCGTCTGTCCTTGCCAGACATACTCGTAGCGCACTTGAATGGCGAACTTCGTGGGCGAGTTCGGCGTGGCCTGCACGGGTCGCAGCTGCGAGGACAGCACTTTCGCCGGTGTGGCAGTCCAGCGGCGCGTTTCCTCCGCGCGCTGCCACGCGGTCCATAGCATGACCACAAAAAGGCCGCCTGCGATGGCGAGCGCGATGCCCATGCCCGCGAGCCAGCGCGAACCGGCGCGTGATGATATGTTGATGTTTTGATCCATGCTTTGACGAGTGGCCTTACATTCGCCATGGGTAAACGCTTCCCGTTTTCCCTTCGATGTCTGCCGAACCTGTTCTTTTCTCTCTGCCACGCGCTGCCTGGGTGCTCAAGCCCAAGGCTGCCTTGGCAGCAGAAACGTTGGTCAATGGGCGGCCTCTCGTGCCGCTGATTCGGCAATTGCTCGGCCAGCGAGGCTATCAGACACCCGCCGAGGTGAGCGACTTCCTCAACCCGAAGCTCGCGAGCCTGGCCGATCCCTTCGACCTGCCAGAGATGGACATCGCGGTGAAGCGCATCTTTGAAGCCGTCGATCAGCAGCAGAAAGTCGTGCTCTATGGCGACTACGATGTCGATGGCGTCACCAGCATGTCGATTATCCACCTGACGCTGAAAGCGTATGGCTTGGACTCGAAACTCTTCCTGCCGCATCGCATGGAGGAAGGCTACGGCGTGAGCAATGATGGCATCCACCGCGTGCTGGAGGAGTTCGGCAGGCCCGACCTGATCCTCGCGCTCGACTGCGGCACGACCTCGCTCAATGAGATGGCCATCCTGGCCAACAACGGCGTGGATGTCGTCATCGTCGATCACCACGAACTATCACCATTGGGCCGTCCTGCCTGCGTGGCCTTGGTGAACCCGAAGCTGGGCGATACGAATCATCACTTCTGCACTGCTGGCCTCGCCTTCAAGGTGGCGCACGCATTGCTCAAGACGCGCAAGCTGCCTGACTTCGATCTGAAGGCGATGCTGGACTTGGCCACGCTCGGCACCGTTGCGGACCTTGTGCCCTTGGTTGCTGAGAACCGCACGCTCGTGCGTCGGGGTCTGGAGTTGATTGCTAACACCGAGCGCCCTGGCCTGCGTGCGCTGAAGGAAGTCGCGGGCTTGGACGGCCTCGTGCAAACGCATCATCTCGGCTTCCGCATTGGGCCGCGATTGAATGCGGCGGGTCGCCTGGACACCGCGCTCACGTCTTTGAATGTGCTGCTGGCCACCGATCACACGGAGGCGATGGAAGGCGCGCAGATGCTGGACATGCACAACCGCGAGCGCCAGACGGTTGAGAACCTCGTCTTCAAGGAAGCGGAAGCGATGCTGCAAACGCTCGGCTCGCTGGATGACCTGCCCAGCATCGTGCTTGGCTCACGCGACTGGCATCCCGGCGTGGTCGGCATCGTCGCCTCGCGCATCTCCCGCATGTGCCATCGCCCTGCCATCTTGATCGCCATCGCCGAAGACGGCATGGGCAAGGGCAGCGGTCGCAGCATCCCCGGCATCAGTTTGGTCGAGGCCATCGAGCCCTGCCGCAGGTTATTGGAAAAGGGCGGGGGACACGCCATGGCCATTGGCCTCAGCGTGCAGGAGCACAACATCGACGCCTTCCGCACCGCCTTTGCCGACGTCATTCGCGGAAAGCTCGCCAGCGACAACCTCGTGCCCATCCTCGAACTCGATGGCGAGCTGCGCCTACGCGACATGACCAGCGATTTCCTGGAGCAATACACGCTCATGGAACCCTACGGCCAGGGCAACCCTGAGCCCATCTTCCTCTGCCATGGCGTCACCCCGCGCCTGCCCGGTCGCGTCATGCGTGAGAAGCACCTGCGCGTGATGCTCCGCCAAGAAGGCGCGCAGCAAGACGCTATCTACTTCAACGCCCCGCTCAACGAACTCCCGCCCCCCCCCTGGGATGTCGCCCTGCGCCTGCAACGCAACTGGTTCCGCGGCAGCGAGAGCTGGCAGTTCACGATCGAGGGGATTCGGGCGGCGGAGGTATAGCTTCGCAGAGCTAGCTACCCAAGCTGCCTGATGGCAAGTTCGAAGACCCTCATGCCAGCAACGCACAATGCCCGTCACGCGGAGCGGTGACGGCTACTTTCGCTGATGCCCCTTCAACACATCTTCAAATCATGATGCGTTGATATGACCAGTTGAAAGCCCCGAGTGTTTCACTACCATAGAGCCATGTCCAAAGGCTCCGCTATCCGGTCTGAACTCGAAGCTCTCATGCGCCAGCGCATCGTCGTCATTGATGGCGCGATGGGCACGACGATCCGTGAATACAAGACTAAGGGCTTGCTCAATGAAGCCGAAGCGCGGGGCACACGCTTCAAAGACAACGACAAGGACTTGCTGAACAACGGCGACATCCTTTCGGTGACGAAACCGGAGATCATTGAGGACATTCATCGGCGCTTCCTCGAAGCAGGGGCGGACATCATTGAGACGAACACCTTCTCGGGCACGAGCATCGCGCAGAGCGAGTTCTTCGTGGAGGACCCGCGCGAGAAGGGCGGGCGCAAAGATCCGGAGTTCTTCCAGAAGATCATCGAGGACAAGTTCCTCAACGACCTCGCGTGGGAGATCAACTTTGAGTCGGCACGGCAGTGCCGGAAGTGGGCGGACATCGTGGGTGAGAAGACGGGGCGGAAGCGCTACGTCGCAGGTGCGGTGGGGCCGTTGACGGTGTCGCTGTCGCAGTTCCCGGACTTGCAAGACCTGAGCTTCCGCTACGTGACCTTTGACCAAGTGAAGGCGGCGTATGCGCATCAGATTCGCGCCTTGATCGCGGGTGGCGTGGACACGTTGCTGGTCGAGACGATCTTCGATTCGCTCAATGCGAAGGCCGCGCTGGTGGCGATTCGTGAAGTACTGGATGCCGATGGCGTCGAGTTGCCGATTCAGATCAGCGCAGCGGTCGGACCTGGCGGTGAGACGATGATCTCGGGCCAGATGACCGAGGCTTATCTCAATGCGATGCGGCATGTGAAGCCGCTGTCCATTGGCCTGAACTGCTCGCTCGGCCCAGATAAGATGCGGCCGTTCCTGGAGGAACTCGCGACCAAAGCCGACTGCTTTGTGTCCGCGTATCCAAACGCCGGTATGCCCAATCCGTTGGCACCGACGGGGTTCGATCTGCTGCCGCAGGACATGGCGAACTACGCCATCGACTTCGCCAAGAGCGGCTTCGTCAACATCATGGGCGGCTGCTGCGGCAACACGCCGGCGCACATCGCAGCCATCGCAAAGGCGGTGGAAGGCATCGAGCCGCGCCATGTGCCGCAGCCTGAGAAGCTGATGCGTTTGTCCGGCTCCATGCCGTTCAACCTGACGAGCAACGCCAACTACCTCATGATTGGCGAGCGCACGAACGTGGCGGGTTCACCGAAGTTCGCCAAACTCATCAAAGAGAGCAATCTCGAGGAGGCCGTGAAGGTCGCTCGTCAGCAGGTCGAGAACGGCGCGAACGTCATCGACGTGTGCATGGACGAAGGTCTCATCGACGGCGTCGAGATGATGACCAAGTTCCTCGCTCTGCTGCAAACCGAGCCCGAGGTCACGCGCGTGCCAATCATGGTGGACTCCTCGAAATGGGAAGTCATCGAGGCCGGACTGAAGATGCTGCAAGGCAAAGGGATCGCGAACTCCATCTCCCTGAAGGAAGGCGAGGAGGCATTCCGCGACCGTGCGCACACGATCAAGCGCTACGGTGCTGCGACGGTCGTGATGGCCTTCGACGAGCAAGGCCAAGCCGCGACGTATGACGAGAAGATCCGCATCTGCGAGCGCGCCTACCGCATCCTCGTCGATGACGTGGGCTTCCCGCCGGAAGACATTATCTTTGACCCGAACATCCTGACCGTCGCGACCGGCATGGAGGAGCACAATAACTACGCGCTCGACTTCATCAACGCCACGCGCTGGATCAAACAGAACCTCCCCGGCGCGAAGGTCAGCGGCGGCGTAAGCAACATCAGCTTCAGCTTCCGCGGCAACAACAAGGTGCGCGAGGCGATGCACAGCGCCTTCCTCTTCCACGCGATCAAGGCGGGCATGGACATGGGCATCGTGAACGCCGGGATGCTTGAGGTGTATGAAGACATCCCGAAGGAGATGCTCACCAAGGTCGAAGACGTGCTCTTGAATCGCAACCTCGGCGCGACCGAAGCGCTCGTGGAGTATGCCGAGCAGTTCAAAGGCGTCGCTGGCGCGAAGAAGCAGGAAGCCGATCTCGCTTGGCGCGAGACAACGGTCGAGAAGCGCCTGGAGCACGCCCTGCTGCGTGGCTTGACCGACTTTATCATCCCCGACACCGAGGAGGCGCTGGCCAAGTATGGCGTGCCACTGAAGGTCATCGAAGGCCCGCTCATGGACGGCATGAAGGTCGTGGGCGATCTCTTCGGCGAAGGCAAAATGTTTCTGCCGCAGGTGGTGAAATCTGCGCGCGTGATGAAGCAAAGCGTGGCGGTGCTGACGCCGGCGATGGAAGCGGAGAAGCTCAAGAACCCTGTCAGCAAAGGCGCGGGTAGGTTCCTCATCGCCACAGTCAAAGGCGATGTGCATGACATTGGCAAGAACATCGTGGGCGTGGTGCTGGCGTGCAATGGCTTCGAAGTCACCGACATGGGCGTGATGGTGCCGTGCGAGAAGATTCTCGACAAGGCGCGTGAGATTGGCGCGGACGTGATCGGCTTGTCCGGTCTGATCACGCCATCGCTCGATGAAATGATGCACGTCGCGTCCGAGATGGAGCGCCAGGGGTTCAAGGTGCCGCTGCTCATCGGCGGTGCGACCACCAGTGCCGCGCACACCGCGATCAAAATCGCCCCACATTACTCGGGACCTGTGGTGCATGTGCTCGATGCCTCACGCTCAGTGCCAGTGACCACCTCGCTCATCAGCGATGAACACAAGGCTGCTTTCGTCGCTGCCAATGAACGGCGCCACGACGAAATGCGCGCGAAGTATGGCCAGAAGAAGGCTCGCGACATCCTCAGCCTCGACGCCGCCCGTGCGAACAAGTTCACCTGCGACTGGAGCACGGTCGAAATCGCGACACCAGCGTTCACGGGTGTGAAGCGCGTGCTGACCGAAGGTGGCGACATTGCGATCAGCCTCGAAGAATTACGTCGCTTTATTGATTGGTCGCCTTTCTTCCACACCTGGGAATTGCGCGGTCGCTGGAACTCGAAGGAGCAAACCTTCTCCAGTGCCTGGGACGAGGCCGACAAGAAAGCCGGTGCCGAAGCTGAGGCTGCGAAGCTCTATCGCGATGCCAACACGCTACTCGATCAAATCATTGCCGAGAAGCGCTTCACGCCAAAAGGCGTCTGCGGCTTCTTCAAAGCCAACAGCGTGGGCGATGACATCGTGCTAGCGGACGGTGGGGTTTGTCACACGCTGCGTCAGCAGCAGATCAAGAAGGACACGCCGAACTACGCCCTCGCCGACTTCATTGCGCCGAAAGACAGCGGCCGCACCGATTACCTCGGTGGGTTTGCGGTTACCATTCATGGCGGCGATGAATTCGCGAAGACCTTCGATGACAAGCAGGACCCGTATTCCAGCATCATCGTGAAGGCGCTCGCCGACCGCTTCGCCGAAGCCTTCGCCGAGTGGTTGCATCAGCAGTCCCGCTTCCAGTGCGGCATCGAGAAGCCCGGCGATCTCACCAACGATGACCTCATTCGCGAGAAGTATCGCGGCATTCGCCCTGCGCCCGGCTATCCCGCCCAGCCTGACCACACGGAGAAGGCGACCTTGTTCAGCGTGCTGAAGGCGACCGAGAACACCGGCTGCGAACTCACCGAGAGCTTCGCCATGCACCCGGGTGCCAGCGTGAGTGGCCTCTACTTCAATCATCCCCAGGCCAAGTATTTCGGTATCAGCACCGACTTGGGCAAGGACCAGATGGAAGACTACTCCGCTCGAAAAGGCATGACGTTGGCCGCCACGGAGAAGTGGCTCAGTCCGTGGCTGAGCTATTGATACTGCTCCAGCAAGTAGCGGATCAGGTCGGTGCTGGTGACCAAGCCCACCAGCTTGCCACCATTGACGACGGGCAGGGAATGGAACTCGCCCGAGATCAGGGCTTCGGCGGCTTCGCGAATGGTGCTGTGCTCGGTGAGGGTGACCAACTCGGTCTCCATGATGTCTTCGATTTTGAAGCCATGGTCCAGCGCGGCATCGACGGCGCGCTCGTCACCTGACACGGCACCGAAGTTCAGTTTCAGAATGTCGACCGAGCTGAGCATGCCGACCAACTGGTCGCCGCTGACGACCGGCACATGGTGCAGGCCTTGGTCGCGGATGAGTTGGCGCACCTTCGACAGCGGTTCACCGTGATGAACGGTGATCAGCTGCGTGGACATGATTTTTGTGATGGGTTCGTTGCGTTTCATGAGGGTTGGGTTGGAGTGAGGTCATGGTCACCCTGCCGCTCCGGTGCCGGGCTGCTCAGCATCGCTTGTGCGGAAGCACGCCGCGTTTGCGATCATGACCCTTCGCGCCCGACTGCTTGCTTCGAACTCTAATCCCAGATGAAATCTGCCCTCCTCGCCCTGCCCTTGCTATTAGCCGCATCGCTCCCCGCTGCGGAGCCGATCACGCTAAATCTCTTCGACACACCGCCTGCGGCACCAGCCCCGGTGTCAGAGAAGACCGCCCAGCTCATCGCTTCGTATGGCAAAGCCAGCCCCAATCACGTGATGGATGTGTCTGTGCCGACCATGACCGTTTATCAGCCCGAAAAGCCTAATGGCACCTGTGTCGTAGTGGCACCGGGTGGCGGATACATGTTCATGTCGTATCAGACCGAGGGCAGCCAGGTCTGCGAATACCTGAACACCCTTGGCGTGACCGGCGTGCTGCTGAAGTATCGCGTGCCGACGCGCGATGAAAACGAACCCTTCGCCATGCCCGTGGAGGATGCGCGGCAGGCGATGAAGATCGTCCGCCAACGTGCCAGCGAGTGGAAGGTGGACCCCAAGCGCGTGGGCTTGCTCGGCTTTTCCGCCGGCGGCAACCTGCTCGGCCGCGCGGCCTGGAGCACTGGCGAGCGGCCCGACTTCGGCATCATGATCTATGGCGGCGGCTTCTTGGATGCGACAGATAAGACCAAGTTCCGTGAAGGCTTCACCATGCCCAAGGACGCCCCGCCGATGTTCTTCGCCGTCGCGCACGACGACAAAGCGAATCCCATTGAGGCCACCATGCTCTACCTCGAATACAAAAAGCTCAACCTGCCTGCCGAGCTGCACATTTTCACCAAAGGCGGTCACGGCTTCGGCATGAGAAAAACCGGTCAGCCCATCGATGGCTGGCCGCAGCGCTGTGCCGAGTGGATGGGGAGCATGGGGTGGCTGAAGTAAGACGTGATGTGCTCTGCCTCAGAAAGCTGGCTCCAAGACCACCTGACCTGAGAGCTTCGGCGTTGTATCGACTGTGTCTGGCAGAGTCGTGGGCAGTTTTTGCATTAAGAAGAACCCAAAGCCAGACAATCCGTCAGCGTGCCTGACGATCATTCCCTGGTAAGTCGTGGAGCGCGTGGCGTCGGTAGCAGGCACGGCGGGGTTAGGATCGACCAAGGTAAAGCCGCCATTAAACGTCCCGCTTGACGGTGTCACCGTCAGCATGGTGCTTCTTGGATTGCTAGCAGGCAGATTGATCACCCCCGCCGCTCTGATTCGCAGAGTCAGTCCAGGCGAGACGGGTGACTCCGCCGATCCCACCCCAGCACCGATGAAATCGAGGATGGCATTGTCGGCATTGTCCGGCAGATCCATGACAATAGCAGACGTCCCAGGAGCAACGTAGCGCCCACCAACAGCAGTCAAATCGAAGGGAGCAAACCCAGCTTGATAGACTCGCTCGGCAGGCAACTGAAGCTCGCGTGTCCAGTTCAAGCTGCCGGTCAAAGTGCTGTCGTCAAAAACGCCTTCGGTGCCTACGTCAATCGTAAGCAGTCCAAGCACCGAGTCCGTGGTAGCCGATGAAGTTTGATAAACCATTACCTCACCCAATGGCCCCAGCGTCCCCGACGTGCTGAAAGCGGTGCCGTCGGCCAGCTTCCCAGTGACAATCATCGTTCCTGCATTGGCCACCGTGAAGGAGGCAAACCCTTGTCCTTGAGGAATCGCTTCATCGTCCACCTTATCCACGGGAATCTCCAAGCCCAGTGTGTAGTAGCCTGCGTATTCAGTCGCGGGGACCGCTGTGCTCCACAGGTTACGCCAGCCAGTCACGGTAGCCTGCTGCGCACCATCCGTCAGTCTAGCAGCGGTTAGACGATGCTGGGAGCGATCAATCGCAAAGCTCAGTGTCAGCGTGGTATTTGCCGTCCGCGGAATCATCACCAAACCTGTCGGTGAATCGACACCGACCTCCGCGTTCAGCACACCTGTGAAATTATGCATGGCTGTGCCAAGCGTGAGTTTGCCGGAGAACTGACCCGTCGCGGTCGTGGTCAGATCAAGTCTGCCGCCTTGAGCCCCACCAGCGATACCCGATTGCCGAGATACCAGCCCATTGAAAACACCGACTGTGCCAGAGGGCAAAGGTGAGACGAGTAACGAAGCAGTCGCCGTGGACTTGCCTTTCGCATTCGTCGCCGTCAGCACAACCGAGTAGGGCGTGCCCTTCGACACTTTCGGCTTGCCGCTGATCTCTCCGGTCACGGTGTTGATGCTTAGCCCTGTTGGCAATCCGGTAGCTGCATAACTCGCAGGTGTTCGATTGGACGACGCATTGACCGGTATCTGGAAGTTGTAATCACCGCTGACAATGCCTGGCGGCATCTGCACAGGCGTGACAATCTGCGGCGCTAGATCGATCACGATCAATGACAAGCTGCCGGAAACCAGAGTGCCCCCAGGTCCGGTGACGGCGCAGGTGTAGATGCCCGTGTCACGCAGTTGCACATCAGGGATGGTCAGTGACTTCGTGCCCCAGCCGGTCATTCGACCATCGGTGATAAGCGGGTTACCGTCCATGAACCAAGCATAGCTCAAGCCGCTACCCGCCACATTCACCGTTAGGGTAGCCGTCGCTGCTTTTGACAACACGATCTGCCGATCCGCAGGATCGACCACGGCCAGCGTTGCCACCTTGCTCAGAGCCGAACCATTCGCGTTTTTCACCTGCACGGCATACGAGCCTGCATCCATAGCCCTGGCACTCGGCAGTGTCAGGCTATCAGCATTCGCTCCCGCCTGGATAACTCCATTCTTCCTCCACTGATAAGTGAAGGGGCCAGTCCCCACGGCGACGCAGTTGAAAGTCACAGGAGCACCCGTGCTGATGATCTGCGCTGCTGGATGGGTAGCGAAGGCCGGAGCCGTGCAGCCCGTTCCCTTGAGAAAGAAGTCGAAGGGGTTCTCATCGGGATCATTGCTGTCGATGTGCAACGCCGCCGTCCGATTGCCCAAGGCCCCAGGTGCAAAATCGACCGTGAACGTGGTGGCCTCACCCGGAGCCAGATCGGTGATGCTCAAGGCGCTCACTGTGAAGTCTGCCTCATGCGCGCCATCCTTGTTAACTACCAAGCCAGACAGAGTATCATCACCCATGTTCTTGATCTCGATCGTCAGGCTGATTGTCGCACCCGTAGGCACCGAACCAAAAGCAGCCACACCGCTGCCATCAACGAAGGTAGGACCGCCCACTTGTTTGACCGAGATATCGGGCGCGATGAGGTGGCCGATGTGGATTTGTCCAGCATAGGTAGCGAGCAGATCGCCATCTGCGGACACTCCAATCCCCTCTGCATTCCAGTTAATGGTCGAGACTTGATCATTGGGTGATATTTGCCTGATTAGAAAAGGGTAAACACGTTCAGACACGAATAAGGTGCCGTCTAACTTAGCTGCCACAACGATAGGATAGCTGAGTCTTGCTGTCGCGATAGAGCCGTCCTCACTCCCAGGAACTCCTGCGACTCCTGCAATCGTGGTCACATTACCAGATGGAGTTATATGCCGAAGTGTGCCATTGCCAGAGTCAGCAACGATCACATTGTTGTTCGCATCTATAGCGAAGCCATAGGGAACATTAAATCTCGCGGCATTCCCCAACCCGTCATCGGAACCAGAGACACCTGGACTCCCCGCAAAGGTGCTCACCAATCCAGCAGGAGTAATCTTGCGTATCGTATTACTTGCCTGATCGCTGACATAAAGATTGGCGGCAGAATCTGCGACAATGCCCAAAGGGCTGTTAAACCGTGCAGCCACTCCAGTGCCATTAGCAGCACCTGCCATTCCAGACGAACCAGCCAAGGTTGTAACTACCCCAGCCGGATTGATTTTGCGAATGGTGTGATTACCTCCATCCGCAACATAGATATTGCCACTAGCATCAAATGCAGCCGAGCTTGGGAAATTGAACCGAGCTTTGCTCCCAGAACCATCGGCACTCCCACTGACGTTAAGTTCTCCATAGACGGATACAGCGGTTTTGTTGGTTGATATTCTAGTTACGGTATGTTGGGCAGAGTCAACCACCACCATGTCGCCCGAGGAATGCACGGCCACCGTCTGCGCAGAACTGCTCAATGGGCTACCAGCCAGAGTGGTCACCACACCGCTCGTCGTCACTTTACGAATGTTCTGTGCTGTATAGTCAGTGACGTAGAGCACTGAAGCTCCGCCAATGACGATGCCATCTGGCGTCCAAAGGCGAGCATTGCTGCCAGTGCCATCGCTTATATTAATGGCTCCAGCCTTACCCGCTAAAGTAGTGACTACACCCGCAGGAGTAATGCGTCGCACAGTGCCATTCCCGGTATCCGTCACAAAGAGTGTTCCACTGGCATCCACGGCAATGCCCTTGGGTCCGTTGAATTGAGCCGCCACTCCTTTTCCATCCGCACTGCCGATGTTGGCCACGTAGCCTGCGAGGGAGGTGACTACACCGCTGGGTGAAATTTTCCGAACCATGTGGTTGCCCGTGTCTGCCACATACACATTCCCCAGCGCATCCACAGTGATGCCCCTTGGATTCCTGAACCGAGCAGATGCTCCAGTTCCATCGGCGCTGCCAGACGAGCCAGCGGTGCCAGCAAACGTTATCACCATTCCATAAGGCGACACCTTGCGGATGGTGTGATTCCCAGAATCAGCCACATACAAATAACCATCGGGTGCCAGGGCCACTCCTGCTGGAGTATTGAATCTTGCAGATGAGCCGCTGCCATCCGTGCTTCCACTCGCTCCACCTGCCAGGACAAACTGAGTGCCTGTTGCTGTCACCACATAGATCGAGTGGCTGTAAGAAGCGTAAATCGTGTCCGAGGACGGATCAATTGCCAGACCTGTCGCGGCAAACCCACCTCCAGGAGTGGTAACCACACCCGTGGTCGTCACAGTCCGAAAAGTATTATTGCCATCACCAACAAGCAGACGGCCATTACTTCCAAGCGCGATGGCTCCAGTCAGCGAGAATCTCGCATAGAACCCCGTGCCATCGGCAAAGCCGCTGCCCGTGAACTGCGTCCACTGATAGCTCTGCGCCTGGGCAAGGCCCATGAGAGAGCCAATGAGCGCCACGACAAGGGAGACTCGCGCGATAGTTGCAGGATTTCGATGATACGGCTCCATGATGATTCGAGGGTTGGTGATAGCTGCTTTTACCTGGACAGCGCGCATTCTAAAATCTCTTTCTAATCAAAATTGCCACCAGGGCTGCGGTGGCCAGTTTTTGACAGCTGCCATTTGCACCCGCGTATGCCACCGCCCATCAGCTCTTGCTTGCCCCTGCTAGACCTGCCGTGCATACTCCCGCCATGAGCATCACCGCCTCCGTCGTCAATGACACGATCAAGCTGCCCGCTGGGGTTCATCTGGCGGACGACACGGAAGTCGTCATTCTGCCCAAGGGGCAAGCGCCCTTGAAGACCTTCGCCGAGCGCTATGCCCGATACATCGGCAGTGTGGACAGCAGTCTTGGTGATCTGGCCGAAAATCACGATCACTATCTCTACGGCACGCCCAAGAAGCCCGCGCCATGAAGGCGGTCTTCGCCGACACCTTCTGCTATATCGCCGCCTTGGATGTAGCGGACGCCGCCCACCAGAAAGTGGCCCAATTCCTGGCGCACTATGATGGTTTCATGGTTACAACTCGTTGGATACTCACCGAGACCGCCAACGCCTTGTGCAGCCGCAACACTCGTGAAGTGGCGGCCAGCTTTCTCTTGGAAGTAGAAAACGACCCGGCCACGATCATCGTTAAACACAGTGACGAACTCTATCACCAAGGGCTGAAGCTTTATGCCGAACGCTCGGACAAGAATTGGTCGCTCACCGACTGCATTTCATTCGTTGTGATGGAGGAACATGGTCTCTCCGAAGCACTGACCGGCGATCATCATTTCAAGCAAGCGGGCTATCGAGCACTGTTTGCTTCGTAGTCGAAGCTGTGGGCCAAATGTGCTTCAACACACGCGCTGCTTCTCGTCGCTGTCCTCGGCCACGGCGACAGCTCACGCGCGGTGCCCTCGGGACGGCGGTGGCCTTGCTCCCAGTTTTGCAGGGTGCGGACGCTGATGCCGATCAGGGCGGCGAACTGGCTCTGCGTGAGTCCCAGCTTCTCGCGGACGGCCTGTGCTTTGGGCGATTCATGGCTGCGCTGACGCGAAGGCTTCTTCTTGCCGCGTAAGATGGCTCCGCCTTCCTGAATGCTGGAGACGAGTTGCTGGAAAAGTGGGTCGTTCATGGGAATTCAGTTTGGATGAGAGTTTTAAGCGCCAAAATCTGAGCTGTCTTAGGTCGCTTTGTTTCAATCAATCCAGTTCTCAACGCGCAGGCCGGGCACTTGGCGAAAGTCCGACAAGTTGCGAGTGAGCAGCACAGCGTCGTGAGCGAGGCAGATGCTAGCAATCTTGAGGTCCAGAGTGCCGATGCGAGGCAGAGGCTTTCGGAGGCGGACGAAGGTGTTGGCACTGTCAACATCCCAAGGGAGCACAATCCAGGCGGCGAAAAGTGTCACGCGATTTTGCAGCTCGCTGTAGGCGAAGATTTGGTCGTGAGGATCGGTGAGTTTGCGAATCTCGCCGAGCCAGCCGCGCAGTTGTTCTTCGACGGTGATGATCGTGGTGGCAGTATCTTGATTTGCCCCCGCCAGCCGCTGGCGCAACCGATCAGACAACGGCCCGGAATAGCCGAGCGCCGTGATGTGATTGGTATCGAGCACGAGCATGGCTGCGTGCTCACTCGTCGTTTTGCTGCTGCCGCCAGACTTCGCCAAGGCGGTCTGCTTCACGAGAAATAGGGCTGTCCTGGAAGGCACCTGCAAGTCGCTGCCAGTTCTTCTCGGGCGGAGTCAGCTTGAGAAGCTTGGCATTCAAATCGCTGACTTGTCGTTCCAACTCGGTCAGGCGGTGGTCAATGACTGCAGTGCTCATGGCATAAGATTGGCTTAGATGCTTTTCGCCACAAGCGGCAATTTGAAGGTGAGCAGTTCGCTGTTTCAACACACCCGCTGCTTCTCCCCGCTATCCTCGGCCACGGCGACGGCTTGCACGACGCGCATGTAACGCAGGCCTTCGATGAAGTCGGGCTTCGGACGTGGGGCGTTGGGATCAAGAATGGCGTTGATGAAGTCTTGCTCCACGGTCCAGGTGCGGTGCAGTTCAGGCGGGATGGAAACGGTCTCCAGAGGACCCCCGAATTTACCAAGCTTGATGGTGTCGGTGCCAATGTCGTAGTGCAGCGTGCCTTCGGTGCCGTAGAGGGTGATGTGATCACCGGGCGCATGGGCGGCGACACCGCTGAACATGAGCACGCCTTTGGCACCGTTGCGGAAGGTGCAGAGCACGTTTAGCACATCCGGCACTTCGACGGTGTAGCTGCTACGCTGCGGGATGACGACGCTGCCTTGCGCTTGCACCTCTGTGATGTCGCCGAGCCAGCGATGCAGCACTTCAATGTAGATCCCGAGAGTGAGCACTTGCAGGCCGCTGATGTCCACGCGCTGACGCCAGTGCGCGAGCTTGGTGGCATCGAGCCAGGCGTCGTTAAAGCTGTTAAGCGTGACGGTGTGCAGCTGACCGATGGCACCTTCGGCGAGCAGTTTTTTGATGAGTTCACCTCCCGCCATGCCATGCGGGGCGGGGCAGATGGCGGTGACGAGTTCGGGGTAGCGCAGGGAGGCTTCCCACATCTGACCAGCCTCGCTCATGTCGCGGGCCATGCGGGCCTGGGTGAAGACGTGCTTGCCATTGCCGAGCGCAAGCAACGTGGCCTCGCAATGCAACCACGGGGCGGCACCGATCCACACGACATCGACATCCTCGCTGGTGGCGACGTCTTGCCATTTTTCATGAGGGTGCGCGCCAGGCGTGTGCTCGTCGATGAAGGCTTGCGCGCTCTTGAGTGACGAGTTGGCGACAGCAGTGATGCGCACCTGCGTCATGGCTTTCAGCGCCGGCAGATGCTTCTGCTTCACAATGCCGCCCGCACCGATGATGCCGATGCGCAAAGGGTTCTCAGGAGTGTAGGTCATGGGTTCAAAATCTTCAGCATTCGCTCCAACGCAGGGCCAGAGACATCCTTGCCACGCAAGACATCGTCTTTGTCGATGACGAAGGTGGTGGTCCAGTGGCGGATGTTCCACATGGCGCTGATCGGGCCGCGATTGAATTCATCGGCCCAGGTGCGCCAGGGCACGTTTTGCTGCTTCAGCGTGTCGAGCGGATCGGTGTTCACGCCGAGCATCACGGGCTTGTCACCGTAGGGTTGCAGCAGCGGCAGCAGGCTATCCAGCACGCCGTGGCAGGCATGACACCACCCGCCCCAGAAGACCACAACGACGGTCTTGCCGCGATAGTCGCTGAGCTTGAAGGCGGTGCCGCTAACGTCCTTGCCCTCGATCTTTGGCGCGGGATTGCCGGGCTGGATGTTCTCTAGCTCAAAGAGATACGCAGCAGCTTGATCGGAGAGCTTGAAGCCACGCGCGACGACATCTTTGTATGTCGTCACCATCTCAGCGAAGAGCTGCGTCGCCTCAGCCAGCTTGTCCGCGCCTTGGGGATTGCCTTCGCCTTGCGCGAACAGGATCAACGCGAGCCCATAAGTCGCAGCGGCCTTTTCTTCCACGTTCGGGTTAGTCTCGCGAATCTTGCGCAGCAGAGGCTCGGCGATCTGTGGTTGCGAGTGTGAAAGGAAATCCAGCAGCTCCAGCAAGCCTTTGCTGGCGGCATACTGGTCGCGCAGCAGTTGCATGGCGGTCTGGCCTTCGGGCAGATTGGTGCAGCGCGAGATCAGCCACGACAAAGCCTTCACGGCCTTAGCTTCGTCGGCCGACGATTGCAGGATGCCTAGGATGGTGGGCGCAAGTTTCTCCGGGGTGGGAAACTGCCCACTCAAAGCGGCGCACTCCTCCTATGTCTTCGCCGCCATCAGCTTCAGCGTGTGGGCGCGAATGGGATTGTCGAAGTCCTCGATCAGCCTGTCGAGATTCGTCGCCTCTTGAGCAATGGCAGTTAGAGTGATGAAAAGCAGCGGCTGGAAGCGCATGAGCTTATTGTGCCGATGATTTCACGCCTGCCAACTGCTGCGCATAGCTGAGCGTGTCGATTTCCTCGACGGTCTTGTCATGGCGAATCGCCTTGATGCGTGGGAAGCGCAAGGCCAGACCGCTATCGTGGCGGTCGCTGGGCTGGATGCTGTCGAACGCGATCTCCAGCACGAGATTTGGCACCACGGTGCGCACGCGGCCTTTCGTGCTGAGCGTGTGCTCGGTGAAGTGATTGGTCAGCTCCTCGATCTCCGCATCCGTGAGACCGCTGTAAGCCTTGCCAATCGTGCGCAGCGTGCCGAGTTCATCGCGCACGGCGAAGGTGTAATCGCTGAGCACGTGGCTGCGTTTGCCGTGGCCTTGCTCAGCCTTGACCACCACGACATCGAGCGTGGAGAAGGCTTTCTTCAGCTTGAGCCAGGCCTTTCCGCGACGACCGGGGGAGTAATGGCTGAGCGGGTCTTTGGCGATGAGACCCTCATTGCCTGCGCGGCGGGCGGCCAAGAAGGCGGACTCGATCTCCTCGGCGGCGGCTGCGTGATGAACGGTGATGAGGTCAAATAAGGCAGGCAGGGTGAGCGCTTCAAGATGCTGGCGGCGCTCGCTCAAGGGCAGCTTCAACAGCGAGGTGCCATTGCGCCAAAGGATATCGAAGACCACATACTTCACTGTGATGTCACTGGGCAGAAAAAGGTCGGCTTGATCACGTCGGCCCAGACGCTTTTGCAGGTCGAAGAAGGTCAGCTTTTCCGTGCCGCTGTGGGCGATGATCTCGCCGTCGAGAATGGCTTCATCAGCGAGTTGGATCGCAGCGGCAAGCAATTCGGGGAACTGTTGACCAATGGGTTTCAAGTCGCGGGTGAAGATCTCCCCTTGGTCGGCTGTGCGATGAAGCTGCGCACGAATGCCGTCGAACTTGTCTTCCAGCCAAATGGTCGGAGGGCTTGAGGTGGGAGTCAGGCGCTGCCAGATGTCCTCCGCGTTTTCTTCGGGCGAGGCGAGCATGACTTTGATCGGCACCAAGGGCCTGGGCTGCGCGTCTTGCAGAGCTTTCGCTTTCGCCAGCAAAGCCGCGCTGCCAATGTCGCCGGTGAGCATTGCCGCTTCGCGCACGGCATCAGCAGTAGCATCAAAGGCATGAGCCAGGGCTTCTTCGATCAGGCCTTCCTTGGATCCCATGCGCAGATCACCGGACAACAGACGGATGAGCCAAGAGCCATCGAAGGCGGACATCTGGGCGAGGTGATCACGCAGAAGCTGGGTTTTCGGCAGGGGACCCCGTGCTTGGCGGAGGGCGGCGAAGGAGTGATCAATGGTGACCAAGTCTAAGCCGATAATGCTGACGGAGTCGTGGAGCCCCTCACCCCGGCCCTCTCCCCATGGAGAGGGGGACTGCGTTACGACGTGCGATGGTAGTGAAGGTTTGCGTTGCAGCACCAGATAGGCCGTGCGCCCGGCGTCGTTCTGCGATCGTGAGATCGCGTTGTATTCGTCGCTGCGCAGGCCGCTAACCTCTTGCAGGGCGCGACGGATGATCGACCAACCGACGTTCAGGGGTTCGTCGCCGCGCTTGCTCAGGGTGCCTGTGCACCAGCGTGCGGCGAGGGGCAGTGCTTCATCGCTAAGCGTGCGCAGGTAGTCGGCGAGCACAGCAATTTTTTTGAGGCGCGAGCTTTCTTCCGCGGTGCGCGCACAAGCAGCGGCCCAGGCGCTGAAGCCTTGCAATTCGTGCGCTGGGGCTTGAGATGATGCTTCGAGAGCTTCCGCTTTCGGTGCTCGGTCGAAAACCGCCAGCTCCAGCTGATCATCCTGCGCCAAGGCCCAGGCCTCATAGCCTCGCCGGCGCAGGTCTGCGGCGAACTCGCGGGTGTAACCATGCACAGTCAGCACGCGGCGTGGCTGCACTTGCTCCACGGTTTGAAGCAGCTCCTGGTAGTCGGCGTGATCGCTGAGCGGAAAGACCTCGTCCACCTGATAACGATACTTCGCACCGGACTGCAAGGCCCAGCCGGTCAGCATGGCCGTGCGTGCGACCTTCAGCTTCCGAATGGCCAGCGAGCGCGTGCCCATGGGCGGGAAGATGAGCACGTGGCCGAGGGCTTCCTTGAAGTCGAAGGCACGATACGGCGGCACGCTCGGCATGTGCTGCTCGCATAGCGGCATCAACTGCATGATGGAGCTGTGCAGCATGATCGGGGCATCCACCTCCTGCAACGCGGCGAGGATTTCCTGTGCCTTGCCCAATGAGTAACCGAGCAGGACGGGGATAGCCTTTTCATCCAGCGTCTCCCGCACCCATTTCCGCATGGCGGCCAAGGTTTGCTCAATCGGCGGAAAGCAGAACTGCGGCAGGCCGAAGGTGGTCTCCATGATTAGCGTATCAGCCGGGAGCAACTCCGCACGCTGTGCGGTGAGGCCCTGGCGCAGTTTGTAGTCGCCTGTGTAGAGAAGTGTCGCGCCATCGCTCTGCCGTGTGATGTGCAGCATGGCGGAACCCAGGATATGCCCTGCGGGCAGAAGGCGCAGCGTGTGGGTGCGAAAATCATGCGGCTGGCCGTAGTCCAGTGCGATGACTTCCCCCTTCAGGCCAAAGCGGGTCAGCATTAGTTGATGCGTCAGCGTGGAACAAACCGTGAGCTGGTGCCTCGCGACATGGTCGCTGTGGGCGTGCGAAATGAAGGCCGCATCCATTCCGATATGCGGGTCAAGCCACAGCCCAACATCGTCTAGATGGATGCTGCCGCGCTGGTGCGTGACATGAATAAAGGGCTGGTTTTCGTTCAAAACGGTAGAGAAAGGTTTACGAACGGCTCATTGACAGTGCGCAAAGTGTTTCGATAATCTCCCACCACTATGACGGCAACGGTTCGATCTCTCCTCCACGTGGGTTGCATGGCCCTAGCACTATTCTCGCTGGCCTCCTGCAGCTCGATCCCCAAAGGCACGGGCGGTGCTGTCACCAAGGTTAAAATTTACAGTTTGAACCCGTCAGCGAGACTGCGCGCAGCTGACCCTTCGCTCACCTTCGAACGCCAGTATCACCTCTACGGAGCCATTACGCAGGCCGAGCAGCTGGAGCGCGCAGGCCAGTATTACAGTGTGTTCTGGAAGGCGGACGACCGCAGCCAGCCAGTGACCGTGAAGTTTGAGTATCGCCAGCGCAGCACCGGACTGGCGGTGAAGGTGAAGGAGGTGGAGATCACGGAGGTGAATCGTTCCAACATTACCAAGTTTGAAGTCATCGGCGAAGAGTCCCGCACTGGCGGGCAGGTTACCGCTTGGCGCGCTAGCATCATGCGTGGCAAGGAGCAACTCGCCACCGCTGAGTCCTATCTTTGGAACTAGTTTGTTTGTTCGGGACTATGTCTTGTGCCTTGGCTCATTTTCACCAGCACCGATGTAGAACCGCGCTGCACGGGTGCCACTAATCATGGCTGACACCTGTGCGTAACCTCTGTTGCGCGATCCCTTCCCGAAAGCCCCCACCCCCTCGTGAATCAATCGTCCAACATTTTAGTCGGTGAAATTGGCAGCGTCTTCTGGCTCCGAGTCGAAGGCAAAGGCTGCTTCCAAAACAGCATCGATGTCAAACGCGTCGTGCAGCAGCAGATCAAAGGCGGCATGCGCAACTTTGTGTTCGACCTGGACCGCTGTCCGACCATGGACTCTACCTTCCTTGGCACCCTGACCGGGGTCGCCCGCGACCTGCGCCAGAATGGCGGTGGCCGGGTGACGGTGGTCAATGTTAACGCCCGCAACGAGCAATTGCTCAGCAGCCTGGGACTAAATCACGTGCTGGAAGTCGATGTCGACGGTAGTGCCTGGGAAGACGAACGCAAAGTGGCTGCCAGTGAGCTAGCCCAGTGCGACAAGACCCCCGAAGTCTGCAAGACCGAGCAAGCGGAGCATGTGCTGGAGGCCCACAAGGCCCTGAGCAAAGCCAGCGCTGCAAACGCCAGCCGGTTCCGTGATGTGATCGACTACCTGGAAAAGGATCTCGGCGAAAAGAAGGCCGATCAGTAGAGGAGGAAGGCAATTTCGGTGTCCGTCAGAGCGGACGTATCTTCCATCGCGATCAGGGTATCTAGGTGATTCATGCCCTCCAGGGCAAGATCCACATCATTCGCGATCAGGTCCATATCAGCGTCCGCTAGTGGAGCCACGGTTTCGGTCTTGGCGACGGCCACAATGGATGTCTTCGACGACTGTGGCAGCCAGACCAAGGCAAGCAGGGCCACCAGCGCCACGGCCAGACCTGGACGTAGCCAAGGGAGAGCCTCGCCCTTCAAGATCGAAACCAAGCGGTAACCCCAGCCCTTCTCCTGCGGCGTGTTGCGCGCCTCGCGCAGCACATTGGCCAGGAAGTTGCCACGCACCTGCACGGGGCGTGCTTTGCCAAGCAGCTTCCAAAGCGGATCGTTGGGGGTGAGCGGGTCCATGATGATTTCCTGAACAGCGGTTCCCGGGGAAAGTTGCACACGAATTGGAACCTAGCCCGACCCGAAGAACCCGCCCAGCTTCCGAATGCGCGTCGGGTGACGGAGTTTGCGGAGCGCTTTGGCTTCGATCTGGCGAATGCGTTCGCGGGTGACTTGGAATTGCTTGCCGACTTCCTCCAGCGTTCGGCCTGCGCCATCGGCTAGACCGAAGCGCTGTTCGAGGACTTCGCGCTCGCGTTCACTCAGCGTTTCCAACACGTCCTTGAGCTTGTCGCGCAGCAGGTTCATCGCGGTCAGCTCCATGGGGTTGGAAGCTTCTTTGTCCTCGATGAAATCGCCGAACTCCGTGTCGCCGTCGTTGTCACCTACCTTGGCTTGCAACGAAACGGGCTGCTGGCTCATGCGCAGCACGGCGCGCACACGCTCCACGGGCAGATGTACCTCCTCGGCGATCTCCTCGGGTGTCGGATCGCGACCGAGTTCTTGAATGAGTTGCTTCTGCACGCGCATCAGCTTGTTGATCGTTTCGATCATGTGCACTGGAATGCGGATCGTGCGGGCTTGGTCGGCGATGCTACGGGTGATGGCTTGGCGAATCCACCACGTCGCATACGTGCTGAACTTGTAGCCGCGCCGATACTCAAACTTTTCCACGGCACGCATTAGGCCCATGTTGCCTTCTTGGATCAGGTCCAGGAACGACAGACCACGATTGGTGTATTTCTTCGCGATGGAAATGACCAAGCGCAGATTCGCTTCGATCATCTCCGTTTTTGCTTTGGTGCTTTCGCTGACCCACTTGCCCGCTTCGGAGACCAGGATGCGGAAGTCACTGGAGCGCCGCCAGGCACGCAGCTCGAATAGCTTCAGAGCTTCAGCGGCTCCTTCGTCCTGAGGATCCGCGATGATGCTGCGCTCCACGCGGTCCAGCTCCTTCAGTTGCTCCTTCATCAGTGAGACAAAGTCCTCGTTCACCTTCTGCTTGAAGTAGAACTTGTTGCAGAGCTTAAAGAACGAGTTGCGAGCCGCTGCGAAGTCGGACTCGGCAGCGACCTTCTTTTTCGCCGATGCCTTGTGTGTGGCAGCAAAGGTGTCGTAGCACTTCTGCAAGGCCGTGCGGGCGACGGCGAGCGTCTGCGTGAGCTTCTTGAAGTAGGCGTCGCGATCGTCGTTCTTCTGGTCCATGACCAACCGGTCAAAACGCTCGAGGCCGTTAATCAGCGAGTCTGCCAACTGCACATAGTTCTCCGCGATGAAGCCCACGGTTTGCAAGCAAGCTTGCAGGTTGTTTTCGGCTTTCTCGATCCGTTTGGAGATTGCGATTTCCTGTTCGCGCGTGAGCAGCGGCACTTGGCCCATCTGCTTCAAATACATGCGCACGGGGTCATCGAGCACATCCATGCGCGAGACCTCACGATCCGCCACAGGCGCAGCGGTTTCGGGCTCATCGACATCCTGAGTTTCTGGCTCGGGGGCCTTAATCGCATCCACCTCGCTCTCATCGACGATGCGGATCTCCATGCTGCGCAGACGAGTGATGATCTCATCCATCAAGTCCACGGTCACGTGACCATTGGGCAGCGCTCCGTTCAGGTCTTCAAAGGTCAGGTAGTCCTGCTCCTTGGCCAGCATGATCAGATCGCGCAGACGGGCCTGCACCTCCGGTGCATTCAGGTCGTCATAGACCACGGTGGGGGCGGCGGATTGACTGGCGTTCTTGGGCGGACGGCCGCGGCGGCGTGGCGCACCATCCGCAGGCGGCGGTGGCTTCACGGGGGCCTCGGGGTTCTTGCGGGGACGGCCGCGCTGGCGCTTCGCTGGGGCTTCAGGTACAGGCACAGTGCTTCCATGGGAAGCGGCCTTGACTGATTTTGAAGATGCTTGCGCTGAAGGTTTTTTAGAGACGGCCATAGGTTCCGCAAACGCCCTTGCATCAAGGGTTCCAGGGGTCAGGGAGTATCCGAGGCCCGTCTGGTGCGGTCAAGGTATTCTTTGTTAAAGGCGAGGACCCTCTGCTGGAGCTTCGCAGCCTCCTCGGGCGACAGTCCTGGCTGCTTCAGTTTGAGCTGCGCTTGCTGCTTCAGGTAAAGGAGGCGCGACAGGTCCAAGGCCTCCCAGGCCTCGTGTGCAGCCTCCATGCCGCCGGCGGGCATGGGCTGTGCGAGCAATTGCGCGAAGGCTGCTTCCTCTTCCACAGGCAGGGTGGAAAAGAATGCGGCCTGGGCGGCATCGTCCACGGATTCGAAGTGAGCGCGCCACACCCGGTTGAGCAATTCGGTGCCGGGCAACGAGCTCAGCAGCGGCTCCAAATCCTGATCACGCAACCACTCCAGCACGTCCGTTTCTGACAAGGCTAGGCGGCAGAGCATTCTTGCCGTGGGATGCTGCGAGGTCAGTAGTTTGCGGCCCTCGTCCTTCGTCGTGCCCTGCTTTGCCACTGGGGCTTGCTTGTTGTTCTGCTGGCGACGCACAAAGATATCCACCTCTCGCCTCAGTGCATCCTCACTGACTCCGAGCTGGCCAGCGTGGCCACGAATCATCAGATCGCGCGCTGCCACGCTGGGGTTCGTCGCGATGGTCGCCGCCGTTTGCTCAATGAGCTGCACTTGATTGCGGAGGTCCGTGCCCTGCGTCGCCATCTTGTGTGTGATTTGGAAGTCCAGGAAGTCCGCTGCGCTGGCGATTAGCTTCGCAAACTCCTCCGGCCCTTGCTTGCGGATCAGCGAGTCCGGGTCCTCGCCTTTCGGTAACTTGGCCACCCTCACGGTCAGGCCCACGGGCGACAGGATTTGGAAGCTGCGCTCTGCGGCTTTGTATCCCGCATTGTCCGAGTCAAAGCACAGCACCACCTCGTCGCAGTGCCGCTTCAAGAGGCGCGCATGATACTCGGTAAAGGCCGTGCCTTGCGACGCGACCACGTTTTGAAAGCCCGCCTCATAAACCATCAGCGTGTCGATCTGGCCCTCGCACACGATGGCCCGTTCAGCCTTGGCGATAGCCCGTTTGCTCTTGTCGAAACCAAACAACACTTTGCTCTTCGAGAAAATCGGTGTCTCGGGCGAGTTCAGATACTTCGCCGCCTTTGCATCGGGATCGAGCAATCGCCCACTGAAGGCAATCACCTCGCCGTTCTCGTTGCAGATCGGGAACATTAGCCGGTGGCGGAAATACGGATACGATCGGCCATCGTCCCCCATCTTGAACACCCCGCCGTCCACCATCACATGCTCGGAGTATTTTTTGTCTGCGGCCCAGCGCCGCAGCACACTGCCTTGGTCGGGTGCATAGCCGATCTGCCAGTTTTTCGCCACGGCAGAGGTGATTCCGCGCCCCTTTAGATACTGCCGTGCCGCATCCGCCATCTCATGCCGCAGCAGCAGGGCGTGGAACCACTCCGCGAGGTCCTTGTGCATCTGCTTGAGCAGGGAGCGATGCCTCGCCTCGCGCTCCGTATTGGCGTCCCACACCTCTTCCTCAATGCGGATGCCCGCCGCCTCGGCCAAGCGCTTCACTGCCTCGGGAAAGGTTAGGCCATCGTGCTCTTGCAGGAAGCGAATCGCCGAGCCACCCACTCCGCAGCCAAAGCAGTGGTACGAGTTCCGCGAGGGGCTCACGTTGAACGACGGCGATTTCTCCGTGTGAAAGGGGCACAGGCCCGAGTAGTTCGATCCCGCGCGCTTCAGCTTCACGTAGCGCCCGACCAGCTCCACGATGTCCGTGGCGGCGATGATTTGCTGAATGGTCTCTTCCGGAATGCGGGGCATGGCTTGGGTCGCATGATGGAACAGGACGCGCCCCTCGCAAAAACAAAAGCGGACCGGAGTTGCCCCCGGTCCGCCGTTGTCTTTGGTTGTATTGAGGAAGCTAACCACCCCTGCCTCCCATGCAGAAGTGGCAAGCATCGACGCCACAGAATGCATAGTCCATACAGGGCGATAGTTTGTTCAATTTTTTTCATTCCCCTCGCTCACGGAAAGAAAAGAACCCCTTCTCAGGTTCCCTGCGCCTGCCCATGAAACGCCTGACCACCACCCTGCTCGCCCTCGTTCTCCTGCTTGGTTACAGCCAAGCCCAGACAGTAGAACCCAAAAAAGTCCCCGTAGCCCCCAAGCCCAAATCGGCCGTCAAGCCGAAGGCAACGGCCAAACCCGTCCTGCCCGCGATCAAGCCCACGCTTGCCAACGTTCCCTACGGGCGCGATCCCAGCCAAGTGGTGGACTTCTACAAGTCCAGCTCGGACAAGCCCGCGCCCTTGATGCTCTTCATCCATGGCGGCGGCTGGAATGGCGGCAGCAAGGATCGCGTCAGCGGCCTCAAGGAATGCCTGGACGCCGGATTGGCCGTCGTGTCCGTCGAGTATCGCTTCGTGCCCAAGGCCCACGCCGCTGGCATCAAGCCCCCTGTGAAATGGCCGCTGGAGGACGCCGCCCGCGCCCTGCAATTCGTCCGCAGCAAAGCTGCCGAGTGGAACATCGACCCTACCCGCATCGGTGCCAGCGGCGGCAGCGCTGGGGCATGTAGCAGCCTTTGGCTCGCCTTCCATGACGACATGGCCGACCCGAATAGCGTCGACGCCATTGCCCGTCAGTCCACGCGCCTCACCTGCGCCGCTGTCATCGGCGCACAGACCACGCTCGACCCGCAGCAGATGAAGGAGTGGACACCCAACAGCCGCTACGGTGGCCATGCGTTCGGTCTCGTGCGAGACCCGAAGAACCCCAAGGCATTGGATGTCTCCTTCGAAGCCTTCCTGGTCAAGCGGGACGAGTTCATGCCGTGGATCAAGCAATACTCTCCCTACCACCTCGTCAGCGCCGGTGATCCCCCGATTTACATGACCTACACCGTAGCGCCCGGCCTGGGCAAAGAGCAGAAAGACCCTACGCACACCTCCAATTTCGGCGTCAAGCTCGAGGAGCACTGCAAAGCCAACAGCGTGCCCTGCGACCTATGGTATCCTGGCTCGACAGGCACTAAGATCGCCACGGCGCACGATTATCTGATCGCCACGCTCAAGGCCCATTGATTCACTATTCAGCAGAGGAGTGATGGCTTGTGGCTGTCGCTCCTCTTTTTGTTCACTGCTTTTTCTGATGGCGCGGGCGAGGATCAAACGTTGGTTTCCCTGATGCGACCTCCCTTGATCTTTGATTGTCATTTGGACCTGAGCCTGAACGCTCTGGAGTATAATCGTGACCTGCGTCTGCCTGTGGCGGAGCTTCGGCGGCGGGAGCTGGGAATGACCGATCTGAAGGGGAGAGAGAAGGGGACCACCGCCTTCCCTGAAATGCGGGCCGCCCGGATGGGCTTGTGCGTTGCCACGCAGCTCGCAGGCTGCATGGTGGGGGCGCGACCGATCGCGAACTGGATGTCGCCTCATCAGGCCTGGGCGCAAACGCAGGGTCAACTGGCCTGGTATCGTGCCATGGAGGAGGACGGCCAGATGCGTCAGATCAAGAATCGCACGGACCTGGACTCGGCCTTGGCCCTGTGGGAGAGCGATGCACCGGACGGATCGAAGCCGATCTGCTACATCCTCAGTCTCGAGGGGGCGGACAGCATCCGCTCTGTGGGGCATCTGGAGCAGGCCTGGGAGCAAGGGCTACGCGCGATGGGCCCAGCGCACTATGGCGTATGTCGCTACGCTTTTGGCCATGATCAAGTGGGCGGGCTGCCTGCTGCGGGCAAAGAGCTGATCCAGGAGATGGATCGCCTGGGCATGATCCTGGATGTGACGCATCTATCCGACGGGTGCTTCTGGGACGCGCTGGACGTCTTCCAGGGCACGCTGTGGGCCAGCCACTCGAACTGCCGCTCACTGGTGCCGGACCCTCGGCAGTTCAGCGACGAGCAGTTGAGGGCGATCATCCAGCGTGGTGGGGTGATCGGCGCTGCTCTGGACGCGTGGATGATGATCCCGGGCTGGGTGAGGGGACAGACGACGCCAGAATCGAGCGGGCTGAAACTAGAAGCCATCGTCGACCACATCGACCACGTGTGCCAGCTCGCGGGGAATGCGCTTCACGCTGGAATTGGCACCGATCTGGACGGTGGCTATGGAACCGAACAGACGCCACACGATCTAAATTCCATATCGGATGTGGCTCGTATCGCAGGTATGTTGGAGGGTCGAGGCTACTCTCAGACTGACGTTGAGGGCATTATGTCCAGAAATTACATTCATTTGATTCGTTCGGCTTGGAAGGCGCTATAGTGAGTGCGTTTCAGAATCTATTCACACCTCTGATTCTATTTAATGAGAGGTCCATTTGGAGAGCTATATCAGTATGTCCTGTGAGCATGTGAAGAACCGGGTTCTACACCTTATCGGTGCGGGTTCCACTGCGCTGGACGCTCAGGATAACTTGGGCACAACCGTTCATGAATCGTGAACTGTGTGGATAAGCGGGGGGTTCCGCCAGTCGTTCAGAACTTTCGGCGCGTTTGTTGACCACTCGGTGGGGACAACGGCATAGCCGCTAGAAGGTCCTGAAAGAGAGGGTTATTCAACGTAGCGCGGGCAGCTGCGGTCTCGGCTTCCTTCTTGGTTTTGCCAATGCCGTTGCCGAGGGCTTGGCCCTGCCAGCGCACGCAGGACTGGAACTGCTTGCTATGGTCGTCGCCGGATTCTGAGATGATTTGATAGTCGGGCCGTTCCGTGGTGCGTGCCTGGATGAGTTCTTGCAGCTGACCTTTGGGATTTCCTTGAGCGTCGCTAACGATGGTCTTCAGCTCGGCCAGTGGGTGGCTCATGAGCAAGAGCAAGACGGAGCGCGCTGCTTCCAGTCCGGCATCCAAATAGACGGCTCCGAGAATGGCCTCGACCATGTCGGCGAGCGTTGAGTCACGGTAGCGTCCGCCAGAAGCTTCTTCGCCCTTGCCCAAGATAAGGTGATCTCCGAGGCGATGATACTGCGCGACGGCCGCGAGGGATTTTTCGGAGACAAGACTTGCGCGAGTCTTGGTCAAGCCGCCTTCGTCACTGCGTGCGAAGCGCTGGAACAGTAAGTCGGAGAGTAGAAGCTGGAGCACTGCGTCGCCAAGGAACTCCAGTCGCTGATTGTCGGCCATGCCGGTCTCGCCTTCATAGCGAAGGCTGGAGTG
>Ga0247833_1001669_pt1 | contig 35043 bp, 29 predicted proteins | sample LaCruzMarch2015__7_FD_187117 | JGI IMG/M metagenome (GOLD analysis project Ga0247833, IMG submission 187117) | Freshwater microbial communities from meromictic Lake La Cruz, Castile-La Mancha, Spain - LaCruzMarch2015_8m | ecosystem: Environmental > Aquatic > Freshwater > Lake | place: Spain... | reverse complement strand
TGATCGTCGCCTTCTTCCCCGCCGCGCTGGTGGTCGGGCTTGACCCCATGACGGTCGCCGTGAACCTCGGTATTGCGGTCCTCGCCCTGCTGGTCGGAGCCGGGATGTTCGCCCTTCGCTGGATCGGCGGCGGCGACGCCAAGCTGATGGCGGCGACCTGCCTGTGGCTGGGTGCGACGGGTTCGGGCATGTTCCTGTTGTGGACCGGAGTGATGGGCGGCCTGTTCTGCCTGGTGCTGCTGTTTGCGCGCTTTCATTCACGCCCCTATCTGCTCGGGGCACCTGGATGGGTGGTGCAGCTGATGGAGCCGAGGGGCGACATCCCCTACGGAGTCGCCATCGCAGCCGGTGCCCTGATGGCCTATCCGGGCTCGCCCCTGCTTGCCGCCTTTATCGCAGGATAGTGAGAGGCGGCCTGCCTTTAGGCCCGCGTTAACTCTCACCCGGCATGATCGTTAACGGCAGGGGCCCAAGAACCGATTCAAGGGTTCGGCCGAGCCTGCCGGAGACCGTCGATGAACCCCGCCCGTATCATCGTGATCTGCGTAGCCGCGGTGGCCGCCATCGGTCTCGCCCTGGCCGTGCGCGCCATGGGATCGCCTTCGAATGCACCGACCGCCGTCGCCACTGCCGCTGCCGTTCCGGCGCGCCCCATGGCCAAGGTGCTGGTTGCCGCCAAGGATCTGCAGCCCGGCCAGCGCCTGACCGAGTCGGACATGGCCTGGAAAGAGTGGCCTGCCGACGAGGTCAATCCAGCCTTCATCACCGACGGTTCGGTTCCCCTGCCGTCAGCCGTCGCCGAAGAGCCCCCCGCCGCGCGACCCGAAGGGGCAGTGGCCTCGGTCACCCGGGTGGCTGCCAATCTGGCCGCCGGTAACAGCAAGTCCGACTATGCCGGCTCGGTGGTGCGCGAACCCATTCTGGCCGGCGAACCGATTGTCAGCCGCAAGATCGTGCGGGCGGGCGACAGCGGCTATATGGCGGCCTATCTTGTGCCGGGCATGCGGGCGATGGCCATTCGGGTCACGGTCGAGACCGCTGCCGGCGGCTTCATCCTGCCCGGCGACCGCGTCGATGTCCTGCTGACCCGGGAGACGACGCTCAGCAATATGGGAGCCCAGGAAAGCGACCGGTCGAAATTCGCTTCCTCGACGGTGATGCAGAACATCAAGGTTCTGGCCATCGACCAGTCGACACGGGCCGACGACGACGAGCAGGCGGTGGTGGGGGCAACCGCGACCCTTGAGGTGGGTCCCCGCGACGCCGAGGCGCTCGCCCTGGCCAAGTCCGAAGGCGAGCTGAGTCTGGTGCTTCGCTCCTACGCCGACACCGGCGGCCCGTCAGGGCGCGCCGCGCCGGCGACGCGTCAGGCCTCTGCCGTCCGCATCTATCGCGGCGGTGCCCCGGAAGTGGTGGTGGTCCAATGAGACCCCTGATCGCCCTCGCCCTCGCCACCCTGACCATAGCATCCGTTGCGCCGGCCATACCGACCGAGGCCCGGACCCAGTCGCGCGCCGCCCTGCCCATGGGCCCCGGTGCCCAGCTGATCAATCTGCCGCGCGGCTCGTCGATGGCCGTCGACCTGCCGTCGGACGCCCGCGACGTTATCGTGCCGAACCCGCTGGTGGCGGAGGCCATGCTGCACTCGCCGCGGCGTATCACCATCATTGGTCTCCAGCCCGGTGAGACCGACGCCGTCGTTCTGGACAGTTCAGGCCGCACCATCCTGTCGCTGAGGATCCGCGTCGATGCGGGAGTCTCCGCCCTGCAGGACACCCTGGGCCGGGTTATGCCGGGTTCCCAGGTCCGTGCGGAGGCGGTCAATGACAGTATAATCCTGACCGGCCCGGTGAGCAGCCCCGGCGAAGCCGACCGCGCGGCCCAGGTCGCCCGGGCTTTCGTTACGGCCCCGGAAAAGGTCATCAACATGATGACCATCGCCGGTTCTGATCAGGTCATGGTCCGGGCCCGGGTAATCGAAGTCCAGAGAACAGCGATCAAACAGCTGGGCCTGGACGTCAACGGCGTGCTGAACAGCGTCGCTGACGGGTTGTCCTTTACCCAGGGCGCGACCTTCGGCGTCTCAGGCAGCCAGCTGGGCGGCGGTGTCCTCAACTATGTCGACCGGGCCGGCAACGGCAACCGGCTCAGCTCCAGTATCCGGGCCTTTGAGCGCGCTGGTCTCGTCCGCATCCTGGCTGAGCCGAACGTGACCTCGGTCAACGGCGAGAATGCCGAGTTCCTGGCCGGCGGCGAGTTTCCGGTCCCTGTCGGACGCGCCGTCGATGCCACGACCGGCCGGGTCACGATCGGCGTCGAGTTCAAACCGTTCGGCGTGCGCCTGGCCTTCCGGCCGATCGTGCTTTCGGAAGGTCGTATCTCGCTGCAGCTCTCTACCGAGGTCTCCGAGCTGACGACCGCCGGGGCCTTCACGCTCGGCGGGACGGCCGATGACGCCCTGGTCATTCCGGCCCTGAACGTGCGCCGCGCATCGTCCACTGTGGAACTGCCCTCGGGCGGGTCGATGATGATCGCAGGCCTGTTGCGCGAGGACACCCGCCAGAACATCGACCAACTGCCGGGCATCGGTACCCTGCCGGTCCTCGGAGCCCTGTTCCGCTCGCGGGACTATCTGTCCGGCGAGACCGAACTGGTCATCATCATCGAGGCCTATATCGTCTCTCCGACCTCGCCGGGCCGGATGCAGACCCCGGCTGACGGCCTGGTTATCGCCAATGACGCCCAGACCCTGCTGTTCGGTCAGCTGAACCAGCAGTTCCGTCGCCCGGGTGATCCGGCCGCTGCCGACAACGGCTGGAGCGGCCCTGTGGGTTATGTGATCGAATGAGCACCCCCGTGAATCGCGCCCTCACTTCCGCCGCCCTTGCTTTCGCTGCGGGGCTTGCTGCTTCAGGCTGCGCCTCGGTCCGGGACGTTCCGGTGACGCCTCTGTCGCGCTACGCCCTGCAGGTGGAGCCCGGTCTCGATCGCATCGCCCTGGCTGTGCACGATCAGGGCCTGTCGCCAAACCAGCGCGACGCCTTGAACGGTCTGGCGGCGCGCTACGGCATCTCCGGGGCCGGGCATGTCAGGATTGAATCGCCTGCCGGAGACGATCCGGTCTCCCTGGAGCAGGCCTACGCTGTCCGGACCTTCCTGCAGGCCGCCGGGGTTCCCGGGGACCGGATCCAGATGGCCGCCTACGCCGCACCCGATCCGCGCGCACCGGTGCTGGCCGGGTTCGAGACCATCCGGGCCTCCATACCCGATTGCGCGGCAGAGGCCCGGAGTATGGGCGCGCGGCTCTCCAACCAGAGCTCCGGCGGTTTGGGCTGCGCCGTCATGGCCAATATGGCGGCCCAGATTGCAGACCCCCGCGACATTATCGGTGCCCGGCCGATGACCCCGGCCGATTCGGGCCGCGCTGCTGTGGTGTTCGACAATTATCGGAAGGGTGAGGTCAGTTCGACCCCCCAGGAGCCCCTCGTGAGCGGCCGCATATCCGGGGCTGTGGAATAGCGTGACATGAGCAACGCCTTCGCACCCCGGCCGTTTGAAGAGTTTGACGACGAGTTTGAGCTCGACGCGGGCCCTGCCGTCTCCAATGCATACATGCCGGTCGAGGACGATGGCATCCTCGACACCTTCGAAGATGCCGTCGTCGATCACCACCAGGCCTTGCCTTTCACGGGGCCGCCCGAAGCGGTCCCGGCGGCCCTCCGGTCCGCCGCGCTCAACCCGGTGGGCGACCTGCGGGCGAGTGCTGCCGCAGCGTTCTCAGCCCAGAGCGTGAGCGGCAGTCACACGGTCGAGGTCTCGGTCCCCCGGATCGCCATCCACGTCTTTGCCCAGCGCCAGGATACCCTGGCTGCAGCGGAGCGTGCCGGTCAGGACCGTCGGCTGTCGCGGGCAACCACCCAGATCCGCATCGGCGGCATCGCCGCTGCGGTCGAGGCCTACCGCAGTGAGCCGACCCCGCCCCTGATCGTGGTCGAATGCTTGCAGGACCCCCAGACGCTGCTGCTGGAAGTCGATCAACTGGCCGAGGTCTGCGATGCCGGAACCAAGGTCGTCGTGGTCGGTGCCACCAACGACATCCTGCTGTTCCGCGAACTTATGCGACGCGGGGTCAGCGAATATCTGGTCGCACCGCTGCAACCGCTGCAACTGATCTCGGCCATAGGCGGCCTGTTCGCTGATCCGGCCCAGCCCTTCATCGGCCGTTCGATTGCCTTCGTCGGCGCGCGCGGCGGCACCGGCTCCAGCTCGGTCGCCCACAACACCGCCTTTGCGATCAGCGAGCGGATCGGGGCCAATACCGTCATCGTCGACTACGATCTGCCGTTCGGTACCGCCGGGCTGGATTTCAACCAGGATCCGCTTAGCGGCGTCGCCGATGCATTGAGCCAGCCTGATCGCCTCGATCCCGTGCTGCTGGACCGGATGATGGTCCGCTGCACCGACAAGCTGAGCCTGTTCGCCGCCCCGGCGACCCTCGACGTTGACTGGGACATTTCCCCGGAAGCCTTCGAGGAAGTGACCACCCAGATCCGCTCGACAGCGCCCTTCGTGGTGCTGGACTTGCCGCACCTGTGGTCCGGATGGATGCGTCGCACGCTCATCGCCGCCGATGAGGTTGTGATTGTGGCGACCCCGGATCTGGCCAGCCTGCGCAATGCCAAGAACATGATCGACCTGATCCGTCAGGGCCGTCCCAATGATGCACCGCCCCGGCTGGTGCTCAATCAGGTTGGTGTCCCCGGGCGTCCCGAGATCCCGGCCAAGGACTTTGGTGCCGCCCTCGGTGTCCACCCCAGCCTGATCATTCCGTTCGATCCCAAGGTCTTCGGAGTCGCCGCGAACAACGGTCAGATGATCCTCGACGCGGGCGGCAAGTCCAAGGCGGCCGATGCGTTCCAGACCCTGGCCCAGATCGTCTCGCGCCGTGAGCTTCCCGCGACCGCCGGGACCAGGGGCAAGCCCGGCAAGGGCGAGAGCAAATCCATCTTCGCCGGCCTGTTCAAGAAGAAGAGCTGACCCGTGTTCGGCAAGCGCACAGGTCAGCCCGGTCAAGCTGCCGCCGCAACCCGGCCGGTCCCCGAACTCGCGCCGGTCGTGCAGCCGGCACCGGGGGGTGCGGTCGCACCCTTCGCCCTTGGCGGCGAGCCAAATGCGCCCCAGCTGCAGGCAGCGGCGCGCAGGGCCGAGTCCTATGCCGCAAGGCCTTCGTCGGCCGCCGCAGACCGCCTCGACGCCCTGGCCTCGCGGCCCCGGCCCGACTCAGCGCCCCTGCCCGCCAAGACGGCGCCCGGACCCAAGGCCACGCCGGGCTTCGAACAGCTGAAGAAAGCCCAGGCGGTCGCCGAGATCGTCCGCGAGCAGTCAGACTATTATCACGCCACCAAGACGACGATCTTCAACGCCCTGATGAACACCATCGACCTGGCCCAGCTGGCCCAGCTCGATACAAAGGCGGCGTCCGAGGAAATCCGCGACATCGTTGCAGAGCTGGTGGCGATCAAGAACGTCTCCATGTCGGTGGCGGAGCAGGAACATCTGGTCCAGGACATCGTCAATGACGTCCTCGGCTATGGCCCGCTGGAGCCTTTGCTGGCTCGTGACGACATCGCTGACATCATGGTCAACGGGGCCGGCCGGGTCTTCATCGAGGTCGGTGGCAAGGTTCAGCTGACCAATGTCCGCTTCCGCGACAACAACCAGCTGATGAACATCTGCCAGCGGATTGTGTCGCAGGTCGGCCGCCGCGTCGACGAGAGTTCACCGATCTGCGACGCCCGCCTGCCCGACGGCAGCCGCGTCAACGTCATCGCCCCGCCGCTGGCCATCGATGGTGCGACGCTGACGATCCGGAAGTTCAAGAAAGACAAGCTGACGATGAAAAATCTGGTGGAGTTCTCCTCCATCAGTCCAGAGGGCGCGCGCGTGCTCGGCGTGATCGGGGCATCGCGCTGCAACATCGTGATCTCGGGGGGCACAGGCTCCGGCAAGACCACCCTGCTCAACACCCTTACGGCCTTCATTGACCCGACCGAGCGGGTCATCACCTGCGAGGACGCAGCGGAACTTCAGCTCCAGCAGCCCCACGTCGTGCGCCTGGAGACCCGGCCGCCCAACCTCGAGGGCCAGGGCATGATCACCATGCGGGACCTGGTCAAGAACTGCCTGCGCATGCGCCCGGAGCGGATCATTGTCGGCGAGGTCCGTGGCCCCGAGGCCTTCGACCTGCTGCAGGCCATGAATACCGGTCACGACGGCTCCATGGGCACATTGCATGCCAACAGCCCTCGCGAAGCCATCAGCCGGATGGAGTCGATGATCACCATGGGCGGCTATGGCCTGCCCTCCAAGACCATACGTGAGATGATCGTCGGATCGGTCGACGTCGTTATCCAGGCCGCCCGCCTCCGCGACGGTTCGCGCCGCATCACCCACATCACCGAAGTGGTCGGGCTGGAGGGCGACGTCATCGTCACCCAGGACCTGTTCGTCTACGAGATCACCGGCGAGGACGAGAACGGCAAGATCATCGGTCGTCACCGTTCGACCGGCATCGCCCGTCCCCGCTTCTGGGACCGCGCCCGATACTACGGGCTGGAGCGTGAACTGGCCGAAGCCCTCGACGCGGCGGAGTAGGGCAGATGCTTCCGGTCCTTGCGGCAGTCCTGGCCTTCATCACCATCGGCGGACTGGGCTGGGTGTTCGTCGGCGACGGTGATTCCCGCGGCGCGGCGGTCAAGCGCGCACGGGGTTTGGGCGGCCCCAAACAGAACAACTCCGCAGCCAGGAAGGCGTCGGTGGCCAACTCGCCCGAGACGCGCCGCAAGCAGATCATGCAGCAGCTCCAGGAATCGGAGCGGGCCGAGCGCAAGGCAAGGATCAGTCTCTCCGCCAAGCTGAAACAGGCGGGCCTGAACACAAAGGCCTCGACCTTCTGGATCACCAGCGCCGTTCTGGGTGTCATTGCCTTCCTGCTTCCGCTGCTGTTCGGCCTCAACATCCTGATCTGCATCGGGACCGGCGTCGTCTTCGGCCTCGGCTTTCCGCGCTGGGTCGTCGGCTTCCTCGGCAACGGCCGCCGCAAGAAATTCTCCAGCCATTTCGCCGACGCCGTTGATGTGATCGTGCGCGGTATCAAGTCCGGTCTTCCGGTTCACGACTGTTTCAAGATCATCGCCCGGGAGAGCCCGGCACCCCTGGGGCCCGAATTCCAGAAGCTGGTCGAGGGCGTCGGAGCAGGCCTGACCCTCGCCCAGGCCCTCGACAAGATGTATGAGCGTATGCCTACCCCAGAGCTCAAATTCTTCTCCATCGTCATCGCCATCCAGCAGAAGACCGGCGGCAATCTGGCGGAGGCGCTGAACAATCTTTCGGTCGTGCTGCGAGCCCGCAGGATGATGGGCGAGAAGATCAAGGCCCTGTCGTCCGAGGCCACCGCCTCGGCCGGCATCATCGGCTCACTGCCGCCCGCGGTGATGATCCTGGTCAGCCTCACGACACCCGCCTACATGGCCCGGCTGTTCACCGACCCGCGCGGCCAGTTCATGTTGCTGGTCGCCGTGGCGATGATGGCCTTCGGCGTGTTCGTGATGAAGAAGATGATTTCGTTCAAATTCTAGGAAACACCCGGCTCAAATGGTCGAGTTCTTCACCAACGTTCAGAACCTGATGAGCCTCGGCGTAGGCCTGCTGGTGTTTGCCACGCTGGTCACCCTGCTGAGCGCGTTCAGCGGCGGGGCCAAGCTTGAGAACCGGCTGAAGGCCGTGGCGGTGAGGCGTGAGGAACTGAAGCGGCGATCGCGTCAGGCCATTGCCGCCCAGAACTCCGGGCCCCAGAACCTCCGCCACTCGGACGATGGTTTCAAGAAGAGGGTCGTCGAGCAGCTGAACCTGAACAAGCTGCTGGAAGATCCCAAGGTCGCTGACAAGATGGCCCAGGCCGGCTATCGCGGGCCCAAACCGCTGACGACCTTCTATTTCTTTCGTTTTTCCATGCCGTTCGTATTCCTTGTAATCGCGGTCTTCTACCTGTTCGTCTTGAATGACTTCGGCCTGCCGCCGATGACGCGGGTGACAGCCTGCATGTTTGCGGCCGTGATCGGCTTTTATGCACCAAACATCTATCTGGAGAACCGTATCTCGAAGCGGAAGACGTCGATCATGCAGGCCTTTCCGGATGCGCTCGACCTGCTGCTGATCTGCGTCGAGGCGGGGATGTCGATCGAGGCGGCGATCCAGAAAGTCAGTCAGGAAATCGGCGGTTCGTCCATCGACCTGGCCGAGGAACTGACCCTGTTGTCCGCCGAGCTCAGCTATCTGCCTGATCGCCGCATGGCCTATGAGGGCCTCGCGAGGCGGACCAACCATCCCGGCGTAAAGTCGGTGGCCATGGCCATGACCCAGGCCGAGACCTATGGCACTCCGTTGGGCACCGCCCTGCGGACCATGGCCAAGGAAAACCGCGAGATGCGGCTGTCGGCAGCCGAGAAGAAGGCCGCGGCCCTGCCGGCCAAGCTGACCGTGCCGATGATCCTGTTCTTCCTGCCGGTGCTGTTCATCGTCATCCTGACCCCGGCGATCATCAGCATCCAGGACACGATGGCAGCCGGCCTCGCGGGCGGCTGATTTCAGGCCTCGGCGGCGGCCTTCCAGGCCTCGGCGACTGAATCGACAGCATGGCGCAGGTGTTTGCGGTGCCGGTCGAAGAACATCTCTCCGCGCAGGCCCGAAAAGATGAAGCCATTGGCGACGATGCAGCTCCCCGGCTGCTCCAGCGGCTCGATCTCGAAATAGCGCATCGAGCGGAACCAAAGGCCCCGGCTCTCGGCCCAGACCAGCTGGGAATAGGGCTGCCAGTCGCCGACGCGGGTCGTGACCCGACGCTCCGGCAGGCCCGCGATGGATTCGGTCAGGGTGATGCCTGCGCCGAAAGCAATGGTGCCGTCCAGGGCGGTCTCGACCGGATTCCAGCGGTTCCAGCCGGGCAGGTCCGCGATCAGGTCCCAGATCTGGTCCGGGTTGGCGCGCACGCCGATGCGGCGCTCGATACGGGCGATGTCCATGGGCCCGATCTGCCACGGCTTTGGGCCCGGGAAAAGGCCCGCAGTCGTGCGGAGGCGATCAGCGGTTGCCTTCTGGGCCCGGCTGGGAAGCGGGCGGAGTCTCGGGCGAGGGCGTTTCGTCCCGGTCGGGGAGGTCCGGTGGACCCGCGCGCAGCCGCGGATCGATGAAACACAGGACGGTCGCGGCGGCCAGCAGGATGGCATTGGCGATGAACGGTGCCGGCTCGGCCAGTTCGTAAAGGGCGACCCCGATCACCGGCGGGGCGAGGAAGCTGAGTCCGGCCAGCGACATCATCAAACCGGCGATCGCCCCCTGTTCGTGCGGCTCGACCGACAATGAGGATCCGGCGGTGAAGCCCGGTCGGGCGAAGCCGATCCCCATGGAAACGACGGCATAGCCGACGACGACCCCGTAATAGCCCGGGGATGCGATGCTCATCAGGTTTCCGACCAGTGCCAGCGCCGCGCCCCAGCGCATCAGGTCCGCAGGCTGAAGTCTGAGCAGCGGGATCAACCCCCACTGGACCATCAGGGTGGCGGCGGCGCCCGCCAGCATGGCGATGCCGATAAACGGCTGGGCCTCGCGCACGGCGATGCCGGTGGCCGACAGTTCATCAATGATGTGAAAGCCCAGCACCGAGATATTGGCCGCCTGCGCCCCGGTGACGAACAGGCCGTAGAGCAGATAGCCGCGGACGCGCGGGTCCTTCCACAGCCCCTTGCCGGCGTCGCCGCGATGGCCGCTGGGCGAAGGGATCCGGACGACCTCGCCGCTGGGCAGTTTGCGCCAGACGATGACCAGCACCACCAGGCCGAACAGGGCGAAGGCGTACATTGGACCCGCCAGACCGATCATCGGCAGGACGAAGAAGGGGGCCAGCGCCGGGCCGATGACCGTGCCCAGCCCTTGCGCCGAAGCCAGCAGCGACATGGCCTGGGTGCGCTGCTCCGGTGACGTGCGGTCGGCGACATAGGCCTGGGACGCGATCGGCGCGGCTGAGCCGAAGACGCCGTAGATGGTGCGCGCCACGCCCATCATGATGAAGGCCAGGCCCGCGCCGAGCCACTGTTCCAGCCCCGAGGTGGCGGCCAGGCCGAAGCCGGACATGGAGGCAACGAACCCCGCCAGGCCGATCATCATGACCCGCTTGCGTCCAAGGGTGTCGGACAGCCGCGCCCAGAAGGGCGAGGCGACCGTCCACATCAGGGCAGAGATGGCGAAGGCCCCGGCGACGAGGGTGTCGGACAGCCGGAACTCGCGGCCGATGGCCGGAAGGACGGACTGGAGCGCCATGTTCCCCGCCGCCGCGATCAGGCTGACGGAGAACAGGATCGCAAAGGCAGGGGAGCGCAGGTTCACCCGACCAGCCTAGGCCTGCTGACGCGCTCCGTCACCGGGCTGACGCCATCTCCTTGCTTCAAGGCTTGCGCCCGACCCCCTGCTCCGCGCACCTTGTCGGCTCTCGAATACTGGGAACCGCCATGACCTTCCGCCGCCTGCTCGCCGTCTCCACCCTGTCGCTGGCCTTGTCTGCAGGCCTGGCCCAGGCGCGGGAGAACGGCACTGTGCCGGTCGCCCTCGACCGGATCGAGGCGGCTGTGACTGCCGGAATGCCACGCGTCGTCGCCTGGCGCCGCGACCTGCACGCCAACCCCGAACTGGGTTTTGCCGAGACCCGCACCGCCGCCCTGGTCGCCGCGCACCTGCGGGCTCTGGGGATGGAGGTCCGCACGGAAGTGGGCAAGACCGGCGTCGTCGGGATCTTGCGCGGCGGACGGCCGGGCGGGGTGGTGGCCCTGAGGGCCGATATGGACGCCCTGCCGGTGCTGGAGGCCACGGGGCTGCCCTTCGCCTCGACCGCGACCGGCACCTATATGGGCAGCACGGTGCCGCTAGCCCACGCCTGTGGCCACGACGCCCATGTCGCCATGCTGATGGGTGCCGCCGAGGTGCTGGCCGGCATGCGCGAGGATATCTCCGGTACCATCGTCTTCATCTTCCAGCCCGCCGAGGAAGGCGCCCCTCCCGGTGAGCCGCTGGGCGGCGCCCGGCTGATGATCCAGGAGGGGGCGCTGGCCAACCCCCGCCCCGATGCCATCTTCGGCCTGCATGTCGTGCCGGGGCGGCCGGGCACGGTCTTCTACCGCCCGCGCGGCTTCATGGCGGCCTCGGACCGGGTCGATATCACCCTGAACGGTCGCCAGACCCACGGGGCCTGGCCCTGGAAGGGCGTCGACGTCATCGCCACCGCGGCCCAGATCGTCCAGACGATCAATACCCTGACGGCGCGGACCATCGATCCGACCACGACGCCCACGGTCTTCACCATCGCCACCCTCGACGCAGGCGTTCGCTACAACATCATTCCGGACCGGGCCGTCCTGTCCGGCACCCTGCGGACCTTCGACATTGCCCAGCGCGACGACCTCGTCGCCCGCACCCGCGTCGCCATCGACAATGTCGCCGAGACCTATGGCGCGACGGCCGAGTTCACGGTGCGCCAGAACGCGGCGCTTGTGTTCAACAATGAGGCGCTGTCGGCCTGGCTCGCCCCGGTGCTGACCGAGGCGGCCGGGGCGGGCAACGTCAATCCGGCCACCCCGCCGACGACGGTGGCCGAGGATTTCAGCTATTTGTCGCAGGAAGTGCCGGGCGTCTTCTACCACCTTGGCGGCTCGAAGGACGGGGTTGATCCCTCGACCTCGCCGCCGAACCATTCGCCGGCGTTCGACGTCAATGAGGCCGTGCTGCCGTTGGGCGTCCGCACCCATGTGCTGAGCGCGATCCGGTTTCTGGAGCGGGAATAGCTCGTGGCCGACGAACTGGAGCGGCTGAAGGCGCGCCGGGTGACGGCCCTCTATCGTCTCGACCTGATCGGCAAGGGCGCACAGCTCACCTATGACGACGGCACGCCGGTCGACATGAAGTCCGAACAGGCGCGGCTTGAGGAGATGGTGGCGGACCTCGACCGGCGGATCGCCCGGCTGGAGGCGACGCTGCACTGAGGGCGCGCCGGGACGACCAGGGACCGCTACGCCCGCGCGAAATACCTGCCGATCACCGCGCGATACACCTCGGCCAGGGCCTCGATCTCGGCCACGGGCGCGCGTTCGTCGATCTGGTGCATGGTCTGGCCGACGAGACCCAGTTCCAGCACCGGACACATGGCGCGGATGAAACGGGCGTCCGAAGTGCCCCCGGTGGTCGAGGCCTCCGGACGGCGGCCGGTGGAAGCCTCCACGGCGTCCTGCACGGCGGTGACGAACGGCCCGGTCTGGGTCAGGAAGGCATCGCCCGAATGCAGGTGTTCGAGCTCTATGCGCAGTCCGCTTTCGGCCTGGGCCTTGCCGGCCTCGGCATTGAGCCAGGCCATCAGGCTCTCGCCGGTGTGGTTCGGGTTGAAGCGGATGTTCAGCCGCCCGCGCGCCCCGGCCGGGATCAGATTGGTCGCCGTATTGCCGACGTCGAGCGTGGTCAGCTCGAGGTTGGACGGCTGGAAGGCCTCGTAGCCGTCGTCCAGACGGTGATCGGCGAGACGGGCGACCAGCCGGGCCAGGACCGGGACCGGATTGGCCGCACGGTCCGGATAGGCGACATGGCCCTGTTTGCCGTGGACGGTGATCCAGGTGTTGAGCGAGCCGCGCCGCCCGATCTTGATCATGTCGCCCAGGGCGTGCTGTGAGGACGGCTCGCCGACCACGCAGGCGTCGATGACCTCGCCCTCGGCCATCAGGGCCTCGACCACCCGTTTGGTGCCATGCAGGGCCGGGCCCTCTTCGTCGCCGGTGATCAGGAAGGACAGGCTGCCGGGGACCTCGCCCTCGGCCAGAATCTGCGAGACCGCCGCCACCCAGGCCGCGATGCCGCCCTTCATGTCGACCGCGCCCCGGCCGTAGAGAATGCCGTCCTTCACCTCGGCCTCGAAGGGGGCGGAGGACCAGGCCTCGGTCGACCCGGTCGGCACGACATCGGTGTGGCCCGCGAAACAGAGATTGGGCGAGGCCGTCCCGCGCCGGGCGTAGAGGTTCTCGATATCCTCGAATTTCATCCGGCGGCAATGGAAGCCGAGCCCGGTCAGGGCGCGTTCCAGCACATCCATCGCCCCCTCGTCGGCGGGGGTGACAGAGGGCCTGCGGATCAGGTCGCGGGTCAGGGCGACAGGATCGATAACGGGAGTTGATGCGGTGCTCATAAGGCTGTGCTTTACGGGGTTCGGACGACTGCGAGAAGACGCCATCCCATGCCGAAGATCGACATAGACGCCGCCCCGACCGGCCACGGCACCGGCTATCCGGAAGAATTCGCCGGACCCTGCAAGGCGCGCCGCCGCTGGCGGCTGGGCGATGCGGTCGGGCTGGACCAGTTCGGGGTCAATTTGCTGCGCCTGCCGGCCGGGGCCTGGTCGAGCCAGCGCCACTGGCACGAGGGCGAGGACGAGTTCGTCTGGGTCGTATCGGGCGAGGTCGTGCTGGTCGAGGATGACGGAGAGACCCTCCTGCGCGCCGGCGATTGTGCGGGCTGGAAGGCGGGCGTGCCCAACGGCCACAAGATCGAGAACCGCTCCGGCGCCGAGGCGGTCTTGCTTGAGGTCGGCACGCGCACGCCGGGCGGGGATTCCGGCGACTATCCTGACATCGACATGGTTTTTCGCGGTGACGGCTATTTCCACCGCGACGGCACATCCTATCCGAAAGTCGACCGCCGCACGTGACCGGACCAATCGAGACGACCGAGCCGGTCCTGCCGCCTGAAGGGCCAGCCAGCCCCTGGGCTATCCGCGACTTCCGACTGCTGTGGGTCGGGCGGGTGGCGGCGGTGCTCGGTATCCAGATCCAGTCGTCGGCCCTGCTGTGGCAGGTCTATGAGATCGCCCGACGCGACCATCCGATCGAGGAGGCCAGCCTGTATCTGGGCCTCGTCGGCCTGTGTCAGTTCCTGCCGCTGCTGGCCCTGACCCTGCCGGCCGGGGCACTGGCCGACCGGCGCGACCGCAAGCATACCGTCACCCTGTCGGTCATGGTCGAGGGCGGCTGCGCGCTCGCCTTCCTGTTCATGGCGCTGCACGGATCGCCACCGCTGTGGGGGCTGCTGGCGGTGGCCGCCGTCTTCGGCGCGGCGCGGGCCTTCCTCGCCCCGGCCAGCCAGGCCTTCCTGCCCATGGTGGTCGGGCGTCGCGCCCTGCCGTCGGCCATCGCGGCCCAGTCCATCGCCTTCCAGACCGGGGCCATAGCCGGCCCCGCGCTCGGCGGGGTGATCGTCGGCTTCTCGGTGCCTGGTGCCTATGGCGTAGCGCTGGTCATGTTCGCGATCGGCTTCGCCAGCCTTGTCCTGATCCGCACCAGCGGCAAGCCGGCTGCGTCCCCGACCCATGTCTCGCCCGTCGATCAGGTCAAGGAGGGGCTGGCCTATGTCTGGAACACAAAGATTGTGCTCGGGGCCATTTCGCTGGACCTGATCGTGGTGCTGCTGGCGGGCGTGGCCCTGCTGACGCCGATCTTTGCGGCCGACATCCTGCATGTCGGCGCCGTCGGTTTCGGGCTGCTGCGGGCGTCGTTCGGGGCCGGGGCCCTGCTTGTGGCCCTTTATCTGAGCCGGTTCCCGATCGTGAAACACGCCGGCAAATGGATGTTCGTCTCGGTCGCCGTGTTCGGCCTCTGCACCCTGACCTTCGGCCTGTCGACCAGCGTCTGGCTGTCCGGCGCGGTGCTGTTCCTCGGCGGGGCGGCGGACATGATCAGCGTCAACATCCGACAGACCCTGATCCAGCTCGCCACGCCCGATCACATGCGCGGCCGGGTCAGCTCGGTGTCCATGCTGTTCATCGGAGCCTCCAACGAACTGGGCGAGGCCTATTCCGGGGTGGCGGTGCGCTTCCTCGGGCCGATCGGGGCCGCGGTGTATGGCGGCATCGGCGCGCTGACGGCGACCGGGCTGTGGGCGCGGTGGTTCCCGGACCTGAGGAAGGCGGATCGGCTGGAGTAGGGCTTAGGGCTTGGGGCTTAGGTCTTGGTAGTCAGAGCCGCGCGGCTTCCCTAAGCCCTAAGCCCTCGCCTTCACCCCCACGGCCGAAAATGCTTCGACAGCTTCAGCCCCTGCCGCTGGTAGTGGCTGCCGCCTTCGCCGTAGAGGCGGGTGGGGCGTTCGGTCAGGGGCTCATAGACCAGCCGGGCGACGATCTGGCCGTGTTCCAGCAGGAAGGGGGTGTCGTGGGTGCGGACCTCGAGCACGCCCTTGGAGCCGGCGCCGTGCGCCTCGTCCGTGCCGAAGCCGGGGTCGAAGAAGCCGGCGTAGTGGACGCGGAACTCGCCGACTGACGGATCGATCGGGGTCATTTCGGCGGCCTGGTCGACCGGGATTTCGACGTCGTCGGATGAGGCGAGGATGTAGAACTCACCCGGGTCCAGCAGCAGTTCGCCGCGGCGCAGGGTCAGGGGCTCCCAGAAGTCGCGCGGGTCGTGGCCGTCGATATTGTCGAGGTCGACCACCCCGGCATGGCGGCGGCCGCGGAAGCCGACGATCGAGCCCTCGCCGCCCTGAAGCTCGACCCCGACGCTGCGGGTCTCCAGCCGGGGTGGCTCGCCGGCCTTGAGCCGCAGCTGGTTCAGCCGGGTGCCGGGGCGAACAAGGATTGGGAAGGTCTGGGGCGAAATCTCCAGATACAGCGCCCCCTCATAGCCCTCGGCCACATCGTCGAAACGCCCGCCGCGATCGGTCAGCAGCCGGACGAAGACGTCGACCCGGCCGGTCGAGCTCTTGGGATTGGCGCGGGCGATCAGGCCCTTCGGCAGGCTCAGGCGCTCTTGCAGCCGCACGATATAGACGCAGCCGCGCTCCAGCACGACGCCGGGCGACAGGTCGATGGTGTGCATCGAGACATCGGAGATCCGGTCCTCGACCGTGCGCTGGCCCGGCAGGAAGGAGGCCCGGACGCGCCAGGCCTGCTCGGACAGGCGCAGGTCCAGACTGGCCGGCTGCACCTGATCGGCGTCGAAGGGGGTGTCCGAGGCGATCGCGCCGGCCGCGATCAGGGCCTCGATGGACTGGCAGGGCAGGATGCCGGGGATGGGGAATTCGATGGACTGCATGGCTATGGCTTACACGATTCCGCGGTCCGTCTCCCCTTCCCGGTGCCGTGCGCTTGACGCAGGCCCGCGTTGCACGACCATGGGCGGATGCACGACACGCCCGCCTATGAAGCCGAAACCGACGGGATCCTGATCCGTGTCCGCCCCAGCTATCTGGCGGGCCAGTCCGATCCGGAGGGCGGCCGCTGGGTCTGGGCCTACCAGATCGAGATCGTCAACCTGACCGGCGTCCCGGTGCAGCTGATGGCTCGCCACTGGTTGATCACCGATGCCCGCGGTCATGTTGAGGAGGTGCGGGGTCCCGGCGTCATCGGTGAACAGCCGACCATCCTGCCGGGTGAAAGCTATGCCTATGCCTCGGGCTGCCCGCTGGGCACGGCCTCGGGTTCGATGGTGGGCGGCTATTCCATGACCGACGCAACGGGCCGCATCTTCGAGGCGGCCATCCCTGCCTTCAGCCTCGATGTGCCGGGGGAGCGGCGTGTGTTGAACTGAGTGGTTGGTGGCCAGTGACTGGTGGTTGGCCGGCACCCGTGCGAAGGCGCTGTCAGCGCCGCCGTTCCGCTAACGATGAGCGGCCTGCGCCAGCCATTGATCACTCTTGCCCGCGCAGCGGGCGGGTGAGGGGCTGCGTCAACCCGGAAAAGCGCAGCCCCGCCCCAGTCTCACGGTCCCGTGCGGGTGGGCCCGTGAGGCGGACGGCGGCTCTCCAGGAGCCTTTCATGACAGCCGTATGGCTGAAAGGGGTCAGATATACCGCCGCAGCGAACGGGCCAGATCCGTCGCGCCGCGCTTGACCTGCGGCTGGTAGGCGACGCGGGCGTGTTCGACGCAATAGACGCTTTCCGAAGCGCGGCGGCCGCAGAAGCTGAACTCGTTCGAGGACGGGTCGCCGATCGGCCATTTGCACATGTGGGCACCGAGGGTCATCACCGTGGCGGTGCCGGGCAGGTCGGGCATGGTGGAGGCGACCGAAGGCACGGCCGCCGCGCGCGGCTGGACGGCCTCGATGCGGCGCGGGGCCGAAGGCGTCTGGGTCGGCTGCGCGGCAGGACGGGGGCGCGAAGGGCGGAAGGTGGCACGGGCCGGCTGCGACGGGGCGGCCCGACCGGACAGGCCGAGGCGGTGCACCTTGCCGATCACGGCGTTGCGGGTCACGCCGCCGCCCAGCTGTTTGGCGATCTGGCTTGCCGACTGGCCTTCCAGCCAGAGCTTCTTCAGCGCGCCGACGCGGTCTTCAGTCCAGCCTGCGGTCATAGCCAACCCTCCGGGTCTCAGATTCAACATATGGGGTCCAGGCTTCCCTCCCGGGGCCTCGACCTACCACTAATCGTAAACGAGCCCTTAACGGACGCAAGATGTGCGAATCAGTCCGTCCACAGGAACCAGATGTAGGGGGTGGTTAACGGGCGTGGGGTGTTGGGGATGGGGTGTGGGGTTTGGGGTACCCGGGCCAGAAGGTCGCTGCTTGATGTGCCGCCAGCCTTCATCCCCCAGACCCTACACCCCCATCCCCCTTGCGCCGCAGCGTCCGTCAGCGCATTTCCGCCCCCATGACCGACCTGAGCACCGCCTCCACCACCCCCCGGCCGCGCAGCTATCCCGGGATCAACTGGATCGGCGTCCAGACCCTCTACCTGCGCGAGGTGCGGCGGTTCTGGAAGGTGGGGGCCCAGACGGTGGCCGGCCCGGTGGTGACCACCCTGCTGTATATGCTGGTTTTTGTGGTGGCCCTGCAGGGGGCCCGCCCGCCGCTGCACGGCACACCTTTTCCGGAGTTCGTCGCGCCCGGTCTCGTCATGATGGCCATGCTCAACAACGCCTTCGCCAATGCCTCTTCCAGCCTGATCCAGGCCAAGGTGATGAATACGGCGACCGATTTCCTGACCCCGCCGCTCAGCCCGCTGGAGCTGACCATCGGCTTTTCGCTCGGTGCCGCGACGCGCGGCCTGGTGGTCGGAATCGTGACCGCGGTCTGCGTCCTGCCCTTCGCAAGGCTGGAGGTCGCCAACCTGGGCCTGATCCTGTGGTTCGGCCTGCTGGCCTGTCTGACCATGGGCATGCTGGGCGTGCTGGCCGGCCTCTGGGCGCAGAAATTCGACCAGCTGGCCGCGGTGCAGAATTTCGTCATCATGCCGATGACCTTCCTGAGCGGCACCTTCTACCTCGTCGAAAACCTGCCCGAGCCGTTCGCGACGATCAGCCATTTCAACCCCTTCTTCTACCTGATTGACGGCTTCCGGGCCGGCTTCATCGGGACCGCCAACGCCGAGGGAAACCTGATGATCGGCATGGTGCTGAGCGGTGTGCTGACGCTGGTCATGGCCGTGACCTGCTGGCTGGTGTTCCGCTCGGGCTGGCGGCTGAAGACCTGACGCAGTTGTAAGGTGCGCCGGGTGCTGAGCCGCGCTAGCCATGGTGCTTCGTCTCAAGGGGGTTCCATGCTGTTCCGTTCGCTCGCCGCCGTCGCGGCCCTGCTGGTTGCCTCGACGCCCGTCGCGGCCCAGGACCTCGACCTCCGCGCCCGGGTCGCCGCCTTCGTCCAGCCGTCGAACGAAGCCCGCACGGCTGTCGTGGTCGCCCAGCTGAGGGCCGCCGGGTTCGAGCCGACCATCGAGACATTCGCCGGCGGCAATGGCCGGACCGGTGAGATGGAGGGCCGCAACGTGGTCGTGACCATCGGCGACGGCCCGCGCGAAATCCTGCTGACCGCCCACTATGACGCCGTGAAGCTGCGCGACGGGACCATGTCCCACGGCGTGGTCGACAATGCCGCCTCTGTGGTCGGGCTCATCGAGGCCGCGAAAATCCTGCGCGGCAAGGCCCTGAACCACCGCATCCGCATCATCCTGTTCGACCAGGAAGAGCTGGGCCTGATCGGCGCGCGCAAATGGATCGAGGCGCACGGACTGGCCAATGTCGCCGCCGTGGTGAACTCGGACGTCGCCGGCTATGGCGACACGATGATGTACGGCCAGAACAATGGCCCCCAGTCCGCCTTCGTCACCCGCGCGGTGCAGGAGCTGTGTGCCGAGCGGGCGATGCAGTGCGTCGGCTTCCCCGTCTATCCTCCTTCCGACGACCGCGCCTTCTCCGCCGCCGGCGCGCCGGTCGTGTCGCTGGGCTTCCAGGACGAGATCGGCGCCCACCAGATGTGGCTGGCCTTCAACGGCGGCGAGGCCAACGGCCTGGCCGAAGGTTTCGTGCCGCAGGTGTTCCGCCTGATCCACTCGGCCGAGGACACGATGGACAAGCTTGATCCGGCGACGGTGGCCCTCGCCGGCGCGACCTATGCGGCGTTGGTCGAGCGGCTGGACGCGCAACTGGCGCGCTGATCTGCGCGAAGCGCCGGGCCGCCCCGGGTCCGACCTTCTGTCGACCCGAGGACAGGCTCCGGGTCGGGAGGTCCCGAAGGCCCGACGACCGCGGCCCAACAGGATTGACTAACACCGTGCTCCGGCCGACAAGGCCTGACCCTTGTTCCAGCGGTCCCGGCGCTCCTCAGCGGCGGGGCCGTCTCGCTTTTGGAGGCTTGTCCCGTGTCCAACGAACATCTGATGGGTGTCTACAATCGCGCGCCGCTGGCGGTGGATCGCGGTCAGGGCGCACGTCTCTGGAGCACCGACGGGACCGAATACCTCGACTGCGTCATGGGCATTTCGACCAATGCTCTCGGCCACGCCCATCCGGCCCTCGTCCAGGCGGTCAAGGATCAGGCTGAAAAGCTTTGGCACGTCTCCAACATCTTCAAGATTCCGGGGCAGGAAGCCCTCGCCGACGCCCTGTGCGAAAAGTCGTTCGCCGATGTGGTCTTCTTCACCAACTCGGGCACCGAGGCGGTCGAATGCGCGCTGAAGACGGCGCGGAAATTTCATTCGGCCAACGGCCAGCCCGAGCGGATCGACATCTACGGCTTCGACGGCTCGTTCCACGGCCGCACCTACGGTGCGATCAATGCGGCGGCCAACCCCAGCTATACCGACGGCTTCGGCCCGCCGATGCAGGGTTTCCACCAGCTGGTCTTCGGCGACCATGAGGCCCTCAAGGCCGCCATCGCCAATCCGAACACCGCCGCCATCATCGTTGAGCCGGTGCAGGGCGAGGGTGGCTGCCGGGCCATTCCCGAGGTCTGCCTGCGCGGTCTGCGCGAGCTGTGTGACGAATATGGCGTCCTGATCATCTTCGACGAGGTCCAGTGCGGCATGGGCCGGACCGGCAAGCTGTGGGCCCATGAATGGGGCGGCATGACTCCGGACATCATGGCCATCGCCAAGGCGCTGGGTGGCGGTTTCCCGGTCGGAGCGTGCCTGGCCACGGCCGAGGCTGCCCGTGGAATGACCGTGGGAGCCCATGGCTCGACCTTTGGCGGCAATCCGCTGGCCATGGCCGTCGGCGGCGCCGCCTTCGCCGAGATCTCGAAGCCCGAGACCCTGGCCCACGTCAATGAGATCGCCGGCTATCTGAAGCAGCAGCTGCACGGGCTGAAGGAGCGCTTCCCCGATGTGATCGTGGACGTGCGCGGCAAGGGTCTGTTGCTCGGCGTCAAACTGGTGCCCAACAATCGCGAATTCATGGGCTGGGCGCGGGACCAGAACCATCTTCTGATCGCCGGGGGTGGTGACAACTGCTGCCGTATCCTGCCGCCGCTGAACCTGACCCTGGATGAGGCGCGCGAGGCGATCGAACGGTTCGAGCGGACGTGTGAATTCGCGCGCAGCAAAATGGCGGCGGCCTGAACGGAGCGCTGAAGATGGTCCGCCACTTCCTCGACATCCACCGGCTTGAAGCCGCCGACCTGCGCGCCATCCTCGATGACGCCCATGCCCGCAAGGCGGCCCGGAAGGGCTGGCCGAAGGGCCGCGCCGACGCCGACGCCCCGGCGAAGGATCGCGTGCTGGCCATGATCTTCGAGAAGAATTCGACGCGTACCCGGTTCAGCTTCGACGCTGCCATCCGCCAGCTGGGCGGGGCCTCGATCATCGCCAATGCAGGGGACATGCAGCTGGGTCGCGGCGAGCCGGTGGAGGACACCGCCCGGGTCCTGTCGCGCATGGTCGATGCGGTGATGATCCGCGCCAACGACCACGAGGACGTCGAACGCTTCGCCCGCGTCGCCACCGTACCGGTGATCAACGGCCTGACCGACCGCTCGCATCCGTGCCAGATCCTGGCCGACATCATGACCATCGAGGCGCATCGCGGGCCGATCGCCGGCAAGACCATCGCCTGGGTCGGGGACGGCAACAATGTCTGCCACAGCTTCATGCATGCTGCCCCGAAGCTGGGCTTCCACCTGAATGTGGCCTGCCCGGCGGACTATCATCCGGACCTGCACGACCTGGCCCGGGGCGGCGATCATGTCACCCTGACCAGCGACCCGCGCGAGGCTGTCGTCGGTGCCGATGTGGTGGTCACCGACACCTGGGTGTCGATGGGTGACGGCGACTATGAGTCCCGGCTCGAGGCCTTCGAGGGCTATGGTGTCGATGACGCCCTGATGAACCTTGCCGCGGACGATGCCGTCTTCCTCCACTGCCTGCCGGCCCACCGCGGCGAGGAGGTGACGGATGCGGTCATCGACGGTCCACAGTCGCTTGTCTGGGACGAGGCGGAGAATCGCATCCATGCCCAGAAGGCCGTGCTGGCCTGGTGTTTCGCGGAGACAGCCGGGGGCTAGGTTCCCGGGACCTGTCAGTACGGCCGCTGCGGCACGCCCAGCAGGGCGCCGAGATGGACGGCGAGGACGAGGATCACCGCGCCCGACAGCAGCATGATGAACCGCCAGGGGATCATGCGCACACCCCGCGTCAGGTCCCAGGGTCGTGATCCCCGCCAGCCGGCGAAGACGGCCAGGGCCAGGGTGGCGAAGAGCAGGGCAATCGTCAGGGTCAGACTCATTCGCGCGAGGTGGTCTGTCGGGACCCCGAACGCAAGGGCGAAAGCCTTGCCGGAAAGTTAATCCTCATGCCTCGTTAACCATGTCCGCGCGAGATATTCATCGGGTCACGACGCTTTCCACAGGAAGATCGGGCACCGCTACATCTTGGGGTTAACGACACGTTTACACGCTTCATCTTGGCGTCTAGCGTTTGTGAACAGGTCGGGAGTCGAATCAGTGAGGGCAGCCGCGGCACCCTGGAGCGTGAAGGGCATAGAGCCCAAGGCGCGCGAGATCGCCAAGGACCTTGCGCGTCGCTCTGGCATGACTCTGGGCGAGTGGCTGAACACCATCATCATGGAAGACGGTGACGATGACGAGGGCGGGTTCACGCCGTTGTCGCGCCGCTCCCATGCTGCCGACAGTATCGACCGTCGCGGCCGCAGCCGCCGCGTTGATGATGCCTACGGATCCGGCGCGAGCGAAGAACAGCTGCATCGGCTCGGTGCCTCGGTCGATGCCATTGCTGCCCGGCTCGAGGCGGCCGAGCGCCGTTCCACCGTCGCCATCCAGGGGGTCGACCAGGCCGTCACCGGCCTTGTGCGCCGGCTGGAGGGACAGGACGAGACCGGCAGAGCCAGCAGTCGCCGCATCGACGATATCGCCGAGGAGCTGCGCGAGGGGCACCGGCGCCTGCGCCGTTTCGAGCAGGAGGTGGGGCCGCAAACCGCCGAAACCTTCGGCAAGGTCGAGACCACTCTGGGGGTCCTCGCCGGTCGCCTCTACGATATCGAGGAGCGCCAGCGTTCAAGCGTGAACGAGCTGCGCCAACGGATGGACGGGGTCGAGAAGGTGGCCGGGCCCGGTATCGGGCCGGATTTGCTGGCCCAGGTCGGCCAGCGGCTGGATCAGGCCCAGGGGCGCACGTCCGAGGCCCTGCGCAATCTGCAGGCCTCATTCGCCGGGCTGGACCAGCGCCTGCGCGCCGCCGAGTCCCGCGCCGAGCCGGAGAGTTTCCGCGAGGCGGCCCGGTTCGAAAAACTGGCCGAGACGCTGAGCCGTCAGGTCGAGGGAAACCGCGCCGAGATGATGCGGCGGCTCGACACGGCTGAGTCCGAAGGCCGGATGGACCGCATCGAACGCGCCGTCCTGGCCATCGGTGACCAGGTCAAGACGTCCGAGGAGCGGTCTGCCAAGGCGGTCGAGGCCATGGGCCGTGAGGTTCTGCGGATCGCCCAGAACCTGAACGGCCGGGTCGGATCCATCGAGGCCGAGGCCCCGGTCCGTTTCGAGCAGCTGAGCCGCAAGGTCGAGTTCGACATGGGCCGGCTTGCCCAGGGCTTCGAACAGCGGCTGACCGCTACCGACGACCGCCACGCCCTCGCCCTGGAGAAGCTGGGCGGTGAGATTACCCGTATTTCAGACCGGCTGAGCGAGCGGATTGCCCAGTCCGAACGCCGCTCGCAGCAGGCGCTGGACGATATCGGCCGGCGACTGGCGGACAGTTCTGCCCGCATCGAACAGGGCTACGACCGCGCCTCCGGCGAGCTGGCCGAGCGCATGCGGATGTCGGAGGAGCGCACGGCGGCCCTGATCGCCGAGGCCCGGAACAATATCGAGCGCCGGGCCGAGCCGGAACTCCCCGTGCCTGCGCCGGATTCCGACTGGCGGGCTGCGGCCTTCCCGGATGCGGCCTTCCCGGGCGCACCCTTCTCTGACGCGGTCTTTGACGATCCGATCTACGCCGAGCAGCAGGCCTGGTCCGCCGGGCTGGCTCCCCCCGAGCAGGACCCCTTGCCCGCCGGCCGCCTTGCCCCGGTCGACGCGGTGTTCAGCGCCGAGGCTACCCTTGATGCTGTCTTGCGCGGCCCGCGCGTGGATGACGCGTCGCTGGTCGTATCGCCCCCATTCGGCAGCCGGGCCGCCGCGACATCGCTGCTTGAGGAGTTCGGGTCCACGCCCGAGGTTCCTTCGGCATCGGCGACCGTCGACCATGACTTCGGCGGCGCTGACGTCGCGGACGCCCTCGAAGCGACGGCACCCGCCGGGCTCGCCGCTGCCTTTGACGGGGAAGATGTCGGGTTCAGTGGTGAGACCGATTTCGTCGATCGTCGGGCCTTGCGTGCCGCAGCGGCACAGGGGCGCGCCTCATCGACCCGTCAGACCATCGACGCTGCCCGCGCGGCCATGGCGACTCCTGTCGCCGAGGCACCGGTTCGTTCGGGCTTTGGCCTCAAGCGTGGCGGCAAATCCCGCCTGCAGGAGCGGCTGGACAAACAGGCTGCCAAGGGGGGCGGCACGGTCCGCAAGGCGCTGGGGGCTTCGGCCATTGCGATCTTTCTGACCGCCGGCGTTACCTATGCGACCGGCCAGTTGACCGGCACCGGTCTGGCCTTCTCCGGCTTGCCGGGGATGGACCCGGCGGCACCGCTCGCGGCGCTCGCCGTTGTGCCGGCGGTTCCGGCGGTGGCGTCATCTGCTGATCTGGCCCGCGGCGAGGACCTCTACGAGCAGGCGACGGCCCGGCTCGATGCCGACGAGGCCGGTGGGGTCGACCTGCTCAAACAGGCTGCCGCTACGGGCTATACGCCGGCTCAGTTGCATCTGGCCGGCCTCTATCAGGACGGTGCCAAGGGAGTGCCGCTCAATCTGGCGGAAGCCCGGGTCTGGGCGCGCCGGGCGGCGGATGGCGGCGACGCACGAGGGATGCACGCCTATGGCATGTATCTGTTCGATGGTGCCGGCGGAGACCAGAACCGGGCCGAGGCGCTGGACTGGCTCAAGCGGGCAGCGGAGCTGGGTCTGGTCGACAGCCAGTTCAATGTTGCCAAACTCTATGAGACCGGCGACCAGGGTATCGAGCCCGACCTGACCGAAGCCTACAAATGGTATCTGATCGCGGCGCGCGCGGGCGACAACGACGCCCGGTCGGCGGTCGAGCGCCTGCGGGCCTCGCTCCCGGCCCCGGCCCAGGCCACGGCCCGGACAGAGGCCGAGAGTTTCTCGGTCGAGCCACTCGCCTGACGCGGGAGGGGCGAGCTTTTCTGGCGCATCGGGTGGCGGGGGCCGTCCGGTGGGTCTAGGACACCAACAATTCCGTCGTCGCCTTTCCGGCGCCTAGCCTCAGTTCCAGCCGAAGGCGCGTCCTTTGGATATCTATCTGCCGATCGCCGAGGTTTCGGTGAACTGGCCGCTCCTGGTTCTGCTGGGCGCGACGGTCGGATTCGTGTCCGGTCTGTTCGGCGTCGGCGGCGGCTTCCTGATGGCCCCGATCCTGATCTTTCTGGGCATTCCCCCGTCGGTGGCGGTGGCCAGCCAGGCCAGCCATGTGGTGGCCTCCTCGACCTCGGGCGTGATCGCCTACACCAGCCAGAAGGCGGTCGACTATCGCATCGGCGGGGTCATGGCGCTGGGCGGGGCCCTGGGGGCGTTGGCGGGTGTCGAGCTGTTCCGCTATCTGCGTCTGCTGGGTCAGGCGGACATGGTGGTGGCCCTGTCCTACCTGCTCTTTCTCGGCACCATCGGCACCCTGATGCTCTACGAGAGCCTCGGCCAGATCCTGCGTCGGGTGCGCGGCGAGGTCCTGCCGCACCGGGAGCGCCGCCGGCCGCTGTGGCTGTACGGCCTGCCGCTCAAGATGCGCTTCCCCCGCTCGGGTCTCTACATCAGTGCCATTCCACCCTTGGTGCTCGGCGGCTTCGCGGGCATCCTGTCGGCCATCATGGGCGTCGGCGGCGGCTTCATCCTCGTACCGGCCATGCTCTATGTGCTGCGAATGAAGGCCGGGGTGGTGGTGGGCACCAGCCTTTTCCAGATAATCATCGTCACCGCCGTGACCACCATCCTCCAGGCGGGGCGCAACCAGACCGTCGACATTGTCCTGTCCACCCTCTTGCTGGTCGGCGGCGTGGTCGGTGCCCAGTACGGGGCTCGGCTGTCGGGACGGTTCCGGCCGGACGTGCTGCGGGCTTTGCTGGCCCTGATCGTCCTGCTGGTCGGCATCCAGATCGGGTTGGACCTGTTCGTGCGGCCGTCGGACCTGTTCGCCTTCGCGCCGGGGGTTCCGGAATGAAGGTGCCCGGGTGATGCAGGTCCCTCCACCCCCGCCGCCGGCGATCGTCGCCCCTGCGCCGGAACGCTCGACCGGCACGATCGGCCAGGTCCGGGTCGCTGCCGCCATGACCGACGCGCGGGTCATGATCGACTCCCGGTTCAGCGGGGCCTCGATCGTCCTGTACGGGGCCGTCTTCAATCCGACGGACCGTCCGGCCGATGTGGTGGTCGTGGTGCGCGGTCCCGACGGCCCGGTGCGTCTGGTCAAGAAGACCCGCAACATGGGCTTCTGGCTCAACAGCCGTCCGGTCCTGTTCGAGGGTGCGCCCGGCTTCTACATGACCGCCTCGACCCGGCCCCTGTCCGACATCGCCGACTTCGGCCAGTTGCGCCGTCTGGGCGTCGGCGTCGACCACCTGCGGATCAATGCGCCACAGGAGAGCCGTTCGGTCACCCGCTATGGCGTGCGCGATGTGGTCGTCAGCCGGCTGGGCGAGGACTATCTGGATTACCGCCGCGCCGTGATCCGGCTGCGCGAGGCGGCGGCGCTCTACAACACCGATCCGGACGGGGTGGAGTTCGTCGATACCGGCCTGTTCCGGGCCGAACTGGAACTGCCCGCCGTGGCCCCGACCGGCGAGTATTTCGCCGAGGTCTGGCTGTTTCAGGACGGTGCGCCGGTGTCGGTTTCCAACCTGACCCTGACCGTGGAGAAGGTCGGCATCGAGCGCAGTGTCTATGAGTTCGCCCATCGGCGGCCGTGGAGCTACGGCGTGCTGACGGTGCTGCTGGCGGCCCTGATGGGCTGGGGCGCGAGCCGGGTGTTCCGGCGGCCGTAGCCGGCCGTCCTAACCCGCCGCGAACTCGCTGAGCGCATCGATCACCGCGCGGTTCTGGTCTTCCGTGCCCACGGTGATCCGCAGGCAATCCGGAAGGCCGTAGCCGCCGACGGGGCGGACGATAATGCCCTTGGAGTTCAGATAGTCATTGGCCGCCGCGGCGTTGCGGGTCGCGTCAGGGAAGCGGACGAGGACGAAGTTTCCGGCCGAGGGGAAGACGTCGAAGCCGAAGCCCTTGATGGCCTGGGTCAGGCGCGGCCGCCAGGCGTGGACGAGGTCGCGCGAGGCCTTCTGGTGCGCGGCATCGCCGAGGGCGGCGACGGCCGCCTCGATGCCGGGGACCGAGACGTTGAAGGGCAGGCGGATGCGGTCGACCGCCTCGCAGACCTTGAGCGGCGCATAGCCGAAGCCGATGCGCAGGCCGCCGAGGCCGTGGATTTTGGAGAAGGTACGGGTGACGATGATGTTGTCGCTGTCGCGGGCCAGCGGGAAGCTGGTCTCCCAGTCCGGCTCGGCGACGAACTCAGCATAGGCCTCGTCGATGACCAGCAGGATGTGCGGCGGCAGGGCCGCGTGCAGGCGGCGGATTTCCTCGGCTGTATTGTAGCTGCCGGTCGGGTTGGACGGGCTGGAGACATAGACGATGCGGGTGCGGTCATCGACCTCGGCCAGGATGGCCTCGGGCGTCAGCCGGAAGTCGGGCTCGGGGGCCAGTTTGACAGAGGCCTGGTTGGCGAGGGCGCTGATGCGATAGGCCAGGAAGCCGTATTTCCCGCTGACGATATTGTCGCCGGCGGTCAGATAGGTCTGGTTCAGCAGGGCGAAGACCTCGTCCGAGCCATTGCCGAAAATCAGCCGCTCGGGCTCCAGTCCATGGTGTTCCGCCACGGCGTCGCGCAGCTTCATCGCCCGGCCGTCCGGGTACATATGGATATGGCCGACAGTGGCGGCATAGGCCTCGCGGGCCTTCCCGCCGGCGCCGAGGGCATTCTCGTTGGACGACAGCTTCATAGGCTCGGCCACGCCCTCGATGCGCGACTTGCCGCCGACATAGGGGGCGATGTCGAGGATGCCGGGCTTGGCCACGGGAGCGTTTTGCGGGGCGTCGGTCATGGGCGCTTTCAGAACTGGGGGGCGGCGCCGATGACGCCGGAGAGTCTGCCGGGCGCGGATGCAAGCCGCCCGTCCTCTGCCTGCACATAGCCCGCGAGCATGAACAGCTTCAAGCCGCCCGCCGCGATCAGGGGGCTGGCGGCCAGGCCGGCGGCACCCAGGATCTCGACGATCCGGGCATCGTGAGCCTGGCTGTCGGTGGCCCAGAAGGTGCGGTCGTCGCCGGTCGGGCCAGGTTCGGTCCGTTGGATCATCAGGGCGCGGGGCAGGCCCTGGCGGTCATCGGGCAGGGCGGCGACGACGCGCAGCGCGGGCTCGGCCAGCAGCCGCCCCCACCAGGCCTTGCCCGGGGTCAGGTCCAGCAGGGCGCGTGAGCCTTCGCGGACGGCGGCCATGGCCTGCTCCGGCTCGGCGGCCATGCGGGCGGTCAGGCCGAAGCGATCGGCGGCGAGGGTCTGGCTTGTAGCTCCCCAGACGACCAGCGGCGCGCCGGTCGCTGCATCGATACGGCCCAGAACCGCACGCACCGCGGAGGCCGCGGCCGGTGACAGATCCTTCAGCAGGTCGCGCAAGGCGATGGCGTCGGCGTCCGGCGAGGGCCGGGGGCCGGCGGTGATGCGCAGACGGACCGCCACCGCCACCGCCCGATCGAGCGCCAGCCGTTCGGCGTCGGCCTGCGGCTCTTCCAGGGGCTTGGCGGGCATCAGAACAGCCGCGGTGCCGGGGCCAGTGGGAAGGGCCCCAGCCAGGTGCGGCCGTCGCGGAACTGGATAACCAGATCGACGGGCCGCTCGCCCGCCGCAGCCGTGGCGGCGACGGCACCCGCCGCGCCAGGGCGGTTGACCGCCCCGGATTGCGCGCGGGCCAGGCCGGCGATGACGGCCACCGGCTTTTCGGCGGTCACGGCGAGCGACCCCTGCAGCCGTCCGTCGGCCCGGGCCGAGAGGGTTTCGCTGGAAATCAGGGCGGTGCTGTCCCCGGCCTTCAACCGGCCCCGCACGGCGGTGAACCGTCCGCCCGCCGCGGTCCAGGCGGTGAAGACGCCCGCTGAATCCATGCCCTGCAGGCGGCTTGCCCCGACGATCGTGCCCTCGACATCGGCGCTGAGCCGGCCTTGTCCGGTCGCACTCTCGACCGGCCCGCCGGGACGGCCGCGCGCGTCGATGAGACGGAACAACACATCCAGTTCGTCCGTGGAGGCCAGGCCGTCGGTCAGATGCGGCCGGGTCTCCAACTGGATCCGCTCGGCCGAGGCGATGGGGAAGGGCTGGGCACCCTCAAGCGCGGTGAAGGTCGGGCGGATCATCTCGGCCCGGAGGTCGGGGAAGCGGTCGCTCAGGTGGCTGATGCTGAAGCGCAGACCGTCGCCGGCGATGGCGATCCGGCCCTTGTCCGCCCGGGTCAGGATCAGGCCATCCGGGGCGACGACCACCCAGTGGTCGGGGTTCCAGCTGCTGGCCTCGGCCACCAGTTCGGGGGCCGCCACGCCATGGCCGGAGGGGGCCAGGATGTCGGTCTGTGGCATCGATACCCGCGTCCGGAAGGGCCAGCCGGTGATGCGCACCGGGGCATGGGAGATGGTCCAGCCGTCCTGTCGCAGGACCTCGACCTGGGCCGCCAGCCGGGTCTCGACCTGGTCGCTCAGCCAGAACCACCAGCCGGTCCAGCCTGCGAGCAGAAGGCCGACGATCATGAAGGGCACGGCGAGGCCGCGGCGGGAGTGGCGGGGGGCGGTGTCGGTCATCGGGGCACCGTCTAGTCCGGCTTGAGGAAACCGCCAACCAGTTCCACCGCCTCGGCCAGACCCATGCGCTGGACCTCGGTGCCGGGCGGAAGGCTGGCGAACAGCCGGGTCGGGGCGGCGGCGTCGAGCATGACGAAGACGCCCCTGTCGTCGGCGCGGCGGATCAGCCGGCCGAAGGCCTGGGCCATCTTCGCCCGGGCCAGGGCGTCGTCGAAATTGCGGCCTCCGGAGCCTTCGCCGCCGAATCGCAGGCGGCGCGCCTTGTGCAGCAGGTCCGGGCGCGGCCAGGGCACGCGGTCGAAGGCGAGGATGCGCAGGGATCGTCCCGGGACATCAACGCCGTCCCGCACCGCATCGGTGCCCAGCAGGCAGGAATCCTGTTCGGCCCGGAAGACATCAACCAGGGCACCGACTTCCAGTGGATCGATGTGCTGTGCGTAGAGGGGAAGACCCGCCCTGGCCAGGTCGGGCCCCAGCCGCTCATAGACCGCCTTCAGCCGGCGGATGGCGGTGAACAGGCCGAGGCCCCCGCCGCCGGCAGCGAGGAACAGCTCTCGCATGGCCGCCGCCGTCTGGTGGGTATCGTCCTTGACCAGATCGTTGACGACGATGACCCGGGCGTTGGCGGCATAGTCGAACGGGCTTTCGACCTTGAGGGTCCGGGCCGGTTCGATCAGCCGCGCCGAGCCGGTGCGCAGCCGGGCCATGTCGAAGGGATCACCCCCGTTATTTGGCGCACTCGGATCAGACAGGGTAGCGCTGGTCACCAGCACGCCGTGGGCGGGCATGATCACCGCGGCCTCCAGCGGCACGGTCGGATCGATCCAGTGGCGGCGCAGGGCCACGTCCATGATCCGGCCGAAGGCGGCCTCGGCCGACAGCCAGTCGAGGAAGTCGGGATCCGGCTCGTCCGACGACACCTCCAGCGCCGCCAGCATGGAGCGCCAGCCGGGCAGGGTCATGCGGGCGCGGCGGTCGAGACCGCGCAGGGCCCCCTCGATCCGGGCACGTGAGGCACCGTCCAGTTCGGCCGCCTCGTCGTCGAGGATATCTTCCAGATGGCGTGACAGGGCCAGCAGGGGTGCCTCGACGGCGGCCAGGGCCCGGGCGGCCTCGCGGGCGGCTTCCAGCACCGGCTCGGTGACCGGGCGCAGGGCACATTCCATGCCGAACTCAATACCGCTGCCCGAAGCATTCTCGGATGTCCGTGCCCTGAGCTGTTCCAGCGCCGCCAGCAGGAAGCGCTCGATCGGCCCGACCGGATTGACCTCGCCGGAAGCCGGGGCGATGCGGCCGGAGACGCCCTCGCCGGGCAGCTGGGCGGCGGCGCGGACGGCGTCCTGAAGCGCTTTCGTGGCCGCCTCATTGTCGGCGCACAGGTCGCCGAGCCGTTGTTCCAGCCCCCGTCCGCGCCGGCCGCGACCCTCGGGCCCGCGCAGCCAGCGGCGCAGCTCGGCGGCCTCCTGACCGGACAGGCAGGCGGAGAAGGCGCTGTCGGCCGCGTCGAACAGATGGTGGCCCTCGTCGAAGACGATCCGCTTCAGCGCCGCCGTCTCACCGTCCTGTTTCAGGCCGCGCGCCGACCGGGCCCCGTCGAAGGCGGCCTGGGTCATGACGAGGGCGTGGTTGGCGACGACGAGGTCCGCGCGGCGACTGGCGCGGATGGTCTTTTCGACGAAACAGGTGCGGTAGTGGGGGCAGGCGGCGTGGACGCATTCGCCGCGCCGGTCGACGAGGTTGGCCGCGCTGGCCTGATGGCTCGGCCCCGTGGCGAACAGGCCGGGCAGCCAGCCGGGATAGTCTCCGCCTGTCATATCGCCGTCGCGGCTGTGCATGGCCCAGCGGCTGACGAGCGCCATGCCGATCAGGTCGCCGTTCCCCAGCTGGGCCGCCTGAACCATGTCCTGCAGGTTCAGTAGGCAGAGGTAGTTTTCGCGGCCCTTGCGGACGACGGTCTTCTTTCTGCGCTCGACGGGGTCGGGCCAGAGGGCGGCGCTCTCGCGGTCGATCTGGCGCTGCAGGGCGCGGGTATAGGTCGAGACCCAGGCCGCCCCCTGATTGCGCTCGGCCCAAAGGCTGGCGGGGGCGAGGTAACCGAGGGTCTTGCCGGTGCCTGTGCCGGCCTCGGCCAGCAGGACGCGCGGGCGGCCCTCCTCGTTACGCGGCGAAAAGGCATAGGCGGCCTCGGCGGCATAGTCGGACTGGGTCGGGCGGGTCTCGTCGAGCCCGGACGCCTGAAGCAGTTTCTCCAGACGGATGCGGGCGCTCTCGCTGTCGACGGGGGCCGAGCCCGCCTCGCCACGCGGGGCCTCGTCCTCCCACTCCGGCAGGCGCGACCAGACGTCGAGCCCGCTGCCGCGATGGTTGCGGTCGCGGACGGGTTGATGCTGCAGGGCCCCCGTGACCCGCCAGGCCCATGCCCAGCCGGCGCGGCCCAGCGTTTCGGCCAGGGTGAAGGCGGCCTCGCGGTCGGGATAGGCCGGGTCGGCCAGTTCGCGCAGCAGGCCGTCAGCGGCGCGCCGCAGGGCCTCGGCCTGGGCCTCTGCTCCCTTCGGCTCGCTCATGCCCATGGCGAGGGCAAGACCGCTGGGCGAGGGGGCACAGAAGCGGGCGGGCCGCGCAAAGGCGAACAGCTCCAGCACGTCCAGCAGATCGGCCGAGCGCGCCGGCGGGGCGATGCCGAGGCGGCGCGCGGTCAGGCTGGCATGGGCAACCATGACGGGGGCGGTGGTGAACACCCCCTCGGCCGCCCCCCGCCCGATCTTGCGCGCGCCCTCGCCATCGCAGATCGCCCCCGCGCCCGGCGGAATGGCGAGCGCCGGCGGCAGGGCCAGCCATGGCTCGGTGCCGGTGAGGGCGGAGGTGGTGGTGAGGGAGTCGGTGGACACGACCGATAGATAACCGTTCCGCAGGTGAAACGGAACGGGAACATGCTATAGGCGCGACGTGACGCCTCCGCCCGCTCCCGCAACGCTTCCCCCCCTCTTCGCCGACTGGTTCGCGCGGCGCGGCTGGTCGCCGCGACGGCATCAGCTGGAGATGATCGCGGCGGCGCAAGGCCAGTCGCACGCCCTGCTGGTCGCGCCGACCGGGGGTGGCAAGACGCTGGCGGGGTTTCTGCCGTCGCTGGTCGAGCTGGCCGAGCGCGGGCCGCGGCCGGCGTTCGGGCCGGGGTCAGGGGTCCACACCCTGTATCTGTCGCCGCTCAAGGCCCTGACCACCGACGTCGAGCGCAATCTGATGACGCCGATCCGGGAGATCGGGCTGAACATCCATGTCGAGAGCCGGACTGGCGATACGAAACAGTCGAAGAAGCAGCGGCAGCGGGAGAACCCGCCCGACATCCTGCTGACCACGCCCGAACAGCTGGCCCTGTTCTGTGCCTGGGACGGCGCGCGCGACTATTTCGCCGACCTGAAATGCGTCGTGCTGGACGAGGTGCATGCGATCTGGAGCGGCAAGCGGGGGGATCTGCTGTCGCTGGGTCTGGGGCGGCTGCAACAGTTCGCGCCGGCCATGCGGCGGGTGGCCCTGAGCGCGACCGTGGACGATCCGGAGATGATTGCGGGGTGGCTGAGGCCCGGTCTGGAATCCCCCGTCACCCTCGTCCGCGGCGACCCCGGCGCCCCGCCGGTGATCGATGTCCTCGTCAGCGAAGGCCGGGTGCCCTGGGCCGGACATACGGGCCAGCATGCTATTCCGGAGGTCTATGAGGCGCTGAAGCGCTCTGGCATGACCCTGATCTTCGTCAACACCCGCTGGCAGGCCGAGTTCGTCTTCCAGTCATTGTGGGCGATCAATGAGGACGACCTGCCGATCGCCCTGCACCACGGCTCGCTGGCGGCGGAGCAGAGGCGCAAGGTCGAGGCGGCGATGGCGCGGGGTGACCTGCGGGCCGTGGTCTGCACCTCGACGCTCGATCTCGGCATCGACTGGGGCGATGTCGATCTGGTGATCCAGATGGCGGCCCCCAAGGGATCGTCGCGGCTGGTACAGCGGATCGGACGGGCCAACCACCGGCTGGACGAGCCGTCGCGGGCCCTGATGGTCCCGGCCAGCCGGTTCGAGATGCTGGAATGCCAGGCCGCGCGCGAAGCCGTGGCCGAGAACGCCTTTGACCGGGAACCGGTGCATACGGGTACACTCGACACCCTGGCCCAGCACGTCATGGGGTGTGCCTGTTCCGAACCGTTTTCACTTGATGATCTGTATACAGAGATAACTGGCTGCGGGTCCTATCGTGACCTGACATATGAACAGTTCGAGGCGGTGGTCGATCTGGTCGCCACCGGCGGCTATGCGCTGCGCACCTATGAGCGGTTCGCGCGGATCGTCCGGACGCGGGATGGCCGGTGGACCGTGCGCAATGCCCAGACGGCGCAGCGCCACCGGATGAATGTCGGGACGATCGTGGCGGCGGCGACGCTGAATGTCCGTGTCGCCTCGCGTCGGGGTGGGGCCTCGAAACAGCTGACCGGCGGGCGCAAGATCGGTGAGGCCGAGGAGCACTATTTCGAACAGATGTCGCCCGGCGACACCTTTGTCTTCGCCGGTCAGGTCTGGGCCTTCCAGGGCATCAACGGCATGGATGCCCTGGTCACCCAGGCGATCGACAAGGACCCGAAGATCCCGTCCTGGGGCGGCAACAAATTTCCCATGTCTACCTCGCTGGCAGACCGGGTGCGGACCATGATCCAGGACCGCGACCACTGGCGCGTCCTGCCGCCCGATGTGCAGGAATGGCTGGAGATGCAGGCGGCGCGCTCGGTCATCCCCGATGCCGGCACCCTGCTGGTCGAGACCTTTGCGCGCGGCACGCGGCATTATCTGATCGCCTATCCGTTCGAGGGCGGATTGGCGCATGCGACCCTGTGCATGCTGCTGACGCGGCGGCTGGACCGGCTGGGCGTCGGGCCGCTGGGCTTTGTCTGCACCGACTATTCGCTGGCCATCTGGTCGATCAAGCCGATGGACCCTCTCGACCTCGACGCCCTGTTCGAGCCCGACATGCTGGGCGACGATCTGGAGAGCTGGCTGGCCGAGAGCTTCATGATGAAGCGAACCTTCCGCAACTGCGCCCTGATCTCGGGGCTGATCGAGAAGCGCCAGCCGGGCAATGAGAAGACCGGGCGGCAGGTGACCTTTTCCACGGACCTGATCTACGACGTGTTGCGCCGCCACCAGCCCGACCATCTGCTGCTGCAGACCGCCCGCGCCGATGCCGCGGCGGGCCTGCTGGATGTGGCGCGG